>Ga0207690_10000010_pt1 | contig 330298 bp, 299 predicted proteins | sample KBSC23metaG_FD_184315 | JGI IMG/M metagenome (GOLD analysis project Ga0207690, IMG submission 184315) | Corn rhizosphere microbial communities from Kellogg Biological Station, Michigan, USA - KBS C2-3 metaG (SPAdes) (version 2) | ecosystem: Host-associated > Plants > Roots > Rhizosphere >...
CGAGCGAAACGCCGCCGCCGAGCGAAACGCCGCCGCCGAGCGAGACGCCGCCGCCGAGCGAGACGCCGCCGCCGAGCGAGACGCCGCCGCCGAGCGAGACGCCGCCGCCGAGCGAGACGCCGCCGCCGAGCGAAACGCCGCCGCCGAGCGAAGAGCCACCGGAATCGGAATTTTGATTTCGCGGCTAAGCCGTGTGTCGCCGCACCCTGCACGGGTGCGGCGACACCAAAGTGATGGGTTTTACTGGGAGAGAATTCACCATGAGCAATCCAGCAGCCAGAGTCGGTGACGCGATAGGCCATGGCGGAGCGATCGTGACCGGTTCGGGTGACGTGTTCACCAACGGGATATCGGCCGCGTATGTCGGCAGCGTCGCGGTTTGCGGCGTTCATTGTTCGGCCCAAGCGGTCGCGACCGGTTCGGGGTCCGTTTTCATCAACGGTTCGCAGGCGGCTTTCGTTGCATGCTCGACGTCCTGTGGCGCCCCAGTCGCGTCGGGGTCGGACGACGTGTTCATCGGCGGGTAACGAGAGGTCAGGAGTTCAAATGAGTGGAATTGGAGGGTTGGGCGGCGTGCTTGCCGGGTTGCAGGGCACGGTGCTGGAGTCGCTCGACATCGCGCCGCGCCTCGATCGTCATCGCGGGCAGCCGGGTGATTTGGCCGGCCGCCACGGGGTGGAGCGGGCGTTGTCCGGCCTCCTCTGCGAGTCGGTCGACATGGTTTCGGGCAACAAGATTTGCCTGTCGCGAAACGAGGTCGACTTCAGGTTGCCCGGTCGTTTGCCGATCCACTGGGCGAGGTTCTATTCGAGTGCGCTGTCCGCGGACGGCATGCTCGGGCTCGGCTGGCGTACTGCCTGGGACGTCACGCTGCGACGCCGGGACGACAACCGGCTCGACTACATCGACGAGCAGGGCCGGATCGTGTCGCTGCCCATGCCCGAACGCGGCTACCAGATCATCGTTTCGTCCGAACAGCTCCATGTGGCCCGACTGCCGGACGACCGCATCGTTGTCGCCGATCTGACGCCGCGTTACACCGTCTTCGGGGAATTCGACGAACACGGCGTCGCACGCATCAAGTATGTCGAGGATCTGGGGCGCCGCCGGGTGGGCTGCATCTGGGACGGCGGGCGCCTGCTCCGCATGCGCGGCACCTGCGGGCATGAACTTCGGATGCACTACGGGCGCGACGGGTCACGCTTGACCGGCATCGAATGCGTCGATGGCGGACCGACCGGCTTTCTTGTTCGCTACGGGTACGACAAGCACGGCCGGCTGGCCGAGGTGCGCAACCGGCTCGGTGATGTCGTGCGTGGCTTCGCCTACGACGACAGCGGTCGCATGGTCGAGGAAATCGGTCCGCTTCGACAGACCATGCGCTACACGTGGCAGACGATCGGCGGCGCGTCGCGCGTCGTTGAGCGCTCGACGTGCCGCGGGGCGCGCGAGCACTGCACGTACGAACTGGCCGAACGTAGTACGCAAGCGACCGACGTGTTTGGCCATACGGCACACTGGCAATACGATGCGCGTGGTCGCGTGCTCGCTTATGTCGATTTCGACGGACGGCGGTATGCGTTCCAGTACGACAACGCGGGCTGGCCGAGCGAACTGACGTTGCCGGGCGAGCGGCGGGTGTCCGTCGTCAACGACAATCTGGGCCGCCCAATCCGTGAGGAGGCGCCGTTGAGCGGTGAACGCTTGACGGTCTACGCGTTCGCGAGCCGCGAGCCGCTGAGCATTCGCCTGCAAGATGGCCGGACGTGGCTCTGGCAGCGCGACGACGAATTGCGGCCGACCCAGTTCCAGTCGCCGTCCGACGGCGTTACTCAGACGACGTATTCGGAACAGGATGGCGTCCAGGTTCGGACCGACACGCACGAGCAGCGCGGCGCCGTCGTGCTTGAATACGACGGGCGCGGGCTCGTGTCGAAGCGGACCGACGCCGCGGGGCGCACGGTGATCTATCGGCGCGACGGCAACGGACATGTCGTGGCCGTCACGGACCCGTTCGGAGCCGTGACGCAGATCGAGCCGGATCTGCTCGGGCGGCCGTTGACCGTTACGCTGCCGGACGGCCGGCAGGAGCGGCGGATCTGGAACGCCGCGGGGCAGTTGACCACGTCGACCGGCCTTGACGGGCAGGCACGGCACTGGCATCGCGACCAGTACGGATGCGTGGTGAGCGCGGTGGACGAGGAGGGCAACGTCACGGCGCACGAATTCGATGCACATGGCCGCAGGGTTCGCACCGTCGCCGGCAACGGCGGGATTCAGCGCCTGACCTGGGACCCGGTCGAGCGGTTGACGTCGATCGTCGACGCGGACGGCGTGACCCGCTCGTTCAGTTATGCCGCATCGGGCGATCTGCAGCAGATCACGGCGACGTCGGACGGACAGACGCGCACCGAAACTTTCGCGAACGATGCGCTCGGACGGATGGTCGGCCGCGACACCGAACATGCCCGCTATCGCTACACGTATGTACGCGACGGCATGCTGGGGATGATCCACTGCCTGCCGACCGAAGCGGGTGCGGCGATCGGCGTCGAACCCGACACACTTCGCTTCGAATACGATTCGGCCGGGCGTCTGACTGCGGAGCATGACATGCACGGCGCACTGCGCTACGCGTATGACGACGCCGGGCGGCTCGCCGCCGTGACGCTGCCGGACGGGCACGTCGTGAAATCGGAGCGCGACGACGCGGGCATGGTCTCGCTCATCGGGCTGGGCCACGGCGACGAGATGCGCGGCATCGCCGCGCTCGGTTACGAGGCGGCCACGCGTCAGTTGTTGCGCTCCCAGGGGGAACTGTATCTACGTTCCGTTTATGCGGGCGGGTCGCTCGAGCGCTGGTTCGCGATGACGGTGATCCGAACGTCGGATAACGAGATGTTGCCGGGCAGCGCCGAATTCTGGCGGGAGTTTCATTACAGTCCGGCCGGCAATCTCGTGCAGGTCGACGACCGTTTCAACGGCCGGACCTATTACGATTACGATCGTCGCGGCTGCCTGCTGCGCGTCGTCTCGGACGAGATCGGCATCGAATATTTCATGTGGGATGCAGCGGGCAACTTGCTCGATACGCCGCGCACCGGATGGCAACCCGCCGTCTATCCCGATCATCGACTACGCGAGTGCCGAGGTTATCGCTACGAATACGATGCGTGGGGGCAGGTCGTCGCCAAGCGCGGCGCGGCGGATGAACAGACGTTCACATGGGACGCGGACGGCCGGTTGATGAGCGTGCGGAGCCGGCGCGGCGAGGTGCGTTACCGCTACGATGCGCTGGGGCGCCGCGTCGGTAAATCGGTCGGACAATCGCACGTGGGTGGGGCACTGCGCTCGGACGAGAACGCAGAGGTCACGCGCTTTGTCTGGCATGGGGAGCGCCTCGTCCAGGAAACGACGGGCGAGAACGTGCGGATTTATCTGTATCAGCCGGCACGGGACGGGGCCGTCGGTTATGCGCCGCTTGCCTGCGTGGACCGGCGACGCAGGGACGACGGCACCTTTTCCGAGATGCACGTGTATTACTACCAGACCGATCTCGCCGGCACGGCGGTCGCGCTGACCGACGAAGCGGGCAAGCTCGTGTGGAGCGGCCGTTACAAGGCATGGGGGCAGGTGATACCGTGGACTCAACTGGCCACGCCGGTGCGGCAGCCGTTGCGGTTTGCGGGGCAGTACCTGGACGACGAGACCGGGCTGCACTTGAATGGCCGGCGCTACTACGATCCCGATGTGGGCCGTTATCTCCGCCCGGACCGTTCCGCACCGGCGGGCGTGAGCCCGTACTGCTACGTGTCGAGCCCGTTGAGCGTCGCGAACCCGAACGGTAGCGCCGTTTCGCTGAGACGGCCGAAGGAGGACGTTGACGGCGCATCGTGTGCGGAAGGGCCGATTGATCTGTCGACGCGGTTGACAGGCGGCATCGACGAGCGCGATGTCATGCCGGGCGGCGAATGGCTGGCGTGGCTGGACCGTTAAAGCGGGACGCGTATCAATGGGGGGCGGGTCGCCCCCCGATTTGTTTCAGTGAAGCAGGCGGCGTTTTCCCGGCGTCGGCCGGTATTGCGGCCACGCCTTGCGCCGAAGTTGGATTAGATCGAGCGTTGGAGTTCGCGCAGCAGCGTCCCGTCGCGGGCGAATAATTCGATCGTGTAATGGTCGGGAACTTGTTCGAATCCGGTGGCGAAGTACAGATGCATGTCGAACCATTCACGCTTGATGTGCTTGTGAAACTGGCCGGCATCGAGCATTTCGCCGTGGTGAATCACCGTCCCGTCCTGCGCATGGGCGTTCATGCGGAAATGATCGAGCTGCGGCAGGATATCCGTGAACCGGGCCCGATGCGCCCAGACGCGGAAATCGTGGGCGCGCAGCAGCGTGGCCTTGTATTCTTCGTCGGATGTGCAAACCGGCGTATCGAGGATCGGTGGTAAACCATCGAGCGTTTCCCGGCGCACGCCGCGATGGGCGAAGCTGATGCCCGCGTAGGCTTCGTATTGTGCGAGCGTGCGCTCGGTCCCGAGACCGTACGGCCCGAAATCGATGCCATCGGACAACGCGCCATCCACGCCGAGCAGTGCCCGGTTTCGCTCAAAGGAACGGTCGTTGCGTGCATGCCAGTTCTCCGCGACGAGGCCGCTGGCTTGTGCCTCGGGCGTGTGATCGTCCCAAATCTTGACTCGGCTGGCGCGCGTGTATTCGTGCCAGGCGAGGACACGATGCGGGATGTAGATATCGTAGCCGTGCGTGAAGGCACGAACGGCGATCGAGATTTCCTCGCCCAGAAAGAAGTAGCTCGGATCATGCCGGACATCGACGGCGAAATGGCCATCCGCAAAAGCGAAGTGAGCGCTGTAGAACGCGCCCGGGACAGGCGCCTCCAACGCTTGCCAGTTATCGAGCCAGCCTGAACGAAGCGATAGCACGCCTTCCGGCATAAAGCGCTGGAAATACAGGCCGGTCGGCGTATGGGGGAGCGTGTCGCGCTGGGCGCCGGGCTGAAAGCCGGGCAGGTAGGTGGTAAGGAGCGGCTTCGCGCTGCGCGGGCGCAGCGATTCGAGCATCGCGATGGCCAGATCGTCCCACGCGTCGACGAAGTAGTGGTGAGAATCGAGTTGCAGCGTGTAGCGCTCGTCGTGGTACTGCTGCTGGATCAGATTGCGTGCCCAGCAGGCGCCCTGGGACTGCTGATGGGGCACATCGATCAGCTCGACGGTGGCGTCTCGATAGGAGAGCGTATGAGTCGGGAACGCGCCATCGTGGCGCGCGTGCCAACGCGAGAAACCGTGCGCGAAGAAGGCGCCGATGGTCTCGTCCAGTGCGTGCTGCCAGCACACGACGATGCGGAGCTGGTCCGGGCGGGTGGCGCGCTCGATCAGGTCGAGCAGCGTCGGGATCAACTGTGGATCGCGATAGCTGGCGATCTGGACGAAAATGGTGCGTTCCATGGTGTCGATAAGTCGGGTTTCGTGAATCCGTTGGAGAAGTTAGAGGATGTCCAGCGTGATGACGGAGGTCGCGTCGATCTTGCCCGTGGTGGGCGGCTGGTTGCCCACGCGCAGCACGGTGGCTTCGAGATCGAAGCCTGACTCCATCGCGCCCCCCGGCTTCTGAACGAGCGCGCTGCTCGCGTCGCCGGGCTTGAGCAGGGCACCGGTCGTTTTGTCGCGCAGACGGATCGCGAGGTGCTGGGCGCCGGTATTCTGGATCAGCGCGGGGTTGTCCAAGTCTCGAGGCGCGCTCAGCGTGGCGGTGATCGACGCCGGGGGCGTCGGGCCCGAGCAGAGCACCCGGAAGTTCACGGGGCGCGTCGGGCCGGTTGTCTGCGAAACGTCATAGGGGCCGAACTGGCCGAAGTCGATGTTCAGCGTGCTGCTGTCGACGCGGCAGCTCGGCAACACCCGGAGCGACACGTTGCCGGAGTAGATGTTGGTTACGGCCACACCGGGATTGCCATCGCCATAGGTTCGGGCGACATGGCCAAAGCTTGTCGTCGAAAAGCTCGGGATGTCGTTACTGGTCTTGACCAGATCGATTCTGTATTTTGCGCCGTTGCCGTAGTTGACCGGCTGTGTGCCCGGGGTGGACGGATATTCCGTCCAGGTGTTCGTGTAAGGCACGACGCTGGTGCTGCCGCTGGCGCGAACGTAGTCGAGCCGAAACCCGACGCCCGGCACGTTGGTATCGTAAATCTTGCCGCCCAGCGACGAAAGCTTGGGAGGGGTCATGAAGTCCACATTGATCGTGCCGGTCGGCGGATCGCAGGCGATGAAACTCATCGCGGGCGTGGGGGCGGACTCACCGCTGACGAGCGGGCTGCCGATCGGCAGATCGGGGTCGACGTCGACGACCCCGGCCGGAAAGCTGATATTGAATGTCGTCAATATCTGGTTCGGCATCGGCCGTGTTTCGGCCCACCTCTCGGACTCCTCTTGGGTAATGGGCCGACACGCCGCCAGCACGGCCGGCGACGCGGGCAGCAGACACGCGGCAGCGAGGATAACTCGGGTTTTTTTCATCAATTGACCATGCGCTGAAGACGATGAGAGGGGCGCGGCGCTCAGACGTCGATGGCGTCCCACTGCGCGAGAAGCTCGGCTGGGATGACGTTCGCCAGCTCCGAAAAGCGCTTGCCGACCATTCGTTCGGATTGCCGGAGCAGCACGATGACGGGGCTGCTCGGCTCGTTTTGCTCGAACCACAGACGCGTTTCCTGAATCGCCGCGAGCGCGCTCCAGCGATCCATCGGGCGCGGGGCGCGTGCGCTCGGGGCCGGGGCGTCGGCCTCGCGGGGCGTCGCTTCGGTGGGGAGGCTCGCCGTCGCATCCGATGCCGAAGCCGGCTCCGCCGGTGCATCGGACGGACCGGCGGCGGTCGGTGCGCGGCCAGCGTCGAGGGCCGTCTGCGCGAAAGGCTGTAGCAGTTTCACGACGCCATCGAGATCGGGCGCATCGGCCTGCAACGTGTCGTGTGTTAACGCGACGATCTCGGCGACGGCGCGTTGCGCATCCGCCAGTGCGACGATCGCGGCGTCGCGCCGGTTCCACAGTTCGCTGAGCAGCCGACTCGCCGATTCCGGCGCGAGCGCGTCCTTCGCGCGCGGGACCGCAAACGCTTTCTCGATGTCGCGCAACTGCAGTTGCAGACCGGCGGTTTTCGGCAGCCGAATGTCGCGGGCGTCAGCCAGCGCCGCGTCGGCGTCGGCGAGCGCGGCGATCGCGTTCGAGTAGACGATCGGATCGCGTTCGCCGTCGAGCATCGGTGTCGGATGCAATGCCTCGCCGTAGCGTTCGAGCATCTGCAGCAGCACCGCTACGCCGTCGCGCAGCCCTTCGGCGCCGCTTTGGCGGATCCGGCAGCGGATCAGGATCGTGAGCAGCCGGAGGTCCTTCGTGCGTAGCAGCAACGCGCGGCAATCGCGCTCGGCCTCGGCCCAATTCGCCTGCTGCGGCGCATCGACGAAATCGCCATATTGGGCATCGGGGCGTGGCGCGACGGCCGCTTGCAGCATGACGAAGGCCGGATCGTATTCGAGGTCGGGGCCGCACGGGTCTTCAGCCGATACGGGCTCGAGAAGATCGATATAGCGCGCAAGCGCATCAGGGGTGGGAGCATTCATGCTGGGTTCTCCAGTTGATCGCAGTATTTCTCGGGCTCGAACACCATGCCGACGACCGGTTCGTCGTCCATGGATTCCCCGAGCCAGGTCGAATAGCCCAGCCGGTGAGAGCTGTCGGCGCGCGCGGGCGGTGCGGCGCGCGGCTTGACGAGCAGCTTGATTTCCCAGTCATATTCGAGACCGACGAACGCGCGGACCCAGTCGACCAGCGTCGGCAGATCATCGCCATGCGGTGTCAGACGCAGGTACTGGTCGAGATCGAGCGGCCCGATCACGAGACGGAACTTGTGCTGGCAATCGGGGATCATGTCACCCAGCAGCGCACCCTCGCCCATGATCGTCGACGGTGCGGGCGCGCCGAGCAGGCAGCGCTCGGGACCGGCGATCTGAATCCAGTGCGACACGAATTCGTCGACGGCCACAGGTACGCCGAAGTAATGGGACAGCGTCGCGGCCAGGCCGTCCGGATTGCGTGCCTCGCGCACCAAGTGCGCCGAGGCCGCATAGCGCGCATGCGGAGGCGGGTGCGTACGCGCGGCTTCGGCCGGATCGGTGCCCATCAGGCTGCCGATATAGAACGAGAACGTCTCCTGCGACGGCCGGTCGAGCGAGACGGTCGCTTGTGCGGATGCCCACGCCCGGTAGAACAGCGTGAGCGCCCGGTGATGAAACAGATTGGCGAATGCAATGAGCGTCTTGTCCTGATGGCTCTCCGCACGGCTATACGCCAGTTCCGTCATGTGAAGCGGCAGCGGGCCCTGCGGCCCCCACAGTCCGAGCCCGAAGAGCCGGACGTCCAGCCGGCCGCCCTGCACGTCGAGCGCCGCGACTTCGCGCGGCGCGAACGCCATCGACGGTTGCTGGCCGACGCGAAAAGGCTCCTGCCTCGGCAGGCGTGCCGTGCCGGGCAGCGGCTGGGTTGCATCGCGCGCGCTGATCGTGCGCAGCAGGCTCAGGAAACCCGCCTGCCACGGCGTGCGCTCGTCGAACCACACGCGCAGCGAGTCAGGGTGCAGCGGCGAGCGGTCGTCGACGGGCGTCGAGTCGAATGTATCCATCGGTTACACCGCTCCCCGTCCGCCCATGCGCGGCTTCCAGCGTGTCACGACGCCGCGTTGCATCGAGCGCAGTTCCGTCTCGGTAAAGACGTTGATCGATACGTGTCGCGCCAGGTACTGCTCGAGCACAAGGCCGAACAGATAGGGGCTCACACCGGAGAAGCCGCTCTCGTCGACGGTCAGTTCGCAGCGTACGCCGCGCCCGTAGACGAGCAACCCGTGGCCGGGCAGGCGTCGAACGACCGGTTCGGTGCGCGCGCCGACGAGGCTCTCGATCTGCGTGCGCTGTTCGTGTTCGCTCGTTCCGACGAACAGTCGCAGCATGTTGCGCAGGGCCTGACCGCCGTCGCGATGATCGAGCTCCGCGAGCGGCATGTAGTTGAAGCTCAACTGGCGAATCAGCCGCCATGCGGTTTCGCCGGTCGCGTACGGCTCGCGCGGCGTGCTTGGCGGATGCACGAGACTCACGCCTTCGATCGGCACGGAGTCCTGCATCGTGAGGTCGCTGAACCCGTTGCGCGGAATCAGGCGCGGCAGGTCGCGGTTGGTGAGCCACGCGTCGACGGACAGATAGCGGATCGCGTCGTCGTAGGGCGCTTCGGCCTGATCGACGAGCGACACGAATACTTCGGTGCCGACGTACTCGCTGCGGGTGCCGTATTTGCGCGCGTTGGCCGACATCGCGCGCGGCTCGCGCAGAATCGAAAAGTAACGCCCGTAATTGCCGATATCACTGTGTAGCGTCTGGTACAGCGGATTGAACGTCACCTCGGTCGACGTTTCGGCTTTCTGGCCGAATACCCGCGATACCGAGAAGACTTCATAGTCGAGTGGGCGGCTGCGGTCCGGAATCAGGTGGAACGCGGTCAGCGCCCGATTGATCTCGATCCGGTCGGTGCGTCGCGGAAACAGGTTGATGATCGGCGTGCAGAACAACTGAAAGCTCGACGCATCGACGTGGGCCGTCAGCTCGTCCGGCAATCGGTCGAGCAGTAGCACGATTTCCGCTTCGTTGCCGTCGATCTTCGAAAGGCCGGCCTGCAACTGCGTAAGCACGAAGAAATAGAAGCGCTGCCGACAAGTGAAGTACTCGTGCAGCAGATTGTGCCCGTGGAACGTATTCCACATTTGCGGCAACAGGCTCTGGTCGGGGCGCAGGCCCTCGAAATCGACCGGATTCTTCGGGACGAACGTGCAATCGTCGCGGGTAGCGCCGTGTGCGCGCACGACCGACGCGATGCCGCCGGCATGGACCAGTTCGAACAGATGCGACGCGATCCGCTCGTCGCCGCCGATATAGAGCGACAGCCGGTCGAGCCCGCTGATCTGCGAGAACTTGATTTCGCCGACCGTGCGCAGCCGCAACCGAAGCGCGCCGCGCAGCCGCATGTGTGGCATCAGCATGCGCTGCAGGTCGGGAAGGTCCGGCGGCACGGCGGTCAGCTTCGCGTCGACGATCTCGATCGGCCAAAGCGTGATTTCATGACCGCTGCGAAACTCGCAGGCGGTCCGTTCGCCCGGTGGGATCGACGAGCGCAATACGCTGTGGCGCGGCACCGTGAAGCCCTTGCTGAAGTTGCCTTCGCGCAGGCTCGGGCGTAGCTTCGCCACGGCCATCGACGGCGTCGGCGCAACGTAGTTCGGATACACGACCTCGAGCAGGCGTTGCGTAAAGCGCGGGAATTCGGCGTCGAGCTTGAGCTGCGTACGCGCCGACATGAAGCAGAACGCTTCGATCATCCGCTCCACGTAAGGATCGGCCGTTTCGATGCCGTGCATGCCGAGCCGGCGGGCGATCTTCGGATGCTGTGCGGCGAACTCCGCCGACAGCTCGCGCATGTAGGTCAGTTCGCGATTGTAGTGGTCGAGAAATCTGGGATCCATATCAATGTTCGATGCGAGTGCCCGGATCGAGCGTCACCTTGTTCGATTCGATATCGAAGGTGCTTTGAATCAGGAACTCGAGGGGGTACGGCGACCATTGCATCAGCCCGCGAATCTCGAATGCCAGCTTGTTGTAACTGGCGGCTTCTCGCCCTGCGAGGGGCCGGATCGCGATCGAATCGGGGAGCAGGCGGGGTTCGAAACGGACGATCGCGGTCTTGACGAGTGTCTCGATCGTTTCCCAGTTCCGGTCGCTCAGGTAGCTTCCCGACAACGGCGGCACGCCGTAGTTGACGACGGACGCGGCGGCCTGCGGGTACCGTGCGGAGTCGAGCTCGCCGTCGAGGTTGGTCGCGTTGAGTAGCAGCGCGAGGTCGCGTTGGATGATCCGGCGCATGCCTTCGCCGCTCGGTGCATACGCGCGCGCGACTTCATGGCGAGCGTGCGGCGCGTCGTCCTGCAGCCGGTCGAGCAAGGACGGCAGGTACGCGGGCCGGTGCTGATCTTCAGGATGACGTGCCATCTGCGTCTTCATCGGTGAAGCGGCAGCCGCCGATATCCAGCAGGCCCCAGTCGCCGCAGTTGGTCGTCCAGGTTTTTTGTCCGAGTGCGATCACGTTCGTTTCGCCGATGTCCTGCCAGCGGGTTTCGCGCGCGAGCCGGACGGCGGCGGGACCATGCTCCGAGCCCGGGTAGCGGGTCGGCACGTACCCCCTGAGAACCGTGGCATCGCGCAGGATCAGCGTGGCAGGCCGCCATACGAGATCGGTCAGCGTGCCGATCGGGGTGAGCGTGAGCGACTTGATGCGGGCGAACGGAATCCACCGGTAACCGCCTGCAACGACCATTTCGCAAACGGGGCCGAGTCGCGTGTCGCTGTCGGTCAGCCATGCGAAGTCACCCATTTCGGCGCTTTCGCCTCGACTGGCTGGCGCCGCGTCGAGCGCGGCCTCGCGCAGCGCGTCGGCGCCCGCCACGTCGCCGGCGCCGAGCCGGACATTCGCCTGCAGCAACTGGTCGATCCACGCGGGCGTGGCTTCGTCGATGAAGCCGGGAGTGCGCGTGCCGGCGAATACCTCCGTGCGGAACATCTCGCCTTCGATGAGGCCGCGATGCAGCTGCGCGCGTGCAGTGCCTTCGGGCTCCAATGTTGCCCAGGTCTGCAACTGCTTGAGCGCGCGTTCCCAGTCGCCGTCGACGCACAGCAGCTGGAACAGCAGCCAGCGTTCGGACGGGTCGGACGGCCGCTGACGCACCGCTTCGATAGTTTGCTCTTTCAGCGCGTCGAGCGACTGGGTCTGCAGCAGGTTCTGCACTGCTGGGCGGCCAGTGGCTGGCGTGGTGGTATCAGGGGCGTTCATCGTCATGTTGTTCGGTCGTTGAAGTGTCGGTGAAGGTGGTCAGCATCGGGAAGTGGCTATCGACGCTGACCAGGTGGTGCTCGCGACGCGCGAGCAGCGCTGCTGGCGGAAAGTGCGGACGCCGCCGTTGCGTGGGCGCGAGCAGATGCAGGACGTCGTGGCGTGCGTCGTCGACGAAAAACTGATCGGACAGGAACGGGTTCATGTCGCCGAGCACCAGATCGATTTGTTGGCGCGTGTCGAGCAGATCGTTCAACAGCGAGCCGGTCCGATAGCGCTCGGTATCGAGGAATGGATCGGGCGGCAGCGGGACCGCGATCTGCGGCGGCTCTATTTCCTTCATCGCGTGCGCGGCGGACCGCTCGCGGTGGATCAGCGCCCGCCGGTATTCGGCGAGCAGCGCCTCGAGCGGGTCGCCATTGTCGAGATCGGGCGAGACCGGCGTGACCACGCCGAGCGGTTCCTCGTCCAGCACGGTGAGCGGCAGGTCGCCGTTCGGTTGCAGGTCGGCCAGCGCCGTCAGATCGACGAAGCCGCCCGGCTCGGTGCGGGGCAGCGCATTACCCAGCGCGATCAGGTCGACGGGGGCCGGCGCGTCGTCCTGCGCGACGGCGGAGGACGGCAGGCCGATGGTCAGCTCGTCGACGCCGACCGTGATCGTCGTGCCGAACGGAACCTCACATGCGCGATGCAGCGGCACCACGGTGGCGCCGACGCGGCAGGCGAGCGCTTCGCAATGATTTTCCAACTGGATGCGGCCGTCGGCGTCGATGAGGAAGACGACATGGTCGGCGAGCGGATTCGCATCGCCCGACACCGCGGCGAACACGCCGGACGACGCCGAATACGCGCAGCGATCCCGGCCGAGCGCGTGCTGCACCGGCGCGCGCGGCGCGCGGCCGCCCCGCCGGACCAGCTTCGCGAACGGCGGCGTGGGATCGGCCGGTTGGCGGTCGGGCGTCGTGCAATCGGGATCGCGAGCCGTGCTGCTGCTCATTTTCGACATAGCGGTTGATCAGTAAAAAGCGAAGGTTTTAGCGGTGCAGCGGCATTGCGCACGTGCCTCATTAATTCGAGATAAAGGAGCGCTTCGCGTCGGATTAATTCGAGATAATCCGGGGTGCCGATAAGGGTGAAAGCGCGGTCGACGGTTTAAACGGGAATATTATCGTGCGAAGGTTTTGAGGTATATCGGAATTGTTCTAAATGTCCGGGCGGTGTCTCGTGCGAGGCTGCGAAAATCGGGAGCGGCGTGGCTGCAGCGTTGACGTCGCGGCCCGCGTGGTGGCGGCGATGCGAGCCGTCGGGACGCCGTGTGAGGTGATTTGGGACGACCGCACGGGGAGGCGGCGATGCGATCCTTTTCGTGAACAAGCGTGATGAAAAATAATACTTGTCCGATTGATTCGTGAGTGATGTGAGAGGTAACGTTGGCGGTTTTGATTTAGTATCCGCGGCGACGGAGGGCGTGACCGTATTCACATTGCCCTTGCGTGCGGCACGACTTATTTCCAGATCGATCTCATGACAATTTCAAGGCAGGCCTTATTCGGCAAACTCGGGCATTCGCTGTTCCGAAGCGTCGAATCCGCCACGACTTTCTGCAAGCTGCGCGGCAACCCTTACGTCGAACTGGTGCATTGGCTGCATCAACTGCTGCAGGCGCCCGACGGCGACCTCCAGCGGATCATCCGGCATTGCGACATCGACGCCGAGGCACTCGATCGGGACGTGCTGCGCGCGCTCGCCGCGCTGCCGGCCGGTGCGAGTTCGATCAGCGACTTCTCGCACCATATCGAAACGGCCGTCGAGCGCGCGTGGGTGCTGGCCTCCCTGGATTTCGGCGACCGCCGCATTCGCGGCGCATGGCTCGTCGCCGCGCTCGTCAAGACGCCCGAACTGCGCCGCGTGCTGCTGTCGATCTCTCCGGCGTTCGGCAAGATCCCGCTGGAAAGCCTGGGCGAGATGCTGCCCGCGTGGATCGACGGCTCGCCGGAGGCGGCGGATGCGCCGTATGACGGCACCGACTTCGGTGGCGCGGTGCCCGGCGAGGCCGCGGGCGCGCTGGCGCCGGCAGCCGGTGGCGGCTCGCCGCTCGAGCAGTACTGCAGCGATTTGACTGCGCGCGCGCGGGCGGGCGAGATTGATCCGGTCGTCGGCCGCGAGCTCGAGATCCGCACGATGATCGATGTGCTGTTGCGCAGGCGTCAAAACAATCCGCTGCTGACCGGCGAGGCCGGGGTCGGCAAGACGGCCGTGGTCGAAGGTCTGGCCCGCGCGATCGTCGACGGCGACGTGCCGCCGAAGCTGGCCGACGTGCGCCTGTTGAGTCTCGACGTCGGCGCACTGCTTGCCGGCGCGAGCATGAAGGGCGAATTCGAGGCGCGTCTGAAGGGCGTGCTCGAGGCGGCGACGAAGTCGGCGGTGCCCGTCATCCTGTTCGTCGATGAAATCCATACGCTGATCGGCGCCGGCGGCCAGGCCGGCACCGGCGATGCGGCGAACCTGCTGAAGCCGGCGCTCGCACGCGGTACGCTGCGGACGATCGGCGCGACGACCTGGGCCGAATACAAGCGCCATATCGAAAAGGACCCGGCGCTGACGCGGCGCTTCCAGGTGCTCCAGGTGCCGGAGCCCGAGGAAGCGGCGGCGATCGACATGGTGCGCGGGCTCGCGCGCACCTTCTCGCGACATCACGGCGTCGTCGTGCTCGACGAAGCGATTCGCGCGGCGGTGACGCTGTCGCATCGGTACATTCCGTCACGGCAACTACCCGACAAGGCGATCAGTCTGCTCGACACCGCTTGCGCGCGCGTGGCGCTGTCGCAGCACGCGCCGCCGCGCGAGTTGCAGAACGTGCGCCAGCGCCTGCTGGCGGCGCAAGTCGAATGCGATCTGCTCGACCAGGAGCGATCCATCGGCCTGGGCGACACGGACGCGCTGGCCCGCACACAGGCGCGCATCGCCGAGCTGGAACGCGAGGCGGCGAACGTCGAGGCGCGTTGGCGCGCGCAGGCCGACGCCGCGCAAGCGCTGTTGAGCGCACGCGAGACCGCACGCGACGCCGCCTCCGGCGTGCCGGCCGACCGGCTGCAGGTGCTCGAGCGCGCGCTCGCGGAGCAGCAGGGCGAGACGGCGTTCGTGTTCCCTGAAGTGAACGAAGCGATCGTCGCGGCGATCGTGTCCGACTGGACCGGCATTCCGGTGCGCCGGATGGTCACCGACGAGGTCGCCGCGGTGCGCACGCTGCCTGACACGCTCGCGGCGCGCGTCATCGGCCAGCCGGACGCGCTGCAGCAGATCGGCGAGCGCGTGCAGACTGCGCGCGCAGGGCTCACGGATCCGAAAAAACCGCTCGGCGTATTCATGCTGGCCGGTCCGTCGGGCGTCGGCAAGACCGAGACGGCGCTGGCGCTGGCCGAGGCGCTGTACGGCGGGGAGCAGAACCTGATCACGATCAACATGAGCGAGTATCAGGAAGCTCACACCGTGTCTGGGCTCAAGGGGGCGCCGCCCGGCTATGTCGGTTACGGCGAGGGCGGCGTCCTGACCGAGGCGGTGCGGCGCCGGCCCTACTCGGTGGTGCTGCTCGACGAGATCGAGAAGGCACATGCCGACGTGCACGAAATGTTCTTCCAGGTGTTCGACAAGGGGTATATGGAGGACGGCGACGGACGCTACATCGATTTCCGCAACACCACGATTCTGCTGACCAGCAACGCGGGCTCCGACCTGATCACGAGCCTCTGCTCGGACGAGGCGCTCGCGCCTCGCACGGATGCGCTGTGCGCGGCGCTCGGGCCGGCGTTGCTCAAGACGTTCCCGGCCGCGTTTCTCGGCCGCGTGACCGTGGTGCCGTACAGGCCGCTCGCGCAGGCGACGCTGGCGCAGATCGTGCGGCTGCATCTGGATCGTGTGGTGACGCGCATGGCCGACGGGCACGGTGTGGCGTTCGGCTATGCGCCGGCGGTGCTCGACTACATCGTCGAACGCTGCCTTGTCCAGGAAACGGGCGCGCGCCTGTTGATCGGCTTCATCGAGCAGCACGTGCTGCCGCGGCTCGCCGCGCAGTGGCTGGATGCGCTGGCGGCGAAGCGTACGCTCACGCGGGTCGACCTCGAACTGGTCGATGCGGGCGCGGTGCCTGCCGACGCCTTCATGTTCCGCGCGTCGTACGCGGACGACTGACGCATGCCGAAGTCGCACGCGAAGATGCGCTCGCACCATTCGGCGGCTCAAGCCGGGTCGGATACGCGCGCGTCGTCGCCTACTGCAGGATCAACCGCAGTTGCGCGTCCGCATGTTCGGTCGGTGGTTTGCCGAAACCGCTTTTCGCGTATCGGTGCCAGCGACCGAGCACATAGCTGACGATGAGGCTGGCGCGCATCGACGGGTCGTAATCAGCCGGCAGCGGCGCGGTCGCGGCCGATCGGTCGCCGGCGCCCGCGTCGAGCTGCGCGAGCCGCAGCGCCTGCCTGAGCGACGCTTCGATTCGTTCCAGCATCTGCTCGACGCGCTCGGCGAGGCGCTCGTCTTCGCCGACCAGCGCCTCGCCGGTCAGCACCCGCGTCATCCCGGGGTTCTTCACGGCGAAATTGAGAAGCATCATCGCGATCGCGCGGGCCTGCAGGACGCCGTCGGGTTCGCGCGCAGCGATCTGATTGACGAGGCCGAAGAACGTGGTCTCGATGAACTCGATCAGCCCTTCGTACATCTTCGCCTTGCTGGCGAAATGCCGGTAGAGCGCGGCTTCCGACACGTCGAGCCGGGCCGCGAGCGCGGCGGTCGTGATTTTCTCGGGCTTCGGCACCTCGAGCATCGCGGCGAGCGTCTGCAGGATCATCACGCGCCGCTCGCCCGGCTTCGGGCGCGGGCGGGACGGCGTGGCCTGGTCTTCCTTTACGGCTTGGTCCTGCGGGTAAGTCGGCTGCATTTCTGTCGCCCCGATCGTGTGCCCAGTCGGAGCGATTTTAACGAACGAATGCGCTGGTCGACATAATGTGGACGGCCGATGCTCGGCAGATGGCCCGGCAGGTGGCCGGTGATCCATACGGTACCGATGCCGAGCCGCTTGTAGCGTTTCAGATGGCTGCGGGTATCTTCGACGAGGATCGCGTCGGCCAGCCGCGCATTCGCGGCACGCAAGGCGCGGCGCAGCATCGTGTGGTCGGGCTTCGCGCGCCAGGTGCGCCGGTCGCGCATGTGCTCGATCGCGATCACGCGTTCGAACAGCCGCTCGATGCGCAGCTCGCGCAGTACCGCACGCGCGTAGTTCTCCGGCGCGTTGGTCAGCACGAACTTGCGACCCGGCAGCGCGGCGATGATGCGCGCGAGGCCGCGCTCGGCGCGCAGCATCGCGGGCAGGTCGGCAAACGTGTGGACGACCCGCAGGAAGTCGTGCGGATCGATCGGATGATGGCGCGTGAGGCCGAGGAGCGCGGCGCCGTAGCGCTGCGTGTAGCCGGTGCGCAGGCGGTCGGCCTCGGCACGCCCGACTTGGAGCGTGTCGATGATGTACTGCGTCATCGCGCGGTTGATCTCCGGAAAGATCGCGTGCGATGCGTGGTGCAGCGTGTTGTCGAGATCGAACAGCCAGACGGGCGCGCCGGCACGCGGCCGGCTGCGGGAGATGCGCCGGCGTCGCAGCGACGCCGGCAGGTCGGAACGCTTGGGCAGGCGGCGTGCGCTCAATGCGAGCGGATCATCGTGCCGAACGGCTGCTCGGTCAGGATTTCCAGCAGCACCGAGTGCTCGATCCGGCCGTCGACGATGTGCACCGACTTCACGCCGCTCTTCGCGGCATCGAGCGCCGACGAGATCTTCGGCAGCATGCCGCCCGAGATCGTGCCGTCCTCGAACAGCGCGTCGATCTCGCGTGCCGACAGGTCGGTCAGCAGGTTGCCGTCCTTGTCCATCACGCCGGGGATGTTGGTCATCATCAGCAGCTTCTCGGCGTTCAGCACGGTCGCGAGCTTGCCGGCGACGAGGTCGGCATTGATGTTGTACGACAGGCCGTCCTCACCGAAGCCGATCGGCGAGATCACCGGGATGAACGCGTCGTCCTGCAGCGCCTTCACGACGGCCGGATTGATCGCCTCGACTTCGCCGACCTGGCCGATATCGATGTACTGGCCCGGGTTGTCGCGATCCGGCATCAGCAGCTTGCGCGCGTGGATCAGGCCGCCATCCTTGCCCGTCAGGCCCACCGCATGGCCGCCGAAGTGGTTGATCAGCGTCACGATGTCCTGCTGCACTTCGCCGCCCAGCACCCATTCGACGACTTCCATCGTCTCTTCGTCGGTGACGCGCATGCCCTGGATGAAGGTGCCGGCCTTGCCGATCTTCTTCAGTGCCTGATCGATCTGCGGCCCGCCGCCGTGGACGATCACCGGATTGATGCCGACCAGTTTCAGCAGGATCACGTCGCGCGCGAAGCCTTGCTTGAGCCGCTCTTCCGTCATCGCATTGCCACCGTATTTGATGACCACGGTCTTGCCGTGGTAGCGACGGATGTACGGCAGCGCTTCCGCGAGGATTTCTGCTTTCAGCGTGGGGGCGATCTGCGAGAGGTCGATGGGCTCGGACATGGCGGCAGCTCTGGCTGGGAACGGTTGAAACAGGGCGAATTGTACAGGAGTGGCGCAGCGCAGCATCGGGTTTTTGGGCTGGCCGGACGGTGGGTGCCGCGGGCCGCGGGCCATACGCGGCGGCCCGCCGGCCGTGGCGCCGGGCCTCGCGACGGCGCCGCAGGAGGGGCGGGCGGCGCGTGTGCCCGGACGTGTTTTGCGGGACGCATCGGCCGACCGGCCGACGTGCAAAATCCGTGCGCCGCGCTATGCTTGTCGCGTAGGGTGACGTTCATGCCCGTTACCGTGCCTTCGCCATGACCGATTCCGCCGTCGACACTCGTTCGACCCCGCGCCGCGCGCGCTGCCCGCACTGCGGGCGCGGCTTCGACTGCGGCGCCGGTACCCAGCCGTTCGACTGCTGGTGCGCGTCGATGCCGGTCGCGCCCTGCGGCGTGCCGCCGGCGGCCGGCACGCGCTGCCGGTGCCCCGAGTGCCTCGCCGACGAGATCGCCCAGCGCATGGCCGGTGCGGCCGGCTGACGGCGCAGGCTCGTGCGACCGGCCGAGACGCCGGCTTGTCGGGCCGTGCCTTGATGCGTTCCTGTGTGTATTCATCCGCCACGATCCGGCCCCCGGTAGAGGCGCCGCGCGCTAAACGGGTAAACTGCTCGGATGCAACGAATCACCACCACCGGGCGCGTCAACCTCAGTCACCTGTTCTGGCTGCGCAATCTCGCGATCATCGGCCAGCTCGCGACGATCGGCGTCGTGCAGACCTATTTCGGCGTGCACCTGCCGTTGCCGGCGATGCTGATGGTCATCGCGCTCGAAATCGTTTTCAACGCGCTGACCTGGGTGCGCGTGCTGCGCGCGCGGCCCGAGACCGATTTCGAGCTGCTCGGCCAGCTGTGGGTCGACCTCGGTGCGCTGTCGGCGCTGCTGTTCCTGTCGGGCGGCACGACCAACCCGTTCGTGTCGCTGTATCTGCCGTCGCTGGCAATCGCAGCGGCCGTGCTGCCGTGGCACCTGATGATCTGGCTCGCGGCGTTCGCGGTCGCGTGCTACGCGGCGCTCGGCTTCGATTCGGTACCGCTCAACATGGATAACCCGGCGAACCTGTTCGACTACTACCGCACCGGGATGTGGGTGAACTTCATGGTCAGCGTCGGGCTGATCGCGTGGTTCGTCGCGCGCATGTCGAACGCGCTGCGCCAGCGCGATTCGGCGCTCGGCGAAGCGCAGGCGCACCTGCTGCGCGACGAGCGCGCGGTCGCGCTCGGCGTGCAGGCCGCCACCGTCGCCCACGAGATGGGCACGCCGCTGTCGACGATCGCGATGCTCGCGGAGGAGCTGCGCGACGCGGCACGCGCCGATCCGGGGCTGGCGCGCTACGAGGCCGACCTGAAGGTGCTGGAAGAGCAGATGACGCTCTGCACGTCGGCGCTCGCGCGCCTGCGCAGCCGCGCGAGCGCGCCGGCGAGCCGCCAGCCGGTGGACGACTGGCTCGATACCTTCGTCGAGCACTGGCGCCTGCGGCATCCGCACGTGCAGTTCGAACTGCTGGGCGCGCGCCCGTCGGGCGTCGCGCTCGACGACACGGTCGCGGCCGGCCAGATCCTCACGATCCTGCTCGACAACGCCGCGCGGGCGAGCCCGCATCGCGTGACGCTGGCCGCGAAGCTCGCGCACAACGAGCGGGCGACCGACCAGATCGAATTCGAAGTATGCGACGACGGCCCGGGCATTCCGGCCGCGTTGCGCGAATCGCTCGGCGCGATGCCGGTCGACAGCACGCAGGGCGGACACGGAGTCGGGCTGTACCTCGCGTTCAGCGCGGCCGTGCGCCTGGGCGGCGAGATCGAGCTGTCCGATGTCACGCCGCGCGCGGCCGGCGGCAACGGGCGCGCCGCCGGCGGCATGAATGGTCACGCCGCTGCCGCGTCGGGCCAGCGCACGACCGAACGGGCGGCAGCCGCGCCGGACAGCCGCGCAGCCGGCTCGCCGGGCCGCGGCACGCGCGCGGTGCTGCGCCTGCCGGTAGCGCGCATCGCGGCGCCGGCCGCCTCAACCAACACGTAGACGGAGAAACCACATGAGCGAGAACAATTTCCTGGTGATCGACGACAACGAGGTGTTCGCGGGCACGCTCGCGCGCGGTCTCGAGCGCCGCGGCTATGCGGTCCAGCAGGCGCACGACAAGGAGGCGGCGCTGCGGCTCGCGGCCGGCGGCAAGTTCCAGTTCATCACCGTCGACCTGCATCTCGGCGAGGATTCGGGGCTGAGCCTGATCGCGCCGCTGTGCGACCTGCAACCCGACGCGCGGATCCTCGTGCTGACCGGCTATGCGAGCATCGCGACCGCCGTGCAGGCCGTGAAGGAGGGCGCCGACAACTATCTCGCGAAGCCGGCGAACATCGAGTCGATCCTGGCCGCGCTGCAGACCAACGCCAGCGAAGTGCAGGCCGACGAGGCGCTCGAGAATCCGGTCGTGCTGTCGGTCGACCGGCTCGAATGGGAGCACATCCAGCGCGTGCTCGCGGAGAACAACAACAACATCTCGGCCACCGCGCGCGCGCTGAACATGCACCGCCGCACGCTGCAGCGCAAGCTCGCGAAGAAGCCGGTGCGCCAGTAAGCGGCGCGCCGCGGTCGTCGCGGCGGGTGTCGATGCCGTACGACGGGCGCTGCGGGTTGCGATGGGCAATCGCGCATGCGGGCGGGCCGTGCTCGACCGTCTGGCTGACGCACCAGCGAAAACGGGCGACCCGTCGGGTCGCCCGTTTCGCATTCGCCGCCGCGCGCGTTAGAGCACGTAGCGCGACAGATCCTCGTCCTGCGCCACTTCGCCGAGCGCGCGGTCGACATACGTCGCGTCGATCGTCACGCACTCGCCGGCGTGATTGCCGGCAGAGAACGACACTTCCTCGAGCAACTTCTCGATCACCGTGTACAGCCGGCGCGCACCGATGTTCTCGGTCTTCTCGTTGACCGCATACGCGATCTCGGCGAGGCGGCGGATGCCGTCCGCGGCGAACTCGAGTTGCACGTCTTCCGTGGCGAGCAGCGCCTGGTACTGCTTGACGAGGCTCGCGTCGGTCGCGTCGAGGATCGCCTCGAAATCCTCCACCGACAGCGAGTCGAGCTCGACGCGGATCGGAAAGCGCCCCTGCAGTTCGGGGATCAGATCGCTCGGCTTCGCGAGGTGGAACGCGCCGCTCGCGATGAACAGGATGTGATCGGTCTTCACCATCCCGTACTTCGTGTTGACGGTCGTGCCCTCGACGAGCGGCAGCAGGTCGCGCTGCACGCCCTGGCGCGACACTTCGCCGCCGCTGCCTTCGTTGTTGCGCGACGTGATCTTGTCGATCTCGTCGAGGAACACGATGCCGTTCTGCTCGACGTTCTGCACGGCCTTCGTCTTCACTTCCTCGTCGTTGAGCATCTTCGCCGCTTCCTCGTCGGTCAGCAGCTTCAGCGCTTCCTTGATCTTGACCTTGCGGCGCTGCTTCTTGCCGCTGCCGAGGTTCGAGAACATCGAGCGGATCTGCTCGGTCATCTCTTCCATCCCCGGCGGCGCCATGATGTCCATGCCGGCCGACGGCTGCTCGAGGTCGAGCTCGACTTCCTTGTCGTCGAGCTGGCCTTCGCGCAGGCGCTTGCGGAAGGTCTGGCGCGTCGCGTTGTTGTCGTCGTTCGCGTGATCGGCGTTGCCGCCGAAGCCGACCGCGCGCGGTTGCGGCAGCAGGATGTCGAGGATGCGGTCTTCCGCCTGGTCGGTCGCCTTGCTGCGCACCTTGCGCATCTCGGCTTCACGCGTCTGCTTGACCGAGATCTCGATCAGGTCGCGCACGATGCTGTCGACGTCGCGGCCGACGTAGCCGACTTCGGTGAACTTGGTCGCTTCGATCTTGACGAACGGCGCATCGGCGAGCTTCGCGAGGCGGCGCGCGATTTCGGTCTTGCCGACGCCCGTCGGCCCGATCATCAGGATGTTCTTCGGCGTGATTTCCTGGCGCAGCGGCTCGCCGACCTGCTGGCGGCGCCAGCGGTTGCGCAGCGCGACCGCGACGGCCTTCTTCGCCTTGGCCTGACCAATGATGTGCTTGTCGAGTTCCGAGACGATCTCGGCAGGGGTCATGGTGCTCATGGTGCGGTCCTTACTCGATCGTTTCGATGATGCGGTTGTGGTTCGTGTAGATGCACATGTCGCCGGCGATCTCGAGCGACTTCTCGACGATTTCGCGCGGGGACAGCTCGGTGTTCTCCGCGAGCGCGCGGGCCGCGGCCTGCGCGTACGCACCGCCCGAGCCGATCGCGCAGATGCCGCCTTCCGGGTCGAGCACGTCGCCGTTGCCGGTGATCACGAGCGTGGTGGTGGCATCGGCCGTGATCAGCATCGCCTCGAGGCGGCGCAGCATCCGGTCGGTGCGCCAGTCCTTCGCGAGCTCGACGGCCGCGCGGGTCAGGTTGCCCTGGTGCTTCTCGAGCTTCGCCTCGAAGCGATCGAGCAGCGAGAACGCATCGGCGGTGCCGCCCGCGAATCCGACCAGAACCTGGTTGTTGTAGATCCGCCGCACTTTCCGCGCGCCACCCTTCATGACGATGTTGCCGAGGGTTACCTGGCCGTCGCCGCCGAGCGCGACCTTGTCGCCGCGCCGGACCGAAACGATGGTCGTGCCGTGAAATTGCTCCATCTGCGTTCCTTGAGAAAAACGGGGAAGAGTCGGGCGGCGCGAGGCGCCGCCGCGTGAATCGCAGTGCGCCGGGGAGCGGCCCGGCGCGCGTCCGTTTCATTTTAGGGCGGGCGCCGGGATATCAAGAGGTGGAAGGGGCAAATCGGCCGGCCGGGAGCCGGCGCCGGAAAAACAAAAAGCGCGCGGCAGGCCGCGCGCTTCCGGGAAGCAGCGTGTCAGAGCGGAACGCCGCTCGATCAGTCGCCGAACAGCTTCTGGCGCAGCTCGCGGCGCTCTTGCGCCTCGAGCGACAGCGTGGCCGTCGGACGCGCGAGCAGGCGCGGGATGCCGATCGGCTCGCCGGTTTCCTCGCACCAGCCGTAATCGCCGGAATCGATGCGGGCGAGCGACTGCTGAACCTTCTTGAGGAGCTTGCGTTCGCGATCGCGCGTACGCAGCTCGAGCGCGTGCTCTTCCTCGATCGTCGCGCGATCGGCGGGGTCGGGCACGATCACCGTCTCGCGCAGATTCTCGGTCGTCTGGCCGGCATTCTTGAGGATGTCCGCCTGCAACTGTTCGAGCCGATTTTTGAAGAAGGCGAGCTGATCCTCATTCATGTAATCCTTGTCGCTCATCTTCAGGATTTCGGCTTCGGTCAAGAGTTTCTTCGTCATCTGCTTGCTTCTTCAATGTGCGGCAAATCAGGAGATATTGCCTGCACTTTGGGATTACCCGCAACCGCGCTTGCAATCATTTGCGATCTGCCGCCGCGGGGCCGAAAGCCTCTGGAAAACCGGTTCTCAAATACCAGGACAGGCCTGGCGCTGATTTGCGCGCGGCGAACCGGTGCTGCGCGGCAAATCGCATCGGCCGCGGCCGGGTGGCGGATGGGCGATCCGGCGCGGTTGCGACGCCCGGTATTGGTTCAGCAAGAACCGGACCTGTTATTGCCGTACTCCAGCGGGCACGTATTGTAACTGAATCGCAAGCGGGCGCCGTATCGGGTCGATCCCCGTCGGCTGCGCCAATATCTAGAAAATATAACGCGCAAATCGCGAAAAAGCGATGACGGTGAAACCCTTGCCGCGCAAGGCGCCCGCCAAGCACCGCGGCCGCCCCTGAAGGCGGCCGCGCGGAAGGCACCCGATGCCGGGGGCCTGAACGCTCAGGCGAGGCAGGCGTCGAGGCCGTCGGTGATCAGGTCCTGCGGCAGATCGACGCCGATGAACACCATCTTGTTGGTCTTCTTCTCGACCGGCAGCCACTTCGCGGCGAGGTCGCTGCCCATCATCTGGTGCACACCCTGGAACACGACCTTGCGATCGACGCCCTTCATGTACAGCACGCCCTTGTAGCGCAGCATCCGTTCGCCGTAGATCTGCAGGATCCCGCCGAGGAAGTCTTCCAGCTTGTTCGGGTCGAACGGGCGGTCGTTGCGATACACGAACGACTTGATCTTGTCGTCGTGGTGCGCGTGGTGGTGATGATGACCGTGGTCGTGATCGTGCGCGCATTGGCCGTGATCGTGGTCGCAATCGGCGTGATCGTGATCATGGCCGTGATCGTGGTGAGCGTGCGCGTGGTCGTCCTCGGCGAGGAAATCCGGGTCGATCTCGAGCTTCGCGTTCAGGTTGAAGCCGCGCAGGTCGAAGATTTCCTTGATGTCGGCTTCGCCGAAGTTGACGATCTTGATCGTCGCCTTCGGATTCATGTGCATCAGGCGGTGCTTGAGACCGGCGACGGTCTGGTCGTCGACGAGGTCCGACTTCGTGATGAACAGGCGATCGGCGAAGCCGACCTGGCGCTGCACGACTTCGTGTTCGTCGAGCTGCGCGTTCGCGTGCTTCGCGTCGACGAGCGTGATGACCGCATCCAGCAGGAAGTCGTCGGCGATTTCGCTGTCGATGAAGAAGGTCTGCGCGACGGGGCCCGGGTTCGCGAGGCCGGTGGTTTCGATCACGATGCGGTCGAAGTCGAGCTTGCCTTCGCGCTTTTTCGCGGCCAGATCGCCGAGCGCGCGGGCGAGGTCGCCGCGGATCGTGCAGCAGATGCAGCCGTTGCTCATCTGGATGATCTGCTCGTTCGAGTCCTGCACGAGGATCTCGTTGTCGATGTTCTCTTCGCCGAACTCGTTCTCGATCACGGCGATCTTCATGCCGTGCTGTTCGTTCAGGATGCGCTTGAGCAGCGTCGTCTTGCCGCTGCCGAGGAAGCCGGTGAGGATGGTGACGGGAGTGGCCATGTCGGTCGCCTGTGGTTCGTGAATCGGGGTCAAAACCAGGATGTGCGTCGCGCCGCCCGCTGCGAGCGGGGGCGCACAACCATCCATTGAAACATACCTGTCAAGCCCCCGCCCGTCGTCCGGACGACAGGCGAAAGCGCTGGCCCGCCAGATCGGGCTGGCGTGCCGGGTTGTCCGCCAAGATCGGGGCGATCAGACGATTTGCAACAGCAGGCCCTTCAGATATTCGCCCTCCGGGAACGCGGCGAGCAGCGGGTGGTCGACGCCCGCGCCGAGCCGCTTCAGGATGCGCGCGTCGACCTTCGCGTCGGCCGCCGCGCCCGCGACGATCTTCTGGAACAGGTCCATGTCGATCGCGCCCGAGCACGAGTACGTGAACAGCAGGCCGCCCGGGCGCAGCAGCCTGAAGCCGCTCAGGTTGATGTCCTTGTAGGCGCGCGCCGCGCGATCGACGCTGTCGCGGGTCGGCGCGAACTTCGGCGGATCGAGCACGATCAGGTCGAAACGCTCGCCTTCGTCGACGAGGCGGCGCAGCGTCTTGAATGCATCGGCGTCGAGCCAGGTCGCGCGTTCGGCGTCGAAGCCGTTGGCCACGACGTTCTGCTGCGCGAGCGCGAGCGCATCGCCCGACGAGTCGATCGACACGACGCGTTTCGCGCCGCCCTTGAGCGCCGCGAGCGAGAAGCCGCCCGTGTAGCAGAAGCAGTTCAGCACGTCGCGCCCGGCCGCGTACTGCGCGACCAGCGCGCGGTTGTCGCGCTGGTCGACGTAGAAGCCCGTCTTGTGGCCGTTCGGCACGTCGACGTGATAACGCACGCCGTTTTCGTTCGCGATCAGTGTCGCGGGCGGCGCATCGCCCGCCAGCACGCCGGTCGTCTGTTCGAGCCCTTCCTTGTCGCGGATCGACACGTCCGAGCGCTCGTACACGTTCGGGCAGCCGGTCGCGCCGGTGAGCGCCGCGACGATCGCGTCCTTCCACGCTTCGACGCCCGCGGCCATGAACTGGCAGACGAGTTGGCCGCGCGGCGCGGCGCCGGCTTCGGCCGTGTCCGCGATGTAGTAGTCGACGATCAGCCCCGGCAGCCCGTCGGCCTCGCCGAACACGAGCCGCACCGCGCCCGTACCCGACACCATCGTCGTACGGTGCGCGACCGCGCGCTGCACGCGGCGCTTGAAGAATGCGTGATCGATCGGCTCGTTCTCGTCGAAGCTCCACACGCGCACGCGGATCTGCGAGTGCGGGCTGTACGCGCCGCGCGCGAGGAAGCGGCCGTCGTGCGCACGCACGATGACGGTCGCGCCGGGCGCGGGCTTGCCGTCGACGCGGTCGATCGCATTGGCGTAGATCCACGGATGGCGGCGCAGCAGCGATTTTTCCTTGGACGGCTTGAGGGTGACGGTTTGCATGATGAGATCGAAATGGGCCGTGCGCGACGCCGGCCGTGGCCGGCCGCCGCGCGCGGCGGGTAACACGGGACGCGCGTCAGTCGCGCTTCTTCGCGCGCGGATGCGCGCTGTCGTAAATCTTCGCGAGGTGCTGGAAGTCGAGCGACGTGTAGACCTGCGTCGCGGAGATGCTCGCGTGGCCCAGCAGTTCCTGCACCGCGCGCAGGTCGCCGCTCGACTGCAGCACGTGCGTCGCGAACGAATGGCGCAGCACGTGCGGATGGACGTTGGCGGGGATGCCCGCGGCGAGCGCCGCGCGCTTCACGCGCTCGCGCACGACGCCCGGCGCCATCCGGTTGCCGCGCACGGACACGAACAGCGGATGCGGGTCGTGCTTCACGAATTCGCCGCGCACCGCGAGCCACGCGTTCAGCGCATCGATCGCCTTGCGGCCGACCGGCACCTTGCGTTCCTTGTTGCCCTTGCCGCGCACGGTGACTTCGGCTTCGGCGAGATCGAGCCAGCCGGCCGAGCGGTAGCCGTCGGCCTGCGTGTACCTGACGTCGAGCCCGACCAGTTCGGCGAGGCGCAGCCCCGACGAATAGAACAGCTCGAGGATCGCGTGATCGCGGATGCCTTCGGTCGTGCCGGCGAGCGGCGCGTCCATCAGCGCCGAGGCGTCGTCGACCGACAGCGCTTTCGGCAAGGTTTTCGGGCGCTTCGGCGCGCGCACGGCGGCGACCGGGTTCGCGGGCATCTCGATGTGCTGCGCGAGCCAGCGGTAGAACGCGCGCCACGCGGACAGCCGGTGCGAGATCGAGCGCGCCGACAATCCGCCCGCATGCGCGCGCGCGACCGCGCCACGCATGTCGACGGCCGTCAGCGTGTCGAGCGGGCGACCGGCGGCGAGTTTCTTCAGTTCGTCGAGTTCGTGCGTGTACGCACGCAGCGTGTGTTCCGACAGCTGCCTGACGTGCTTCAGGTTCGACAGGTAGGCGGCGATCGGATCGTCGGTCATCGCGGGCGCGACATCAGTGCGGCAGCAGGCGCGTGAGCGCGGCGCTCGCAAGCGTCGCGATCTGCGCGAGGAAGTCGGTCGCCATTCCGTCGTGGAAGCGGCGCGGGTCGGGCGAGCCGAGCACGAGCAGGCCGAACGCGGGCGCATCGGTGCCGGCGAGCGGCGCGCGCAGCGCGAGCAGCGCGACCGACGTGGCCGCGCCGTCGCCGGCCGGCGCGGCTTCGGCGCCTTCCGCCGCATTCGCGGCCGGTGCCGCGAGCGCGGGCGCGAGCCACTGGGCGGCCTCGAAACCGGTGTTCGCGCCGCAGTACGGCGTCGACAGCCCGTTCGTGAACAGCCGCACTTCCTCGCCGACCTGGCGCGCGAAATCGGCCTGCGCGTAGGTGTCGGCGACGTCCCACACGCGCAGCGCGGTTTGCGGCACGTCGAACACGTCGGCGATGCCTTCGGCGATCGTGCGCGGCAGCGCGTACGGGTCGCGTTCCGCGATCACGCGCGCGGTCCAGCGGCTGAACTTCGCGGACAGGCTGTCGTTCTCGTGGCCGTAGCGCACGAGCTCGGCGAGCCGGCGCTCGAGATGCTTGTTCTTGTCGCGCAGCATCTCCATCTGCCGCTCCTGCAGCGAGATCGCGGCCTTGCCGTGCGGGTTCGCGAGGCGGATCGTCGCGAGCAGTTCGGCATGCTGCGCGAAGAATTCGGGATTGGCGAGCAGGTAGTCGGCGACTTCGCGATCGTTCATGTGGCTGGAGCGTTCAGTTATCAAGGACGTTGCAGGGTCAGGCGGTGAGGTCGATCTCGCCTTCGAACACGGTCGCGGCGGGCCCGGCCATCATCAGCGCGGCGGCTTCGTCGCGCGCGCCGTCCCAGCCGATCGTCAGCGTGCCGCCGTGCGTATGGACGGTCACGGGCGAATCGAGCAGGCCGCGCCGGATGCCGGCCGCGACCGCCGCGCACGCGCCCGTGCCGCACGCGAGCGTCTCGCCCGCGCCGCGTTCGTACACGCGCAGCTTCACTTCGTGGCGCGACACGATCTGCATGAAGCCGGCGTTCACGCGCTGCGGGAAGCGTGCGTGGCGCTCGATCAGCGGGCCTTCTTCCAGCACCGGATACGCTTCGACATCGTCGACGACCTGCACCGCATGCGGATTGCCCATCGACACCGCCGAAATCCAGCGCGTCGCGCCGCCGACGTCCAGCGGCCACAGCGTGTCGCGGCCTTCGGCGCGGCCGTCGAGGCCCGACGCATCAAAGGGCACCTGCGCCGGCGCGAACACGGGCGCGCCCATGTCGACGACGACTTCGCCGTTGTCCTGCAGCGTCAGCGTGATCAGGCCCTTCATGACCTGCACGCGCACGCTGCGCTTGTCGGTCAGGCCGCGGTCGCTGACGAACTTCACGAAGCAGCGTGCGCCGTTGCCGCAGTGTTCGACCTCGCCGCCGTCGCAATTGAAGATCCGGTACTTGAAATCCGCGCCGTCGACGGTCGGCTTTTCGACGAGCAGCAACTGGTCGGCGCCGATGCCGAAGTGCCGGTTGGCGAGCGCACGCACCTGCGCTTCGGTGAGCGGCGGCAACGCACGCGAATAGCCGTCGAGCACGACGAAGTCGTTGCCCGCGCCGTGCATCTTGGTGAACGAGAGTTTCACTGGGTCCGGAATTCCATGACGAACAAGGCGGCCAGCACGACGCGAATGGCCGGCGGGCATGCCGGGCGGCGTCCTTCGTCGTGCTGATCTCAGCCGCAAATGATACATGCAGCGGACAGGGGCGTCCTGCTCGGCCATGCCGGCATCGCGCCGGAAATCGCGCTGCGTCTCAAAGCGGGGCTTGCGGAGGCCGGCGAGCGCATGACGGCACGCTCGCGGTCGCCCGGCAGGGTCAGTACAGGCTCGGCTCGCCGGGCGGGCGCGTCTTGAAGCGCTTGTGAACCCAGTAGTACTGCTCGGGCATCAGCGGGATCTGTTGCTCGAGGAATTCGTTCATCCGCCGCGCGTCGAGATCGTCGTCGCCGGTCGGGTAGTGGTCCCACGGCTTGAACACCTTCAGCCGGTAGCCCTTGTAGTTCGGCAGCACCTCGCCGATGAACGGCACGACCTGCGCGCGGCCCGTCTTTGCGAGGCGGCCGACGGCCGTCAGCGTGCAGGCGGGTACGCCGAAGAAGGGCACGAACGTCGAGTTGCGCAGCCCGTAGTCCATGTCGGCGCCCAGCATCACGGGCTTGCGGTCGCGCAGCCAGCGCAGCACGATGCGCGCGCTGTCCGCGCGGCCCGCCAGTTCCGCACCGAAGCGGCTGCGGCCGGCTTTGGCGGCGGCGTCGATTTCCGGGTTCTTCATCGGCGTGTAGAGCGAGCCGCACGGCCGGTCGAGCGCGAGATTGAGCGCCATCGAGCCGGCCTCGATGCCGACGAAATGGAGACCGAGCAGGAGCGTGGGCGGCATGTCCGGATCGCTCAGGTCGATCTCGCTGTCGATCGTGAACAGCTTGCGGTAGGCCTCTTCCGACGCGAACCACTGATAGCTGCGCTCGACGTAGCTGCGGATCGCATGGCGGAAATGCTGGCCGGCCACTTCCTCGCGCCGTTCGTCGCTCCAGTCGGGGAAGCAGAGTTTCAGATTGGTATGTACGATGCGCTTTCGCCGGCTGGGAATCTGGTACAGCAGCCAGCCGAGGCCATCGCCGAAGCGCGCGGTCACACCGTACGGCAGCAGGGCGAGCAGCTTCAGAAAGCCGATGGCGAGATGCGTGCCGAGGCGGCCTAGCATGCGGAATCTCCGTGGGGCCGGCTGGCCGGCACGTTGCGAACAGGGGGGGAGGACAGCGGGCGATACAGCACGGGCGGCGCTCTGTGACAATTCACGAAAGTCGCTATAATACGGGCTTCGCCGAGTTAACTGACAACTTGCGGGGCGAAGCCGGCTGGCGCGAAGCGCGCTGCCCGGTCCTGGTAATCCGCTAAAGCGTCGCCGCTTCAGGCCCAACGAAGCTGGCTACGTGAAACCAACCGTAACCACACAGGAGCCTGAAAAAGTGGCAAACGATTATCTCTTCACGTCCGAATCCGTCTCCGAAGGCCATCCGGACAAAGTCGCGGACCAGATCTCGGACGCGATTCTCGACGCCATCCTCGAGCAGGACAAATATTCCCGCGTTGCGGCCGAAACGCTGTGCAACACGGGTCTCGTCGTCCTGGCCGGTGAAATTACCACGACGGCCAACATCGATTACATCCAGATCGCGCGCGACACGATCAAGCGCATCGGCTACGACAACACCGACTACGGCATCGACTACAAGGGTTGCGCGGTGCTCGTCGCGTACGACAAGCAGTCGCCCGACATCGCGCAAGGCGTCGATCGCGCCCATGACGACAACCTCGATCAAGGCGCGGGCGACCAGGGCCTGATGTTCGGTTACGCATGCGACGAAACGCCGGAACTGATGCCGCTGCCGATCTACCTGTCGCACCGCCTCGTCGAGCGCCAGGCCAGCCTGCGCCGCGACGGCCGCCTGCCGTGGCTGCGTCCGGACGCGAAGTCGCAGGTGACGGTTCGCTACGTCGACGGCCGCCCGGATTCGATCGACACCGTCGTGCTGTCGACGCAGCACGCACCGGACATCGAACTGCCGGCGCTGCGCGAAGCCGTGATCGAGGAAATCATCAAGCCGACGCTGCCGGCCGAGCTGATCAAGGGCGACATCAAGTTCCTGGTGAACCCGACCGGCCGGTTCGTGATCGGCGGCCCGCAGGGCGATTGCGGCCTGACGGGCCGCAAGATCATCGTCGACACGTACGGCGGTGCCGCACCGCACGGCGGCGGCGCGTTCTCGGGCAAGGATCCGTCGAAGGTCGACCGTTCGGCAGCGTATGCCGGCCGCTACGTCGCGAAGAACATCGTCGCGGCAGGCCTTGCATCGCGCGCGCTGATCCAGGTGTCGTACGCGATCGGCGTCGCCGAGCCGACCTCGGTGATGGTCAACACGTTCGGCACGGGCCGCGTGTCGGATGCCGTGATCACGAAGCTCGTGCGCGAGCATTTCGACCTGCGTCCGAAGGGCATCATCAAGATGCTCGACCTGCTGCGCCCGATCTACGAGAAGACGGCAGCTTACGGCCACTTCGGCCGCGAAGAGCCGGAATTCTCGTGGGAAGCAACCGACAAGGCACTCGTGCTGGCCGAAGCGGCCGGCGTGGAGCCGACGGCACGCGTCGCGTAAGCGGCGTCCCGCCTGAAACGAAAAACCCCGGCATGCCGGGGTTTTTTTATGCGTGTCGAGTGCCGGCGAAATGACGGCGATCGCGGCGGGCACTGCCCGCCGGCGCGGTTTCAGCGTGCACTGAAACCGAACCACCCATTGCTGGCCGCGAGGCGGCGCGGACGGTTGATGCGGCGCTGCGGGCCGAGCGTGCGGCGCAGCGCGAGCGCGCGCAGCGACGACGGCTTCTGCAGCAGCGAACGCAGGCCGGCGCGGCGTGCGAACGCCTGCGCGCTCATCATCGAGAAGAATGCGTGGAACCACGCACGGATGCCGTCCAGCCGGCTGTGCGCGTGCGTGTGCCTGGCGAGCGCCTGCGTGCGGGCGCGGTGATGGCGCAGCGAGCGGGCGGGAGCGGACGGCACGACGCGCTTCGCAGCGCGGTTGAAACGGGAAGTCAGACGGAATGGCATGTGAACGATGCTTCGCTTGTATGGATGGCGCCCTTGAAGAGCGCACTGGTATGAACGGCCTCGGATGGCGCAACGGATCTTACCCAAAGTCGTTGCGCGCCGCGCCCGCCAGAATTGACAGGCCGCGACAGGCTACAAGGGTTTCATGACGCGCAAAAGTCGCGATAAACCCTTGTGCCGCAAGCGAGTCGCCGCATACCGCCTGTCGCTGAGGCTCGCGCCGCGCCGTACAGTTCCCTTGATCGCGATCAAATCCGCGATTGGCATGCCCCTGCGCACGACAATGGCGCTGTTCGCGGTATCCGGCGCCGATTTACAATCGTCAAATTCACACAATAAACGTCTGGCATCCCATGTCGTCTTCATTGCAGTCGGAATCGATCCGCGCGCAAGTCGCGGAATTGCGCGAACGTGGTTTCGTCGTCGCGCGCGGCCTCGTCGGCGAAGCGCAGTGCGCGGCGCTCAAGCGCATCGCGGAGCGCCAGTTGCAGGAAGCGGCGGAGCCGATCGAGTTCGAGGCGGATTTGCGCTACCCGGGCGCGCCCGAGTCCAAGCACGCGCCGGGCGGGCACACGGTGCGGCGGCTGCTCGACGCCTATGGGCGCGATCCGGCGTTCGCCGAGCGCGCGATCGCGCCCGAAATCGGCGCGTGGATGCGCGAGTACTTCGGCGAGCAGCCGGTGCTGTCGCGCACGCATCACAACTGCATGATGACGAAGCATCCCGCGTACGGGAGCCTGACGGGCTGGCATCGCGACTTCCGCTACTGGTCGTTCGAACGCGCGGACATGGTGTCGGTGTGGCTCGCGCTCGGGCCGGAAACGAATGAAAACGGCGCGCTCTGGCTGGTGCCCGGGTCGCACACGGCCGAATTCGGGCCGGAAGCGTTCGACGACGCGAAGTTCTTCCGCAGCGACCTGCCGGAGAACCGCAAGATGATCGATGCGGCAACCTGCCCGCCGCTCCAGACGGGCGACGTCGTGTTCTTCCACTGCAACACGCTGCATTCGGCGGGGCAGAACCGTTCCGACCAGGTGAAGTTCTCGCTCGTCTACACGTATCACGGGGTGAGCAACCGGCCGGTGCCGGGCACGCGTTCGGCGACGAAGCCGGAAGTGCAGTTCTAGCAGCGGTTCGGACGGCGATGCAGCCGTGCCGGTTGCCCGGTGCCGGTCGCCCGAAGCCGGTCGCCCGCTGCGGCGCTGCGGCCGCGCGGGCGGATGAAGAAACGGGCGGCCTGGGCCGCCCGTTGCGTTTTGAGCCGCCCGCTCGCGCGCCGTGAGTCGTCGCAGCGGGCGGCTACGCGATCAGCGCTTGTTGCCCGGCATCGCGAGACCGATCAGGCCGATCAGCGAAGCGACGGCGCCGCCCGCGATCAGCAGGATCGTCTTCGTGGCGGGCGAGCCGGTGAAGAAGCGCGACATGTTGTCGTTGATCGAATGGAACGACTGGCCGCCGAAATACAGCAGCACGACGCCGCCGACGAGCAGTGCAACCGAGATGACCCGGGACATACCAACCTCGCTGTAACGGTGATTCGAGACGCCGCAGTGTAGGCGACGCGCGCGGTCGCGTCCATTGCCGTGCAGGCTCGCGCCGCGTTCGCTACCATAGCCGTCGTTGTTTCCTTCGCCGCCGGCGCGCGATGCTCGCGTGCGGCGCGCGTCCCTTCCCCCGACGTCCTGACGGAACCGACCCATGGCCTATGAAGCAGCTTCCGAACGTTATGCCGACATGCAATACCGCACCTGCGGCAAATCCGGGCTCAAACTGCCCGCGCTGTCGCTCGGCCTGTGGCACAACTTCGGCGACTCGACGCCGATCGACACGCAGCGCGACATCCTGCGCACCGCGTTCGACCTCGGCATCAATCACTTCGACCTGGCGAACAACTACGGGCCGCCGTACGGCAGCGCCGAAACCAATTTCGGCCGGCTGCTGAAGGAAGATTTCCGGCCGTACCGCGACGAACTGCTGATCTCGACGAAGGCCGGCTGGGACATGTGGCCGGGGCCGTACGGCAGCGGTGGCGGGTCGCGCAAGTACGTGCTCGCGAGCCTCGACCAGAGCCTGCAGCGAATGGGCCTCGACTACGTCGACATCTTCTATTCGCATCGCTTCGACGCGCACACGCCGCTCGAGGAAACGGCCGGCGCGCTCGCGTCGGCCGTGCGGCAGGGCAAGGCGCTGTACATCGGCATCTCGTCGTACTCGGCCGCGAAGACGCGCGAGATGGCCGAACTGCTCGCGCAATACCAGGTGCCGCTGCTGATCCACCAGCCTTCGTACAACATGCTGAACCGCTGGATCGAGCAGGATCTGCTCGGGACGCTCGACGAGATCGGCACGGGCAGCATCGCGTTCACGCCGCTCGCGCAGGGGCTGCTGACGTCGAAGTACCTGAACGGCGTGCCGGCCGATGCGCGGGTCAACAAGCCGGGCGGCGGTTCGCTGAAACAGGCTCACCTGAGCGCGGACAACCTCGAGCACGTGCGCAAGCTCAACGGCATCGCGCAGCGGCGCGGACAAAGCCTCGCGCAGATGGCGCTCGCGTGGGTGTTGCGCAATGGCCGCGTGACGTCGGCGCTGATCGGCGCGAGCCGTGCGGAGCAGGTGCGTGAAAACGTCGGCGCGCTGAAGAACCTCGAATTCTCGGCCGACGAACTCGCGGAGATCGATCGTCATGCGACCGAAGGCGGCATCAATCTGTGGGAAAAGCCGTCCACCGATCAGGCGATCTGACGTAGCGAGGACAGTCGATACGGGATGCGAACGATCGCATCCCGTATCGCGGCGCACCCAAGCAAGCCGTCGCGTCGCTGCGGTGCAGCGATGCGACCGGCGCGCGAACGCGTGGCTACAGCAGTGCGGGAAGGCCTTCGACGAGCAATACCGCAACGCCGACGCCGAGCATCACGCCGAGCACGCGCAGCAGGTTGTGACGGAATTGGGTCGCGCACGGCACCGCGCCGAGAAATAGCGCGCCGGCCAGCGCCATCGGAATCAACAGGATGAAGTCGCCGATCGTGAAATAGGTCGTCATGCGTGTCTCCATAGTCGGCCGGCGCAGGCGTACGCGCCTGTACCCGCCCCATGCCGGGCATTTCTAATGTGTGCCGGACCGATTGCGAGGGGGCCGGCAGTTCGAGTATAGGCAACCGCGCAGCGTTTTTCGCTATCCGAACCATTAAAAGTATGCGGAAAACCCCGGGAATTCTGCATTTCCCCAGGGAACCAGACGAATGCCTTGCGCAAGGCTTTCCCACTCCTTTCCGTTTGCGCCGAAACGTCGTACGTGTTCGATACGGCCGCCGCACTCGCGGGTGTGGCGGCCGTCCGCTTACGCGCGCTCGGGTTGCGGGCGAGCGGTCGGTGTGCGGAACACGAGCACGAGCCCCGCGACGATCGCCGCCATGCCGGCGAGCGCGAGCGGCGCCGGCCGGTTACCGAGCCAGACCGCGTCCATCAGCGTGGTGACGACGGGCACGAGATAGAACAGGCTCGTCACGTTGACGAGATCGCCGCGCTGCATCAACCGGTAGAACAGCAACTGCGCGACCACCGAGATCACGATGCCGAGCCACAGCAGCGGCACGACGAACGCCCAGCTCGCATCGAACGCGATGGGCCGGAACGGCAGGATCGCCACGCACAGCGCGAGGCCGATCGCGTTCTGCAGCGGCAGCACGTCGCCGGGCGCCGCACGTATGCGCTTTTGCAGCAGCGAGCCGACGGTCAGCGCGGCGAGCGCCGTGAGCGCGCAGGCGATGCCGATGATCGGCAGGCCGGCGCCGCCCACGCCGCGGCACACGACGAGCGCGAGGCCGGCCAGCGACAGCGCGAGCCCCGCGACGCGTATCGGTTGCCAGCGTCGCTCGACCATCGCGAGCGTGACGATCGGCTGCACGCCGAGGATCGTCGCGAGCACGCCCGGTGCGATCCCCTGATCGAGCGCGAGCAGGTAGAAGATCGAATAGCCGCCCATCATCAGCAGGCCGGTTAGCGCGGCCATGCGCCGCTCGCCGCGCGGTGGCAGCCAGCGGCCGCGCATGACGGCGAGGACGAGCAGCACGAGTGACGCGAGCGCGAAACGTGCGGTGAGAAAGACGAACGCGGATGCGTGACGCAGACCGAGTTCAGCGAAGATCGCGCCGCTGCTCCACAGCAGCACGAAGAGCGACGTCACGCCATGCGCGGCGAGCGCGCGTTTGAACGAAACCATGTGAATCCACCTGTCGAACGGATCGATACGTTCCATGTCGCGCGCGGCAACGCGCCGTGCGTGACGACGCACGAACGGCTGCAAACGGGCGAATGGAAAACGAAAAAGCGAAAGCCGGCTGGTCAGCCGACGCGTGCCGCCGGCGGGGGCGGCGCGGCGCCGACGAGCGGCGGTGCGACAGGAGGAGGAAGGACCGACGGATGCGCACACGCCTGCGGCCGCGAGTCGAACTGCGGCCGGGATTGAGCGAGTGCGGACGTGAACGGATGCATCGTGTCGAAATGCGCTTGAACGCGAATGAGCTTCAACGGTACCGCAAGGCGGCCATCCGGCGCAACTGTCTGCGCAAAGGCGCGGCTGCGTGCGCGAACGTCATGCGGTGGCGCTGCGTTCGCGCCGGCGCAGCCATGCCGACTGCGGGCACGCCATCGAGCGCGAGCATCTGATAATTCGAGCGCGTATCGCATGGCCGGCGCGATTCGGCGGACAGTCACATTCGACAGGGTATGATGGGGGTATCCGCCCGTGCAAGCGCACGCGCGACGCAGTGGTTGATTGGAGACATTCGACGAATTCGCGGCACTTCGCCCGCTTCTTCTTCTTTTCGCGCTTCGATAAACCGGGAACAATGGGATCATGCGCAACACCCCGCCGAGGGCGGCGCGGATCGTGCATTTGCCGGCTCGTCAGTGGGCCGGGTTTCAAGATTCAAGAGTGGGGAACCATCATGCATGTCGGGTCGATTGTCTGCACTACCCATATCGCGGTGCCCAAGGGCGCGCGCGGCATCGTCCAGCGCCTTCTGGGCGACATGGCCATGGTGACCTGGTACGCGGGCGTGCCGGGCGAGTCGAAAGAACTCAACACCGAGCCGTTCTTTCTCGAGGACCTGATCGACACCGGCGAATCCGTGCTGCCGGCCGGCGCCGCGATCCACTGAGCGCGCACGCCGCATCGGACGCTCGTGTTTCGGCGCGGCTGACGGCACAATGCGGGGCATGACAGACGCCACTTCCGCCCCCGCTGCTCCCGCCGGCCCGCCGTTCGCCGGCCTCACGCCCGAGTGCGTGCTCGACGCGCTCGACAGCGTGCTGATGCCGGCCGGGCTGCGCACCGACGGGCGCATGCTCGCCCTCAACAGCTACGAGAACCGCGTCTATCAGGTCGGCATCGAAGACGGCCCGCCCGTCGTCGCGAAGTTCTACCGGCCCGAGCGTTGGTCGGACGACGCGATCCTCGAAGAACACGCATTCGTCGCCGAACTTGCCGCGCGCGAGATTCCGGTGGTGCCCGCGACCGCCTTCGACGGCCGCACGTTGCACGCGTTCGACGGCTTCCGCTTCTCGATCTTCGAGCGGCGCGGCGGCCGCGCGCCCGATCTCGACCGCAGCGACACGCTCGAGTGGCTCGGCCGCTTCATCGGCCGCATTCACGCGGTGGGCGCGACGCAGCCTTACGTCGCGCGTCCGGTGCTCGACATCCGCACGTTCGGCTACGAGCCGCGCGACTACCTGCTCGCGCACGATTTCATTCCCGACGATGTACGACCCGCGTACGAGACGGCGGTCACGCTCGCGCTGGAAGGCGTCGAGGCCGCGTTCGAGCGTGCGGGCGAAATTCGCCTGCTGCGCACGCACGGCGATTGCCATCCGAGCAACGTGCTGTGGACCGACGCGGGGCCGCATTTCGTCGACTTCGACGACAGCCGGATGGCACCGGCCGTCCAGGACCTGTGGCTGCTGCTGCCGGGCGATCGCGAAGGCGCGTCGCGCGCGCTCGCGGATCTGCTCGCCGGTTATGAGGACTTCTGCGAATTCGAGCCGCGCGAGCTGCATCTGGTCGAAGCGCTGCGCACGCTGCGGTTGATCCACTATGCGGCGTGGCTTGCGCGCCGCTGGGACGATCCGGCGTTTCCGGCCGCGTTCCCGTGGTTCAACACGCATCGCTACTGGGAAGCACGCGTACTCGAGCTGCGCGAGCAGATCGGCGCGATGCAGGAAGGGCCGCTCTGGCCCGTGTGACCCGTGTGACGGCGAGCGCGGCAGCGTCGCCGCGCGGCATGTTCAGCGCGGGCCGCCACGCATCGCGCGTGGCCCGCATCGCTCAAAACTTCAGCATCATCCGGATCACCGCGGCGAAGCGCCTGCCGTAAGGCGGCGCGATCAGCCCGCGGGTATTCAGGCGCGCCTGCGTGAGCACGGGCTTCATCTTCGAGAACGTCACGAAGCCGTCGTAGCCGTGATACGCACCCATCCCGCTCGCGCCGACGCCGCCGAACGGCAAGCTGCCGCACGCGATGTGCAGCAGCGCGTCGTTGACGGTCACGCCGCCCGAGATCGTTTCGCGCATCACGCGTTCGACCGTGCCGCCATCCTCGTCGAACAGGTACAGCGCGAGCGGGCGCGGGCGCGCATTCACGTACGCGATCGCCTCGTCGAGCCGCTCGTACGGCACGAGCGGCAGCAAGGGCCCGAAAATTTCCTCCTGCATCAGCTGCGACGCGGCCGGCACGTGCGTGACCGCGCACGGCACGAAGCGGCGCGACGCGGGATCGGACTGCGCGTCCGACAGCGGATGCAGTTGCGCGCCGGCCGCCTGCGCGTCGTTCGCAAGCTGCTGCAGCCGCGCGTAATGGCGCGGCGACACGATCGTCGTGTAGTCGCCGTTGGTCGACAAATCCGGATAAAGCTTGGCGAAGCGCGCCCGCGCGCGCTCGATGAACGCGGCTTCCATCCCGCGCGGCAGCAGCACGTAGTCGGGCGCGATGCAGGTCTGGCCCGCGTTGAGCGTCTTGCCGCCGATGATCGCGTCGACCGCGGCATCGAAGCGCGCATTCGGGCCGATGATCGCGGGCGACTTGCCGCCGAGTTCGAGCGTGACGGGCGTGAGATTGTCGGCCGCGGCGCGCATCACGTGGCGGCCGACATGCGTCGAGCCGGTGAATAGCAGATGATCGAACGGCAGCGCGCTGAACGCGGCGCCGATCTCGGCATCGCCGTTCACGACCGCGACGTGGTCGCGCGAGAAGGTCTTCGCGATCAGTTGCTCGAACAACGCCGACGTGCGCGGTGTCAGTTCGGACATCTTGATGATCGCGCGGTTGCCGGCCGCGAGCGCGCAGATCAGCGGCCCGGCCGCGAGCAGGATCGGATAGTTCCACGGCACGACGATGCCGATCACGCCGAGCGGTTGCGGCAGCACCTTCGCGCGCGCCGGCCGCAGCCACTTGTTCATCGGCTTGCTGATCGGCTTCATCCAGCGCTTGCCGTGCTTGAGCGCATCATCGATCTCTTCCTTCGCCATCCAGATTTCCGACAGCAGCACTTCCTGCTTCGCGCGGTGGCCGAAGTCGGCGCTGATCGCGTCGGCGAGTGCATCCGCGTGATCGAGCAGCATCGTGCGCAGCGCGCGCAGGTGCTGCGAACGGGTGTCCCACTCCGGATAGGGCGTGCGCAGGTAGGCCGCGCGCTGATCGCGCAGCAGCGCCGTCAGCGCATCGACCGACGGCAGCGCTTGCGGGGCCAGTTCGGGCAGGTCGTTCTTCATGTCGTCTCCTCCAGTGGGGCGTGGCACGTCGGCCAGCAGTCAGGCCGCACGTGAGCGCTCGGCGCGCGTGGCGGGGCGGATCAGGGTGGCGCGCGTCGCGCGGCGCGGGGCCGGATGCGATGCGCGGGTGAAAACAGGGCGCGGCGTGCGGCAAGCGTCGCATCCGCGCGACGGTGTTCGCGTCGGAAAACGGGGTTGCACGGCGCGCGTGTACGGCCCGATGCGATTTCCGGCCGCCGCGCGATGGCAAGCAGCGGGCGCTTGCGCGCACACCGAAGCAGGGCGGCGCGATGCGCGCGGCGACCTGCGCACCGGCAGGTCGGATCGCTCATTCGACTGGCCGTCCAAACGGTCGGCGACACGTTGCGTCGTTCGATTTCGACCGTCCGCGCGCACGGTGCCGGTCGCAACCATTTGGGCGTCCGTTTGAAATGAAATGCGGGCCGCGCGCGGTGCGTCCGGACCACCCGGTCGGCACGCGGCCTGCAGAACGTCGCGCTGCATCATCGTCTCCCCAGTTTCACGACGGCGCGGCTTCTCGCGGCCGGTGCATCGCGTCGCATCGATCGATACATCTTAAATTTAGTTCACGCGGGCGTTTAGAGGAATCGCTCTTGAATCGGCGTGCCGCGCGCGCGACGGCCATTCCTACAATGCCCGAACATTACAAGCGGGAGCCGGCCGCGCCGGGCGCCGTTCATGACACGAAGGAGACGTGACATGCAATACGACTACATCATCGTTGGCGGCGGATCGGGCGGCTCGAGCGTCGCCAGCCGCCTCGCCGATGCATGCCCCGACGCGACGATCGCGCTGATCGAGGCCGGCCCGCACACGGAGCGCAACCTGCTCGTCAACATGCCGGTGGGGATCGCCGCGCTCGTGCCGTTCAAGCTCGGCACGAACTACGGTTACGAGACGGTGCCGCAGCCGGGCCTCGGCGGCCGTCGCGGCTACCAGCCGCGCGGGCGCGGAATGGGCGGCTCGAGCGCGATCAACGCGATGATCTACACGCGCGGCCATCCGGGCGACTACGACGAGTGGGCCCAGCTCGGCGCAACGGGCTGGGGCTGGCAGGACGTGCTGCCGTATTTCCGCCGCGCGGAAGGCAACGAGCGCGGCGCCGATGCATGGCACGGCGCGGACGGCCCGTTGACGGTGTCCGATCTGCGCTTTCGCAATCCGTTCTCCGAACGATTCATCCAGGCCGCGCACGCGGCCGGCTATCCGCTGAACAACGATTTCAACGGCGCGACGCAGGAAGGCGTCGGCTTCTATCAGGTCACGCATCGCGACGGCTCGCGCTGCAGCGTCGCGCGTGCGTATATCTATGGCCGCAACCGGCCGAACCTGCATGTGATCACCGATGCGACGGTGCTGCGCGTGGGCTTCGACGGCAAGCGCGCGGTCGGCGTCGTGGTGTCGCGCGACGGACGCGTCGAGACGCTCGGCGCGCGGGCGGAGGTGATCCTGTCGGCCGGCGCGTTCAATTCGCCGCAGCTGCTGATGTGCTCGGGGATCGGTCCGGCGGAGCAGCTGCGCCGGCACGGGATCGCGATCGTGCAGGACGCGCCGGACGTCGGCGCCAACCTGATCGACCATATCGACTTCATCATCAACACGCGCGTGAATTCATCGGAGCTGGTCGGCATCTGCCTGCGCGGCCTCGCGAAAATGACGCCGGCGCTCGCGCGCTATTTCTCGAGCCGCACGGGGATGATGACGAGCAACGTCGCGGAGGCCGGCGGCTTCATCAAGAGCGATCCGTCGCTCGCCCGCCCGGACCTGCAGCTGCATTTCTGCACGGCGCTGGTCGACGACCACAACCGCAAGATGCACTGGGGCTTCGGCTATTCGCTGCACGTGTGCGCGCTGCGCCCGTTCAGCCGTGGCACGGTCGCCCTCGCGAGCGGCGATGCGCGCGACGCGCCGCTGATCGATCCGCGCTTCTTCAGCGATACGCGCGATCTCGACCTGCTCGTGCGCGGTGCGCAGGCGATGCGCCGGATCCTGTCGCAGGCGCCGCTCGCGTCGCAAGGCGGGCGCGAGCTGTACACGCGGGCGGACCAGAGCGAAGCCGAGCTGCGCGCGACGATCGTCGCGCACGCCGACACGATCTATCACCCGGTCGGCACCTGCCGGATGGGTTCGGATGCGCGCGCGGTCGTGGATCCGCAACTGCGTGTGCGCGGTGTCGACGGGCTGCGGGTGGTGGACGCTTCGGTGATGCCGACGCTGATCGGCGGGAACACGAATGCTCCGTCGGTGATGATCGGCGAACGCGCGGCGGACTTCATCGTCGCGACGCGCAAGGGCGCGGTGCCGCGCGGCGAGGCGGCCGCGGCGGTGCACGGCCGCTAAGCGGCGCGCACCGGCACGCGAGCGGCGCGATGCTCAGGCGAACGTATCGACGAGGCCCGCGCGGCTCACGCTCGCGCCGGCCGCCGCGGATTGCGCAGCGTCGACCGGTGCATCGACGGCTGACGATCCGGCGCGTGCGCGCGGCGACGGCCGGCCGCCGGCGAAGCTCTGTTGCGGGTTCTGCTGCTGCGCGAAGCCGCCGTCGCTGACGGTCGCGCTGCCCAGGCCGAGCCCGCCCGCTTCCATCGCTTCGCGCAGCTTCGGCAGCGCGGCTTCCACCGCGTCGCGCACCTGCGGGTGCTGCGAGACGAACAGCGCATGCGCGTGATTGTCCGCGACACGCAGCACGACCTGCAGCGGGCCGAGGTCCGGCGGGTTCAGCGTCAGCTCGGCGCTCTGCTGATGCGCATTCGACAGGAACACGACCTTCTGGCTCAGCGCGTCGGTCCAGTCGGCGGTGCCGACATGCGGAGCCAGCACGTGGGCATTGGCCGCGGCGACCGAGCTGGCGGCGGGCGATGCCTGGAGGTTCGCCTGGGCGGCTGCCGCGGCCGTTGCGGCGGCAGCGACCGATGCGTCGGCGGCCGGGCTGGCGGCTTCCTCGGTGGCCGCGAGCGCATGCGCGGCCGGCTGGCCGGTGGCGCCGGCCTGCAGCGCCTGGGCGGTGGCTTGCGGGGGCGTCGGCTGCGTCGCGAGCGCGCCTTTCGCGTCGGCGAGCGAGCGCTCGAAGGTCGGGACTTTCGGCGTCAGCGGCGCGGCGGCGGCCGATGCGGACGTCGTCGATGCCGGCGCCGTCGCGGCCGTTGCTGCTGCCGTGCCCGTCGCGGGCATCGCGATCGCGCCCGCGCCGCCCGTCAGCTTCGCCAGCGCAGCTTGCAGCGCGTCGCGGCCCGACGCCGGCAACGCCGGGTCGGCGGCCGCATCCTTGCTTGCATGATTCGTCAGCGCGGCCGTGGCATCGGGCTGGCCGGACACGGCCGTCGTTTGCGCGGCCGTGGCGGCGGTATCGGCCGCGGCGCCGGCCGGCGCCGCGTCGTTCACGCGCGCCTGCAGCTGCGCCTGAACGGCGGCGGCCGCGGCGAGCGCGGCGGCGTCGGCATTGGGCGTCGCGTTCGCGTCGTCGGTCGACTTGTCGTCGACGCGGTCGGCGGCCTTCGCGCCGGCGGGCGACGTCGACGACGCCTGTTGCGTCGCGGTATCCGGCTTGCCGGCGTTCGCCGTGTCGTGCCGTGTGCCGACGCTTTGCTTCAGCGTCTGCGCGAACGGCACGGCGGCCGGGCTGGTTGCGGCATCGTTGCCGGCGGACGTCGCGGCGGCGGACGAACCCGCGCCGCGGACGGCCTTGATGGCGGTGCCGGCGGTGTCGAGCAGCGCGCCGAGCAGGGGCAGGGGAGGCATGGCGATTCTCTCGTTCGAAAGCGGTGAGCGGTTACGCCGAGCGGGCCGCGTCGGCCCGCATGCGCAGAATCTTCGCGGCGTGTTCGTCGGCGTCGCGCTGTTCGCGCTTCGCGGCACGCTGCGTTTCCTGCGCGACGCCGCGCGCCTGCAGGGTTTCGTATGAACCGACGGTGCGTTTCTTCTGTTGCCAGTTCGGGCGCGCCTCGTCGATGCGCAGTTCGGCCGCGGCCAGCACGTTGCGCTGCTGCGCGATCGCCGCGTCGAGCGTATCGATGAACGCCTGGAAATTGCGCCAGTTGCCGGCCGGCATCCCGTGCTGAGCGGACTGCGAAAAGCGCGCGTGGTATTCGTCGCGATAGCGCAGCAGCGCGTCGAGCTGTTCGGCGGCCGCGGTGCGGTCGCGCTGCGCGGTGCCGAGCTGCTTCGTGGCCGTGTCGAGATCTTCCTGCGCGCGGTCGAGCAGCAGTTGAAGGGGAAAGCCGTGTGCCATCGGAATCAGCCTCCGTGTACGTCGAACAGCGCATCGAGCCCGGCGAGGCTCGACGCGAACGGCGCGCATTCGCGAAAGCCCTGCTGCAGGAACGATTCGATGCGCGGATAGAGCGCGATCGCGCGGTCGAGCTGCGCGTCGCGGCCCGGTGCGTAGGCACCGACCGCGATCAGGTCGCGATTGCGCTGGTAGCGCGACAGCATCTGCTTGAACTGCCGCACGCGGTCGAGATGCGTTTCGTCGATCAGCGCGGTCATCGCGCGGCTGATCGACGCCTCGATGTCGATCGCCGGATAGTGGCCGGCCTCGGCGAGCGCGCGCGACAGCACGATATGGCCGTCGAGGATCGCGCGCGCCGAGTCGGCGATCGGGTCCTGCTGGTCGTCGCCTTCGGTCAGCACCGTGTAGAACGCGGTGATCGAGCCGCCGCCTTCGGGCCCGTTGCCGGTGCGCTCGACGAGCGCGGGCAGCTTCGCGAACACCGACGGCGGATAGCCCTTGGTCGCGGGCGGCTCGCCGATCGCGAGCGCGATCTCGCGCTGCGCCATCGCGTAGCGCGTCAGCGAATCCATCAGCAGCAGCACGTGCTTGCCCTGGTCGCGGAAATACTCGGCGAGCGAGGTCGCGTAGGCGGCGCCCTGCATGCGCAGCAGCGGCGACACGTCGGCCGGCGCCGCGACGACGACCGAGCGCGCGAGCCCGTCCTCGCCGAGGATCTGTTCGATGAATTCCTTCACTTCGCGGCCGCGTTCGCCGATCAGTCCGATCACGATCACTTCCGCGCTGGTGTAGCGCGCCATCGTGCCGAGCAGCACCGACTTGCCGACGCCGGAACCCGCGAACAGGCCCATCCGCTGCCCGCGGCCGACGGTGAGCAGCGCGTTGATCGCGCGCACGCCGACGTCGAGCACGTGGTGGATCGGCTCGCGATCGAGCGGGTTGATCGACGGCGCCGACAGCGAAGCGTCGACCTTCGACGCCAGCGGGCCGAGGCCGTCGAGTGGGCGGCCCGACGCATCGACGACACGCCCGAGCATCTCCCAGCCGACCGGCAGCCGTTTGGCGCCCGCGAGCGGATCGGCGACGGGCGCGCTTTCGCGCGGCCACACGCGCGCGCCGGGCAGCACGCCCGCGACGTCGGTGGTCGGCATCAGGAACAGGCGATCGCCGGAGAACCCGACGACTTCCGCTTCCGCGTGCGGCAGCGTGCTGCCGGGCGGCAGTTCGATCGTGCATTCGGCGCCGACCGACAGGCGCAGCCCGATCGCCTCGAGCACGAGGCCCGCGGCGCGCGTGAGGCGCCCGCACGGCCGCAGCGGCAGCGCGCGGTGGCTGCGCGTCGCGAGCCCGTTCAGGTGCGTGCGCCAGTGCGCGAGATGCGGATTGTGCGGGGCGCGCGGCGCCTCGTCCGCCGCGGGTGCCGCGTGCGGAGCGACGCCGTGTGCCGCGTCATGCGCGCCGTCGGGGCCGAACGACGCGAGCGCGAGTTCGCGCTCGAGCGGCGTCATTCCGTCGTACAGGATCGATTCGGGCGTGGGCGTCACCATGCGCTCACCTTGCCGATCGCGGCGGCGACGCGCTGCCAGCGGGTGGGCAGCGTCGCGTCGACCTCGCCCGTCGCGGCGTGCGCGCGGCAGCCGCCGCGCTCGATCGACGTGTCGGTGCGCACGGTCCAGCCGAGTGTATCGAGATCGTCCTGCAGATAGGCTTCGACGACGGGCAGGTCGGCCGGATTCACCGCGAGGTGCGGCGCGCCGGACAACGCCGGTTCGGCGGCGAGCACGTCGCGCACGGCCGCGACGAGCGCCGCGGGATCGTGCTTCACGTGCTGGCGCACGACCTGCTGCGCGATGTCGAGCGCGAGCTGCGCGAGATCGGACGCGAGATCGTGCTCGACGCTCGACACGGCTTCGCGGAACGAGGCGGCGAGCGCCGCGAGCTGCGCGGCCTGTTCGCGGGCTTCGGCCTGCCCGGCCTCGAAACCCTGCTCGCGGCCCTGGTCGAAACCGGCCTGGTAACCCAGCGCCTGGCCTTCGACGTGACCGGCCGCATGGCCTTCGGCATGCGCGGCGTCGCGCACGCGCTGCAGTTCCTCGGCGAGCGCGGCGGCGGCCGCGGCCGCGTCGTCGGGCGGCGGCGGGGGCGGCGGCGGATCGAACGACGCCATCTCCCACCGCTGGTACGCGGTGAGGGTGGCGGCCCGATCGCGCACGGAATCAGACATATGCGTCTTCCGCCTTGCCGCCGATCACGATCTGACCGCTCTCGGCGAGGTTGCGCACGATCTGCAGGATGCGGCGCTGCTGCGTCTCGACTTCCGACACGCGCACCGGGCCCCGCGCGTCGAGATCCTCCGCGAGCAGTTCGGCCGCGCGTTGCGACATGTTCGCGAGGAACTTCTGGCGCAGCGCGGGCGGCGCGCCCTTCAGCGCGATGATCAGCGTTTCCGACTCGACTTCCTTCAGCACCATCTGGATCGCGCGATCCTCGAGGTCGAGCAGGTTCTCGAACACGAACATCTGGTCGACGATCTTCTGCGCGAGGTCGGCGTCGTACTGGCGCACGCTTTCGAGCACGCCTTCCTCATGATTGCTCGTCATGAAGTTGAGGATCTCGGCCGCGGTGCGGATGCCGCCCATCGGGCTGCGCTTCAGGTTGTCGCTGCCGGACAGCAGGCCGGTGAGCACGTCGTCGAGCTCGCGCAGCGCGGCCGGCTGGATGCCGTCGAGCGTCGCGATCCGCAGCAGCACGTCGTTGCGCAGCCGCTCGGTGAAGCACGACGCGATCTCGGACGCCTGGTCGCGGTCGAGATGCACGAGGATCGTCGCGATGATCTGCGGATGCTCGTTCTTGATCAGTTCGGCCACCGCACCCGAGTCCATCCACTTCAGGCCCTCGATGCCGCTCGTGTCGCTGCCCTGCAGGATCCGGTCGATCAGCACGCCGGCCTTGTCCTCGCCGAGCGCCTTGGTCAGCACCGAGCGGATGTACTCGCTGGAATCGAGCGACAGCGCGGTGTGCTGCTCGGCTTCCTTCGCGAACTCCTGCAGCACGCCCTCGACCTGCTCGCGCGTGACGTTCTTCAGCGCGGCCATCGCGGCGCCGATCTTCTGCACCTCGCGCGGCGCGAGGAACTTGAATACTTCAGCGGCCTCTTCCTCGCCGATCGACATCAGCAGCAGCGCGCTCTTGGTCAGGCCTTCAGCGTTCATCGGACACCCAGTTCTTCACGACGGTGGCGACGATCTTCGGATCCTGGCGGGCGATCGTGCGCGCGTAGTCGAGGTTGCGTTCGTAGCGGTTCTTTTCGTTCTCGAAGCCGAGCAGCAGCGGATCGGGCTCGTCGGCCTTGTCCGGGGCGGCCAGGCCGTCGAGCGCGACCGGATCGTCCGGCGCCGCGAGCGCCGGGGCGACCGGCTCGGGCGGCGGGAACGCGCGGCGCATCGCCGGGCGCACGAACATGAAATAGAGCGCCGCCGCGGCTGCCGCGATGCCGAGCCACTTCGCGGCTTCCTTCGCCATCGCGATCATGTCCGGCTGGCGCCACCACGGCAGGTCGGCGTACGGATCGCCGACGCTTGAGAACGCGCTGTTCACGACGTTCACCGAATCGCCGCGCTTCTCGTCGTAGCCCATCGCGTCCTTCACGAGCTGCTCGACCTGCGCGAGCTTGGGCGGCGGCAGCGGCTGCATCGTCACGTGGCCCTTCGCGTCCGCGACCGGCTGGTAGTTGACGACGACGGCGACCGACAGCCGCTTCACGTTGCCCATCGGCTGCTCGACGTGGCGGATCGTCTTGTCGAGCTCGTAGTTGGTGGTCTGGTCCTTGCGGTCGCTGACGGGCGTCGACTGCGCGCCGTTCTGGCCGTTGCCGGCGACGATCGGCGCGGAGGCCGGCTGCGGCGGCGTGTTCGACAGCGCGCCCGGCACGCCCGATGCGCCGCCCTGCGCGAGCTCGGTCGCGCTGCTGGTCTGCTGGCTGCGGATCGCGGCCTGCTGCGGCGTGCCGTTCGGGCCGTAGCTTTCCGAGGTCTGCTCGAGCTTCGAGAAGTCGATGTCGGCGCTGACCTGCGAGCGCGCGTTGCCGGTGCCGAAGATCGGCGCGAGGATCGCATCGATGCGCTTCTGCGTATTGTGCTCGACCTGCTGCACGTACTTGAGCTGGCTCGCGTCGAGGCCGGAGGCCGAGGCGGTCTGCGTCAGCAGGTTGCCGTCCTGGTCGACGATCGTCACGTTCTTCGCCGGCATGTCGGGCACGCCGGACGACACCATCCGCGTGATCGCCTGCACCTGGCCCTCGTCGAGCACGCGGCCCGGGTAGAGGTCGACGAACACCGACGCGCTCGGCGCTTCCTTGTCGCGCACGAACACCGACGGCTTCGGGATCGCGAGATGCACGCGCGCGCCGCGCACCGCGTTGATCGATTCGATCGTGCGCTGCAGCTCGCCTTCGAGCGCGCGCTGGTAGTTCACCTGCTCGGCGAACTGGCTGATGCCGAATTTCTGGTTGTCCATCAGCTCGAAGCCGACCGAGCCGCCCTTGGGCAGGCCCAGCGCGGCGAGCTTCAGGCGCGTTTCATGCACCTGGTTCGACGGCACGAGGATCGCGCCGCCGGCGTCGGCGAACTTGTACGGAACGTTGGCCTGCTGGAGCGCGGCGATGATCGCGCCGCCGTCGCGGTCCGAAAGGTTGCTGTACAGCACGCGATAGTCGGGCGCGCGGCTCCACAGCACGAGCGCGGTGATCGCGGCGATCGCGAACGCGACGGCGATCACGAACGGCAGCTTCGGGTTGCCCTTCATCCGCGAGATGCCGGGGATGCGTTCCGCGAAACCGCCGAACCCGAAGTCCGCGCCGGCGCCGCCTGCTCCCGGCAACGCGGCGGCCGCGGTGGCGCCTGGCACCGGGCTGGCGAGGCCCGTGCGGGCGTCGGGGTTGATCAGCGAGTTGGCCTGCGAATCCATGCGTGGAGTTTCTCCGGAGCGGGACGACTGAGCCGCTCGGACGAGCGGACGGACAATGACACGTTGCGATTATCGGGATCCGGGGGCGACTCCGATCGACCGAAAAGAGCGGGGTTTCCCCCGTACTTTCGCGGCTTTGGCGGGCGCCGCGCTGCTATCCTTTTTCGCGATCCGGCATGGTGCGCGTGGTGCGGCGCCGGCGCAAACGCCCGGTGGGCCCGGGTCTCTTCTCTTATGTGTGGGGACAGCATGACTGCCAACGTCAGCGGAATCGGTTCGGTGTTGCAACAGATGCAGGCGATGGCCGCGCAGGCGGGCGGCGGCGTCGCGAGCCCGACGGCGGCGCTCGCCGGCTCGGGCGCCGCGACGGCCGGCACGTTCGCGAGCGCGATGAAGGCGTCGCTCGACAAGATCAGCGGCGACCAGCAGCACGCGCTCGGCGAGGCGCAGGCGTTCGAGGTCGGCGCGGCCAACGTGTCGCTGAACGACGTGATGGTCGACATGCAGAAGGCCAACATCGGCTTCCAGTTCGGGCTCCAGGTCCGCAACAAGCTCGTGAGCGCGTACAACGACATCATGCAGATGTCGGTGTGACGAGCCGGTCACGCCGCGGCGGCCGGGCTGGCGGCCCGCGCGCCTAAAGCTTTTCAATTCCCTTCCGATAACTCCGGTACAAGGCCGCGTCGTGCAACGCAGGGCGGCGGCTTCCGCATAGCCAACGCATCACAAGGAGAAGAAGCGCATGTTTTCCCCAGGACACGCTGGAGCCAGTGCGTACGCGCGTGTCGGCGTCGAGACGGGGGTGATGGGCGCCTCCCCGCACCGGCTGATCGCGATGCTGTACCAGGGCGCGCGGCAGGCCATCGCGCTCGCGCGCATGCACCTGCAGCAGGGCAACGTGCCCGCACGCGGCGAAGCGATCGGCAAGGCGATCGGGATCGTCGAGAGCGGGCTGCAGGCGGCGCTGAACCGCGATGCGGGCGGCGAGATCGCCGGGCGCCTGGACGCGCTGTACGCCTATATCGTGCGGCGCCTGCTGGAAGCCAACATGCACGCGAGCGACGCGATGCTGGTCGAGGTCGACGGACTGCTCGCCACCCTCGAGGAAGCGTGGACGGGCATCGCCCCCGAAGTCGCGCGGATGACCGCGCAACAGGCGGCGGACGCGGCGCGATGAATCTCAAGGCCGAATACTTCGCGCGCTACGAGGCGCTCGCAGCCGTGTCGGGCCGCATGCTGAGCGCGGCACGCGGTGCCGACTGGAGCGCGCTGCCGGAGTTGCAGGCCGAATTCCTGCGGCTCGTCGACGGGCTGAAGGAGGCCGATCCGGGCGTCGCGCTCGACGAATCGGACCTCGGCCGCAAGCTCGGGCTGATCCGCCGCATCCTCGCCGACGACGCCGCGATCCGCGATCTCGCGAGCCCGGAAGTCGCGCGGCTGTCCGCGCTGTTCGAGGCGCGGCGCTCGACCAAGGTATTGACCGATCTCTACCGCGCGCGCGGCTAGTGCCCGTTTGCCGGCGCGGCGGTTGTCGCGCCCGGCTTCGCAACGATGTGGCTGAGGTGAGCAGGCTCCGATCATGACCGGTATCGACTCCGTTGCGGCCGCCCTGCTGGCGAGCCGCCTCGACAGCCTGCTGAGCGGCACCGTGTCGCCGTCCGCCGGCGGCGGGGCGGCGTCGCAGGTCGGCACGCCCGGCGCCGGCGCATCGTCCGCGGCGCCGGCGGGCGGCTCGCCCGTCGCGCCGCCGGCATCCGCGCAGACCGCGTTGTCCGACGTCGCGCTCGTGCTCGACGCGATCTCGCGCTCGGGCGGGGCCGCGACGCCCGTGATCGCCGGGCGCACGCCGCTGCTGGCCGATCCGTCCGTGCTGCTGGGCGCGGCGGCCGTGCCGCCGCACGGGCAGCCGGCCGCGGGCCCTGCCGCGCCTGTCGCCGCTTCTTCCGCTGCATTGCCCGTGTTCGACGTCGCGGCCGCGCGCGCCGCGTCGGACGCGCCGCCCGTCGCCGCGCTGCGCGAGGCGCTCGCGCAGGCCGTGAGCGAAAGCGGCCTCTTTTACGAATCCCATCTCGCGCAGTGGCTGGCCGGCCAGCGCCCGCTCGCCGCGCTGATGCGCGAACCGCAGGCGCGCCTCACGGCCGAGCCGGTGCAGCCGGCCGCGGATGCCGCGCAGCAAGACGCGCCCGATGTGCTCGACGAACTGCTCGCGCAGCGTCTGCCGCTGCCGGCGGCCGCGCGAACCGCCGTGCAGCCGGGTGCACCCGCGCCGGGCGGTGCGGCTCCGCACTCGCTCGCTCCCGCGCAGAACGCGCCGGCGGTCGTCCGGCCGGGCATGGCGTCGAGCGCGGCCACAACGACCGACCCGCTCGGCGACCATCCCGACGCGCACTGGACGCCCGCGCGCGCCGAACTGGCCGCCGCGTCGGCCGATCCGCAGGCGCAGGCATCGGCTGCCCCGGTGCATCCGGCCGCCGTGCCGATCGTGCGGCAGCAGCTCGATGCGCTGGCGACCGACCAGTTCCGCTGGGCGGGCGAGGCGTGGCCCGGCGCGCGGCTCGACTGGACGATCGAGCCCGATGATTCCGGCGGCCACGCGTCGCGCGGCGGCGACGATGCGGGGGACGGGATCGCGTGGCGCACGCGGCTGACGCTGACGCTGCCGTCGCTCGGGACGGTCGACGCGGAACTGGTGTTGAACGGCGCGCAACTCGTCGCGCGGCTGCGCGCGAATTCGGCGGGCGCCGACCGGCTCACGCGCCACGAGGCCGCGCTGCGGCAGCGGTTCGAGGGTTCGGGGCTGCGGCTCGGCGGATTGTCGATCCGCGCGGTCGGCGACGAACCGGACGGCTTCGACCCGCTCGTCGCGCACGCGGCCGCCGCCGCGTATGCGCGCAGCGCGCCGGGCGGCACGCCGGGCGCCGACGACGAGACGCCGCGATGAGCGTGGCATCCCGCAAGCGCGCGGCCGCGCTCGTCTACGATCCGAAAGGCGGAGATGCCGCGCCGCGCGTGGTCGCGAAGGGATACGGCCTGCTCGCCGAGATGATCGTCGCCCGTGCCCGGGATGCGGGGCTGTACGTGCATACCGCGCCGGAGATGGTGTCGCTGCTGATGCAGGTCGACCTCGACGACCGGATTCCGCCGCAGCTTTACCAGGCGGTTGCTGACCTGCTCGCGTGGCTGTATGCGCTCGATCGCGCCGAGCCCGGGCCGGGCGACGCCGCGCCGCGCTTTCCGCTGCCGCCGCTGCGCCGCTGAAGTACTCGGCGGCCCGGTTTCTTGCGAACGGCTGTCATCGTCTTTCGCGATCATTCCTCGGTATTTTTCTTCTATTGCCAGCGATCGGTGCGCAATCCGCCTGCTTTATCGGTCATCGCCGGAGTTTGTCGGCCCGCCTGCCGTGCGCGGACAGATTGAGCCGTCGCGTCATTTGTGTAATGATATCCATTCTCATTTTCACGTTATCCGGGCGACGCGCGTTTTCCGTGCGTCGCCCGTTGCTTTGAACGAATGGACCTTCTCGCGTGAACGCGCCCGAAACGATCGCCCCGCCGCAGGCGGGCATGCCTCCGCGGACCTCACCGTGCCGCATCCGGCCGCACGTCCGCTGAGCGACGCCGAACTGGCGGCGCGCCGCCAGCGTTCGCGCCGCGCGACTTTCATCAAATGGCTGCGCAAAGTGCACGGCTGGGTCGGGCTATGGGGCGCGGTGCTCGGGCTGCTGTTCGGCGTGACGGGCGTGCTGCTCAACCACCGTGCGCCGCCGCTGAAGATCTCGACCGGCGAACCGCAGGTCGAACAGATGCAGATCGCGTTGCCGGACCCGGCGCCGAAGTCGCCCGCGGCGATGACGAAGTGGCTGCAGCACGAACTGCACTTCGACGGCCGGCCGGGCCGTGTGCGCAAGGAACCCGCGCAGCCGGTCGCGTGGGGCGACAAGCGCGTGATGCAGCCCGAGCACTGGCAGATGGGGCTGTTCGGGCCGCACCAGAACCTGCAGGCCGAATACTGGGTCGGCAACGGCTACGTGTCGGTGAAGCGCACCGGCAACACGTTCCTGACGACGCTGAACAACCTGCATCGCGGCGTCGGCATGAATCTCGGCTGGGTGCTGCTGATGGACACGATCGCGGGTTCGCTGATCCTGTTGTCGCTGACGGGCGTGCTGCTGTGGACGGAGCTGAACAAGCGCCGCACGGTCGGCGTCGTGCTGGTGGTCGGCTCGGTCGCCGCGGCGCTCGCCGCGGGCCTTGCCTGACGTAACGTACCTGACGTAACGGTTTAAACGCGCCGGCCCGGTGCCGGCGCGCGATGCGCGCATCCGGCGTGTCGGCCGTGCGCCGCCGCGTGGTGCGCGCCTCCGGCGCGACGGCCCTGCGCGGCTGCCCGCGCCGGCCGCCCTCACAGGCCGCAGGTCGCGCCGTTGTTGGCCGCGATCTCGCGGGCGGCCTTCGCCCCCTCGACCTGCAGGATCGTCGGCAGCGACACGTTGTTCTTCGCGGCCGTGACCTCGGCGAGGATCGAGATCGCGATTTCCGGCGGCGTGCGGCTGCCGATGTAGATGCCGGCCGGCCCGTGCAGCCGCGCCAGTTCCGCGTCGTTCAGGTCGAATTCGAGCAGCCGCTCGCGCCGCGCCGCGTTGTTGCGCCGCGAGCCGAGCGCGCCCACGTAGAACGCGGGTGTCTTGAGCGCCTCCATCAGCGCGAGATCGTCGAGCTTCGGATCGTGGGTGAGCGCGATCACGGCCGAACGCGCGTCGAGCTTCATGTCGAGCACGGTGTCGTCGGGCATCGTGTGCACGACGCGGGTGCCCGGCACGTCCCACGCATCCGTGTACTCCTCGCGCGGGTCGCAGACCGTCACCTGGTAGTCGAGCCCGACCGCGATCTGGCACAGATAGCGCGACAACTGTCCGGCACCGATCACGAGCATCCGGTAGCGCGGCCCGTGGATCGTCACGAGCCGTTCGCCGTCGAACGCGAGCCCGTCGGTCGCCTGCGCGGGCGACAGCGATGCGCGGCCGGTCGCCAGCGTCATCGTGCGCGTGACGAGACGGCCGGCTTCCACTTCGGCGCACAACGCGGCAATCCCGCTGTCGCGCGTGAGCGGCTCCAGCACGAGCTGGATCGTGCCGCCGCAGGGCAGCCCGAAGCGGTGCGCTTCCTCGGCCGTCACGCCGTACTTGACCGCTTCCGGGCGCGCATCGGCCGCGATGCCGCTCGCATGCACGCGGGCGATCAGGTCGTCCTCGATGCACCCGCCGGACACGGAGCCGACCACGAGCCCGTCCTCGCGCACCGCGAGCATCGCGCCTTCGGGGCGCGGCGACGAGCCCCACGTCTTCACGACCGTCACGAGCAGCACGCGGCGCCCTTCGTCGAGCCAGCGCGCGCTCGACTTCAACACGTCGAGATCCACACTTTCCATCGTCGTTCCCTCATTGATTGGGCGCATTATGACGCGCCCGCCGCAGGCTTGCTTGCGACGCGCCGGCGCGTGGCCGATCGGTGGCGGGGATCGGGAGGAACGGTTCGGACGACCCGTTCAGGCCGCCCGCACACGCTGCCCGCCGCCCCACAAACGCAAACGGCGCGCCCGCGAGGCGGGTGCGCCGTTGCAGCGGAGCGACGCGGCGCGTCGCAGCCGGATGTCAGTCCGCGTGGCCGCGGGCCAGCTTCGAGTGGTGCCGCGAATACAGGAAGTAGATCACGAGGCCGATCACGAGCCAGATGCCGAACGCGGCCCACGTGACGGGCTGCAGGTTCAGCATCAGGAACAGGCACGCGGCGACCGCGAGGATCGGCACCACCGGCACGCCCGGGCAGCGGAACGCGCGCGGCAGCTCCGGGTGCGTGCGGCGCAGCACCAGCACCGCGATCGACACCATGGAGAACGCGGCGAGCGTGCCGATGTTGATCAGCTCGGCGAGCACGTTCAGCGGCACGAGCGCGGCGATCAGCCCGAAGAACAGGCCGACGAGCCAGGTCGTCAGGAACGGCGTCGCGAAGCGCGGATGCACGCGCGACAGCATCGCCGGCAGCAGCCCGTCGCGCGACATCGCGAAGATGATCCGCGTCTGGCCGTAGCTCATCACGAGGATCACGGTCAGCATGCCGAGCACCGCGCCGAGATCGATGAAGCCGGCGACCCACTTCTCGCCGGCGATCTGCAGCGCATACGAGATCGGGTGCGACACGTTCGCGTACTGGGCCGCCGGCACGATGCCGGTCGCGACCGCCGCGACCGTCACGTACAGCACCGCGCACACGGCGAGCGACGCGATGATGCCGATCGGCAGGTCGCGCTTCGGATTCTTCACTTCCTCGGCCGCCGACGACACCGCGTCGAAGCCGATGAACGCGAAGAACATCACGGCCGCCGCGCCGAACACGCCGTTCCAGCCGTGCGGCATGAACGGCTTCCAGTTCGCGGGCGTCACGTGGAACAGGCCGACCGCGATCACGAGCAGCACCACCGACACCTTGATGAACACCATGATGTTGTTGATGCGGGTCGACTCGCGGATGCCGATCGACAGCAGCGTCGTGATCACCAGCATCACGAGGAACGCGGGCAGGTTGAACCACGTGACGACCCCGGGGATCGCGCCGGGCGCGGCCGTCAGCACGGTGGGCAGCGAGAGCCCGAAGCCCTGCAGCAGCGACTGGAGGTAGCCCGACCAGCCGACCGACACGGCCGACGCCGCGAGGCCGTATTCGAGCATCAGGTCCCAGCCGATGATCCATGCGACGAGCTCGCCGAGCGTCGCGTACGAGTACGTGTAGATCGAGCCCGCGACCGGAATCGTCGACGCGAATTCGGCGTACGACAGCGCCGCGAGGCCGCACGCGATCGCCGCGATCACGAACGACAGCATCAGCGCGGGGCCGGCCTGAACGGCGCCCGTGCCGGTCAGCACGAAGATCCCGGTGCCGATGATCGCGCCGATGCCGAGGAAGGTGAGGTCGATTGCGCCGAGCGCTTTCTTGAGCCCGGCGCCATGCGCGCCGGCGATCATGCGATCGACGTTTTTCTTGCGGAAGAGGGACATTGCGGATGAGTCTCCAGCGCGCGCGAACGCGGCGGCGCCGAGTGAGGGAAAGAAAACCCGCAATTTTAGCCGATTTGGCGCGCAAGCCCCGCTGCGGTGCAGCGGCGCGCGGCGGAATCGTCCGAGAAAACAAGCGCTTGCACGCAGCGGCGGCGACCTGGGCCGGCCGGCGCGGCGCGCCTCGCGCGATTCCGGTGAATCCGATGAATCAGCCGCCCGACGCGGGCGCCATGTCGACGAGCCGGTTGCTCATCACGTAGAACGTCAGTTCCGCGTTGTTCGACAGCCGCATCTTCTCGAGCAGCCGCGACCGGTACACGCTGACCGTCTTCACCGACAGCGACAGCGTGTTCGCGATGTCGGTGAGGCGCTTGCCCGACGCCAGCATGCAGAGCGTCTGGTATTCGCGATCGGACAGTTTCTCGTGCGGCAGCGGTTCGTTCTCGAATGACACGTATTCGGCGAGCGCCTCGGCCATCGCCGGGCTCACGTACTTGCGGCCGGCCGCGACCTGCTGGATCGCGCCGATCATCTGCGCGGCATTCACCGTCTTCGACAGGTAGCCGGACGCGCCGGCCTTCAGCGCGCGCACTGCGTACTGGTCCTCGCGGTACATCGAGAACATCAGCACCGGCGTGCCCGGCAGCTTGCGCTTGATGCGCTTGAGCAACTCGATGCCGTTGGTGTCCGGCAGCGAGATGTCGAGCAGGATCACGTCGAAGGTCTGGCGGTCGACGGCGGCCACCGCATCGCTGCCGGTCTCGGCTTCGGTCACTTCGCGCGCGACGCCGCGGTCGATCAGCAGGTGGCGGACCCCTTGCCGGACGATCGCGTGATCGTCCACGAGCAGGATGTTCAGGCTCATCGCGACCTCACGAAAGCGACGCGCGGCGCGCGGCGGCCGGCACCGCGAATAGCGAGTTCCATGCGAAACGCGCGGTGATGCGCGTGCCGCGGCCCGATTCCGGCGCGCGCGTGTCGAAGCTGCCGCCGAACGCCTCGCAGCGTGCGCGCATGCCGGCGAGGCCGTAGCCGACACGCCGGTGGCGCGAGAAACCGGTCCCATCATCGGTGACGATCAGGGACAGATGCGAGCCGTCCGTGTCGATCCGCACGTCGACGGACGCCGCGCGCGCATGCTTCGCGACGTTCGACAGCGCTTCCTGCGCGACGCGGAAGATCGCAAGCGCGCTCGCGCCGGCGAGCTGCGTGAGCCGTGCGTCGGCCGCGCAGACGAAGCTCGTGCGCAGGCCGGTGCGGGCCGCGTGGCTGCCGACCCACGTCGACAGCGCGCCGACGAGCCCGCCGTCGAGCGCCGGCGTGTCGCGCTCGTCGATCAGGCGGCGGTTCGCATCGGTCGCGGCGTCGAGTGCCTGCTGCGCCAGTTCGAGCGCGCGCAGGCAGCCTTCGGGCGCATCGGCCGGCAGCCACGTTTGAACGTTTGCGAGCGCGAATCGGGCGGCGGTGAGTTCGGCGCCGAGCCCGTCATGCAGTTCGCCGGCCAGATGGCGGCGGGCGGCTTCGTCGGCTGCCATCAATTGGCTGGACAGCGTCGCGATCCGGGCGGCGGATGCGTCGCGCTTGGGCAGGGCTTCGGCCACGGGTGCGGCCGCGATGCGGCTGTGCACGAGCGGCCGCGACGGGAACGGGGCGTGGGCGCCGGGGGGCGCGTTGAGCGACGTATCCATGACTCTCCCTGCTGTCAGAAAGCGATTCACACACCGGCTGGCTGCGTGGATTGGCTGCCGTTTCGATGACGGCAGCCGCCAGAGAGTCGCCCCGTGCCGAGGTAACAAAAGTTACATCTTGTAACGTTTGACTCCGACCCTTCAATGACCATCCGAACAGCAACCGCGCGGGCCGAATAATATCCCAAAAAATCGGAAAAGGTCATGTCGGGCGGACATTTAAGGGTAAATGTGAATAATCGGAACGAACCTGTTGTAGGAAAAACACCGACACGAAAGCACCGGGGCCGCCCGTATCAAAATGTAACTATTTGAGATGAGATGGTCGCAGTTTGTTACGAATTCGCCAAGTGGGGACGAAAAAAAACCGGAGCTTTTGCTCCGGTTTCTTGATGCCGCACAAATTCGGGGAGCGATCAGTCCACGAACGCGCGCTCGATCACGTAGTGACCCGGTGCACTGTTCTTGCCTTCGACCAGGCCGGCCTGCTTCAGCAGGTCGGTCGTGTCCTTCAGCATCGCGGTGCTGCCGCACAGCATCACGCGGTCGTTTTCCGGCGAGAACGCCGGCACGCCGAGATCCGTGAACAGCTTGCCCGTCGCGATTAGGTCGGTGATCCGGCCCTCGTTGTCGAACGCTTCGCGCGTGACCGTCGGGTAGTAGACGAGCTTTTCCTTGATGATGTCGCCGAGGTACTCGTGGCCGGGCAGGTCGTGCTTGATGTAGTCCATGTACGCCAGCTCGCCCTTCAGGCGGCAGGTGTGCGTCAGGATGACCTTGTCGAAGCGGTCGTAGATGTCCGGATCGCGGATGATCGACATGAACGGCGCGAGGCCCGTGCCGGTCGACAGCATCCACAGCGTCTTGCCGGGCAGCAGGTTGTCGGCGACGAGCGTGCCGGTCGGCTTCTTGCCGATCAGCACCGAGTCGCCCACCTTCAGGTGCTGCAGGCGCGACGTCAGCGGGCCGTTCTGGACCTTGATGCTGAAGAATTCGAGGTGCTCTTCGTAGTTCGGGCTGACGATCGAGTAGGCACGCGCGAGCGGCTTGCCGTCGACTTCGAGGCCGACCATCGTGAATTCGCCGTTGTTGAAGCGCAGGCTCGGCTCACGGGTGCAGGTGAAGCTGAACAGCGTGTCGGTCCAGTGATGGACGGATTGGACGGTGGCGGTGTCGTATTTGCTCATGGCTTTGAAAACGGACGCGCGTAGCGAACGCGTGTAACGGGCCCAAAAACGGGCAAAAAAACCGAGTGCGTCGGCCCGATCGCGGATCGGCCGGCCGGCGCGTCGGACACGCGCCTTCTCGATGACAGACGTTTGAGGAACTGGTTATTTTACCCTGCTTGGGACAGATGCGGGCTTGACCCGCCCGGCTGCGCGGATTTGGCGCAACGAATCATTTCAGCGAGCTTTCAACGATCGGCTGCGAGCTTCGCGCCGAGACCGACGAGCGCAACGCCGCACAGCGCGTCGAGCGGGCGCCGCACGCGCCGGTAGCCGCGCTGCGCACGCGGGCTCGCGAACAGGAACGCGACGCACGAATACCAGCCGGCGGACAGCACGCCGATCGTCACCAGCACCGCGCCGTTGAACCACAGCGGCACGTGCGCGGGAAGCATCGCCGCGAACACGCTGGTCCAGAACGCGCACGATTTCGGGTTGGTCAGGCAGGTGAGCAGGCCGCTGCGATACGCGCGCAGATAGTCGCGCAGGTGCGGCGCGGCCAGCGGCGCGCTGGCGGCCGCGGTGTCGGCCGGCGCCGCGTCGCGGCGCACGCCCGAGCGCAGCAGCTTGATGCCGAAATATACGAGATAGACGGCGCCGCCGATCCGGATCGTCTCGTACAGCCATTCGACCTGGTGCAGCACGGCCGCGAGGCCGAGCATCGCGAGCGTCGCCCACGCGATCGATGCAGTGCCCACGCCCAGTGCCGACGCTGCGCCGCCCGGCGAGCGACAGTTGCGAAATCATGAAGAAGTTCGGGCCGGGCGTGATCGCAGCGACGAGGTAGACGACGGCGATTTGCAGCAGGATCGGGAGGTAGCTCATGGCGACGCGGCGGCGGGCGGGCAAAGCGCTACTGTAGCGCGCGCCGTGCAACCGCGCTTGCGGCGTCAGGGCTTCAAGGGCGTCAGTGCGTCACCGCGGATCGAGCCGCAGCCGCGCGATATACGGCAGGTGGTCGGACAGCCACGCGGTTTCGCCGGACGGCGCCTGCCATTCGAGCGGCGTCAGCCCGCGCACGAACATCTTGTCGAGCGCAAGCGCCGGGGAGAACGCGGGGAACGTGCGGCCCGACTGGCCGAGCAGCGTCGCGACCTCGGACATTCCGATCTCGCCGAACAACGCGACCGAATCGTTGCGCCAGTCGTTGAAGTCGCCCGCGAGCACGAGCGGGTCGTCGCCCGCGTTGCGCACGATCCAGTGCGCGATCCAGTGCATCTGGCGCAGCCGCGCGGCGCGCGTGAGCGCGAGGTGCGCGCACAGCAGCGTGACGGGCCGCGCGCCGGCGAGCGTCGCGCGCGCGACCAGCAGCCCGCGCCGCTCGAAGCGGTGCGCGGAGATGTCCCAGCGGCCGCCGAGATCGAGCGGGTGCGGCGACAGGATCGCGTTGCCGTGCCGCCACGACGGCTTGAACACGTTCGGCCCGAGCGCGATCTGCCAGTCGAGCGCCTGCGCGATCTCGGTGGCCTGGCAGTGCCACACGTCGTCGACCGCGTCGTCGATCGGTGCACCGAAGCCGGTTGCAAGCATCGGGCGCGGCATGCGGCGCGCCATCGCTTCCTGCAGAAAATACACGTCGGCGTGCGTCGATTGCATCCAGTTGCGCATCGCATTCCACGCGGTGAAGCCGAGCGGCGAGCGGCCCTTGTGCAGGTTCCAGCTGACCGCGGTGATTTCGTCGGGCGCGGCGTGCGGTTCGGCGAACGGCAGGGACAGGGCGTCGGCGGACATGGCGCTCAGTCCTTTGCGACGCGCGCACGCACGCGGTAGACGAGATGCGGATGCTGCTCGACGAGCGTCCAGTCGGTCCACGCCTCGCCGCCGACCGACAGCCCCGGATGACTCGCGACGATCTGCCGCGGCGACGCGGGCACGCACGGATCGCTGCGCGTCGCGTTTTCGTCGTCGAGGGTTTCCTGCACGTCGAGCGCGAGCGACACCGTGTGCGCGGCGTCGCCGACGGCGAGCGGCGCGACCGTCACCGAGCGCGAGCGCTCGGTCGGCACGACGCGCGCGGCATTGCCGCAGCCGACGGGCACGGCGGACGGATAGCGATGGGTGTCGGTGCGGGTTTGACCGACGGTGGTGCGCTGCTGGAACGTGTCGATCGTCTGACCGTCGCGCACCACCTGGATCTCCCATGCGACCGCGGCCGGTGCGGGGCTCTGCGCATGGGCCGCGAGCGCGACGCTCGCGAGCAGGACGGCCAGGCCGTGTTTCAGCATGAAACTTCTCCGGAAACGCGGGGTAGCGGGGAATGGACGCACATCTTACGCCCGATCGATTTGGACGGTGGTGTGACAGGACGCGTCGCCGCGGGTTCGCAGCACGATCCGGTCCTGATAGAAAGGTAGGTGCGCGTCACGCGTTTTCAAGCGAAAAAGCCGCGCGAACCCTGCGACGCTCGCGCGCTCGGTAACGAGGCGTTTTCGCTCGCGTCCGGATCGTAGCCGGACCGGCGCGACGGCCGGTGAACCGTCGATGATACGCCGTGCGGCCCGACACTGCAGTGCGCGCGCGGTGTTAGCAGCAGTGTCGGACGGCTGCTTGCTTGCGCGCCGATGCGGGATCGCTACACTGAAATCGTAAGGGTCTGATGGTCGTGTGATGGCAGCAGGAGCGAGGTTGGTATGACGACGGCGATGGTGAAACAGGAACTGGCGGTGGCATCCTTCAGCACGGTGTACGACCTCGAGCAGGTCGAGACCGCGCTCAACGACTTGAACGAGAGCGCGAGCGACGCACTGCGCGCCACCTACGAGCGGATGCTCAAGACGGGCAATCTGCGCTTTTGCGTGAAGCCGAACCGGATGCCGTCGTTCGACGAGCTCGGCGACGCGCTGCCCAATTTCACCGAGCCGCTCGGCGACGTGCGCAAGCAGGTCGCGCTGTGCCTCGAGACCGACGACCGGCTCGAACTGATGCCGATCCTGCTGCTCGGGCCGCCGGGCATCGGCAAGACCCATTTCGCGAAGGCGCTCGCGAAGCTGCTCGGCACCGCGTATCACTACGTGCCGATGAGTTCGCTGACGGCCGGCTGGATCCTGTCGGGCGCGTCGTCGCAATGGAAGAACGCGAAGCCCGGCAAGGTGTTCGAGGCGCTCGTCAACGGCAGCTACGCGAACCCGGTGATCGCGGTGGACGAGATCGACAAGGCCGGCAGCGACGCGCAATACGATCCGCTCGGCGCGCTGTATGCGTTGCTCGAGCACGACACGGCGCGCGCGTTCGTCGACGAATTCGCCGAAGTGCCGATCGATGCGGGCAACGTGATCTGGATCGCGACCGCGAACGAAGCGCAGGCGATTCCGGAGCCGTTGCTGAACCGGATGAACGTGTACGAGATCGCGCCGCCCGATGCGGCAGGCGCGCGACGGATCGCGCAGACGATCTACGACGAGATCCGCACGTCGCACGCGTGGGGGCAGCGCTTCCCCGACACGCTCGACGACGACGCGCTCGACATGCTCGCCGCCACGCCGCCGCGCACGATGCGCCGCGCGCTGCTGCATGCGTTCGGCGCCGCGCGGCTCGACGGGCGCGACGTGATCGCACCGTCCGACATCCGCGCCGACGAGGGGGCCGCGAAGCGCCGACCGATCGGGTTCTGAGGCGGCGGCGCTCGGTTCGCCGCGGTTCGCGCGCGTACATGCCGATACACATGGTTCGGCAAGCGGGCGAACCGGGACGTACAATCCCTTTCTCTCCCCTCGACGCGTGAGCGACGCGAAACGCCATGGATCAGACGGATTGTGTGGTGATCGGCGCAGGTGTCGTTGGTCTTGCGATCGCGCGTGAGCTGGCCGCGCGCGGGCGTGAAACGATCGTGCTCGAGGCGGCCGATGCGATCGGCACGGGCACGAGCTCGCGCAACAGCGAGGTGATTCACGCGGGGCTCTACTACCCGCGCGGCACGCTGAAGGCGATGTCGTGCGTGCGCGGGCGCGAACTGTTGTACGAATTCTGCGAAACGCATCATGTGCCGCACCGGCGCATCGGCAAGCTGATCGTCGCGACGAGCGTCGCGCAGGTGAAGCAGTTGAAGGCGCTCGCCGCGCGCGCGGCGGAAAACGGCGTGCTCGACCTGCTGCCGCTCACGCGCGCCGAGGCGCAGACGCTCGAGCCCGCGCTCGACTGCGTGGAGGCGGTGTTCTCGCCGTCCACCGGCATCGTCGACAGCCACCAGCTGATGCTCGCGCTGCTCGGCGACGCGCAGCGCAACGGTGCGACGTGCGTGCTGAAATCCCCGGTCGAGTCGATCGACGTGCTGCGCGGTGGCCGCTTCGTCGTGCGCACCGGTGGCGACGCGCCGACCGAAATCGAGGCGGCGTGCGTGATCAACAGCGCGGGCCTCGGCGCGCAGGCGCTCGCGCGCCGCACGCGCGGCCTCGACCCGCACTGGGTGCCGCCGCTCTATCTCGCGCGCGGCAACTACTTCAGCCTGTCCGGGCGCGCGCCGTTCTCGCGCCTCGTGTATCCGATGCCCGAGCGGGGCGGGCTCGGCATCCACCTGACGCTCGACCTGGCCGGGCAGGCGCGCTTCGGCCCCGACGTCGAATGGGTCGATGCGCTGCGCTACGAAGTCGATCCGGCGCGCGCGCAGGCGTTCTACGCGTCGATCCGCGCATACTGGCCCGAACTGCCCGACGACGCGCTGCAGCCGGCCTACTCCGGGATCCGGCCGAAGCTCGCGGGGCCGGGCGAGCCGCCGGCCGATTTCATCGTGCAGGGCGGCGCGCAGCACGGCGTGCGCGGGCTCGTGAACCTGTTCGGCATCGAGTCGCCTGGGCTCACCGCGTCGCTCGCGCTCGCGCAGCGCGTCGGCGACATGACGTCCAACGCGTGACGCGCACGGGGCGCCGCCGTGTGCGAACCCCCGTGTGAAATCCCTTATCTCCAGCATTTCGGCGCGCACATTTGTGCGCTTGGCGGGTATTCTGTCGAACGGCTGTCGACAGAACGGCTTTCAAACCAATAACGTTGGAGCGAGTCCCCCATGAAAACAACCCGTCGGAGTTTCCTGATCACGAGCATTGGCGCCGTGTCCGCGCTGGCGCTGTCGCGCGAAGCGCTGGCCGATGCGCCGATGCTGTCGGAAACCGATCCGACCGCCGTGGCGCTCGGCTACAAGGCCGATGCCACGAAGGTCGACAAGACGAAGTATCCGAAATACGCAGCGGGCCAGGATTGCGCGGCCTGCATGCTGTACCAGGGCAAGAAGGGCTCGGCTTCGGGTCCGTGCGGCGCATTCCCCGGCAAGCAGGTGTCGGCGAAGGGCTGGTGCAGCGCATTCTCGAAGATGGGTTGACGTGCACAGCGGCATCGTGCGGTGCCGCAATGTGGCGAAAACCGCGAAACGCCCGCCATCGGAAGATGGCGGGCGTTTTTTATGCTTGAAAACGGTTCCGTCGCTTTCTACACTCGCTGCACACCAGCGCGCCGCGGGCTCTCCGCGCGCCGCACCGCCCGACACGGCGAATTCACGAGGACGAGGCACGCATGGCGACGATTGCGAATTCAACGAAAACGGCCCGGCCCGAGCGTGCGCTGAACCGCCGCGCGGTCGTGGCGGCAGTGATCGGCAATGCGCTCGAGTGGTACGACTTCACGGTGTTCGGCTTCATGACGGTCGTGATCGCCGAGCTGTTCTTCCCGACTTCCAGTGAATATTCTTCGCTGCTGCTGACCACCGCGACGTTCGGCGTCGCATTCTTCATGCGCCCGATCGGCGGCATCGTGTTCGGGCTCTATGCGGACCGCGCGGGCCGCAAGGCCGCGCTGTCGCTCGTGATCCTGCTGATGACGGCCGGCATCTTCCTGCTCGCGATCGCACCGCCCTATGCGGCGATCGGCATCGGCGGCCCGCTCCTGATCGTGCTCGGCCGCCTGCTGCAGGGTTTCTCGGCCGGCGGCGAATTCGGCAGCGCGACCGCGCTGCTGATCGAAGCCGCGCCGTTCTCGAAACGCGGTTTCTACGGCAGCTGGCAGATGGCGAGCCAGGCGGCCGCGCTGCTGATCGGCGCACTGGTCGGCGCGGCGATCACGCGCGGGCTGTCGCACGACGCGCTGCGCAGCTGGGGCTGGCGCGTGCCGTTCATCCTCGGGCTCGTGATCGGTCCGATCGGTTTCTATATCCGCCGTCATCTCGCCGATTCCGAAGCATTCCTGCATGCACAGCAAAGCGCGCGCCGCGCGACGCTCGGCGAAGTGTTCACGCGCTATCCGCGCGAGGTGCTGTGCGGGCTCGGCTCGGTGATCGCGCTGACGGTCACGATCTACGTGCTGATCAGCTATCTGCCGACCTTCGCGGTGAAGCAACTGAAGCTGCCGTACGCGGAATCGTTCTACGCGGTGATCATCGGCAATCTGTTGCTGATGGTGCTGTCGCCGATCGCGGGCGCGTGGTCGGACCGCATCGGCCGAAAGGGGCTGTCGCTGTGGTCGCTCGTGCTGACGCTCGCGCTGATGTACCCGCTGTTCGCGTGGCTCGACGCCGCGCCGAGCATCGGGCGGCTGATCGCGGTGCAGGCCGTGCTGTCGGTGACGCTCGCGGGCTACTACGGGCCGTTCGGCGCGATGATCGCCGAGCTGTTCCCGGCCAACGTGCGCTCGACCGGGCTGTCGATCGCGTACAACGTCGCGGTGATGCTGTTCGGCGGGTTCGGGCAGTTCATCGTCACGTGGCTGATCAAGACGACGGGCACGCCGCTCGCGCCCACCTACTACGTGATGGCGGGGCTCGCGCTGTCGATCGTCGCCGTCGCGTTCGTGCCCGCGCGCAACGCGGATCTCGACGCGCCGGACTGATCCCGCGTGCAGCGCGGGCACCGCATCGTTTCCAACACTGCAACGATGCGCGCGGCATGGCCCGAAAACGGGCTGACGTGCCGCTATCGGCGCGTACAAATTGTTTAGTTGACGAAGGAAACACGCGCCGGATCGGCGAAATGGCCGCCCGCGCGTGCAGATGCACTTTTCGCGTGTGCCAGACATCCGCAAAAACCCGCGGAATTGCGTCTAGAAGAGTTTTTTCTCCAGCTTGTTGCAGAATCGCTAGCTCAAGTAATATCCGCGTACCCGGCCCCTGGGGGACCGGTTCCGATCTGGAAACCTGGAGGAAACATGGAATACAACCGTCTGTTGCACACCCTGCGTGTTACCGCCATTGCAGGCGTGGCAGCGGCATCGCTCGGCGTCGCGGGTTCTGCATTCGCACAGATCCCGAACAAAACGCTCGTCTACTGCTCAGAAGGCAGCCCGGCGGGTTTTGATTCCGCGCAATTCACGACCGGCGTCGATTTCACGGCCGCCACGTTCACCGTCTACAACCGGCTCGTCGAATTCGAGCGCGGCGGCACGAAGGTCGAGCCGGGCCTCGCGGAGAAGTGGGACGTCTCGTCCGACGGCAAGGTGTACACGTTCCACCTGCGTCATGGCGTGAAGTTCCACACGACCGACTTCTTCAAGCCGACGCGTGAATTCAACGCGGACGACGTCGTGTTCTCGTTCGAGCGGATGCTCGATCCGAACCAGGCGTTCCGCAAGGCCTACCCGGTGTCGTTCCCGTACTTCACCGACATGGGCCTCGACAAGCTGATCACGAAGATCGAGAAGGTCGATCCGTACACCGTGAAGTTCACGCTGGCCGAACCGAACGCACCGTTCATCCAGAACATGGCGATGGAATTCGCGTCGATCCTGTCGGCCGAATACGGCGACCAGCTGATGAAGGCCGGCAAGGCCGCCGACATCAACCAGAAGCCGGTCGGCACGGGCCCGTTCATCTTCCGCAGCTACACGAAGGACGCGACGATCCGTTTCGACGGCAATCCTGACTATTGGAAGAAGGGCGCGGTGAAGCTGTCGAAGCTGATCTTCTCGATCACGCCCGATCCGGGCGTGCGCGTGCAGAAGATCAAGCGCAACGAATGCCAGGTGATGAGCTATCCGCGGCCGGCCGACATCGCGACGCTGAAGGCCGACTCGGGCATCGACATGCCGTCGCAGCCGGGCTTCAACCTCGGCTACCTCGCGTACAACGTCGAGCACAAGCCGGTCGACAAGCTCGAGGTGCGTCAGGCACTCGACATGGCGATCAACAAGAAGGCGATCCTCGAATCCGTCTATCAGGGCGCGGGCCAGGCCGCCACCGCGCCGGTGCCGCCGACCCAATGGTCGTACGACAAGAACCTGAAGATGCCCGCGTACGACACCGCGAAGGCGAAGGCGCTGCTCGCGAAGGCAGGCTTCCCGAACGGTTTCGACATCACGCTGTGGGCCATGCCGGTGCAGCGCGCGTACAACCCGAACGCCCGCCTGATGGCCGAGATGATCCAGGCCGACTGGGCGAAGATCGGCGTGAAGGCGAAGATCGTCACGTACGAGTGGGGCGAGTACATCAAGCGCGCGCACTCGGGCGAGCAGGACACGATGCTGATCGGCTGGACGGGCGACAACGGCGACCCGGACAACTGGCTCGGCACGCTGCTCGGCTGCGAGGCGATCAAGGGCAACAACTTCTCGCACTGGTGCTACAAGCCGTTCGACGAGCTGGTCCAGAAGGGCCGCACGACGACGGGCCAGGACGCGCGCACGAAGATCTACACGCAGGCTCAGCAGATCTTCGCGCAGCAGCTGCCGTTCTCGCCGATCGCGAACTCGACGGTCTACCAGCCGGTACGCAAGAACGTGGTCGACATGCGCATCGAGCCGCTCGGCTATGCCCGCTTCGACGGTGTCGGCGTGAAGTAACACGACCCGTGTAAGCTGTCTGCATAGATCGAGAAGGCACTATTCATCCGGCGGCGGGAGGCCAAAAGCTTCCCGTCGCCGGTCGCACATTTCCCACAAGAAAATACGAGACGCATCATGTTCACATTCGTGTTGCGCCGCGTGGGCATGGTGATCCCGACCTTCATCGGCATCACCATCCTGGCGTTTGCGCTGATTCACCTGATACCGGGCGACCCCATCGAAGTGATGATGGGCGAGCGCGGCGTCGATCCCGCGATGCATGCGGAGGCAATGAAACGGCTCGGCCTCGACCAGCCGCTGCCGCTGCAGTACATCCACTACATCGGCCGTGCGCTGCACGGCGACCTCGGCACGTCGATCATCACCAATACCAGCGTCGCGGGCGAATTCTTCGCGCGCTTCCCGGCGACAGTCGAGCTGTCGCTGTGTGCGCTCGTGTTCGCGCTCGCGGTCGGCCTGCCGGCCGGCGTGATCGCCGCGCTGCGACGCGGCTCTGCCATCGATCACGGCGTGATGGGCACCGCGCTCACCGGCTACTCGATGCCGATCTTCTGGTGGGGGCTGATCCTCATCATGGTGTTTTCGTCGTATCTCGGCTGGACGCCCGTGTCGGGGCGCATCGCGGTCGAATACGACTTCCCGCATCCGACGGGCTTCATGCTGATCGACGCGCTGCTCGCGCCGGACGAAGGCGCGTTCAAGTCGGCGGTCAGCCACCTGATCCTGCCCGCGATCGTGCTCGGCACGATCCCGCTCGCGGTGATCGCGCGGATGACGCGCTCGTCGATGCTCGAAGTGCTGCGCGAGGACTACATCCGCACCGCCCGCGCGAAGGGGCTGTCGCCCGCGCGCGTGGTCGTCGTGCATGCGCTGCGCAACGCGTTGATCCCGGTCGTCACCGTGATCGGCCTGCAGATCGGCACGCTGCTCGCGGGCGCCGTGCTGACCGAGACGCTCTTTTCGTGGCCCGGTGTCGGCAAGTGGCTGATCGATGCGATCGGCCGTCGCGACTATCCGGTCGTCCAGGGCGGCATCCTGCTGATCGCGACGCTCGTGATCGTCGTGAACCTGGTCGTCGACCTGCTGTACGGCGTGCTGAATCCGCGCATCCGCCACACGAGGTAATTCCATGAGCAATCTGCAAAACACCCTGCCGAGCGAAACCGCGCCGGCCGGCGGCCGTGCGCTCGCGCTGCGCGAGTTCTGGGCCAACTTCTCGCGCAACCGCGGCGCGGTCGGCGCCGGCATCGTCGTGCTGGTGCTGATCCTGGTCGCGCTGCTCGCCCCGCTGATCGCGCCGCACAGCCCGGTCGAGCAATACCGCGACTACGTGAAGATCCCGCCCGCGTGGCTCGCAGGCGGCAACTGGCACTTCATCCTCGGCACCGACGAAGCGGGCCGCGACATTCTTTCGCGCCTGATGTTCGGCGCGCGGATGTCGTTCTGGATCGGCTTCGTGTCGGTCGTGCTCGCGCTGATCCCCGGCATCGTGCTCGGCCTGGTCGCCGCGTTCTTCCAGAAGTGGGCGGACACGCCCGTGATGCGCATCATGGACGTGCTGCTCGCGCTGCCGTCGCTGCTGCTCGCGGTCGCGGTCGTCGCGATCATCGGCCCGGGCCTCACCAATACGATGTTCGCGATCGCGATCGTCGCGCTGCCGGCCTATGTGCGTCTCACGCGCGCGTCGGCGCTCGGCGAACTGCAGAAGGAGTACGTGACGGCGTCGCGCGTGGCCGGTGCCGGCACGGTGCGCCTGATGTTCTCGCAGGTGCTGCCGAACTGCACGGCGCCGCTGATCGTGCAGGCGACGCTCGGCTTCTCGTCGGCCATTCTGGACGCGGCCGCGCTCGGCTTCCTCGGCCTCGGCGTGCAGCCGCCGACCGCCGAGTGGGGCGCGATGCTCGCGTCCGCGCGCGACTACATCGACAACGCATGGTGGATCGTGACGATGCCCGGCCTGTCGATCCTGATTTCGGTGCTCGCGATCAACCTGCTCGGCGACGGGCTGCGCGACGCGCTCGATCCCAAACTGAAGCGGATGGCCTGACCATGAGCCAAGATCTTTTGACTATCCGCAATCTCGCGGTGAACTTCAACGGCCTGCCCGCTGTCGACCGGATCAACCTGTCGGTCGCGCCGGGCGAGGTGGTGGGCGTCGTCGGCGAATCGGGCTCGGGCAAGAGCGTGACGATGATGGCGCTGATGGGCCTGATCGACGCGCCGGGCAAGGTGACGGCCGACGAGGTCACGTTCAACGGCGTGGACCTGCTGAAGGCGTCGCCGAAGGCGCGCCGCAAGATCGTCGGCAAGGACATCGCGATGGTGTTCCAGGACGCGCTGTCGAGCCTGAACCCGAGCTACACGGTCGGCTACCAGATCAAGGAGGTGCTGAAGCTGCACGAAGGACTGCGCGGAGACGCGCTGCACCGGCGCGCGCTCGAGCTGCTCGACCAGGTCGGCATTCCCGATGCGAAGAACCGCATCACGGCGTTCCCGCACCAGATGTCGGGCGGGATGAACCAGCGCGTGATGATCGCGATGGCGGTCGCGTGCAACCCGAAGCTGCTGATCGCCGACGAGCCGACCACTGCGCTCGACGTGACGATCCAGGCGCAGATCATGGATCTGCTCGTGAAGCTGCAGAAGGAGCGCGGGATGGCGCTCGTGCTGATCTCGCACGACCTGGCCGTGGTGTCGGAGGTCGCGCAGCGCGTCGCGGTGATGTATGCGGGCGAGGTCATCGAGACCAATCGCGTGCCGGACATCTTCCGTGCGCCGCATCATCCGTACACCGAAGCGCTGCTCGCCGCGATTCCCGAGCACAATAAGGGGGCGCGTCGCCTTGCCGCATTGCCGGGCATGGTGCCGGGCCGCGATGATCGCCCGTCCGGCTGCCTGTTCGCGCCGCGCTGCAAGTATGTCGTCGACGATTGCCGCAAGGCGCGTCCGGCGCTCGACACGCTGGTGCTGGCCAACGATGCGATGCGTGCGCGCTGCATCAAGCCGCTCAATGTTTCCAACCTCGACCAGACGGGAGGCGCACGATGAATGCAGTCCACGAAACGCGTGCGCCGCACGACGACGAGGAAGCGGTGCTGATCGCGGACGGCCTCGCGAAGCACTACTCGGTGAAGCGCGGGATGTTCGGCCAGGGCACCGTGAAGGCGCTGAACGGCGTGTCGTTTACGCTCAAGCGCGGCAAGACGCTCGCAGTCGTCGGCGAGTCGGGCTGCGGGAAATCGACGCTCGCGCGCCAGCTCACGATGATCGAGACGCCCACTGCGGGCAGCCTGGTGATCGACGGCAAGAACGTGGCCGGCGCGAACCGCGAGACGGTCGCCGACCTGCGCCGGCGCGTGCAGATGGTGTTCCAGAATCCGTTCGCGTCGCTGAACCCGCGCAAGACCGTCGAGCAGACGCTCGGCGAGCCGCTCAAGATCAACGCGAACCTGACGGCCGCCGAACGCGCGGCGCGCATCGCGCAGATCATGCGCACGGTCGGCCTGCGGCCCGAGCACGCGAAGCGCTATCCGCACATGTTCTCCGGCGGCCAGCGCCAGCGTGTCGCGATCGCGCGCGCGATGATCCTCGATCCGCGCATCGTCGTCGCCGACGAGCCGGTGTCCGCGCTCGACGTGTCGATCCAGGCGCAGATCCTGAACCTGTTCATGGATCTGCAGGAGCAGTTCAAAACCAGCTACGTGTTCATCTCGCACAACCTGGCGGTGGTCGAGCACGTCGCGGACGACGTGATGGTGATGTACTTCGGCAGCGTCGCCGAGCTCGGCGACAAGGCGACGATCTACGCGCGGCCGCGGCATCCGTACACGCGCGCGCTGATGTCGGCGACGCCGGCGATCTTCGAGGAAGACCGCCGCGTGCAGATCAAGCTGCAAGGCGAGCTGCCGTCGCCGCTCAATCCGCCGTCGGGCTGCGCGTTTCACCAGCGCTGCCCGTACGCGATCGAGCGGTGCCGTGTCGAGGAACCGCAGTTGCGCGACGTCGACGGACGCCGTGTGGCCTGCCATCGCGCCGAGGAGGTGGGGGAGGCGAATGCCTGATGGTTTGGCGGCGCGCGCGTCAGACGTGCGCCGTTCGGGGGCCGGCAGCGCGCGCATGATGCGCGCGTGCCGCAACGCACGGCGCTGGAGCGTGCGCACGGTCACGGGCGCGGCGCTGGCCGGCGCGTGCGTGGCCGCCAGCGTGCTGGTCCCGGCCGACGCCGCGCGTGCCCAAGGGCGCGCGCCGTCGAGTTCGCCGATCCATCCGTCGCAGGTTCCACCGCCCGGCCTGAGCCTGCCGGGCTTCCACGCGCCGTCCGTGTCGAACGGCACGGTCGCGCGCGGCACGGTGCGCGTGCAGCCTGCGCGCATGCCGTTCTATGTCGCCACCCGCGGCCGGGTCACGCTGTACGTGCTCGGCACGCTGCATACGGGCGACCCGTCCGACTATCCGAGCGCGCAGCCGTTCCGGCCGCGCATCCTTGGGGCGCTCGCCGCGTCGCCGACGCTTGCGCTCGAGCTGTCGCCGGACGATCTGCTCGAATCGCAGGACGACGTGTCGAAGTACGGCGTGTGCCGCTACCCGTGCCTGCAGCGCCTGCTGCCCGAACCGCTGTGGCAGCGGCTCGCCGCGCGCCTGCGCGGCAATCCGGCCGCGCTCGCGGAGATCCGCCGGATGCGGCCGTGGCTCGCGGCGCTGGTCGTCGAGACCTACGACTCGCTGTCGGCCGGCCTGCAGACCGAATACGGCACCGAGGCGCAACTACAGAACGTGTTCCTGAAGAAGAAGGGCGGCCGCGTGATCGGGCTCGAGACGCTGGCCGAGCAGATGCGCGCGTTCACCGGGCTGACGCTCGCCGAGCAGCGCGAGATGCTCGCGCAGGACATGGTGCAGACACCGGCGCAGAATGCCGCGGACATCAAGGCGCTGCACCGGCTGTGGCAAATTGGCGACGCCGATGCGATCGCCGCGTGGGCGGTCGCGAAGAGCGAGCGGCTGGCCCGGTCGAAGGCGCTGTCGGCGTCGATCGACAACAAGATCCTGTACGAGCGCAACCGGCGCTTCGTTGCACGAATGACGGCAATCGCCGCGCCGGACCGGCCGGTATTCGTCGCGATCGGCGCGCTGCATTTGGGCGGCCCGCGCGGCGTGCTTGAATTGTTGCGCCGGCAAGGATACCGGGTCGACGCGAACTGATCGCGCCGGGTGCCGCGCACCGATCCTCCCCTGTTTGATCGACGTCGCGCGCGCGGTGTGAAGCGCCTGCGCGGCCGCGCGGTCCGATAAGGAAAACCCTCGAATCCTCAGGAAATAGCGTTTAAGACCATTGACATCCCGTTCCGCGAATCTCTATTCTTCATCCCACAAGTTGAAAAAATGAAAAGAATAGATAAGTTCTACGGGGTAGCAGAAAACAAAGCGCGGGGTTAGCGTAGCCGGCACGTGATGCGCGTGCCGGCCACGGAGTGTCTGCATGCACGGCGGGGCCAAACATCGTCGGTACAACAAATGCATGCGGCAGACTTGCGGATAAGCGACGTTCCGTCGTCCGACCGGGGGAAGCAGTATTCGGGCGGCGGCGGACGTTTTTTAATCCGGAGCAGGTTTCCGGTCACCGTCGACAGGCGGTTTCGGGGGGCGAATCGACAGACGGCGAAGTCCGCGGCGATCGTGCCAACAGAAAAGCGCCACCAGGGCGCTTTTTTCTTTTGTGCGACGGTTTTGGTCAGGCGGCAACGTGGCTTGCGCGCCGCTCAAGCGTCTTCGTCGGCCTGCAGCGCGCCGGGCGCGACCACGTCGACACCCGCCGCTTCGAGCGCCGTGCGAATCCGCTTCGCGAACGCGAGCGCATGCGGGCCGTCGCCGTGCAGGCAAACCGTCTGCGCATTGAGCGGCACCCACTCGCCGCTCACCGCGCGCACCTTCTGCTCGCGCACCATGTCGAGCGTGCGCGCGAGCACGGCATTCTCGTCGTCGATCAGCGCGCCGGGCTGGCTGCGCGGCACGAGCGAGCCGTCCGCGCGATAGCCGCGATCGGCGAACACTTCCTCCACCGCGGCGAGCCCCGCGTGGCGCGCGGCCGCGACGAACACGCTGTTGGCGAGCCCGAACACGGCGAGCGACGGATCGAAGTCGTGGATCGCGGACACCACCGCGTCGGCGATCAGCGGGTCGCGCGCGGCCTGGTTGTACAGCGCGCCGTGCGGCTTCACGTGCGCGATGCGGCCGCCTTCGGCCTGCGCGATCGCCGACAGCGCGCCGAGCTGGTACAGCACGCCCGCATAGATGTCGCCGGCCGGCAGCTGCATTTCCTTGCGCCCGAAATTCTCCGGATCGTGAAAACTCGGGTGTGCGCCGATCGACACGCCTTTCTGCACGGCCCAGCGCACGCAGTCGCGCATCGCATTGGCGCCGCCTGCATGCCAGCCGCACGCGATGTTCGCCGACGTGACGAGGTCGAGCAGCGCCTCGTCCGATCCGCATCCTTCGCCGAGATCGGCATTCAGATCGATTTCCATGATGTTCGTCGTCCACGGATGGCGTGGCGCGTCCTCCTTGTTGCTTACGACATTGTCACGCCGCGCGCGATTGCTCGCGGCGGCGCGTTTCCTCGCGCATCTCGATCGCGACGTCGATCTGCCGCAGATACGCACGTTCCGCGCTCAGGGCGGCGCGCGCGGCGTCGCGTGTCGTGCGCACGAAGCGGATCGGCAGGTTCAGGCGCGCCTGCGCGAGTTTCCAGAGATCCGCATGGATCACCGTGCCGATCTTGGGGTAGCCGCCGGTGGTCTGCGCATCGTGCATCAGCACGATCGGCTGGCCGTTCGGCGGCACCTGGATCGTGCCGGGCAGCACCGCGTGCGACAGCAGCTCGACCGGCCGTTCGCGCACGAGCTCGGCGCCGGCGAGCCGATAGCCCATCCGGTTGCTGTTCGCGGTGACGAGCCATTCCTCGTCCCAGAACGCCTGCTGCGAATCGGCCGCGAACGACGCGTAGTCGGGGCCCGGCAGCACGCGCACGGGCATCGCCCACGGCGCGTGCGCGGGACGGTGGTGGCGGCGCGGGGGTTCGTCGACGCGCACGAACGCGCACCACATGGGCGCCTTCACGCCGAATTCGGGCGCATCGGCCGCGAGGCAGCCGGCGCCGGCCGGCGGCACGCCGACCGGGAGCCGATCGCCGTCGCGCAGCGCGCGGCCGCCGAGGCCGCCGAAGCGCGACGCGAGATCGGTGCTGCGCGAGCCGAGCATCGGCAGCACGTCGATGCCGCCCGCGATGCACAGGTAGCCGCGCATTCCGCGCTTCGCGGCCGGCAGCACGAGCGTCTGCCCGGCCTCGACCGGCAGGCTCCACCATGAATACACGGGCTTGCCGTCGAGCGTCGCGCCGAATTCGGTGCCGGTGATCGCGATGCGCGTCGCGCGCGTGAAGCGGAACGCGGCCGGGCCGATCGTGATTTCGACGGCCGCCGCGTCGGGGCGATTGCCGACCAGCCGGTTGCCGACCTCGAGCGCGAGGCCGTCGAGCGCGCCGCCCTGCGCGACGCCGAGATGGCGCGTGCCGCGGCGGCCGAGATCCTGCACGGTCGACAGCGGGCCGGCGCGGACGACCTCGATCGTGCCCGGTGCGGTGTTCTGGCTCATGTCGCGTCGACTCCGGCAATGGTGAAGCGTACGCGGTCGCCGGGCAGCAGCAGCGTCGGCTGCGCCCGCGTGGGGTCGAACAGCACGTGCGACGTGCGGCCGATCAGTTGCCAGCCGCCGGGCGACGTGGCCGGATAGATGCCTGTTTGCGCACCGCCGATGCCGACCGAGCCGGCCGGCACCTCGAGGCGCGGCGCCGCGCGGCGCGGCGTGTGCAGCGACGCATCGAGGCCGCCGAGATACGCGAAGCCCGGCTGGAAGCCGACGAAGAACACGACGTATTCGCCGGCCGCGTGGCGCGCGACGACTTCGTCGGCCGACAGCCCCGTGTGCGCGGCGACGGCCGGCAGGTCGGGGCCGGCGGTGCCGCCGTATTCGACGGGAATCTCGATCTCGCGGCCCTCCGCGTGCTCGACGTCGGCGGTTTCCCACGCGTCGCGCAGCGCCGGCGTGAGCGACTCGGCCGTCGCGGCGAGCGCGTCGAACACGATCGTCAGATTGTTCATGCCCGGCACGACGTCGATCACGTCGGGCCACGCGCGCGCGACCTCGGCGACGGCCCAGACGCGGCGCTGGCAATCGAGCGTGGCGGGCGGCGGCACCTCGCAGACGAGGGCGGCATCGCCGAGCGGATAAATGCGGGGTTGCGTCATCGGACTGGCACGGTTCGGACGGCAATGTTAGCGCACATTGTCGATAAAATATCGACAACTTCCCAATAAGCGTTTTCGCCTAGCTCGTATGCCGGGCCTTCTGTCGTACACTCGGCACACCCTGTCATCCGGCTTGCGCCGCCTTTCCATGAAGCGTCCTGCGACCAAGATCGTGTCATCCGAACACCTCGTTTCCGAGTCGAGCGCCGAGCTGTCGGAGCTCGAATACGGCCTCATCATGGCCGGCAACGCATTCAACCGATGGATGGTGCGCTGCATGTCGGCCGCGGGCGCGAAGGACATGACGGCGGTCGAGGTGTCGCTGCTGCATCACGTCAGCCATCGCGAACGCAAGAAAAAGCTCGCCGACATCTGCTTCGTGCTCAATATCGAGGATACGCACGTCGCGACCTATGCGCTGAAAAAACTGATCGCGCGCGGCTATGTGAAGAGCGAGAAGAGCGGCAAGGAAGTGTTCTTCTTCGCGACCGACGCGGGCCGCGAGCTGTGCCTGAAGTATCGCGAGGTGCGCGAGCATTGCCTGATCGAGACGCTGAAGGACAGCGGCCTCACCAATGCGCAGATCGGCGACGCGGCGCAACTGCTGCGCCACGCATCGGGCCTCTACGATACGGCCGCGCGCGCGGCGGCCTCGCTGTAAACGATTGCGAACGGGACGGTGAACGCGGTGACGCGCGGCATGCCGCTGGCGCGGTGTCGCGCGCCGCGTCATCCGGCGGCCGGGTAAAGCGCGCCGTCGGTCACGATCCAGCGCATCGCGAGATCGTGCGCCTCGGCCGGCAGCGCATCCACGCGGCACGCTTCATAGGCGATGCCGACCGTCACCGGCAGCGTGTCGCCCGGCCACACCGCGAGCGTGCGATCGTAGTAGCCGCCGCCATAGCCGAGCCGGTAGCGCTCCAGATCGAATCCCACACACGGAATCAGCAACAGGTCGGGCACGACGACGACCCCCGACACCGGCTCCGGAATCCGGTGATGCCCTTCGCGCATCGGCGTGTGCGCATCCCACGCATGGAACGCCAGCGGCGTGTGACGCTCGCCGATCACCGGCAGCGCGGCACGGCGGCCGATGCCGGCCGCGGACCACGCGAGCACCGCGTCGCGCGCGTCGAATTCGCCCGGCAGCGGCCAGTAGAAGCCGACCGTGCGCGGCGCGAGGCGTTCGAGCAACGCGCGCAGGCGCGCGTCGAGCGCGGCGTTCGCGGCGGGCTGCGACGCGGCGTCGCGACGCGCGCCGGCCAGCGTTTTACGCAGTGCAACCTTCGGGTTCGGCACAGGGTTGCATGCTATGCTTTCGCTCAATTCGTGCTCCATTCAAAACGATGTCGAACAGCCTTTTCCGAGTATATCGCGCGGTCGCGCTCACGCTTTCCGCCGCCGCGCTCGTCGCGGGCACGGCCGCGTGCGCCGCACCGGGCGACGACACGCTCGCCGGGGATGACCAGATCTTCGTGCAGCTTCGCGAAGCCGCACGCCGCAACGACGCCGCGAAGGCCGCGCAGCTCGCGTCGCTGATCCCGAACTATCCGGTCCCGTCCTACGTCGAGTATTTCCAGATCAAGCCGCAGCTGTTCGATTCGACGGGCCGCGCACGTGTCGACGCGCCCGACGCACCCGTGCAGTCGTTCCTGCAGCGCTACGACGGACAGGCGATCGCCGATCGCATGCGCAACGACTACCTGCTCGTGCTCGGCGCGCGCCACGACTGGCGCAACTTCGACGACCAGTACAAGCGCTTCGTGCTCGACGACGACACGCAGGTCAAGTGCTACGCGCTCGAATCGCGCGCGGCGCGCGGCGAGAACGTCGCCGACGCGGCGCGCGCGCTGCTCGTCGAGCCGAAATACTACGGCGACGCCTGTGTCGACCTGATTACGGCGCTGACGGTCAACCAGCAGTTCACGAGCGACGACGTGTGGCAGCAGGCGCGCCTCGCGTACGAGCAGAACTACACGACGCTCGGCGGCAAGATCGTCGACGCGCTCGGCCCGCGCCCGGTCGGCTTCGACCAGGCGACCAGCGCGCCGCCGCTGTATCTCGCGCGCGGCGTCGGCCCCGACGCGGCGTCGCACCAGCTCGCGCTGATCGCGCTTAGCCGCATGGCGCGCAACGATCCGGACGCGGCGGCGGGGATGCTGACGTCCGTCGCCGGCTCGCTCACTAAGCCGGAGCAGGCGATCGCGTGGGGCGCGATCGGCTACCAGGGCGCGATCAAGCGCTCGCCGCTCGCGTCGGTCTGGTATGCGAAATCCGCGAACGCGTCGCTGTCGAATCCCGGCTACGAATGGCGCACGCGCGCCGCGCTGCTCGCCGGCAACTGGCCGATGGTGCGCTGGTCGATCGAGCAGATGCCGCCGTCGCTGCGCGAGGATCCGGCCTGGATCTACTGGCATGCGCGCGCGCTCAAGCAGAGCGGCGACACGCTGCAGGCGAACCAGGAGTTCGAGCAGGTCGCGGGCCAGTACAACTTCTACGGGCAGCTCGCCGGCGAAGAGCTCGGCCAGCGCACGAGCGTCCCGCCGCGCACGAAGGTGAGCGATGCCGAGATCGGCGCGATGAGCAAGATCCCGGGCTTCGCGCTAGCGCAGCGCTTCTATGCGCTGAACCTGCGCCTCGAAGGCAACCGCGAATGGAACTGGCCGCTGCGCGGGATGACCGATCGCCAGCTGCTCGCGGCCGCCGAATACGGCAAGCGCGTCGACCTGCTCGACCGCACGGTCAACACGGCCGACCGCACGAAGGCCGAGCACGACTTCACGCTGCGCTACCCGTCGCCGTACCGCGACATCGTCGAGCGCTACGCGCAGTCGACCGGCCTCGACATCGAATGGGCGTACGGGCTGATTCGCCAGGAATCGCGCTTCATCACGAACGCGCGTTCTTCCGTCGGCGCGGGCGGGCTGATGCAGCTGATGCCGGCCACTGCGCAGCTCGTCGCGAAGAAGCTCGGGATGGGCACGATCTCACGTGCGCAGATGCACGACATCAATACCAACATCCAGCTCGGGACCTGGTATCTGGCGGACATCTACAACAACTTCGACAGCTCGCCGGTGCTGGCGACCGCCGGCTACAACGCGGGCCCGGGCCGGCCGCGCCAGTGGCGCCAGGTGCTGACGCAGCCGGTCGAAGGCGCGATCTTCGCGGAGACGATTCCGTTCAACGAGACGCGCGACTACGTGAAGAACGTGCTGTCGAACACCGTCTACTACGCGGCGCTCTTCGAGGGCAAACCGCAGTCGTTGAAGAAACGCCTGGGCATGATCTCGCCCTGATCCGCAATCTTCATACTGCCGCGCGACACGCGGCAGTATGCTCGAGCGGCTGTCCACGCTCATGACGGGTCAGCCCCGTCTATGATTCTCCTGGTCAGGGAAGCGAGCGTGGCCTGCTGCATTGCGGCGGCGCGCGTCGCTCGTCAGGCTCGGCCGGACGGCGCGCACCGCTTCTTGCATGCGCCCGAAGGAAGTCCCCTTGGGGACAGCCGGCGCGGCTCGTTCGCAAGCCCGTCATCAGCGTGAACCGCCCGTTGGAGGACTCGACCATGGATCGCCAGACCGTCGCGCTGCTGGGCGGCACCGGCTTCATCGGCAGCCGGCTCGTCAATGCGCTGATCGACGCCGGCAAGCACGTGAGGATCGGCACGCGGCGGCGCGACCATGCTCGCCACCTGCAGATGCTGCCGGTCGAGATCGTCGAACTCGATGCGCTCGACACGCGCACGCTGGCCCGGTTCGTCGCCGGCGCGCACGCGGCCATCAACCTCGTCGGCGTGCTGCACGACGGCCGCGGCACGCCATACGGGCCCGGCTTCGAGCGCGCGCACGTCGCGCTGCCGGCCGCGCTGGCCGCCGCATGCGTCGAAGTCGGCGTGCAGCGCGTGCTGCACATGAGCGCGCTCGGCGCCGATTCGCACGGCGCGAGCATGTACCAGCGCTCGAAAGGCGACGGCGAGGCCGCGCTGCATGCGGTCGCGGCGACCGATTCGCTCGCGCTGACGATCTTCCGCCCGTCGGTCGTGTTCGGCCCCGGCGACACATTCCTCAACACATTCGCGAACCTGCAGCGCACGCTGCCGGTGCTCCCGCTCGCGATGCCCGACGCGCGCTTCCAGCCGGTGTTCGTCGGTGACGTCGTGAGCGCGTTCGTCAACACGCTCGATCTCACGGCCGCGCACGGCAAAACCTACGAGCTCGGCGGTCCGACCGTCTATACGCTCGAGCAGCTGGTGCGCTATTGCGGCACGCTGGTCGGCCGGCAGGCACGCATCGTGCGGCTGCCCGACGCGCTTGCGCAGCTGCAGGCGCGCGTGTTCGAATGCCTGCCCGGCGAGCCGGTGATCACGCGCGACAATCTCGCGTCGATGTCGGTGCCCAACGTGCTGTCAGGGCCGCTCGCGCCGGAACTCGGGCTGTCGCCCGCGAGTCTCGAGAGCATCGCGCCCGCGTATCTCGGGGACGGCGCGCAGCGCTCCCGCTTCGACTGGTTCCGCTCGCGCCGCTAGGCGCCGCGGGCCGCCGCTTTCCGTCATTCACTTTCGCGCCTTTCGGAACACCGCCATGAAACTCGTCATTGGAGACAAGAATTACTCGTCGTGGTCGATGCGGCCGTGGCTGCTGCTCGCGCATTTCGGGATCCCGTTCGACGAGATCGCGATCGAGCTGCGCCGCGACGACACGGTCGCGCGCATCCGCGAGTATTCGCCGACCGGCAAGGTGCCGTGCCTGATCGACGATCACGGCACCGCGATCTGGGATTCGCTCGCGATCGCCGAGACGCTCGCCGAGCGCTATCCGCAATTCCCGATGTGGCCGGCCGATCCGCTGGAGCGCGTGCACGCGCGCTGCATCTCGGCCGAGATGCACTCGGGCTTCGCCGCGCTGCGCACGCAGATGGGGATGAACGTGCGCGCGTCGATGCCGGGACGCGGCGCGACGCCCGATGCGCTGGCCGACGTCGCGCGCATCGACGCGCTGTGGAGCGCGTGCATCGAGGCATCGGGCGGGCCGTTCCTGTTCGGCGAATTCGGGATCGCCGATGCGATGTATGCGCCGGTCGTGATGCGCTTCAACACGTATGCGCCGGCGCTGTCGCCGGAGGCAGCCGGGTATGCCGCGCGCGTGACCGCGCTGCCGGCCGTGCAGCGCTGGATCGACGCCGCGCGCCGCGAAACCAACGTGATTGCCGAATACGAACCGAACCCATGAACATCTACGCAGTAGGCGGAGCGATCCGCGACGAATTGCTCGGCGTGCCGGTGCAGGACCGCGATTACGTGGTGGTGGGCGCGACGCCCGAGCAGATGGTCGCCCAGGGCTTCCGGCCGGTCGGCAAGGATTTCCCGGTGTTCCTGCATCCGGACACGCAGGAGGAATACGCGCTCGCGCGCACCGAGCGCAAGACGGCGGCCGGCTATCACGGCTTCCAGTTCTACTTCGCGCCGGACGTGACGCTCGACGAGGATCTCGCGCGGCGCGACCTGACGATCAACGCGATGGCGCGCGAAGTGAGCCCGGAGGGCGCGCTGGTCGGGCCGGTGATCGATCCGTTCGACGGACAGGCCGACCTGCGCGCGCGCGTGTTCCGGCACGTGGGCGACGCGTTCGTCGAGGATCCGGTGCGAATCCTGCGGATCGCGCGTTTTGCCGCGCGCTTCGCGGATTTCACGGTCGCGGACGACACGCTCGCGCTGATGCGGCGCATGGTCGACGCCGGCGAAGCGGACGCGCTGGTGGCCGAACGCGTGTGGCAGGAAATCGCGCGCGGGCTGATGGAGGCGAAGCCGTCGCGGATGTTCGCGGTGCTGCGCGAATGCGGCGCGCTCGCGCGCGTCCTGCCCGAGGTCGACGCGCTGTGGGGCGTGCCGCAGCGCGCCGACTACCACCCGGAAGTCGACACGGGCGTGCACGTGATGATGGTCGTCGACTACGCGGCGAAGCAGGGCTACTCGCTGCCGGTGCGCTTCGCGGCGCTCACGCACGATCTCGGCAAGGCGACGACGCCCGCCGACGTGCTGCCGCGCCATGTCGGCCACGAAGGCCGCAGCGTCGAGCTCATCAAGCCGTTGTGCGAGCGGCTGCGCGTGCCGAACGATTGCCGCGATCTGGCGCTGGTGGTCGCGCGCGAGCACGGCAACCTGCATCGCGTGATGGAAATGGGCGCGGCCGCGCTGGTGCGGTTCTTCGAGCGCAGCGATGCGCTGCGCAAGCCGGCGCGCTTCGCGGAGATGCTGCAGGCGTGCGAATCGGATGCCCGCGGCCGGCTCGGGCTCGACACGCAGCCGTATCCGCAGGCCGAGCGGCTGCGCGTGGCGCTGGTGGCGGCGCGCAGCGTCGACGCGGGCGCGATCGCGCGCGGTGTCGGCGACGATGTGATGCGGATCAAGGACGCCGTGCATCGCGCACGGGTCGAGGCCGTCAAGCAGGCGCTGGCGATCGGCGAATAGCGCGGGAGAACCGGGGTGGCGCAGTGCGTCGCCCGGCGGCCAGCCGTCATTGCTTCGTGCGGGCGGTGGCGCGGCGGGCCGGGGTGGTGGCGGCCGGGCGTTTGCCCGTGGTCGCGCGCGGCTTGCCGGCAGCGGGCTTGGCCGCCGGCTTGACCGCCACGCGGGGCGGCAGGACGGCAGGCGCGGCCGCGTTCGCGTCGTGCTCTTGTTCGCGTTGCCGCGCCGGTTCGCGGCGGCTCACGCGCGGCTCGCCCGGCGTCGGCCCGGCATCGCGCGCGGGCGGCCTGATTTCCATTGTCGCGGATCCGAACTCGGCGCAACTGTCGTCGAAGAGCGGCAGCGTGCCGACCGCGATCAGTTCGGCCGGCCCGTCGCCGACATTCGCGACGCGATGGCGCTTGCGCGCGTCGAAGTGCAGCGAGTCGCCGGGCGACAACGGGTAATCCTTCTTGCCGATCGTGTAGCAGACGCGGCCGGTCAGCACGTACACGAACTCGTCGCCGCCGTGCGCGACCCATTCCGAACGGTAGCCCTCCATCATCCGGACCTTGAGCGCGTGGATCTGGCTGCCATCGAAGGTGGTCGACAGCCGTTCGTACCATTGCGACGTGGCGTCGACTGCGTACGGTTCGCGGCGGCCCGCGCGCGAGTCGGGCTGCGCCTGGCGCGGCTGCTCGATCAGCGTGCCGAGCGGCACGTTCAGCGCCGTCGCGACGTTGACGAGCGACGACAGCGAGATCCCGGTGAGATTGCGCTCGACCTGCGACAGGAATCCGATCGACAGGTTCGCCTCGGTCGCGACTTCCAGCAGCGTCTTCTTCGCTTCCCGGCGCAGGCGCCGGATGCGCTGGCCGATACGCATGAGGTCTGAATCCATGAATCTCTTTCGTGACAACGAGTCGGGAGGCGAGCGGAAGGGCGATGCAGCCGCCGGGACGTTGCGTTCCGCGAAGCGCACGACGCATGGCCGTCGGGACGGCGATGCCGGCGCATTGTACCGCGCGGTGGCGCCCGCACGGCGCCACGCCGCGCCTGGCGGCGCACCCTTCGCGCCGTGCCGGTAATTTTAGCCCTACGAAAATTTTGGCTTGACCTCAATTTGAGCGTGCTCTAGATTCTGTCGACGCATCAAACAAAGTTAAGTGGGACAAAAATTTTTCCCGAGACCGGCGCCGGAACGGCGCTGCGGCGCCGCCGCCCGGCTGCCCGCGGGGCCTTGCGTCGTCCGCGCCCGGGCGGCGCGCCGCGTGCGCGATGCCGCGTGACACCGCCGGCTGCCGACAACAATCATTAGCGGGTATCCGATGATCGATCGACTGAAATACAGCTTCTCCGGCCTTCCCCCGTATGACGCGTGCGTCGCCGACACGCAGCGCGGCCTGTCGCGCGCGCTCGACGCGCTGCGGCTCGACGCCGTGGTCGTCACGTCGCAGGACGAATACATCACCGAATACCTGCCGCGCAGCAACAACCCGCGCTACGCGCTGTCGGGCTTCGACGGCTCGGCCGGCTGCGGGATCTTCCTGAGCGCGGCGACCGCGCAGGCGCTCGGCGTGCCGCCGTTCGTGCTGTTCGTCGACGGCCGCTATCACCTGCAGGCCGAACGGCAGTGCGACCCGGCGCACGCGCGGATCGAGAAGCTCGGGATGAACGTGACGATCTGGCAGGCGCTGGCCGACTGGCTGGTCGTGCACGCGAGCCGGCTCGCGCGGGTCGGCTACGACGCGCTGCGGATCAGTGTCGCGCAGCGCGATCGGCTCCTCGAGCAGACGCAGCCCGCGTCGTTCGACTGGACGAGTCTCGTCGAGCGCGAGATCGACCGCGCGATCGCGCTGCCGGGCTGGGTGGTCGAGCGGCCGATCTTCGAGCTGCCGGACACGATGACCGGCGCGAGCGTCGCGCAGAACCTCGACGCGCTGAACCGCCGGCTCGCCGCGCACACCGGCGCGGCGCCCGGCAAGACCGCATTCTTCACGTGTGCGTCGGACGATCTCGCGTACCTGCTGAACAGCCGCGGCTATCACGTCCCGAACGTGTCGTCGCATCTGGGCTTCCTGTTCGCGGTCGGCGCGCAGGTCGTGCTGTTCCTGCCGGAAGGCTGCGACCGGTGCCCGGTCGAGCTGGCGTCGTATCCGGCGTTGCACGTGATCCGGCGCGACTTCGCCGAACTCGAGCGCTTCCTCGCGTCATGCGCGGTCGACCACGTGTGCTACGGCTTCGAATCGGTCAACTGCGCGCTCGTCGAGTCGGTGCGCCGCGTGTGGCCGCATGCGCGCCACGCCGATTTCAACCCGGTCGAGGCGATGCGGGCGAGCAAGACACCGGCGGTGCTCGACCGGTTCCGCGACGCGTTCGCGCGCAGTTCGGCGGCGATCGCCGAAACGATGCGCTGGGCGAAGACCGGCGAGCCGGGGCAGCGCCATACCGAATACGACCTGGCCCGCACGATCAACGACGCGTACGGCGCGCGTTCGGCGGTCGCGCTGACGTTCCCGTCGATTGCGGCGAACGGCGCGAACAGCGCGTTCGCGCACTACACGACGGCGAGCGCCGAGGTCGAGCTGACGGAAGGCGAACTCGTGCTGCTCGACAGCGGCGCGTATTACGACGCCGGTTTCGCGACGGACTGCACGCGGGTCGTTCTGCGTCGCACGCGGCCGGAAACGGTCGCGCAGCCGTGGCAGCGCGAGATCTATACGGTCGCGCTGAAGGCCTGCATCAAGGGGCTCGTCACGCGCTTTCCGAAGACGGCCACGGGCGGCGACGTCGATGCGGCGGTACGGCAGGTGTGCCGCGACCATGGCTACGATTTCGGCCACGGCACCGGGCATGGCGTCGGGATCCACGTCCACGAGGGCGGCGTGCGGTTCGCGCCGGGCGCGAAGTACGGGCTGGTGCCGAATGCGGTGATTTCGGTCGAGCCGGGCATCTACGTGCCGGGCAAGGGCGGCGTGCGGATCGAGAACATCGTGATCGTGCGCGCGGACGACGACGCATCGGACACCGTCTCGTTCGAGAACATCGTCACCGTCGGCTACGACTGGGACCTGATCGATATCGAGCTGCTGGACGACGGCGAGCGTGCGTACCTGCGCGACTACGAACGGCTTTGCGTGGAACGCGGCACGCAGGTCACTGCGTGTCCGCTGCTGTAAGGCGGGGAGGGCGCGCGCGGCCGGCGCGTCGGAGCGCCGGCATGATCGGTACGTCGGAGCGTCGACCTGATCAGTACATCAGAGCGTCGGCGTGACAGCTACGTCAGCGCATCAGCGCATCAGCGCCGATACGCGTCCGTCGGGCCCGTACACGCCGGCCGGCGCGGGAGCCGAGCGCAGCACCGCGAGCGCGCGCTCGTTGTAGTCCATCCGGATCCGGATCAGCATCCCGTTGGTCGCATTGGCCTGGCGCGCGCGTTCGGCGGCCTGCAGCAGCAACTGCCAGCGGCCGGCGAGGCGTGCATCGCGCTCGGCGGCCTGGTCCATGCCTTTCTTGCCGGCCGGAAAGCCGAGCGCGGACAGCTGCGTGTCGCGCGTGCGCTCGAGCTGCGCGAGCCGGTCGATCAGCACGCTCTTCTTCTCGACGATGCCGGGCAGCATGTCGAGCGGCTCCGGCGTCGTGAGCGCCTTTTCCTCGTAGGCGAGCAGGGACGCGAACGCTTCGACCGTCGCGTGTTCGTCGTTGACCGTGGCCAGCAGCTCTTCTCTCATCGCGTCATGCTCGTCGCGCCGGCACGCGGGGGCGCATGCCGGCAAACCAGGGGACCGGTCAGGGCGTGACGGGCCCCGGGCCGGCTCAGTTGCCCTGCGAGCGCTGCTGTTGCAGCAGGTCGCGGGCGGTATTCAATACGCCGTCGGCGATCTTGTTCACGTCGATCGTCAGCGTGCCGTCGTTCAGCGCGTCCTTGATCGACTGGACGAGGGCCGTGTCGATGTCGGCGCTGCCGGAGGCCGACAGCGAACGCAGCCGGCCCGACAGACCCGACAGGTTCACGGTCGTGTCGCCGCCGGTCGATCCTGCGTCGGCCGTCTGCGCGGACGACGAAGCCGCGCCGGATTGCGCGCGGGTCGCGCCGTTGCCGGTCGACGCGAGGGGGCTCGGTTTCGGAGTGGAATCGATCTTCACGATGGGTTTCCTGTACGGTATGACCCAGATAACGGCCGGGTCGGCCCGAACTTTAGCATCGTGAGCCCGACAGGCTCCGAATAAACAATTCTTTGCAATCTTGCGGCGGGATCCGCCCCTACAGCGGAATTTCCACGGTCCCGGCGTCCTTGACGATCGCCGTGACGATTTGCCCCGCGGCCATCCTGACCCGTATCGACTGGCCCGGCGCCGCGTTCGCGAGCGCGCTGCCCTCGGCCGAGATCGTGAAGCCGGGCCCGGCGGCGACGACCCGCACCGTCTGGCCGGCCGACACCGACGCGGCGCTCTTCAGCATGTCCTGGCGCAGCGGCAGCCCGGCCGAGATCCGGGCCAGCGCGGTCGCGCCGACCGCCTGCGCGGGATCGGTGATCACCGCGAGCGGCAGCACCGTCAGGTCGCCGTCGCGCGCGACGAGGTCGGCCGCGGTGAGCGGCTCGCCCGGCGCGATCTGCCGCGCGGCGACGTAATAGGTGGCCTGCACGGCAACCTTCGCCTGCAGGTAGACGGTCCACGGCCGTTCGCCCGCGCAGCGCACGCCGACCGTCGTGCGGCCCCACAGGCGCGCACCGGTCGGCAGGAACGGCTCGAGCGTCGTGCACGCGGCGAGCCCGCGCGGAAACGCGGCCGCGACGGTCGCGGTGCTCTTGCCCGGCAGGCCGGCGATCTGCTGCTGCAGGAACGCGAGGGCCGTGCGCCGGATCGCGTCGGGGTCCTGCTGGCCGGGCGGCGTCGCGGGCTGGGGCGCGGCGGCCGCCTGGGCCGCGGTGGCGGACGCCGTCGGCGCGCGCGGGGCCGGCGCGGCGGGGAGGGGGCGCGCTGCCGCGACGCGCGGGGCAATCGCCGCACGCGCGGGATTCGACGCGGGTTCGGCCGTACCGGCGACGACGGTCGCGACGGCGCCCGGATCGGCCGCGCGCGGCGCGCCGTAACCGGTGTTCACGCGTGCGGCCGCGTAGACGGGGCGCGGTGCGGGCGCCGGCACGACGGCCGGCGGCGGGACGCTCGTCACGACCATCGAGCCGGCCGGCTGCGCCGCGTAGGCAGCCGCGGTAGTGCCGGCCGCACCGCCCGCCGTCGCCATGCCCGCGCCCGCTGCCGACACCGTTCCCGCGCCCGACGCCGCACCCACCGCCGCACCCGACGCCATCCCCCCATTCCCGCCGAACTGCCCGCCGCTCGCCGCATTCGCATGCGCGAGCGCCGTCTCGGCCGTCTCGCCGCGTCCGGGGATCACGATCATCCCGTCGTCCGCGTGCGCCGCCGGCACCGCGAGCCACAGCGCCGCGGCGAGCGCGTACGCACGCGGCACGCGCGTCGGGCGTCCGTCGTTCCCGCGAAGTGCGCTGCCTGTCATCGCCGTGTCCTCGAAACCGTTGATCCGAATCGCATTCTAGGCAGCGGGGCCGTCGCGCAAACGATGAATAGAGGGGGCCTTTGCCGCGTTATTCGCCCGATTGCCGGTTGCGCGCGACGCCTACCATCGCTGTCATGGAAAAAAGCCCCTTGGGTCGCCATCCGGCGCAACGGGCGTGCAGCGCTTCATACGGAGAGACGCACACATGCTGGACAAACTCGATGCCGAATTCGCGTTCGGCCGCCAGGCGCTCGACGTGCGCGCCTATCGGCAGGAACTGCTGTCGTCGAACATCGCGAACGCCGACACGCCGGGCTACCAGGCCCGCGACGTCGATTTCGCGTCGACCCTCGCGCGCTCGCTGAAGCAGACCCACGGCGGCCTCGCGCCGAGCAACGCCGCGCAGCTGCCGATGGCGCAGCCGGCCGGCGTGGCGAGCGGGATGACGATGGTGTCGACGGCGCCGGGCCACATGGCCGGCACCGCGAAGCTGATTCCGACGGGCGGCCCGGCCGACGACTACGGTCGTTCGCAATACCGGATGCCGCTGCAGCCGTCGCTCGACGGCAACACGGTCGATCTCGACGTCGAGCGCGTGCAGTTCGCGAACAACGCGCTGCACTACGAAACCGGGATGACCGTGATGACCCAGCAGATCAAGGCGATGATCGCCGCGATCTCGACGAACTCGTAAGCGCGCGGCGCTTTCCGTACCCGAACAAGGAGCCCTCATGCCCTCGTTGATGAACATCTTCGGCGTCGCCGGTTCGGCGCTGTCCGCGCAATCGCAGCGCCTGAACGTCACCGCGTCGAACCTCGCGAACGCCGACAGCGCGACCGGCCCCGACGGCAAGCCATACAAGGCCAAGCAGGTCGTGTTCGCGACCGACCCGATGGGCGGCGCGCGCACCGCGTCCGGCCAGGGCGTGGGCGGCGTGCGCGTGACGAAGGTGATGGACGATCCGTCGCCGATGAAGTCGACCTACGACCCGGCGAACCCGTCCGCCGACGCGAACGGCTACGTGCAGATGCCGAATGTCGATCCGGTGCAGGAGATGGTGAACATGATCTCGGCGTCGCGCTCGTACCAGGCCAACGTCGAGACGCTGAACACCGCGAAGACGCTGATGCTCAAGACGCTGACGATCGGCTCGTAAGCCGCGCCGGGCGCGCTTCGACACAGAGATACCGACACATCGAGACCCCAGACCCGACAGTTCCGACACAAGGCCATTCAGGATGACATCCACCAGCACGACGATCGGCAGCAACGGCACCAACGTGTCGACCCTGCCGACCGACACGATGAACACCCGCAACGTGTCGACGACCGGCACGTCGGCGAGCGACCTGCAGGCGACGTTCCTGAAGCTGCTCGTCACGCAGCTGCAGAACCAGGATCCGACGAGCCCCGTCGACAGTTCGCAGATGACGTCGCAGCTCGCGCAGATCAACACGGTGAGCGGCATCGCGCAGCTCAACACGTCGCTCACGTCGCTGTCGAGCCAGCTCGCGGCCGGCCAGCAGACGCAGGCCGCGCTCCTGATCGGCACGAACGTGCTCGCGCCGGGCAACGGCGTCGCGGTGAAGGGCGGCGCGGCGTCGCCGTTCGGCGTGTCGCTCGCGAACGACGTGTCGAACCTGACGATCACCGTGAAGAACAGCTCGGGCGCCGTCGTCAACACGATCAACGCGGGCAAGCAGTCGGCCGGCACGGTGCCGTTCAACTGGACGCCGACCGATGCAGCGGGCAACGCGCTGCCGGACGGCAAGTACACCGTGAGCGCGCAGTACACGGGCAGCGACGGCAAGACGTATGCGCCGACCGTGCTCGCGGCCGCGCAGGTACAGAGCGTGATCAAGCAGGCGGACGGCACGGCGGGGCTCGTGCTGTCGAACGGCACGACCGTGGGGCTCACCCAGGTCGCGTCGATCTTCCCGAACACCGCATCGTCGTCGACCTCCGACGCCACCACCACCAACTGATCCAGCTTTCTCGAAAACGGAGACCGAAATGGGTTATCAACAGGGTCTGAGCGGCCTCGCCGGCGCATCGAACGCGCTCGACGTGATCGGCAACAACATCGCGAACGCGAACACGGTCGGCTTCAAGTCGAGCACCGCGCAGTTCTCCGACATGTACGCGAACTCGATCGCGACGTCGGTCAACACGCAGATCGGGATCGGGACGGGGCTTGCGTCGGTACAGCAGCAGTTCGGCCAGGGCACGATCAACACGACGAACTCGTCGCTCGACGTCGCGATCAACGGCAACGGCTTCTTCCAGATGTCGAACAACGGCGTGACGACGTACTCGCGCGACGGCACGTTCCAGCGCGACAAGAACGGCTTCATCGTCGACTCGCAAGGCCGCAACCTGATGGGCTACACGGCTGGCTCGGGCGGCGTGATCAACACCGCGCAGACCGTGCCGCTGCAGGCGCCGACGACCAACATCGCGCCGACCGCGACGACCAAGATTACCGGCCAGTTCAACCTGAACTCGCAGGACACGGTGCCGACCAAGACGCCGTTCAGCGCGACCGACAGCACGACCTACAACTACTCGACGTCGATCCAGGTGTACGACTCGCTCGGCGGTTCGCAGGCGGTCAACATGTACTTCGTGAAATCGGCGGCCGGCACGTGGGAAGCGTACGCAGGCGTCCAGGGCGGCGCGACGACCGATCTCGGCACGGTCACGTTCGATACGTCGGGCGCGATCAAGAGCACGACGACGGGCACGCCGGCGGCGCCGACCACGTCGCTTGGCCAGTTCCAGTTCACCGTGCCGAACACCGACGGCTCGGCGACGCCGCAAAGCCTCACGCTCGACCTGACCGGGACGACGCAGTACGGCGGCAAGGACGGCGTGAACAACCTCGCGCAGGACGGCTACGCGAGCGGCACGCTGACGACCTACTCGATCGGTGCCGACGGCAAGCTGACCGGCAACTACTCGAACGGCCAGACCGCCGTGCTCGGCCAGATCGCGCTCGCGAACTTCAACAACCCGAACGGGCTGGTGAACCTCGGCGGCAACCAGTATGCGGAGTCCTCCGCATCGGGCGTGCCGCAGATCTCCGCGCCGGGCAGCACGAACCACGGCGTGCTGCAGGGCAGCGCGCTCGAGAACTCGAACGTCGACCTGACGTCGCAGCTCGTCAACCTGATCACCGCGCAGCGCAACTACCAGGCGAACGCGCAGACGATCAAGACGCAGCAGACCGTCGACCAGACGCTCATCAACCTGTAACGCGCGGATAACCGGCAGCCATGGACCGACTGATCTACACGGCGATGACGGGCGCGTCGCAGTCGCTCGACCAGCAGGCGATCGTCGCGAACAACCTCGCGAACGCGTCGACGACGGGTTTTCGCGCGCAGCTCGCGACCTACCGCGCGGTGCCGATGAATTTCGGCGACGGCAGCACGAGCGATCCGACGACGACGCGCACCTACGTGCTCGCGTCGACGCCCGGCGCCGACTACGCGCCGGGTCCGATCACGCGCACGGGCAACCCGCTCGACGTCGCCGTGCAGGGCGCCGGCTGGCTGGCGGTGCAGACGGCCGACGGCAGCGAGGCGTACACGCGCGCCGGCAACCTGCACGTCGATGAAAACGGCCAGCTCGTCAACGCGAGCAACCTGCCGGTGATCGGCAACGGCGGCCCGATTTCGGTGCCGCCGAACGCGGAAGTGACGATCGGCAAGGACGGCACGGTGTCCGCGCTGATGCCGGGCGACCCGCCGACGGCGGTCGCGATCGTCGACCAGATGAAGCTCGTGAACCCCGATCCGGCCACGCTTTCGCGCGGCAACGACGGGCTGTTCCGCACCGCCGACGGCAATCCGGCCGACAGCGACCCGAGCGTGGTCGTCACGCCGAATTCGCTCGAAGGCAGCAACGTGAATCCGGTGACCGCGATGGTCGCGATGATCGACAACGCACGGGCGTTCCAGCTGCAGTCGAAGCTGATCCAGACGGCCGACCAGAACGAGCAGTCGGCGAACCAGCTGCTCAACTTCAGCTGAGCGGCACGGCCCTCGCTACCAGGAGAAGATTCAACATGAACCGTTCGCTCTACATTGCCGCCACCGGCATGAATGCGCAGCAGGCGCAGATGGACGTGATCTCGAACAACCTCGCGAACACCAGCACGAACGGCTTCAAGGCGTCGCGCGCGGTGTTCGAGGATCTGCTGTACCAGACCATCCGCCAGCCGGGCGCGAACTCGACGCAGCAGACCGAGCTGCCGTCGGGCCTGCAGCTCGGCACCGGCGTGCAGCAGGTCGCGACCGAGCGCCTGTACACGCAGGGCGGCCTCACGCAGACCGGCAACTCGAAGGACGTCGCGATCAACGGCGCGGGCTTCTTCCAGGTGCTGATGCCGGACGGCACGAATGCGTACACGCGCGACGGCTCGTTCCAGACCAACGCGCAGGGCCAGCTCGTCACGTCGAGCGGCTACCAGATCCTGCCGGCGATCACCGTGCCGCAGAACGCGCAGTCGCTGACGATCGGCAAGGACGGCGTCGTGTCGGTCACGCAGCCGGGCTCGAGCAACGCGGTGCAGATCGGCTCGTTGCAGATCGCCACCTTCATCAACCCGGCCGGCCTCGAGGCGAAGGGCGAGAACCTGTTCGCCGAAACCACGTCGTCGGGCGCGCCGAACGTGGCGCAACCGGGCCTGAACGGCGCGGGCGTGCTCAACCAGGGCTACGTCGAGGCGTCGAACGTGAACGTCGTGCAGGAGCTCGTCAACATGATTCAGACGCAGCGTGCGTACGAGATCAACAGCAAGGCCGTGACGACGTCCGACCAGATGCTGCAGACCGTCACGCAGATGAAGAGCTAACCGGAAAGTCCAGTCGTCGCCATGAAGCAGGTTCGCCTCCTCCCGTCGGCCCCCGTGCGCGCCGTATGCGCGCTCGCGGTGGCCGCGCTCGCCGGCTGCGCGCAGATTCCGCGCGATCCGATCATCCAGCAGCCGATGACGGCGCAGCCGCCGATGCCGATGTCGATGCAGGCGCCCGGCTCGATCTACAACCCGGGCTACGCGGGCCGGCCGCTGTTCGAGGACCAGCGGCCGCGCAACGTTGGCGACATCCTGACGATCATGATCGCGGAGAACATCAACGCGACCAAGTCGTCGGGGGCGAACACCAACCGGCAGGGCAACACCGACTTCAGCGTGCCGACGGCCGGCTTCCTCGGCGGGCTGTTCGCGAAGGCGAACATGTCGGCGGCCGGCGCCAACAAGTTCGCGGCGACGGGCGGCGCGAGTGCTGCCAACACGTTCAACGGCACGATCACCGTGACCGTCACCAACGTGCTGCCGAACGGCAACCTCGTCGTCAGCGGCGAGAAGCAGATGCTGATCAACCAGGGCAACGAGTTCGTGCGCTTCTCGGGGGTCGTCAACCCGAACACGATCTCGGGCGCGAACTCGGTCTACTCGACGCAGGTCGCCGACGCGAAGATCGAATACTCGTCGAAGGGCTATATCAACGAAGCCGAGACGATGGGCTGGCTGCAGCGCTTCTTCCTCAACCTCGCACCGTGGTGATGACGATGCCGCAGCCTCTTTTCCATCGACTGTCGTCCCGCGCGCGGGCCGTCGCGCGGATCGCCGCCGCGCTCGTGCTGGCCGCATGCGCGTTCGGCGCGCCGGGCGCGCACGCGGAACGCCTGAAGGATCTCGCGCAGATCCAGGGCGTGCGCGACAACCCGCTGATCGGCTATGGCCTCGTCGTCGGCCTCGACGGCACGGGCGACCAGACGATGCAGACGCCGTTCACGACGCAGACGCTCGCGAACATGCTCGCGAACCTCGGCATCTCGATCAACAACGGGTCGGCCAACGGCGGCCCGTCGTCGCTGAACAACATGCAGCTGAAGAACGTCGCGGCCGTGATGGTGACCGCCACGCTGCCGCCGTTCGCGCGGCCGGGCGAGGCGCTCGACGTGACCGTGTCGTCGCTCGGCAACGCGAAGAGCCTGCGCGGCGGCACGCTGCTGCTCACGCCGCTCAAAGGCGCGGACGGGCAGGTGTACGCGCTCGCGCAGGGCAACATGGCGGTCGGCGGCGCGGGCGCGAGCGCGAACGGCAGCCGCGTCCAGGTGAACCAGCTCGCGGCCGGCCGGATCGTCGGCGGCGCGATCGTCGAGCGCTCGGTGCCGAACGCGATCGCGCAGATGAACGGCGTGCTGCAGCTGCAGCTGAACGACATGGACTACGGCACCGCGCAGCGGATCGTGTCCGCGGTCAATTCGAGCTTCGGCCCGGGCACCGCGACGGCGCTCGACGGCCGCACGATCCAGCTCGCCGCGCCGGCGGATTCCGCGCAGCAGGTTGCGTTCATGGCGCGGCTGCAGAACCTCGACGTGAGCCCGGACAAGGCCGCCGCGAAGGTCATCCTGAACGCGCGCACCGGCTCGATCGTGATGAACCAGATGGTGACGCTGCAAAGCTGCGCGGTCGCGCACGGCAACCTGTCGGTGGTCGTCAACACGCAGCCGGTGGTGTCGCAGCCGGGGCCGTTCTCGAACGGGCAGACGGTGGTCGCGCAGCAGTCGCAGATCCAGTTGAAGCAGGACAACGGCGCGCTGAAGATGGTGACGGCCGGGGCGAACCTCGCCGACGTCGTGAAGGCGCTGAACTCGCTCGGCGCGACGCCGGCGGACCTGATGTCGATCCTGCAGGCGATGAAGGCGGCCGGCGCACTGCGCGCCGATCTTGAGGTGATCTAAATGGCAGCGAACCTTCCCGACGCGAACGATCTCACCCAGCGCTTCGCGCTCGACGTGCAGGGCTTCGACGCGCTGCGCGCGCAGGCGAGGCAGTCGCCGCAGGCCGGCGCGAAGGCCGTCGCGGGCCAGTTCGACGCGATGTTCACGCAGATGATGCTCAAGAGCATGCGCGACGCGACGCCCGACGGTGGCCTGCTCGATTCGCACACGTCGAAGATGTACACGTCGATGCTCGACCAGCAGCTCGCGCAGCAGATGTCGAAGCGCGGGATCGGCGTCGCCGACGCGCTGATGAAGCAGCTGATGCGCAACGCGGGGCAGGGCGGCGGCACGGCGGCCGACGCCGGCGCGGCCGGGCTGGGTGCGGCGGGCCTGGGCGCGGCCGGCGCCGGCACGTCGGGCAACGAAGGCAGCCTCGCCGCGATGAATGCGATGGCGCGGGCGTATGCGAACGCGGCGAACAATGGCGGCCTGGCCGGCGCGCGCGGCTACTCGGCCGGCAGCGCGCTCACGCCGCCGTTGAAGGGCGCGAGCGGCGTGCAGGACGCCGACGCGTTCGTCGACAGGCTCGCCGCGCCGGCGCAGGCGGCGAGCGCGAGCACCGGCATCCCGGCGCGCTTCATCGTCGGGCAGGCCGCGCTCGAATCGGGCTGGGGCAAGCGCGAGATCCGCGCGAGCGACGGCTCGACGAGCTACAACGTGTTCGGCATCAAGGCGAACAAGGGCTGGACGGGCCGCACGGTGTCGGCGCTGACGACCGAGTACGTGAACGGCACGCCGCGGCGCGTCGTCGCGAAGTTCCGCGCGTATGATTCGTACGAGCATGCGATGACCGACTATGCGAACCTGCTGAAGAACAACCCGCGCTACGCGGGCGTCCTGAGCGCGAGCCGCAGCGTCGAGGGTTTCGCGCACGGGATGCAGAAGGCCGGCTACGCGACCGACCCGAATTACGCGAAGAAGCTGATCTCGATCATGCAGCAGATCGGCTGACGGGCAGGCCCCGTTCCGCCGCCTTTCGGACCGCGCCCGGCACCCCGCCGCGCGCGGTTTCAACGTTTGCGCGAAAAATATCGGCAATTCGATCTAAACTTTCGGTGAGCACTGCCGCTAAGTGTGTGAGACCTGCAACCGGGCCCTGTTCTGGCCCGGTTTTACTGCGCACCGGTCGTCCGGGCGCCCTGACAAGAAAACCGGCTAGCCATGAATATCGAAACGTCGACCGATCCGAGCCTGGATGCGGGCCATTCCGGGCCTGACTACGCCCGCCGCAATCCGCTGGAGATCGGCGTGCAGCTGCGCAATCTCGTGAACCGCGGCGACTTCCTGACCGTCCAGTACCCGGGCGGTCAGCTGGTCACGCGCCTGCTCGAGGTCGACGTCGGCGCGCGCACGTTCACGTTCGACTGGGGTGCGCTGTCCGAGCAGAACGCCAGCATCCTCGCCGCGTCGCACTGCACGTTCTCGGCCGCGCCGGAGGGCGTGCGCGTCGAATTCACCACGAGCACGCCGCGCGAGACGCGCTACGAGGGGCTGCCCGCGTTCGTCGCCGATTTCCCCGACGTGCTGATGTGCATCCAGCGCCGCGAGTACTTCCGCGTCGATGCGCCGATCGTCGATCCGTTCCTGTGCCGCGGCACGCTGCCGGACGGCGAGAGCTTCGTGTTCGAGGTGCATAACCTGTCGCTGGGCGGCGTCGGGTTGCGCACGGCCGACGAGCGTGTCGAGGCGCTCGAGGTCGGCACGCTGCTGCCGGACGTCGAGCTCGAGCTGACCGGCCACGGCAAGCTGTCGCTCGAGCTGCGTCTCGTGTCGCAGCGCTCGACGCAGATGCCGAACGGTTCGCGGCGCTACCAGCTCGGCTTTCGCTTCATGTCGCTGCCGGGCAGCGCGGAGAACACGCTGCAGCGCCTGATCACGCAGCTCGAGATGAAGCGCCGCTCGCTCGCGCGGGCCTGACGCACCCCCTCGCGGCCCCGTTCGGGGCCGCCTTCGCAGCGGCGCGGGCAGCGTCCGCCGCGCGTGCATTTTTTTCTCAATTTTTCCGATCCGCGGCCGTTATACCGGGAGTCACGCAACCCGGCGGCCGCAGCGCGGCCGGCTCATCAGGATCGCGCATGTCCAACACACTCATGAACCTCGGCGTCAGCGGCCTCAATGCCGCGCTCTGGGGCCTCACGACGACCGGTCAGAACATCAGCAACGCCGCGACGCCCGGCTATTCGGTCGAGCGCCCCGTTTATGCCGAGGCGAGCGGTCAGTACACGTCGAGCGGCTACATGCCGCAAGGCGTGAACACCGTCACCGTGCAGCGGCAGTACAGCCAGTACCTGAGCGACCAACTGAACAGCGCGCAGTCGCAGGGCGGCGCGCTGTCGACGTGGTATTCGCTCGTCGCGCAGCTGAACAACTACGTCGGCAGCCCGACGGCCGGCATCTCGACCGCGATCACCGGCTATTTCACCGGGCTGCAGAACGTCGCGAACAATGCGTCCGATCCGTCGGTGCGGCAGACCGCGATCAGCAACGCGCAGGTGCTCGCCGATCAACTCAAGGCGGCCGGCCAGCAGTACGACGCGCTGCGCCAGAGCGTGAACACGCAGCTCACCAGCACCGTGTCGCAGATCAACACGTATACGTCGCAGATCGCGCAACTGAACCAGCAGATCGCGGCGGCGAGCAGCCAGGGGCAGCCGCCCAACCAGCTGATGGACCAGCGCGACCTCGCGGTGTCGAACCTGTCGAGCCTCGCCGGCGTGCAGGTCGTGCGCAACGACAGCGGCTACAGCGTGTTCCTCGCGGGCGGCCAGCCGCTCGTCGTCGCCGACAAGAGCTATCAGCTCGCGACGGTCACGTCGCCGTCCGATCCGAGCGAGCTGACCGTCGTGTCGCAGGGGATCGCCGGCGCGAACCCGCCGGGCCCGAACCAGGCGCTGCCGGATACGTCGCTGTCGGGCGGCACGCTCGGCGGCCTGCTCGCGTTCCGCAGCCAGACGCTCGACCCCGCGCAAGCGCAGCTCGGCGCGCTCGCGACCAGCTTCGCCGCGCAGGTCAACGGGCAGAACGCGCTCGGCATCGACCTGTCGGGCAAGCCGGGCGGCAACCTGTTCGCGGTCGCGAACCCGGCCGTCTATTCGAACCAGGGCAATACCGGCAACGCGTCGCTGTCCGTCTCGTTCACCAACGCAGCGCAGCCGACGACGAGCGACTACACGCTGTCGTACGACGGCACCAACTACACGCTGACCGATCGCGCGAGCGGGTCGGTGGTCGGCCAGTCGACGTCGATGCCGGCATCGATCGGCGGGCTGGCCTTCTCGTTCGCGTCCGGCTCGATGAATGCCGGCGACCAGTTCACCGTGCTGCCGACGCGCGGCGCGCTGAACGGCTTCGGCCTCGCGACGACGAGCGGTTCGGCGATCGCGGCGGCGTCGCCGGTGGTCGCGGCGGCGTCGAGCACCAACCTCGGCACGGGCAAGATCACGCAGGGCGCGGTGAGCGCCGGCTACCAGGTCCCGACGACGCCGACCAAGCTCACCTACGACGCGGCGTCGAAGTCGCTGTCGGGCTTCCAGACTGGCACCACGGTGACGATCGCGGGCACGCCGCCCACCTCGGTGACGATCACGAGCCCGACCGACAGCGTGCCGTACGACGCGACGGCCGGCGCGAAGCTGACGATCACGAGCACCACGCAGCCGGCGCCGGCGGGCGTGATGAACGGCGTGACCGTCACGCTGTCCGGCGCGCCGTCGGACGGCGACTCCTTCACGATCGGGCCTTACGCGGGCGGCACGAGCGACGGCTCCAACGCGCTCGCGCTGTCGCAGCTCGTCACCGCGAAGTCGCTCGGCGGCGGCACGACGACGCTGACCGGCGCGTATGCGAACTACGTGAACGCGATCGGCAACACGGCGAGCCAGCTGAAATCGTCGAGCGCCGCGCAGACCTCGCTCGTCGGCCAGATCACGACCGCGCAGCAGTCGGTGTCGGGCGTGAACCAGAACGAGGAAGCGGCGAACCTGATGCAGTACCAGCAGCTTTACCAGGCGAACGCGAAGGTGATCCAGACGGCGGCGACGCTGTTCCAGACCGTGCTCGGCCTGTTCAACTGACCGGATTCGAGGAATAGAAGCGATGCGAATTTCCAGCGCCCAGTTCTTTCAGCTGAACGTTTCCCAGATGAACGATCAGCAGGCGCAGCTCGCGCAGCTGTACCAGCAGATCGCGAGCGGCGTGAGCCTGCAGACGCCGGCCGACAACCCGGTCGGCGCGGCGCAGGCCGTGCAGCTGTCGATGACGTCGGCGACGCTGTCGCAGTACGCGACCAACCAGACCGCGGCGCTCGCGTCGCTGCAGGCCGAGGACCAGGCGCTGCAGAGCGTGAGCGGCGTGCTGACCGGCGTGCAGACGCTCGTCGTGCGTGCCGGCGACGGCTCGCTCGCCGACAGCGACCGCTCGGCGCTCGCGACGCAGTTGCAAGGCTATCGCGACCAGCTGATGACGCTCGCGAACTCGAACGACGGGGCCGGCAACTACCTGTTCGCCGGCCTGAACAATTCGTCGGCGCCGTTCACCAGCAGCCCGAACGGCAGCGTCAGCTACGTCGGCGACTCGGGCACGCGCCAGGTGCAGATCGGCGATTCGAGCAGCGTGGCGCAGGGCGACACCGGTTCGGCGGTGTTCATGTCGGTGCCGTCGCTCGGCAGCGCCCCGGTGCCGTCGGCCGGCGCCGCCAACACGGGCACCGGCACGATCACCGCGGTGACGGTCACGACCCCGTCGGCCGCGACCAACGGCCATCAGTTCTCGATCGCGTTCGGCGGCACGCCCGCCGCGCCGACCTACACGGTGACCGACAACTCGGCCAAGCCGCCGACCACCACAGCCGCGCAGGCGTACACGGCGGGCGCGTCGATCGCGCTCGGCGGCGGGATGACGGTGGCGGTGTCGGGCACGCCGGCCGCCGGCGACACGTTCGCCGTGACGCCCGGCCCGCAGGCGAGCGGCGGCGCGGACGTGTTCTCGACGCTCGACTCGATGATCTCGGCGCTGAAGACGCCCGTGACCGGCAACCCCATTGCCGCCGCGGCGCTGTCGAACGCGCTGATGACGGGCTCGATCAAGCTCGGCAACACGATGCGCAACGTGACGACGATCCAGGCGTCGGTCGGCGGCCGCGAGCAGGAGGTCAAGGCGATGCAGGCCGTCAACCAGACCGCGTCGCTGCAGACGACCAGCAACCTGACGGACCTGACCAGCACCAACATGACGACGACGATCAGCCAGTATCTGCAGGTGCAGAACGCGCTGACCGGCGCGCAGAAGGCCTACGTGCAGCTGCAGAACCTGTCGCTGTTCCAGTACATCAATCCGTGATGCCCGCGGCGCCCGCTGCGATGTGAGCGCCCGCTTACGTCGCGCGGCGCGCTGGGCGGTCGCTGCCGGCCATGGCCACGACCGCGGCCGGCCTGCCCGAGTGATCGCGCCGGCCCGGCGCCCGCCCCGCGGCCGTTGACCGGCGGTTCGCGCTTGCCAGCCCCATTTCCGCTCCGTAAACTCGCGCCAGATTTCCAGACCGGCGCACCGTCCGCAGCCGGCGTTCGACAGGAGCACTTTTTCCCCATGTCCGATTCCTACTTCCCGCGCTGGCGGGTGCAATCGACCGGCGCGGCGCGCGTAGTCGGTCCCGACGAACGCCTCGCGTGGCCGCAGATGGTCGCAATGGGCGTGCAGCACGTCGTCGCGATGTTCGGCTCGACCGTGCTCGCGCCGCTGCTGATGGGCTTCGACCCGAACCTGTGCATCTTCATGTCGGGCATCGGCACGCTGCTGTTCTTCGTGCTGGTCGGCGGCCGCGTGCCGAGCTACCTCGGCTCGAGCTTCGCGTTCATCGGCCTCGTGATCGCGGTGACGGGCTACGGCGGCAGCGGCCCGAACCCGAACACCGCGGTCGCGCTCGGCGGGATCGTCGCGTGCGGTGTCGTGTACGTCGCGCTCGGCGTGCTCGTGCAGGCGATCGGCACGCGCTGGATCGAGACGCTGATGCCGCCTGTCGTCACCGGCGCGGTGGTCGCGGTGATCGGGCTGAACCTCGCTCCGATCGCGGTCAAGGGCGTGTCGGCCTCGACGTTCGACTCGGTGATGGCGCTCGTCACGGTGCTGTGCGTGGGCGGCGTCGCGGTGTTCGCGCGCGGGATGATGCAGCGCCTGCTGATCCTCGTCGGGCTCGCGATCGCGTACGCGCTGTACGCGATCGCGACCAACGCGATGGGCCTCGGCAAGCCGATCGATTTCTCGATCGTCGCGCATGCCGCGTGGTTCGGCGTGCCGGCTTTCCGGGCGCCCGTGTTCGATCCGCACGCGATGCTGATGCTCGCGCCGATCGCGGTGATCCTCGTCGCCGAGAACCTCGGCCACATCAAGGCCGTCAGCGCGATGACGGGCCACAACCTCGACCGCTACGTCGGTCGCGCGTTCATCGGCGACGGGCTCGCGACGATCGTGTCGGGCAGCGTCGGCGGCACGGGCGTGACCACCTACGCAGAGAACATCGGCGTGATGGCCGTCACGCGGATCTATTCGACGCTGGTGTTCGCGGTCGCCGCGCTGATCGCGATCGGGCTGGGCTTCTCGCCCAAGTTCGGCGCGGTGATCCAGACGATTCCGGGCCCGGTGCTCGGCGGCGTGTCGATCGTCGTCTTCGGGCTGATCGCGGTGACGGGCGCGCGGATCTGGGTCGTCAACAAGGTCGACTTCTCCGACAACCGCAACCTGATCGTCGCGGCCGTCACGCTTGTGCTCGGCGCCGGCGACTTCTCGCTGAAGATCGGCGGCTTCGGGCTCGGCGGAATCGGTACCGCGACGTTCGGCGCGATCATCCTGTACGCGATCCTGCGCAAGGAAAAGGAACCGGGGCCGGTGGTTTGATTGGGGTGCGGGCGGTGCAATGCCGCCCGCCGGTGCGCCCTCACGCACCAGTGTTCGACTGCGCCTGCAGCCACGCACAGAACTGCGCGACGAGCGGATCCTCCGCCGGCGCGTGCGGCGCGATCCACCAGTAACTGCGCGTCGCGATGCGCGGCCCGTCGAGCGGCATCACCAGGCGCCCGCTCGCGAGTTCGTCGTCGATCAGCGGCAGCGGCCCGAGCGCGACGCCCAGCCCGTCGACGGCCGCCTGCAGCGCCAGGTAGAAGTGGTCGAACGACTGCCGCTTGCGCCCCTTCGGCGTCACGCCGGCCGCCGCGAACCAGTCGCGCCAGCCTTCCGGCCGCGTATCCGAATGCAGCAGCACGTGCCGGGCGAGATCGTCCGCGCGGGTAATCGGCGCGCGCTTGAGCAGCGCGGGGCTGCAGACCGGAATCACGCTTTCGTCGAGGAAGTGGCCGCTCGTGCAGTTCGGCCAGTGGCCGGGGCCGCGGCGGATGGCGACGTCGAAGCCGTCGAGCGCGTCGAGCGGCGCGTTCGACGTGGACAGCTTCAGCTCGACGTTCGGCACGTCGCGCTGAAACCGCGACAGGCGCGGCAGCAGCCATTTCATCGCGAAGGTCGGCAGCGCATTGATGCGCAGCACGCGCGCGGCACCGGTGTTGCGCAACTGCTCGGTGGCGAGCGCGATGCTGTCGAACGCGGCGCGCACGGTATCCAGATAGCGGCGGCCTTCGTCGGTGAGCCTCACGCGCTTGCCGTAGCGGTGGAACACCGGCTTGCCGAGCCACGCCTCGAAGCCGGCGATCTGCCGGCTGATGGCACCGTGAGTCACATGCAGCTCGTCGCCGGCGGCGCTGAAGCTTTCGTGTCGGGCCGCTGCTTCAAAGGCCCGAAGCGCGGAAAAGGGCGGGAGATCGCGTGCCATGCTTGTGATTCTAGATCACAAGGGTGCGTCGATAAAATCGTTTTGCCGGCATTCCGAACGGCGGTAATCTCGGGGCACCGTTCGATGAGGAGCCCCATGCAATCCGTTTCCCCGCCGCCTGCAGCGCCCGCGCGCCGCATCGGCCTCGCCGAGTTGTTCACCGGCTTCCTGTCGCTCGGCCTGATGTCGTTCGGCGGCGCGTTGCCGTTCGCGCGGCGCACGATCGTCGACGAGCGCAAATGGCTGTCCGCCGATGAATTCACCGATCTGCTCGGTCTGTGCCAGTTCCTGCCGGGCGGCAACGTGATCAACCTGTCGGTCGCGGTCGGCATGCGCTTTCGCGGCGTCGCGGGCGCGTTCGCCGGCATTCTCGGGCTGATCGCGGGGCCGACGCTCGTGGTCGTCGCGCTCGGCGTGCTGTATGCGAAGACGCAGGGCGATCCGCGCGTGCAGCATCTATTCGGCGGGCTGGCCGCCGCGGCCGCGGGCCTGCTCGTCGCGATGGCCGTGAAGGTCGCGAAGCCGCTGCGGCACGCGCCGCGCACGGCGGCAGGCATCGCGGCGCTCGCGTTCGTCGCGATCGCGGTGCTGCGCGTTCCGCTGCTGACCACGATGCTGGTGCTGACGCCCGTCAGCATCTGGCTCGCGTCGCGGCGCCGCGATACACCGGCATCGCAACGCAGCGCCGCCCGCGACGGAGGCCGGTCATGAGCGACACGCTGATCGCAATCGCGGCGATCTTCAGCCAGCTGTCGCTGCTCGCATTCGGCGGCGGCAACACGATCCTGCCGGAGATGCAGCGGCAGGTAGTCGACGTCCATCACTGGATGAGCGCGCACGAGTTCACCGCGCTGTTCGCGCTCGCGCAGGCCGCTCCGGGGCCGAACATGATGATCGTGTCGCTGGTCGGCTGGCACGTGGCCGGCTGGGCCGGGCTGCTGGTCGCATCGGTCGCGAAGTTCGGGCCGTCCTCGATCGTCACGGTGCTCGCGCTGCATGCATGGGAGCGCTTTCGCGACCGCCCGTGGCGACGCTACGTGCAGCAGGGGCTGATGCCGGTCACGGCCGGGCTCGTCGCGGCCAGCGCGGTGCTGATCTCGGAAGCGTCGAACCGCACCGCGATCCAGTGGGGCATCACCGCCGCATGCGCGGTGCTCGCATGGCGCACGCGCATCCATCCGCTGTGGCTGCTCGCGGGCGGCGCGCTGATCGGGCTCACCGGCATCGGTCAGTGAGCGGGAGCCGATCGGCGGCAGGCGACCGATGCCGCGCGTGACCGCACGCTACGGAGACGCCGGCCGGCCGCCGTTCACGAGGCCGAGCAGCCGGCCGCGCTCGCCGCCGACGTCGTCCGTCGCGGCAGGCCAGTCCATCACGTAACCGGCGTCGAGCGCGTCGCGCATGATCGCGTCGTAGTCGGCCTTGCCGAGCCTGCCGCGACCGCGCATCGCGTCAGACACCTCGCGCTTCAGCTTCGGCGTGAACGACGGATAGGCCGCCACCAGCGCCGCATACTGGCGCGCATCGACTTCGCCCGATTCACGGTTGAACGCCCAGACGGCCACCAGCACGATCGCGAAGAACGGGATCACGGTGTAGCGCAGGAAGAACTTCGCGGGTGTCATGGCATGCGGCGGCGTGTCGAGAGAGCAGCGGGTCGGGGTGAAGCGGGGCGCGGGAGGCGGCAAGGTGGCCGGCGAAGGCGGCCGGTATACTCGGCCGGTTTTCCGGCACCGACATTCGCGATGGCGGTATGCGCGCGCCCCGACGCCGACCAATTATATTGGCGCGGCCGCGCTCAAGCCGCGACGTTCGGCACCCGCCGGAACCGATGAATCAGGCGCCGCCCGCCTCGCCTCGTGCGGCCGGACGGCGCGCCCCACGGGAGGATCGATGGATCTCGACGGCGCCAGCCGCAACCTCACCGTCGCCGCGCTGCTCACGCTGTCCGGCGGCTACCTCGACGCATACACGTACGTCGGTCACGGCCACGTGTTCGCGAACACGATGACCGGCAACGTCGCGCTGCTCGGCATCAACGTCTCGGCCGGCGAATGGGCGGAGGCGCTGCATCACGTGCCGCCGCTCGGTGGCTTCGTGGTCGCGGTGTTCGTCGCGCACCTGTTCGGCCTCGCCGCGCAGCGCGGCTGGATGCGTCACACCGCGTTCGTGAGCCTGATCGTGGAGATCGCGTTTCTCGGCCTCGCCGCGAGCGGGCTCGTCGGCGCGTCGAGCGCGTGGCTGATTCCCGGCATCTCCTTCGTCGCGACGCTGCAGACGCTGTCGTTCACCCATCTCGAGGAGCTGTCGTACACGTCGGTGATGACGACCGGCAACCTGCGGCGCGCCGCGCAGAAGCTGTTCGTCGGGCTGATTCCGCGCTACGACGTGCACGCGCTGCACGACTCGGCGCTGCTCGCGACGATCAGCTTCTGTTTCCTGGCCGGCGCGGTGATCGGCGGCTTCGTGACGCGGCTCGTGCCGGACGTCGCGCTGTGGGGCGCGGTGCTGCTGCTCGTCGGCGCGTTCGCGGAGATCGTGCGGCGGGCGTGGCGGCGCGCGGGCGGTGGTGAGAGCGGCGCTGGCAGCGACGGCAGCGACGGCAGCGACGGCAGCAACGGCAGCAACGGCAGCAACGGCAGCAACGGCAGCAACGGCAGCAACGGCAGCAACGGCAGCAACGGCAGCAACGGCAGCAACGGCAGCAATCCCAACGGCCACGCGCCACGCGACGCAAACCCAACGCGTTAAACGTTGCGCCCGGGCGACAAAATCGCGCGCTGCCACGCTTTTCAATTTCTTTCAGCGCGCGCACTCGTCTTATGATTCAGCCCACATCGCGCACGCCATGAGCGTTCCGCGATCGCCACCCGGCCGCGCACGCGGCCGGCCATGAATGGAGACACCAACAAAAAGGGCAAGCTCATGAAGCAGACCACCCGACTCGCAGTCATCGCAGGGGGCGCGGCGCTGGCCTTCGCCAGCCAATACGCAGCAGCACAAAGCTCGGTCACGCTGTGGGGCGTCGCCGACGCCAGCATCCGTTACCTGACCAACGCAAACGCGAAGAACGACGGCCTGCTGTCGATGGCCAACGGCGCGATCACGAACAGCCGCTTCGGCATCTACGGCACGGAAGACCTCGGCGGCGGCCTGAAGGCCGTGTTCAACCTCGAAAGCGGCGTCAACCTGCAGAACGGCGGATTCGCCGACAGCGGCCGCCTGTTCAACCGCGCAGCGTACGTCGGCCTGCAGAGCCCGTACGGCACGGTGACCCTCGGCCGCCAGAAGACCCCGCTGTTCGACCTGCTGGCGGACACCTACGATCCGCTGACGGTCGGCAACTACCTCGAAAACGCGTGGCTGCCGGTTGCGCTGGGTGGCGGCCTGTATGCGGACAACCAGATCAAGTACACCGGCAAGTTCGCGGGCCTGACCGCGAAGGCGATGTACTCGACGGGCACGAATTACGAATCGACCGGCGCGGGCGGCTTCTCCGGCCAGATCCCGGGCTCGCTCGGCAAGGGCAATGCATGGGGCGTGTCTCTGTCGTACGTGGCGGGGCCGCTCAGCATCGCGGCCGGCGCGCAGCAGAACAGCGACAACTCCGCACGCAAGCAGACGATCTACCACGCGAACGTCGTGTACGCGTTCAGCAAGGCAAAGGTCTATGCGGGCTACCTGCGCTCGAAGGACGACACCGGTTTCGTCGACAGCCTGCTCGCGCAGCAGTCGATCCTGGTCGCGAAGGGCACGGGCCGGATCGACGATGGTCCGTTCGCGGGCGTGAGCTGGCAGGTCAGCACGCCGCTGACGCTGACGGGCGCGTTCTACTACGACCACATGCGCAACGCGATGACCACGAACGGCACGCTCGCGAGCGGCAACCGCTACGCGATCGTCGGCATCGCCGAATACGCGCTGAGCAAGCGCACGGAAGTCTACGGCACCGTCGACTTCAACAAGACGAACGGCGCGGCGAACGTCGAGCTGCCGGGTCGCAGCAACCAGACCGGCATCGCGATCGGCCTGCGCAATATCTTCTGAAGAAAGTCGGAAAACACACGCGCGGGCCTCGGCTCGGCGCACATCGAAGAGGCTCCCGCGGGAGCCTCTTTTTTTTCGTCACACGAACTTGTCGCGCGCGCACGGCGATTCAGCGATCGCTCCATCGGAAACGACTCGGCCGTAAGGGTTCCGTCGGGAATCCGGAACATACTTTGACAGTGCGCGCGAAGCGTTTCCGCTACGCTGCGTGCAGGGTCCGCCGTGCGACGCGATTCGCGCGGGCGTCGTTTCGGCGCGCGTTTTCGTGTGCGGCCGGCCCGGTGCGTAACTTGTGTATCCGGCGATGACAAACACGGTCTGCCGGTTTTTTTCGTGGGACGATGCGCTCACGATTTTCTTGAAAGGGGATGACGATGGGTATCCTGAACACCGTCGGTGAAATCGCCGGCGCCGTGGCGGCCGTCGAGGCAGCCGAGAAGCTCGACCCGGACGCGGGCCTGCTGACCAAGGCGGCAGCGGCCGTCGCCGGCTTCAAGGGCGCCGAGGCGATCGAAGGCATGCTCGAGAAGAAGGAAGAGCAGCCCGAGCAGGCAGACGATACGCAGGCGACGGACGGCAGCGACGCGTCGCAGGCCTGAGCATGGCGGCGGGCCCGCCGCGGGTGCGCCGTTCGCGCGCCCGGGCGGACCGGCGCCGCGCGGCCGGCAGGTCGGGCATGTGGTCGATCGGTGACGCATGGCACACCCGGCAGCTGGTTTGACTGGCGAGAGGCGACGTCTCTCGCCGTTTTTTATGGGGCGCCCGCGCCGCGGCGCCACGCCCCGCACGAATTCCGGAATCTTGCTATCGTGCCGTCATCCGAACTGCGATGAGGGCTTGCGATGGAATTCGACTACGACCTGTTCGTCATCGGGGCCGGCTCCGGTGGCGTGAGGCTCGCCCGGATGTCGGCGTCATACGGCGCGCGCGTCGGGATAGCGGAAGAGGAGCAGATCGGCGGCACCTGCGTGCTGCGCGGCTGCATTCCGAAGAAGCTGCTCGTCTACGCATCGCATTACCCGCACGAGCTCGAGGACGCGAAGGGCTTCGGGTGGACCTTCGGCGCCGGCACGCTCGACTGGCCCGCGCTGATCGCCGCGAAGGATCGCGAGATCAACCGGCTCAGCGACATCTACATCAACCTGCTGCGACAGTCCGGCGTCGAGATGCACGCGGGGCGCGCGACGCTCGTCGACGCGCATACCGTCGCGATAGGCGATCGCACGATCCGCGCGCGCCACATCGCGATCGCGACCGGCTCGCGCCCGTCGCTGCCGCAGCGGTCCGGCATCGAGCATGCGATCACGTCGCGCGAGGCGCTGTCGCTCGCGAAGCTGCCCGAGCGCATCGCGGTGGTCGGCGGCGGTTACATCGCCGTCGAGTTCGCGGGCATCTTCAACGGCTTCGGCAGCCATGTCGACCTGTTCTATCGCGGCGAGAAGATCCTGCGCGGCTTCGACGACGACGTGCGGCACTTCCTGACCGACGAAATGACCAAGCAGGGCGTCGCGATCCACGCGCGCACGGTGGTCGAATCGATCGTGCGCGCGGACGACGGCGCGCTCGGCGTGCGGGTCGGCGATGCGCAGCACGGGCCGTACGACGCCGTGCTCTATGCGACCGGCCGCGTGCCGAACGTCGAGGGGCTCGGGCTCGAGCGCGCGGGCGTGCTGCTCGACGCGCGCGGCGCGATCGCGGTCGATGCGTATTCGGCGACGTCGGTCGCATCGATCCATGCGATCGGCGACGTGACGTCGCGGCCGCAGCTCACGCCGGTCGCGACGCGCGACGGCGCGCTGCTCGCGGCGACGCTGTTCGGCGGCCGCCGCGCCGCGACCGATCACGAATGGGTGCCGTCCGCGGTGTTCAGCCAGCCCGAGGTCGCGACGGTCGGGCTCACCGAGGCGCATGCGCGCGGCGTGTACGGCGAGCTCGACATCTACCGCACGTCGTTCAAGGCGCTGCGCCACACGCTGTCGGGCCGCGACGAACGCACGCTGATGAAGCTCGTGGTCGCGCGCGACAGCCAGCGCGTCGTCGGCGCGCACATGGTCGGCCGCGACGCGGGCGAGATCATCCAGGGCATCGCGATCGCGATTCGCGCGGGCGCGACGAAGGCGCAGTTCGACGACACGATCGGCATTCACCCGACCGCGGCCGAGGAGTTCGTGACGCTGCGGCAGAAAGTGGCCGATTAGCGGTAACCGGTGCGCCGGCGCGTGTTGTCAGCGCCGGCTTCGGTTGCGCGTCGTGTATCACGGATTTGCGGGCATTCGTAGAGATCGTCAATTCTTCTCGGGAAATGCGGGCTCGATAATCAGGCTTGGTATGATCACGCAAAATCATATACGGGGCCGATCATGCGCGATCAACAGCGCAGTAAGCAGAATCACGGGGTAGCCGGCGCGCGCGGGGGTGTCGATCCATGCGCCGCCCGTTCGCGTCTTGCCGCAACACGTCCGTTGCGCGCACTTTCCCTTTGCACGCCGCCATCTCCATCGCCCTCCGCGCGATGAAGTCGCACGCGCCGATGCGCACCCCAGCCGTTTCGATCACCGCATCCACCGCCGGTTCGTCAGTGAGCCGGCGTGCCCGTTTCGGGCAATCTTTTCACGCAAGGAGACCAGTAGTGAACATTCAGACACGACGCACCGTTCTCGTGGCGGCGGCGCTCGTCGCGGCGCTGTCCGGCTGCGCGACCGAATCGTCGCGCACGCTCGACGTGCCGGCCGTGAGCAGCGCGCAGAAGCCGTATGCGGGCAAGCCCGTCGCGATCGCGGTCGGCAAGTTCGACAACCGCTCGAGCTACATGCGCGGCATCTTTTCGGACGGCATCGACCGCCTCGGCGGACAGGCGAAGACGATCCTCGTCACGCGCCTGCAGCAGAGCCGCCGCTTCAACGTGCTCGATCGCGAGAACCTCGACGAGATCAAGCAGGAAGCAGGCTTCATGAAGAAGGCGCAGGCCGTGAAGGGCGCGAACTACGTCGTGACCGGCGACGTGACCGAGTTCGGCCGCAAGGACGTTGGCGATCACCAGCTGTTCGGCATTCTCGGCCGCGGCAAGACGCAGGTCGCATATGCGAAGGTCAACCTGAATATCGTCGATACGACGACGTCGGAAGTGGTCGCGTCGAGCCAGGGCGCCGGCGAGTTCAGCCTGTCGAACCGTGAAGTGATCGGCTTCGGTGGCACCGCCGGTTACGATTCCACGCTCAACGGCAAGGTGCTGGACCTCGCGATCCAGGAAGCCGTTAACCACCTCGTCGACCAGGTCGACGCCGGTACGCTGAAGGCGCCGCAGTAAGCGTCGCAGCCCATGCCGCAGCGCGGCGCCGGGGTGGCGCCGCGCTAAAACGAATTCACCACGACATCAAGAAGAGAACAGACCATGAAACGGGGTAACTGGCTGCCGGCAACGGCCGCCGCCTTGCTGCTCGCCGGATGCGCGAGCTCCACGCCGCCGCTCTATCAGTGGACCGGCTATCAGCCGCAGGTGTACGAATACTTCAAGGGGCAGAGCTCCCCGCAAGAGCAGATCGACGCGCTCGAAAAGGCGCTGCAGGAGATTCGCGCGAAGGGCCATACGCCGCCGCCGGGCTTCCACGCGCATCTGGGGATGCTGTACGCGAGCGTCGGCAACGAGCAGCAGGCCGAACAGGAGCTGCAGGCCGAGAAGCAGTTGTTTCCGGAATCGTCGACCTACATGGATTTCCTGCTGAAGAAAAAGACCGGCGCGCCGAAGACCGCGGATCAGAAGACGGCCGCCCAGGCGATCGCCGGCCAGAAGGATCCTGCCCCGACCACCGCCAAACCGTGACGCGCCCGCCATGTTCAAGACACTCTCATTCAAACTGATGTCCGTGCTGTCGATCGTCGCGCTGCTGAGCGCGTGCGCGCAGCCGGTGAAACGACCCGACTACACGGCGTTCAAGAAGAGCCAGCCGCGCTCGATCCTCGTGTTGCCGCCCATCAACGAGACGTCCGACGTGACGGCGACCTACGGGATGCTGTCGCAGATGACGCTGCCGCTCGCCGAATCCGGCTACTACGTGGTGCCGGTCGCCGTGATGGACGAAACGTTCAAGCAGAACGGCCTGACCAACGCGGCCGAGATCCAGCAGACATCGCCCGCGAAGCTGCGCGAGATCTTCGGTGCCGATGCCGCGCTGTATTCGAAGGTGTCGCAGTACGGCACCGTCTACCGGATCCTTGCGAGCGCAACGGTCGTGTCGGCCTCGGCGAAGCTTGTCGATCTGCGTACCGGCGACGTGCTGTGGCAGGGCCGCGCGAGCGCGAGCAGCGATGAAGGGGGCAACAGCGGCGGCGGCGGCCTGATCGGCATGCTCGTGACGGCTGCGGTCAAGCAGATCGCGAACACGCTGATGGATCAAAGCCACAGCGTCGCCGCGTACACCAGCACGCGGATGCTGTCGGCCGGCCCGCCGAACGGGCTGCTGTACGGTCCGCATTCGCCGAAGTACGGAACGGACTGAGCGCAAGTCGGCCGCAACGCACGGGCACCGTGTTCGCCCGTCGCGCCGCCATCAAGCCGACGTGATGCGATTCGATCGAACGGCCGCGCTCGTTGCGCGGCCGTTTTCATTTTGCGTCGGCGTGCGGCGGCGTTCAACGCTTGCGCCGCATCGCCGCGGAACGACGCTCAATGCACGCCAAGCGCGTCGAGCAGCCGGTACCAGCTCATCGCGAGCACCAGCGCCGGCGTGCGCAGCGTCGCGCCGCCGGGGAAGTCGCGATGCCGGATCCTGCCGAACAGGTCGAAGCGGCTCGCCTGGCCGTCGATCGCCTCGGCGATCAGCTTGCCCGCGAGCGCGGTCGTGTTCACGCCGTGCCCCGAGAAGCCCTGCGCGAAATACATCGTCGGCGCGACACGCCCGAAGTGCGGCGCGCGGTTCATCGTGATGTCGACGAAGCCGCCCCATGCGTAGTCGACCTTCACGTCCGCGAGCTGCGGGAACGTCTTCAGCATGTCCGCGCGCATCGCGGCGGCGAGATTGCGCGGCGGCCGCGTCGAATAGCTGACCTTGCCGCCCCATACGAGCCGCGTGTCGGGCGCCGGCCGGAAATAGTCGAGCACGAAGCGGCTGTCGCAGACGGCCGCGCGCGCGGGCATCAGCGCGGCGGCGCGCGCTTCGCCGAGCGGCTCGGTCGCGATCACGTAGGTGCCGACCGGCATGATCTTTCTCGACAGCGCGGGCGCGAGCGTGCCGACGTAGGTGTTGCAGGCGAGCACGACGAAGCGCGCACGCACGTGCCCCTGGTCCGTTTCGACGACATGGCCGCCCGCGACGTCGCGCACGCGCGTCACGCAGCTGTCCTCGTGGATCCGCACGCCGGCGTCGGCCGCCGCGCGCGCGAGCCCCAACGTGTAGTTCAGCGGATGCAGGTGGCCGCTGTCGGGGTCGTACAGGCCGCCGCGATAGCGCGTCGACTGCACGTAGTCGCCGAGTTCGTCGGCTTCGACGAAATGGAAGCGGTCGTAGCCGAAGCGCTTCGCGGCGTCGTCGCGCCAGCGCTTCAGCGCATCGGCGTCGCGCTCGGTGTTCGCGGCGGTCAGGTAGCCGGGCACGAGCGCGCAGTCGATGTCGTGCCGCGCGATGCGCGACTTCACGAGCGACAGCGTTTCGAGCCCCATGTCCCAGATCCGCTTCACGTCGCCTTCCGGCATGAAGTTGGCGAACGTGTCGATGTCGCACGCGAAGCCGCCGATCAGCTGGCCGCCGTTGCGTCCGCTCGCCGCCCACCCGACCCGCGACGCCTCGAGCACGGTCACCGAATGGCCGCGCTCGGCGAGGTTGAGCGCGGCGGACAAACCGGTGAGGCCCGCGCCGATCACGCACACGTCGGCGTCGGTCGCGCCGGCGAGCGGCGCATGGCGGGTCGTATCGTTGGCGCTCGCCGCGTAGTACGACGCGACGTGCGGCTGATTGGCGAATGTCTGCATGGTCAGGAGAACGGATAAAGAAGGCTCAGAACAGCTCGCGCACGCGGTGGTACAGCATCCCGAGTTCGAGCGCGGGCTGCCGCCACGCATCGCCGCCGGGAAAGCGCCGGTGGCGCAGCTGTGCGAACAGGTCGAACGCGCGCGTGTCGCCCGCGATCGCGCCGGCGATCGCGCGCCCGGCGATGCCGGCCAGCGCGACGCCGTGTCCGCTGAAGCCCTGCACGTAGAAGAAGTTCGGATCGAGCGCGCCGAAGTCCGGCGCGCGGTTGCGCGTGACGTCGACGAAGCCGCCCCACGCGTGATCGACGCGCACGTCGGCGAGCTGCGGGAACACGCCGACCATGCGCCGCCGGATCGTTTCGGCGAGCGTGTCGGGCGATGCGCCCGCGGAGTTCGCGCGGCCGCCGAACAGCATCCGGTGGTCGGCCGACAGCCGGAAGTAGTCGAGGAAGAAGTTGTTGTCGCACACGGCTTCGCGCTGCGCGATCAGCGCGTCGGCGCGCGCGCGGCCGAGCGGTTCGGTCGCGATGATGTACGACGCGATCGGCGCGATGCGCGCGGCGGTCGCGGGCGGCAGGATGCCGCCGGGGCCCGCGTTGCAGCACGACACGACGAAGCGGCAGCGCACCTCGCCCGACGGCGTGCGCACGACCGGCCGCGCGCCGCGCACGACCTCGAGCGCGGGCGTATGCGCATGGAGCGCGACGCCTTCGCGGCGAGCGGCATCGGCGAGGCCGAGGCAATACTTGAGCGGATGCAGGTGACCCGACAGCGGATCGTAGACGCCGGCCAGATAGCGGGACGACGCGATGCGCGCGTGGATCTCGCCGGTGTCGAGCCACGACAGCGACGGATGGCCCCAGCGCGAGGTCGCGGCGTCCATCCATGCGCGCAGGTCGTCGATGCGGCGCGGCTTCGTCGCGACCGTCAGGTAGCCGCGCATGAAGTCGCAGTCGATTCCGTACCGCTCGATCCGCTCGGCGATCAGCGCGACGCCGTCGAGCGACAGCGACCATGCGGCGCGTGCCCCGGCGGCGCCGAGCTGCCGCTCGATCACCTCGTCTTTCGCGAAACCCGTGATCGCCTGGCCGCCGTTGCGCCCCGATGCGCCCCAGCCGGGCCGGTGCGCGTCGAGCACGGCGACCGACAGCCCGCGCGCGCGGCAATCGAGCGCCGTCGACAGGCCCGCGAAGCCCGCGCCGATCACGCACACGTCGACGTCGATCGCGTCCTCCAGCGCGGGGTCGTCAACCACCGGCCGCGTGACGGTTGCTTCGTAGTACGAGTCGCGCGCGAGCGCATCGGCGCGGCGGGTGAAAGACTGCGTCATCAAACCGACTCCCTCGAAGACGGCCGGCGCCGGTGCGCGACGCACCGCGGTCCGGCCGGGTGAAACGGCGCGGGACGCCATGCGTGCGGCACGGCGCCCTGCGCGGCCAGCGTCAGAACGAATAGATGAACTGCGTCGCGAGCAGGTCGTTGGACTTGCCGTACGAACCGTCGTTACGCAGGAACACCTTGTTGTTCGCCCAGTCGTGCCGGTATTCGACCTTCACGGTGATCTGCTGGGTCGGATAGAACAGCAGGTCGAGCGCGACGTCCTGGCGGACCGCACCCTTGCAGTCGAAGCCGAGGCCGCCGTTCGCCTTCGACGTCGCGAGGCAGTCTGCGTCGACACCGAAGCCGTTGGACGGATCCATCCCGTTGCCGTTCAGCGCGATGCCGCCGCCGCCGCCGCCGTTCTTGCGGTTCACGAGCGCATCGTAGCGCAGCGTCACGCCCATGCGGCCGACCACCGGCGCGTTGAACTTGCGGTGAGCGAGCAGCGACAGGCCGTACCACTGCGCGAGCCCGCCGTTGTACGCCGCATGCTGCTGCTGGCCGTAGTCGAGCTCGGCGTTGTACTGGATGTCGGCCAGCGTGTAGGTCGCGTCGACTTCGCCGAAGAAGAATGTGCCATACGCGCTCGGCGCGGCGCCGCCCGGGCCGTAGTTGACGCCGATTTGTTGGCCAGTAACCGGATCTGTCACAGCTGCCGACGACAGCGTTTGGCGACCGATGTTGAACGACCCGCCGATGTCGAGTGCGCTCGACCACGTGTAGTCGGCGCGCGCGGTGAAGGTCGGCACCTTGTTGCTGGTCGTGATCGGGTCGCCGAGCGCGTTGGTGCCCGTCTGCGTGACCGAGCCGTACGTGCGGTACTGCTCGTTGCCGACGAAGAACTTCCACGCCCAGTTGCCCTTCGTGTAGTTCGCGCCCGCACCGACGTAGCTGCCCGGATCGGAGAAGTCGTAGAGCAAGTTGTGCGTGAGCGTGAGCATCTGGTTCGACTGCTGCACCTCGTAGCCACCGAAGCTCGGGATCAGCCCGGCGACGAGCGTGGTCGACGCGGTGATCGGCACGTTGATGACCGCGGTGTTCAGCAGGTTGTCGGTGATCGAGCCGCGCGAGTTCTGCAGCAGCGTGATGCCGTTGCCGCGGTTCGGCATCAGCGTGATCTCGGCCGACGGCGCCATCGGGCCGACGCCGAAGGTCTTCTTGATGTCGAGGTACAGGTCGCCGAACGTGCTGTTGAAGTAGTTGTACGCGTTCTCGTGGTTCGCGAACAGGAACGACGACGTGCCGGCCGCGCGGTTGTAGATGTAGGTCGGATCGATGTAGCCCGTCACCGACAGCCCGGCGAGCGGCCCGGTGCTGGCCGCGTCCGTCAGCGAGTCGACCTTCAGCTGCTGGTTGGCGATCTGCTGCTTCATTTCGCTGACTTCGTCGTTGGTCAGCGCGGCCTGCGCACGGCCATAGTCGGGCGAGGCCGGATCGGCGGCCACGATCACCGGCTTCGGCGCGGCCGTTGCGCCCGCCTGCGCGAGCGGTGCGCCGCCCGGCTTCGCGGCGAGCTGCGCCTGCATGGCCTTCATCTGCTTCTGCAGCGCAGCCACCTGCGCCTGCAATGCCTTGATTTCGGCGGAGGTCGAGCCGGCCAGCGCGATGCCCGGCAACGCGCCGGCCACCAGCAGGCAGATCAGTTTCTTCTTCATTGCGGATTCTCCTTGTCGTGTGCCTGTCGATCTGCGTTTCGGTGCGCGCCGCAAACGCGCGGCGCGCAGGTCTTGTTATCGATGGATGGGGGGAAGGGGCGTCAGGCCGCCGCGAACGCCGCCTTCAGGTCGGCCACCCGACGCCGTTCGCGCGCGATCATCATCTGGTTCACGACGATCACGCCGATCGTCACCGCCGTGATGAACAGCGTCGCCAGCGCATTCATCTCGGGATTCAGGCCGAGCCGCACGCGCGAGAACACCACCAGTGGCAGCGTCGTCGAGCCCGGCCCGGACAGGAATGCCGACAGCACCAGATCGTCGATCGACAGCGTGAACGACAGCAGCCAGCCCGACAGCAGCGCCTGCGAGATCAGCGGCAGCGTCACCACGAAGAACACCTTCAGCGGCGTCGCGCCCAGATCCAGCGCCGCTTCCTCGAGCGACTTGTTCATCTCCTTCACGCGCGACTGCACGATGATCGCCACGTACGACACGCACAGCATCACGTGACCGATCCAGATCGTCACCATCCCGCGCCCCTTCGGCCAGCCGAACATCTGCTCCAGCGCAACGAACAGCAACAGCAGCGAGATCCCCTGGATCACTTCCGGAATCACCAGCGGCGCGTTGATCATCCCCGTGTACAGCGTGAAGCCCTTGAAACGGCCGAAGCGTGCGAGCACGAAGCCCGCCCACGTGCCGATCACGACCGACGCGGTGGCCGTCAGCAGGCCGATCTTCAGCGACAGCCACGCGGCGGTGAGCAGCTCGTCGTCTTCCAGAAGCGCCGCGTACCACTTCAGCGAGAAGCCCGACCACACCGTCACCAGCTTCGATTCGTTGAACGAGTACACGACCAGGCTGATGATCGGGATGTACAGAAACAGGAAGCCGAAGGCGAGAACGCCCGTCGACAGCGGTTTGTTCGGCTTGATCATTTCGCGTCCTCCAGTTCCTTGACCTGGTAGTACTGGAACAGCGCCATCGGCACCAGCAACAGCAGCACCATCGCGACCGTCACCGCGGACGCCATCGGCCAGTCCATGTTGTTGAAGAACTCATCCCACATCACGCGGCCGATCATCAGCGTGTCGGCGCCGCCGAGGAGTTCCGGAATCACGTACTCGCCCACCGCCGGAATGAACACCAGCAGGCTGCCGGCGATGATCCCGTTCTTCGACAGCGGCAGCGTGATGCGCGTGAACGCGACCCACGGCTTCGCACCGAGGTCGTACGCGGCCTCGAGCAGCGTGAGGTCCATCTTCACGAGGTGCGCATAGAGCGGCATGATCATGAACGGCAGATACGAATAGACCATCCCGATGTAGACGCCGGCGTCGCTGTGATAAAGGCGCAGTGGCGAGTGGATGATGCCCAGCGCGATCAGCGTGTGATTCAGCAGGCCGTCGTCCTTCAGGATTCCGATCCATGCGTACACGCGGATCAGGAACGACGTCCAGAACGGCAGCATCACGGCCATCATCAGCACGTTGCGCCGGCCCGGTTCGGCACGGGCGATGTAGTACGCCATCGGGTAGCCGATCAGCAGGCACAGCACCGTCGACACGGCGGCCATCTTCAGCGAGCTGAGGTAGGTCGCGATGTACAGGTCGTCCTGCAGCAGGAACGCGTAGTGCGACAGCTGCAGCGCGAAGTGCACGACGCCGTCCTGGAACGCGACGAGCGACGTGTACGGCGGGATTCCCATCACCTGGTCGGCGAAGCTGATCTTGAACACCAGCACGAACGGCAGCGCGAAGAAGATCGTGAGCCACAGGAACGGCACGCCGATCGCGACGTTGCGGCCCGACGGCAGGAAGCGCGACAGCGCGGCGAAGCGGCCGCGGCGCGCGCGGCCGGCGCCGGCGCTGCTGCTTGCCGCAGCGGTCGACACCGGCGCGGACGGAGTGGAAGCGGAAGTTCTGATCATGTCGTCCTCACTGCGTCAGCACGACGCCGCTGGCCGGCGACCACGACACGAACACGTCGTCGTTCCACGACGGCGCGCCGTCGTGCAGCAGGTGCGAGCTCGACAGGTTCGATACGACCGTCTTGCCGCTCGGCAGGCGCACGTGATACAGCGAGTAGCTGCCCATGTACGCGATGTCGGTCACGACGCCGCGCGCCCAGTTGTGATGCGAGCCGGGCTTGTCGCGCGATACGTGCACGCGCTCGGGCCGCACCGAGATGCCGACGGGCATCCCCAGCGGGCCGGTCACGCCATGGCTCACGTACATGCGCGCTTCGAGGTCGTCGCTCTCGACGAAGATGTGATCGGGCTCGTCCTCGACCACGCGCCCTTCGAACAGGTTCGTCGAGCCGATGAACTCGGCCGAGAAGCGGCTGTTCGGGTATTCGTACACTTCGCCGGGCGTGCCGATCTGCACGATCTTGCCTTCGCTCATCACCGCGAGGCGGCTCGCCATCGTCATCGCCTCTTCCTGGTCGTGCGTGACCATCACGCAGGTCACGTCGACCTTCTCGATGATGTTCACGAGTTCGAGCTGGGTCTTCTGGCGGATCTTCTTGTCGAGCGCGGACATCGGTTCGTCGAGCAGCAGCAGCTTCGGGCGCTTGACGAGCGAGCGGGCCAGCGCGACGCGCTGCTGCTGGCCGCCGGACAACTGGTGCGGCTTGCGCTTCGCGTACTTGCTCATCTGCACGAGTGCGAGCGCATCGGCCACGCGTTCCTTGATCTCGTTCTTCGGCGTGCCTTCCTGCTTCAGCCCGAACGCGACGTTCGACTCGACCGACATGTGCGGGAACAGCGCGTACGACTGGAACATCATGTTCACCGGGCGGCGATACGGCGGCAGCGACGCGAGGTCTTCACCGTCGACGAGGATCTTGCCGGACGTGGCCGTCTCGAGCCCGGCGAGCATGCGCAACAGCGTCGACTTGCCGCAGCCCGAGCTGCCGAGCAGCGCGAACAGCTCGTTCTTCGCGATCGTCAGGTTCACGTTGTCGACGGCGGTGCTGTCGCCGAACTTCTTCACGACGTTTTCGATGCGCACGAACGCATCGTTCTTCGAACGGGCCGCGGCGGCCGGTTGGGTCTGGCGGACGGCAGCGGAAGAGGGTATCGATTGCATGGGAGTCACCATTCGTTCTTCACGGATTGCTGGCGCGAGCGTCCCCGCGCGAGGCGCGCAACGCGACTCGCGGACAACGGCTCGTGCCGGATGGAACAGGGCGCGCGGTGCGCGCGGGCAGACGGAGAGTCCGCGGATTCCGGGCGGGCAGGCGTTCAGCAGATGCCTGCGCCGCCGTGACGGATCGCGGTCAGTGGCCCGTCTTCAACTGCGCCCAGAGACGGTTCTCGAGGCGCAGGATGTCGGACGGCATCGGCTTCATCAGCACCATCTTCTTCAGCACGTCTTCCGGCGGATAGACGGTCGGGTCCTGCGCGACGGCCGGCGTGACGAACTGATGCGCGGCCTTGTTCGCGGTCGGGTAGAACACCGTGTTGGTGATCGCCGCGTTGACCTTCGGGTCGGACACGTAGTTGATCCACTTCATCGCGGCCTCGGGGTGCGGGGCATCCTTCGGGATCACCATCACGTCGAACCACAGCAGGCCGCCTTCCTTCGGGTTCGCGAACTTGATGTCGTACGCGCGCTTCGCCTCCGCCGAGCGGCGGTGCGCGATGCCGATGTCGCCCGACCAGCCGAGCGCGACGCACACGTCGTTGTTCGCGAGGTCGTTGATGTAACCGGACGAATTGAACTGGGTGATGTACGGGCGGACTTTCTTCAGGACTTCGAAGGCTGCCTGGTAGTCACCGGGGTTGGTGCTGTTCGGGTTCTTGCCCATGTATTGCAGCGTGGCCGCGAACACGTCGACGGCCTGGTCGAGGAACGACACGCCGCAGCTCTTCAGCTTCTCCATGTTGGCCGGATCGAACACCAGTGCCCAGCTGTCGACCGGCGCCTTGTCGCCGAGCGCCTTCTTCACCGCCTGCGCGTTGTAGCCGATGCCGTCCGTGCCGTAGGCCCAGGGCACGCCGTACTGGTTGCCCGGGTCGGCATCGGCGATCATCTTCATCAGCAGCGGGTCGAGGTTCGCGAGGTTCGGCAGCTTCGACTTGTCGAGCTTCTGGTACACGCCGGCCTGGATCTGCTTGGCCATGTAGTTCGACGTCGGCACGACGATGTCGTAGCCCGAGCTGCCCGCCAGCAGCTTCGCCTGCAGCGTGTCGTCGCTGTCGTAGTTGTCGTACTTGACGTGGATGCCCGTCTGTTTCTGGAAGTTCGGGATCGTGTCCGGGGCGATGTAGTCGGACCAGTTGTAGATGTTCAGCTCATCGGCATGCGCCGACGGGCTGGCGACCGACGTGAACGCGGCCGCGGCGGCAAGGGCGGCAACGGAACAGGCTTGGCGAAGAAAGCTGGAACGCATGGTGGAATTCCCCTGGATGATGGTGGCGTGCGGCGCCCGCCGCACGCCCGTAGGCAAGGTCGTTACGAAAGGCCCAGTTGCCGGGCGGTCGCATCGACGGCCTTCTTCGCCTTCGATACGAGTTCATCGATTTCCTGACGCGAGATCACGAGCGGCGGCGACAGCAGCATCCGGTCGCCGGTCGCGCGCATGATCAGATTGCCGTTGAAGCAGAAGTCGCGGCAGATCGTGCCGACGTCGCCGCCGTTCGCGAAGCGCCGACGTTCGGCCGGCGCTTCGGCGAGCTGCAGGCTCGCGACGAGGCCGTGGCCGTGCACCTCGCCGACGATCGGGTGACGCGCGAAGGTCTCGCGCATCAGCGCCTGGAAGTACGGGCCCGTGTCGTTCTTCACGCGCTCGACGATTCCTTCGTCACGCAGCAGCTTCAGGTTCGCAACCGCGACGGCTGCCGCCACCGGGTGCCCCGAGTACGTGAGGCCATGATTGAATTCGCCGTTGTCGATGATCGGCCGCGCGATGCGCTCGTGAATGCCGACCGCGCCCATCGGCACGTAACCCGACGTGAGGCCCTTGGCCATCGTGATCAGATCCGGCTCGAAGCCGAAGTGCTGGTGCGCGAACCATTCGCCGGTGCGGCCGAAGCCGCCGATCACTTCGTCGGCGACGAGCAGGATGTCGTACTTGCGGCAGATCCGCTGGATTTCCGGCCAGTACGTCGACGGCGGGAAGATCACGCCGCCCGCGCCCTGGAACGGCTCGCCGATGAACGCGGCGACGTTCTCCGCGCCGAGTTCGAGGATCTTCGCCTCGAGCTGCTGCGCGCGTGCGAGGCCGAACGCTTCGGGCGTCTCGCCGGCTTGCGCCTCGCCGAAGAAATACGGCTGGTCGATGTGCACGATGTGCTCGACCTTCGACGGCATCTGCTCGTGCATGTAGCCCATCCCGCCGAGCGTGCCGCCCGCGATCGTCGAGCCGTGATAACCGTTCTTGCGCGCGATCACGTATTTCTTCTGCGGCTGGCCCTGCACTCGCCAGTACTGGTGCACGACGCGCAGCACGGTGTCGTTGCCTTCCGAGCCGCTGTTGCAATAGAAGAAGTGGTTGAAGCCGGCGGGCGTGACTTCGGCGAGCAGCGCCGACAGTTCGATGATCGGCGGGTGCGTGGTCTTGAAGAACGTGTTGTAGAACGGCAGTTCCTGCAGCTGGCGATACGCGGCGTCGGCGAGCTCCTTGCGGCCGTAGCCGACGTTCACGCACCAGAGTCCGGCCATCCCGTCGATGACCTTGTTGCCGTCCGAGTCCCACAGGTAGACGCCGTCGGCCTTCACGATCACGCGGCTGCCCGCGCGATTGAGCGCGCCCATGTCCGAGAACGGGTGGATGTGGTGGGCGGCGTCGAGCGCGCGGTATTCGGCGGTCGAGCGGGCCTGCGCCGTGCGCGGCGCGACGGCCGGTGCGGCCGGCTGGATCCAGGCTGATTCGTTGCGGTACGTCATGTTTCCTCCGTATTCCTTTACGTTCGTGCGCGCGCTTACACGTGCAGCAGCAGATGACGGCGTTCCCACGAGCTGATGACGCGGAAGAACGCTTCGTATTCGGTTTCCTTCAGCGCGAAATACGCCTTCAGGAACTTGTGGCCGAGAATCTCGCCGAGCGGCTCGCACGCGGCCATCAGCGTGAGCCCTTCCTCGAGGTTGCGCGGCAGCTGGTACGGCAGGTCGTAGCCGTCGCTGACGAGCGGTTCGGTCGGCTCGAGGCGCTGCGTCATGCCGAGATAGCCGGCCGCGAGCGTCGCCGCGAGCGCGAGGTACGGGTTGCAGTCGACGCCGGGGATCCGGTTCTCGATGCGGCGTGCGGCCGGGCCCGAGTGCGGGATGCGGAAGCCGACCGTGCGGTTGTCGTAGCCCCACTGCACGTTGATCGGCGCGGCCATGAAGCGCGACAGCCGGCGATACGAGTTGATGTACGGCGCGAAGATCGGCATCAGCGCGGGCGTGTACTTCTGCAGCCCGGCGAGGTAGTTGTAGAACAGCGAGGTCGCACCGCCCGTCTCCGGCGACGTGAACAGGTTGCGGCCGGTTTCCTCGTCGACGATGCTCTGGTGCACGTGCATCGCGGAGCCCGGCTCGCCTTCCATCGGCTTGGCCATGAACGTCGCGTACATGTTGTGCCGCAGCGCCGCCTCGCGCACCGTACGCTTGAACAGGAATACCTGGTCGGCCAGCGACAGCGCGTCGCCGTGCATGAAGTTGATCTCCATCTGCGCGGCGCCGACTTCGTGGATCAGCGTGTCGATGTCGAGCCCCTGCGTTTCGCAGTACTCGTAGATGTCCTCGAACAGCGGATCGAACTCGTTGACGGCCTCGATCGAATACGACTGGCGGCCCGTTTCAGGGCGGCCCGTGCGGCCGACCGGCGGGCGCAGCGGCAGGTCCGGGTCCTTGTTCATGTCGACCAGGTAGAACTCGAGCTCCGGCGCGACCACCGGCTTCCAGCCCTTCGCCTTGTACAACGCGAGCACGCGGCGCAGCACGTAGCGCGGCGAGATCTCGACCGGCGAGCCGTCGAAGTGCACGCAGTCGTGGATCACCTGCGCGGTCGGGTCGACGGCCCACGGGATCAGGCGGATCGTCGACGTGTCGGGCACGCACACCATGTCGGGATCGGTCACGCCGGTCAGCGAGCCGTCTTCCGGATATTCGCCGGTGACGGTCTGCACCATCACGGCCTGCGGCAGGCGCATCGATTCGCCGGACGTGAACTTGTTGCGCGGCGTGATCTTGCCGCGTGCGATGCCGGCCATGTCGGGGATGATCGCCTCGACTTCGGTGATCCGGTGTTGTCTAAGAAAGTCTTCCATGTCTTGCATGTCCGTTCTCGTTGTGTGGGTCGGCGCGCTCAGGCGAGCGCGGCAGGGGCCGTGGTGTGCGTGCGGGCGGCGCGGCGGGCGCGGCAGGCGTCGCCGAACGCGCGAAAGATCGCGCTCGACAGCGGGTCCTGCGCATGCCGCCATTCCGGATGCCATTGCACGGCGAGTGCGAAAGCCGGCGCGTCGACGACGCTCACGGCCTCGATCAGGCCGTCCGGTGCGACGGCTTCGACGGCGAGGCCGGAACCGAGCTGCGCGATGCCCTGCTTGTGCAGCGAGTTCACGTGCACTTCGTCGCGTCCGCCGGCGAGCGCATGCAGCTTGCCGCCGGGCGTCAGGTGCACGACGTGCGCGGGACCGTATTGCGACTCCATCGGCGCGGCGTCGTCCTCGCGGTGATCCGCGAGGCCCGGCACCTTGTGCACATGCTGATGCAGCGTGCCGCCGCAGACGACGTTCAGCTCCTGAAAGCCGCGGCATACGGCGAGCACCGGCACGCCCGCCGCGATCGCCGCGCGCAGCAGCGGCAGCGTCGTCGCATCGCGCGCGGGGTCGTGCTTCGTGCCCGGTGTGCTCGGCTCGCCGCCGTACCGGTGCGGCTCGACGTTCGAATAGCTGCCGGTAAACAGCAGGCCGTCGACCGTGTCGAGCACGTCGTCGACCGACTGGCGATCGCCGAGCGCGGGCAGCACCATCGCGAACGCATGCGCGCCGTCGACGATCGCCGCGACGTACTTGTCGCCGACCGTGTGCGACGCGTGTGCGCCGATCTGCGTGAAGTCGGCGGTGATGCCGACGAGGGGTTTCCTTTCCATGACGTCAATCAGTTGTCCATAAGGCTTGCACGTGCGTTGCGCCGAAGACGCAAAAACGCGGGCGCGACAAAGCCCCGCAGCCTGGCGCAGAGCGCGAAGGCCGCTGATGAATGGGCACGACGGGGGTCGCGTGGCGGCCCGCGCTGTGCGCGACGGTCAGGCCATCGTTCGTTTCGTTGCGATGCGCGACGCGGCAATCGATGCGCGAACGCGTTCCGTCACCGCGCGAAAGCGGCGGCAGACGAACAGGCAGCTGAAACGGACGACGAGAAAAGGGGGAGAGGCGCTATGGCAGCAGCGACGCGACTTCGTCGGTATCGACGGCCACGAATGCACGTGCGGATACGGCGTTGTGACGCCGAACGGAACGACGGGACAGGATGGTGTAGATCGACAGGTGCAGCAGGCGAGGACTATGCCAGCCGCAACTGCCATCGGAAGCGGGAGCAGCGCTGCGCAAACTTCGCACATCGCCTCGATCCCACCTCACCAGAGGGCCACGGACTCTCACGATTACACTCGACTGGTTTGTTGAAAGTATTGAACACCTGATCGTTTCGGCGCGCGGGGCGTTTAAAATAATCGAGGTGTCGGGCCTGCGTCATTTGCATCGGTCGGCATCGTTTTTTACGTTGCGATAACGTGTTTCGGTGCCGATGAATGATCAATGACGCTGACCTGAGAGCCAGCATATACGAGTCAAAAACGGCGTCAAATGTTTTTTGACGGTGTCGTGTCAGGGCTTTCCCGAGGCACTCCGAACAAAATATTCGTAAATGGAATGCGGTGCCGGGTGTTCATTATTTCGAACGCCTTTCAGGGTTTTCCCCGCTGATGCGCGGCATAAAGTGATTAGAATATTCAACGGCGGCCCCACGCGTCGCTTCACCTTTTCACCGCACTACTATCGTGTCCGAAACCGAATCGATGTCCACCGAAGTCGCCGAGCGCCTGCGTTTCGTGCGCAACAAGCATGGCCTGTCGCAGCGCGAACTCGCGAAGCGGGCCGGCGTGACCAACGGCACGATCTCGCTGATCGAACAGGGCCGCGTGAGCCCGTCGGTCGGCTCGCTGAAGAAACTGCTCGAATGCATCCCGATGAGTCTCGCTGAGTTCTTCACATTCGAGCTGGTCGAGTCGCGCTCGGTCGTGTCGCGCCGTGACGAGATGCCGAACCTCGGCAACGACACGCTCGCGTTTCACCTCGTCGGCGCAGGCGTGAAGGACCGCAACATGTGCATCATGCGCGAGATCTACCAGCCGCTTGCCGATACCGGGCCGGAGATGCTCGTGCACGCGGGGCACGAGGGCGGCGTGGTCGTGTCGGGCCGGCTGGAGCTCACCGTCGACAGCGCGACCTGGTTGCTCGACCCCGGGGACGGCTACTACTTCGAAAGCCGTTTGCCGCACCGTTTTCGCAATCCCAGCGCGGAACAGCTCTGCGAGGTCGTGTCGGCCAATTCGCCGGCCACCTTCTGACCGCGCATCACCGCATTCGCCGCCGGCAGTGTTGCCATTGCGCGGCGCGCTGCTGCGCGAATGCCACGACAATTGAGGCATCCTGATGAACAAGTTGACTTTGGCTGACTGGCAGGACAAGGCGGCGTCGCTCGAGATCGAAGGGCGCGCATTCATCGACGGCGCGTCGCGCGACGCGCACGGCGGCAAGACGTTCGACTGCGTGAGCCCGATCGACGGCCGCGTGCTCGCGAAGGTGGCCGATTGCGGCGAAGCCGACGTGAACGCCGCGGTGGCGGCCGCGCGCCGCGCGTTCGACGCCGGCGTGTGGGCCGGACTGAACCCGCGCGCACGCAAGGCCGTGCTGCTGCGCTGGGCTGGGCTGATGCGCGGGCATCTCGACGAACTGGCGCTGCTCGAGACGCTCGACGCGGGCAAGCCGATCGGCGATACGACGACGGTCGACGTGCCGGGCGCCGCGTATTGCGTCGAGTGGTTCGCCGAAGCGATCGACAAGGTCGGCGGCGAAGTCGCGCCGGCCGACCATCATCTCGTTGGTCTCGTCACGCGCGAGCCGGTCGGCGTGGTGGCGGCCGTCGTGCCGTGGAACTTCCCGATCCTGATGGCCGCATGGAAGTTCGGCCCGGCGCTCGCGGCCGGCAACAGCGTCGTGTTGAAACCGTCGGAGAAGTCGCCGCTGACCGCGATCCGCGTCGCGCAGCTCGCATTCGAGGCCGGCATCCCGGCCGGCGTGTTCAACGTCGTGCCGGGCGCGGGCGAACCGGGCAAGCTGCTCGCACTGCATCGCGACGTCGAGTGCATCGCGTTCACCGGCTCCACCGCGGTCGGCAAGCTGATCATGCAGTACGCCGCGCAGTCGAACCTCAAGCGTGCGTGGCTCGAACTCGGCGGCAAGTCGCCGAACATCGTGCTGCCCGATTGTCCGGATCTCGACCGCGCCGCGCAGGCCGCGGCCGGCGCGATCTTCTACAACATGGGCGAGATGTGCACGGCCGGCTCGCGCCTGCTCGTGCATCGCGACATCAAGGACGCGTTCATCGAAAAGCTGGTCGCGGCCGCGCGTGCGTACGTGCCGGGCAACCCGCTCGATCCGTCGGTATCGATGGGCGCGATCGTCGACGGCGTCCAGCTCGAGCGCGTGCTCGGCTACATCGACGCCGGGCGCAAGGAAGGCACGCTCGTCACGGGTGGCGCACGCGTGAACGAGGCATCGGGCGGCTTCTACGTGGAGCCGACGGTGTTCGAGGTGAAGCCCGACGCGAGGATCGCGCGCGAGGAGATCTTCGGTCCCGTGCTGTCGGTGATCGTGTTCGACGACATCGACGAGGCGGTCAGGATCGCTAACGATACCGAGTACGGGCTCGCGGCGGCCGTGTGGACGTCGGATCTGACGACCGCGCACGACGTGTCGCGCCGGCTGCGCGCGGGCACGGTGTGGGTGAACTGCTACGACGAGGGCGGCGACATGAACTTCCCGTTCGGCGGCTACAAGCAGTCGGGCAATGGCCGCGACAAGTCGCTGCACGCGCTCGAGAAGTACACCGAACTGAAGTCGACGTTGATCCGGCTGCGCTGACGCGGCCGGTATGCGGGCGCGGTGCCGAGCGGCACTGCGCCCGCGTGTGAGGCACCCGCGTCAGGCCGAGCGCAGTGCCGGGTGGAAGCCCGCGGCCTCGATGATCGACTGCACGCGCGCGGCGCCTTGCGCCGATTCGACCTTCACGATCTTCGCGGCCACGTCGATGTCGAGCTTCGCGGCCGGGTCCGCCGCCGTCACGGCGCGCGTGATCGCATTGGCGCAGCCGCCGCAGGTCATGTCCTGGACTTCGAATTCCATCGTGTTCTCCTGAGTTGACGATTGACGAATACATCCAGCATGAAGCTTGCCATGGTGGGAAGGTCAAGCGCGTTCATGACCTGCGGTTACGCAACAGCTGTTTGTAAACATGAAGTCTGACGAATGGGTGGCTTACCTGCGCACGTCATCCCGAACTTCTCCCGATTGACGACTGCGCATTGTCGGCGAAATCTGGCGAAGCCTTGCGCGGCAAGGCGCATGCGGAATCGGCGCCGCACGATCTCCATGATCCCAGTAAGGGTACTCCGAGTTGAAAATGCGAATCGATCTTAGTATCGATTCCCCTCGATATTTCTTTTCATTACCACCATGACTCGTTTCGCCATCGGCTTCGCACTGGCACTCCTGGGCGCATCGGCAACGTCCGCCTTCGCGGCCGACGACGTCGTCAACCTGACGCTCAAGGACCACAAGTTTTCGCCCGACGGCGTGACGATTCCGGCCGGCAAGAAGGTGAAGTTCGTCGTCAAGAACCTCGATGCGACGCCCGCGGAATTCGAAAGCGACGATTTCAAGGCGGAGAAGGTCGTGCCGGCCGGCAAGTCGGTCGAGATTCTCGTCGGGCCGCTGAAGGCCGGCACCTACGAGTTCCACGACGAGTATCACGAAGCGCAGTCGAAGACGCACCTGACCGTCAAGTAAGCGGATATCACCATGCTGTCGACCGCCCTGATCGTCTTTCGTGAAGTGCTCGAGGCCGCGCTGGTGGTCTCGATCGTGATGGCCGCCACGAAGGGCGTGCCGCGGCGCGGCTGGTGGGTCGGCCGCGGGCTCGTCGGCGGCGTGATCGGCGCGGCCCTGATCGCCGCGTTCGCCGACGTGATCTCGCAATGGGCGTCCGGCATGGGGCAGGAAGTCTTCAACGCGGGCGTGATGTTCGTCGCGACGCTGATGCTGGCGTGGCACTGCATATGGATGAGCAGCCACGGCCGCGAGATGGCGCTGCACATGGGCGAAGTCGGGCGGGCCGTCGCGGCCGGCAGCCGGCCGCTGACGGGGCTGGCGATCGTGGTCGGCGTCGCGGTGTTGCGCGAAGGCTCCGAGGCCGTGCTGTTCCTGTACGGCATCGCGGCGGGCGACCCGGGACAGACGCCGCAGATGATCGTCGGCGGGCTGCTCGGCGTGCTCGGCGGAGCCGGGCTCGGCTACGCGATGTACGCGGGGCTGCTGCAGATTCCGCTGAAGCGCCTGTTCTCCGTCACCAACGCGCTGATCGTGCTGCTCGCGGCGGGGATGGCGAGCCAGTGCGCCGGCTTCCTGCTCGCGGCGGGGCTCGTGCCGTCGTGGGGCGATACGGTGTGGGACACGTCGTGGCTGCTCAAGGAATCGAGCATCGTCGGGAAGGCGCTGCATACGCTGGTCGGCTATACCGCGCGTCCGGCGGGGATCCAGATCGTCGCGTACGTCGTCACGCTGGTCGCGATCGTCGTGCTCACGCGGCTCGTCGGCCGCCCGCGCACGGCCATGAGGCCGCCGCGTCCGGTCGCCTGAACTGCGGCAGGTCTGAATGCAAAAAGGGGCGTCGTGGACGCCCCTTTTCCTTGCGTTGACGGTTCGCGCGTGGCTCGTTCAGCGATGACCGTCGATCCATGCGCGGGCCCATTCGAGTCCCGCTTCGCGCGCTTCGTCCTCGGTATCGAACACGCCGAGCACGCCCGACGCTTCGACGAGCCGATTGTTCTGCGTGATCGTGCCGCTCGCCGCGAAGCGTTCGGGCTGCAGGATCTCGTCCTGCTGCAGGATGGCGTGGCCCCAGATCTGGTAGCCGTGATAGCTCTGCGCTTCCATTATCGCGTTACCTTCGCGGAACGGGCGTTCGTGCCGACGCGCAGCACGTTGCCGTCCGGCGTGTATTGCCGCGGGATGTGGGAGAAATTGAGCGCGTGCGGCGTGTCGGGCGCGGCCGGCTGCATCACCGTGAGCCGGCCCGGCGCGGGCTGCGCGACCGGGCGCGGTGCGACCGGCGCCTCGACCGTCGCGGCGGGCGGACGATGCGGGGCGGCCTTCACGGCTTGCGCGACGCGGCGATTGTGCGGCTTGACCGCGGCCTTCGGCTGCACGCTCGCATGCTTTTCGACGGCCTTGCCGCTGGCGTGCGCGGCTGGCGTACGGGCATCCGGTGTGCGTGCTGCCGGCTGACGCGCCTCGGGCGGGTTCCAGACTTCGACGTAGTGCTCGGCCGCCCAGCCCGTCGACGCGAAAGTCAGCGCCAGCAATCCGCATCCAAACAGTCTTACCATGGTCTCTCCGTCATCTTGCTTGCGGCTCGCGTCGCGGTATCCGGTGCGGGATCGGCCGCCCGTGCGCATTCGGGGAAGGCGGTTCAGGAGAACACCTCGAGCCCGTGCTTCTCGACGATCTGCAGCATACGCGCGGCGATGCCGCTCGGACGCTTGTCGCCCTGTTCCCACTGGCGGATCGTCGAGGTGGTCGTGTTCAGATAGAGCGCGAACACGCTCTGGCTGACGTTGACCGACTTGCGGATACGGGCGATCGCCTCCGGATCGAACTGCGGTGCAGCTTCGATGCAGAGCGCGTCGTATTCGCGCATCGTCTTCTTGTCGATCAATTGCGCGCGATAAAGGCCCGACGCGGCGCTGTGGACCGCCTCCGTCGCGTCGCTCTTGAATCGACTCTTAGCCATTGCAAATCTCCACCCACTCGTTCAGTGCGACCAGCGTCGCGATGTCGACGTCGGTGTGTCGACCGACATCCGCGGCGAGCTTCCTGAAGGCGCGCAGCTCGCGTGCATCGATGTTGTCGCGGTCACGTTTCGCGAACAGGAACACGAACACCTACGTATGCCCGACCTTGCCCAGCACGATGCCTCGCTGGCGATTGTCGTCCAGGCGCTTCTTCCAGACGTTGCCGCCGAGATCGATGCCCTGGCCCCGCGCCAGTTCCCGAACCGCCCGCCACAGTTCGCGATCGGCGATTCCCGCTTTTCCTGCTGCCTTGTGAAACCACTTCGTCTTGAACACGCGTCGTACGGAAGCAGACATGTCGAGCCAGTCGAGTTAGCACAGGATTATATACCACTACGTGGTACATATTTCGACCTGGCCGAACGGCCTGCTTCGTACCTGCTTCCTGCCGATACGCGGCCCGGACGGCCGGCGACGGCCCGTCCGGTGGACCTGCGTTACTCCACCGTCACCGACTTCGCGAGGTTGCGCGGCTTGTCCACATCGGTGCCGCGCGCGCACGCGGTGTGATACGCGAGCAGTTGCAGCGGCACGACGTGCAGGATCGGCGACAGCTGCCCGTAGTGTTCCGGCATCCGGATCACGTGCAGGCCGTCGTCGTTGACGATCTGCGTGTCGGCATCCGCGAACACGTACAGCTCGCCGCCGCGCGCCCGCACTTCCTGCATGTTCGACTTCAGCTTCTCGAGCAGCGTGTCGTTCGGCGCGACCGTGACGACCGGCATCGCTTCCGTGACGAGCGCGAGCGGCCCGTGCTTCAGTTCGCCGGCCGGATAGGCCTCCGCGTGGATGTACGAGATTTCCTTCAGCTTCAGCGCGCCTTCGAGCGCGATCGGATAGTGCAGCCCGCGGCCGAGGAACAGTGCGTTCTCCTTGCGTGCGAATTCCTCCGACCACGCGATGATCTGCGGCTCGAGCGCGAGCACGCTGTTCAACGCGGCCGGCAGGTGGCGCAGCTGCTTCAGGAATTCCGCTTCCTGCGCGGCGTCGACGTGCCCGCGCAGCTTGCCGAGCGTCGCGGCCAGCACGAACAGCGCGACGAGCTGGGTCGTGAACGCCTTCGTCGACGCGACGCCGATCTCGGTGCCCGCGTGCGTCAGGAACTGCATCTCGGTGAGGCGCACCATCGCGCTCGTCGCGACGTTGCACACCGCGAGCGTATGCGTGTGGCCGAGCGACTGCGCGTGCTTGAGCGCGGCGAGCGTGTCGGCCGTCTCGCCCGATTGCGAGATCACCAGCACGAGCTGGCGCGGGTTCGGCACCGACTCGCGGTAGCGGTATTCGCTCGCGATCTCGACCTGGGTCGGGATCTTCGCGATCGATTCGAGCCAGTACTTCGCGGTAAGGCCCGAGTAGTAGCTCGTGCCGCACGCGAGGATCAGCAGGCTGTCGATGTTAGCGAACGCGGCGGGGGCCGCGTCGCCGAACAGCGTCGCGTCGAACGCGTCGGTTTGCGGCACCGTGTCGCCGATCGCGCGCGGCTGCTCGAAGATTTCCTTCTGCATGAAGTGGCGATACGGGCCGAGCTCGACCGCGCCGCCGTACGCGCTCACGACGCGGATCTCGCGCTGCGCGAGCGCGCCGTGGCGGTCGACGATCTTCACGCCGTCGAGCGACAGTTCGCACACGTCGCCTTCCTCGAGGAACGTGAAGCGGTCGGTGCTGCCGGCCAGCGCCAGCGCGTCGGACGCGAGGAAGTTCTCGCCGTCGCCGTGCCCGACGACGAGCGGCGAACCCTGGCGCGCGCCGACGACCGTGTGCGGCTCGTCCTTGTGGGTCACCGCGATCGCATACGCGCCGTGCAGCTGCTGCACGGCTTCGCGCACGGCGTCGAACAGGTTGCCGCGATACAGGCTGTGCACGAGGTGCGCGATCACTTCGGTGTCGGTCTGCGACACGAATTCGTAGCCCTTCGCGCGCAGCGCGTCGCGCAGCGTCTCGAAGTTCTCGATGATGCCGTTGTGCACCAGCGCGAGCGCGTTCGACGAGAAGATCGGGTGCGCATTGTGCGTGACGGGCGCGCCGTGCGTTGCCCAGCGCGTGTGCGCGACGCCGGTCGTGCCTTCGAGGTGCGATTCGTGGACCTGCGCGTCGAGATCGGCGACGCGCGCGACGCTGCGCGCGCGCTTCGGTGCGCCCGGCTCGAGCACGGCGACACCGCACGAATCGTAGCCACGGTATTCGAGGCGCCGCAATCCTTCGATCAGCACCGGAACGATATTACGCTGCGCAACTGCGCCGACAATGCCGCACATGAAAATCTTCCCTCTATGTGGAAACGGGCGCCGTGGGGCGCCCGCGTGATGTCAACTCTTCTTCTTGACCGGGCGGACGTAGCCGCTCTTCGCGGTCTGCGTCTTCTCGTTCAATGCAAGGACGCCCTCGGCGACGTCCTTCCAGATCGTCGTGCCGGCCGCGATCGTCACGCCGCGGCCGACGCGCACCGGCGCGACCAGTTGCGTGTCCGAGCCGACGAACACGTCGTCCTCGATCACGGTGCGGAACTTGTTCGCACCGTCGTAGTTGCAGGTGATCGTGCCCGCGCCGATGTTCACGCGCGCGCCGATGTCGGCGTCGCCGATGTACGTCAGGTGGTTCGCCTTCGAACCGTGGCCGATCACCGCGTTCTTCACCTCGACGAAGTTGCCGACATGCGCTTCGTCCGCGAGCTGCGCGCCCGGGCGCAGCCGCGCGTACGGGCCGATCACGGTGTTCGCGCCGAGCTCGGCGCCGTCGATGTGCGTGAAAGCGTCGATGCGCGTGCCGGCGCCGACCGACGCGTTGCGGATCACGCAGTTCGGGCCGATCGTCACGTTGTCGGCGAGCGTCACGTTGCCTTCGAACACGCAGTTCACGTCGATCGACACGTCGCGGCCGCAGCGCAGCGTGCCGCGCACGTCGAGGCGCGCGGGATCTGCGAGCGTGACGCCGTCGACGAGCAGCGCATCGGCGATGGTGCGCTGATGGATGCGCTCGAGCTCCGCGAGCTGCGCCTTGCTGTTCACGCCGAGCGTTTCCCATTCGTCGTCGGGCTGCGACGTGACGACGTCGAAGCCGGCCTCGATCGCGAGTTCGACGACGTCGGTCAGGTAGTACTCGCCCTGCGCGTTCTCGTTCTTCAGCGCGCCGAGCCACATCGCCAGCTGGCCCGTGGGCGTGATGATGATGCCGGTGTTGATCTCGGCGATCTTCAGCTGTTCGGGCGACGCATCCTTCTGCTCGACGATGCGCGTGACGAAGCCGGCCGCGTCGCGCACGATGCGGCCGTAGCCGGTGGGATCGTCGAGCGTGACGGTCAGAATCCCGTAGCTGCCTTCGCGCGCGGCGTCGACCAGACGCCGCAGCGTCGACGCGCGGGTGAGCGGCACGTCGCCGTACAGCACCAGCGTCGGTTGCGCGGGATCGAGCAGCGGCAGCGCCTGGCGCACCGCATGGCCGGTGCCGAGCTGCTCGGCCTGCACCGCGAACTGGACGTCGGGCGCGGCGACGGCGGTCTGGACCTGCTCGGCGCCATGCCCGACGACGACGACGAGCCGCGACGGCTGCAGCGTGCGCGCGGTGGCGATGACGTGGGAGAGGAGCGGCCTGCCGGCCAGGGGATGGAGCACTTTCGGCAGCGCGGAACGCATGCGCTTGCCGGTGCCTGCCGCCAAAATCACGATATTCATGGCGCCAGCTGTCAGAGGAGTTCGAAGCCGACCATTTTAGCATGCGGCCCCTGGCGTTCCGGGCCTGTCGCGGCGGGGCGACAGCGCCGGAACAGGGCCGCGGGCCGCGGTTCCGGCGGGCGTTCGGGCCCTGCTTAGAGGTCGTCGAACTGGACGATCGAGATCGGCCGGGCCGCGATCGGCCGGGCGCCGTCACGCATGGCGGCGGTGTCGTCGCCGGACGCGCACGGTTCCTCGTCGAACGCGATGTCGCCCTGCGGGTCGGCCTGGCCGGTCGCGCGCAGCGACGCGAACGGGAACTGGGTCGTATCCATCAGGTGCGACGGCACGACGTTCGCGAGCGCGCTGAACATGTTGTCGACGCGGCCCGGGAAGCGCTTGTCCCAGTCGCGGATCAGCGCCTTCATCTCCGCGCGCTTCAGGTTCGGCTGGCTGCCGCACAGGTTGCACGGGATGATCGGGAATTCGCGCAGCTCCGCGAATTTCTCGAGATCGGTCTCCTTCACGTACGCGAGCGGGCGGATCACGACGTTCTTGCCGTCGTCCGACTGCAGCTTCGGCGGCATCCCCTTCAGCTTGCCGCCGTAGAACATGTTGAGCAGCAACGTCTGCAGGATGTCGTCGCGGTGGTGGCCGAGCGCGATCTTGGTCGCGCCGAGCTCGCCGGCCACGCGGTACAGGATCCCGCGGCGCAGCCGCGAGCACAGCGAGCAGGTCGTCTTGCCTTCGGGCACGAGCCGCTTGACGATGCTGTAGGTGTCCTGGTTCTCGATGTGGAACGGCACGCCGATCTGCGTCAGGTATTCGGGCAGCACGTGCTCGGGGAAGCCCGGCTGCTTCTGGTCGAGGTTGACCGCGACGATGTCGAAGTCGATCGGCGCGCGCTCGCGCAGGCGCAGCAGCACGTCGAGCATCGCGTAGCTGTCCTTGCCGCCCGACAGGCACACCATCACCTTGTCGCCCTGCTCGATCATGTTGTAGTCGCCGATCGCCTGGCCGACCTGGCGCACGATCCGCTTGAACAGCTTGTTGTTCTCGTACGCTTCCTTCTGCTCGCGGCGCGTCAGCGCGCGGCGGCCGGTGTCGGCGATGTCGGCGACGGTGGCTTCGATGGCGGCGCCATCGGCCGCCGTGTCATGCATGTGGGGGGCGTTCATGCGCGCTCCTCGTCCTTGATGCGAAAGACTTCGACGCCGACGGCATCGCAGTCCGGATAGGCGTCCGGTTTCTCGGTACGGACACGTACCGCGCGCACGATGTCGTGCGCCAGCAGGTTCGCGGCGATCGCGTCGCACAGCGTTTCCTGCAGGTGGATGTGGCCGCGCGCGAGACACTGCGCGACGCTCTGTTTCATCAGGTCGTAGTCGACGACTTCATGCAGCCGGTCGTCGACGGGGGTGGACAGCGCGAGCGGCACGAACAGGTCGATGTTGATGACGACGCGCTGCTCGCCGCGCTTCTCGTGTTCGAAGGCCCCGATCTTCATGTGCACCTCGTAGTCGCGCAGGTAGAGCCTGCGGCAGTCCGCGAGGCGGGGGTGCAGGAGAGCGGAAAACATGGTCGTCCCAGTCAAATTGGCGTGCGCGCACGCAAAGCGGCGCGGACGGCGGCGATCAGGCCGCGCGGTCCGCGCAATTCATTCATTCGGGCCGGCGGCGGGCGGCACCAGGTGCTCGCCGCCGTCGACGGTCAGCGTCGCGCCCGTGACGCCGGGCGCGCTCGCGAGATAGCAGGCCGCCGCCGCGATGTCGTCCGTGTGCGGCGCGTGGCCGCGCACGAGCGCCGCGACGCGCACCTTCGGCGCGAGGGCCAGCGCCAGCGCGGCGGTCGCGCGGTTCAGCGCGGCCTGCATCAGCGCGTGCGACAGCCGGGCCGGCGCCGGGTGAAACAGCGCCTGGTCCAGCACGTGGATCACGCACGCGCGCAGCGTTTCATCGTCGCGCGCGGCGTCGGGCGTCGCATCGGCGAGCGCGCGGGCCAGTGCGAGCGGCGCCGTCACGTTGCGGGCCAGCGCGCCGGCGAGCGCTGCGCCGTTCACCGTCTGCGCGTCGTCGGTGCCGGCGCACGCGCTCACGAACACCGCACACGTGGGCCGGCCGAGCGCCGCGCCGCAGGCGGCCACCAGCGCGCCCGCGTCGGCTTCCAGGGCCAGATCGGCGTCGAGCACCGCCGCGCGGCCGCCGCGGGCGGCGACTTCGGCGACGAGCGCGTCGCCGGCCGCGCGCGGCGCGCCGGCGCTGCGTTGCAGCGCGACGTCCCAGCCGCGCTGCGCGAAGGCGGTCGCGAGCGCACGACCGAGCGACGCGGCGTCGGCCGCGCTGTCCAGCGCGCCTGCGACGAGCGCGATGCGCGGGGTCGACGTATCGGCTGAAACGGTCATTTACAATGCCGGGATGAACCCGAAAGCTCACGAATCCGCTAGTTTACCTGCTCCCGGCCCTGACGCGCTCGCGCAGTCCGAAATGCTCGCCGCGCAACTGCGCGACGAGATCGCGGCGGCCGGCGGCTGGCTGCCGTTCGACCGCTTCATGGAGCGCGCGCTGTACGCGCCAGGCCTCGGCTATTACAGCGGCGGCGCGCGCAAGTTCGGACGCCGCGCCGACGACGGCAGCGACTTCGTGACGGCCCCCGAGCTGTCGCCGCTGTTCGCGCAGACGCTAGCGAATCCCGTCGCGGACGCGCTCGCGGCGAGCGGCACGCGTCGCGTGATGGAGTTCGGCGCGGGCACGGGCAAGCTCGCGGCCGGGCTGCTCGCGGCACTCGATGCGCTCGACGTCGAACTCGACGAATACCTGATCGTCGATCTGTCGGGCGAGCTGCGCGAACGGCAGCGCGACACGATCGCGGCTACCGCGCCGGCGCTCGCCGGCAAGGTGCGCTGGCTCGACGCGCTGCCCGAGCGCTTCGACGGCGTCGTGGTCGGCAACGAGGTGCTCGATGCGATGCCGGTGCGGCTGTTCGCGAAGTCGGGCGGCGCGTGGCTCGAGCGCGGCGTTACGCTGGACGCGCGGCACGCGTTCGTGTTCGGCGACCGGCCCGTCGGCGCTGCCGGCCTGCCGGCGGTGCTCGCGACGCTCGACGTCGACGACGGCTATGTGACCGAGACGCACGAAGCCGCGCTCGCGTTCACGCGCACGGTGTGCACGATGCTCGCGCGCGGCGCGGTGCTGCTGGTCGACTACGGCTTTCCCGCGCACGAGTACTACCATCCGCAGCGCGACCGCGGCACGCTCATGTGCCATTACCGCCACCACGCGCACGACGACGCGTTCCTGTACCCGGGGCTGCAGGACATCACCGCGCACGTCGAATTCACCGGCATCTATAACGCCGGCGTCGGCACCGGCGCCGACCTGCTCGGCTACACGTCGCAGGCGCGCTTCCTGTTGAACGCGGGCATCACCGACGCGCTGGCCGCGATCGATCCGTCCGACATCCACCAGTTCCTGCCGGCCGCGAACGCGGTGCAGAAGCTGATCTCGGAAGCCGAGATGGGCGAGCTGTTCAAGGTGATCGCCTTCTCGCGCGGGATCGACGGCACGCTCGACGCATTCGCGCGCGGCGACCGCTCGCACGCGCTCTGACGGGGCGAGGGCCTGTTTCCATATGGAACGCACATGCGAATGCCCGAAATCGCTCGTAGGGCAAGGAGTGAGGAGCGCCGTTTGGCCGCGCCAAACAAGCGACGAGCGACGCCGCCATACGGGCGATTTCGGGCATTCCCGTGACATGATTTTTTTAATTTGGGGTTGCCACGAGAACGGCCGCTCGCCGCGTTGCGCTCCTTGCGAATACGTCCAGTATTCGCGGCGTCGCGCGCCTCGCGAGCGGCCGTTCTCGTGGCAACGCATGCGCGTTCCATATGGAAACAGGCCCTAGCATGCTGCGCTGGCTGATGGCGTCGTTCTTCGCGGTGATGATCCTGACGCGCTGCTGGCCGTGGCTCGGCAAGCTCGGCGTCGGGCGGATGCCGGGCGACGTCACGCTGACGCTCGGCGGGCGGCGCTACCCGTTCCCGTTCATGTCGACGCTGGTGGTGACGTTGTTGGTGTCGATGGTCGCGCGGCTGCTCTGAGCCGCGCCGCATGCGGCGGCGCGTCGCGGTCCGGCCGCGGCGCGCGCGTGATGGTCCTGCGCATTACAGTTCGCGCATCACAGTTCGATTTCGCCGAGGATCCGGTGCGCGAGCGCCTTCGCTTCGTCGAACGCCTCTTCCTCGCTCGGACTCGTCGTGTGGACGTCGTAGCGCATGTTCTCCGTCTCGTCGCCGTCGTCCCGGGCGAGGATCACGTAGCCCTGGTATTGCCCGTTGGCGGTGTGCTGCGTATGCGCCTTGGCCGTGTAGATGCCTTTCGTGAACGTGTTCGTGTCCATCGTGCCTCTCCCGCAATAGGACACTTCATCGTAGCACTGCGGCGCAGCATGTACAGCGCCGCTAATCGGCGACCGATCAGCGCGCCGCCGCGTGCGACCCCATGCCGTCACCGTTCGAGCAGCGCCACGACCTCGTCGAGCGTCGGCGCGTGCGCGCCCGTATGCCGGCACGCGGCCGCGCCCGCCGCGAGCGCGAACGCGAGATGCTCGCGCCACGGCCGCTGCGGCGCGGCCATCAGGCTGAACAGCAGGCCCCCGATCGACGCGTCGCCCGCGCCCACGGTGTCGACCACCTCGACGCGTGGCGGGCTGGCCTCCAGCACGTCGCCATCCGCGTAAAGGGTCGCCGCCTGCGCGCCGCGCGTGACGAGTACGGCCGCGCGCGGGTTCAGCGCGCGCACCGCGTCGACCGCGTCGGGGCCGTCGCCGCCGAACAGGTGGCGCAGGTCCTCGTCGGACACCTTGATCAGGTCGGCCAGGCCGGCCATCTTCTCCAGCGTCGGCCGGTACGCGGCCGTCATCAGGTTCCGGTAGTTCGGATCGAAGCTGATCTTCACGCCGCGCGCGTGGAGGTCGGCCGCGAGCGCGACGAGTGTGCTGGCGAGCGGTTCGCGCACCAGGCTGATGCAGCCGAAGTGCGCCCATTGCACGTGTTCGGTCCAGCCGGCCGGCAGCCGCGCCGGGTCGAACGCGAGATCCGCGCTGGCGTCGCCGATGAAGAAGTACGCGGGTGGCCGGGTCTCGTGGACGATCGCCAGCAGCGGCGCGCGCGGCACGCGCTGCAGGAAGCGCAGGTCGAGCCCGGCCGCATCGCTGGTGCGCCACAGCACGTCGGAGAAGCAGTCCTCGCCGATCGCGCCCGCGAGCGCGCTCGGCATGCCGAGCCGTGCGACTGCGCGTGCGACGTTCCAGCCGGCGCCGCCTGGCACCGAGGTCCACTGCGCGTCGCCCGCGCGCACCATGTCGGTCAGGATGTCGCCCGCCGACACGAATGCCGGAAACGTGCCGCCGCTCATTGCGTCGGCTCGCTGCGCGCCGCGCGCGCGAGGGTCGCGAGCACGTCGTAGCACGCACCCATCGTGTGATAGTCGGTCTTGCCGGCCGGGCTCTTCTCGTCGCTGTACTTGCGGTTGTCGCAGGTGAGGATCCGGTACCACGCGCCGTAGCGGTGATCGACGAAATGCGCCCAGCTGTAGCGCCAGATTTCGTCGTACCAGTCCCAGAAACGCTCGCTGCCGGTGCGCGCGCCGAGCATCGCGGCCGCCGCGAAGGTTTCCGCCTGCACCCAGAAATACTTGTTGTGGTCGCAGATCGTGAAGTCGGGGCCGAAGCCGTAGCAGAGGCCGCCGTGATCGGCGTCCCACGCGTGCGTGAGGGCCGCGTCGAACAGCTCGGCCGCGCGCGGCACGAGCCAGTCGAGCGGGCGGTGCCGCTCCAGGATCAGCAGCAGCTTCGCCCATTCGGTCTGGTGCCCGGGCTGGAAGCCCCACGGACGGAAGATGTTCGAGCTGTCTTCCTTGTTGTAGTCCCAGTCGACCGACCAGTCCGCATGGTAGTGCTCCCACACGAGGCCGCCCGACAGCGCGGCCTGGCGCTGCGTGACATGGGTCGCGAGCTTCTCCGCGCGGTCGAGGTAGGTGACGTGGCCGGTCGCCTCGTAGGCCGCGAGCAGCGCCTCCGTCATGTGCATGTTCGCGTTCTGGCCGCGGTACGACGACACGTGCCAGTTCGGCGTCGCATCGTCCGCATAGAGGCCCGCGGCCGCATCCCAGAAGCGGTGTTCGGCGAGCTCGAAGGTCGACGCGATCAGCGCACGGGCTTCGTCGATGCCGGCCATCGTCGCGTGCGCGGCGGCCAGCAGCACGAACGCGAGACCGTAGCAGTGGCGCGTGGCGTCGAGCGTCTCGCGCTTCGCGCCGTCGCGCCAGTCGAGTTCCCAGTCGTAGCCCTGCAGTTCGTCGTCCCAGTGCGCGTCGCGCAGGAAGCGCAGCCCGTGGCGCGCGTACTCGAGATGGCGCGGATCGCCGAAATGCCGGTACGCCATCGCGTAGTTGAAGACGAACCGGCAGCTGCTGACCAGATGCCGCGACGTGCGGTTGTAGACGCTGCCGTCGTCGCGGAAGTAGTGGTAGAAGCCGCCCGTCGGATCGAACGCGTTCGTCGCGTAGAAGCGCAGCGTGTCCTCGATGTGCGACAGCAGGAACGACGGATCGCGGAAGCTCGCGACGAACGGCGCCGCTTGCGCGTGGTTGGCCGGTGTGGCCGTGCGGGATTGGACCGGGGGCATGTTCATGATTCGGTGACCGTGGCGGTATCGAGTGCCGGTGAGCCGGCGGGCTGGCTGCTGGCCCGCACGATCAGCTCGACGGGCAGGGAGATCTCGGTGCGCTCGGGCGCTTCAGCGAGCAGCAGTTCGACGCCGCGGCGGCCGAGCGCTTCCTTGTCGACGGCGAGCGTCGTGAGCGGCGGGTTCGCGTGTGCGGCGGCGGGGATGTCGTCGAAGCCGACGATCGCGATGTCTTCCGGAATCCGCACGCCGCGCGCGATGCACACGCGCTGCGCGGCCAGCGCGGCGGCGTCGTTGTACGCGAACACGGCGTCGGGGCGCGGGCCCGGCGCGTCGAGCAGTTGCTGCATCGCGCGCGCGGCGCCGGTGTCGGGGTCGAGCCCGGCGTCGATCGTCACCTCGTACGCGGGATCGAACAGCCGCCCGGCCTCGAAGAACGCGCGCCGGTAGCCGATCGCGCGCTGCGCGATGCTGTAGTGCGCGGCGGAGCCGCCGATGAACGCGATCCGCGAGCGGCCGGTGGCGAGCAGGTGGCGCATCGCGAGCGCCGCGCCCGTCGCGTTGTCGATGTTCACCGAGCGCAGGCCGGGCGCCCACAGGTCGATCAGCACGAGCGGGCGGCCGGTCGCGGCGAGCGCCTCGATCGTCTCGGGCTCGATGAAGCCGGCCACCGCGATCGCGTCCGGCGCGTGCGGGCGCATCTGGCGCAGCACGTCGTCGTTCGGGCCGACCGTGAGCAGCGTCGGCACGATGCCGCGCTCGCGGCATGCGTCCTCGACGCCGTGCAGCACGTGCGAGAAGAACGGGCTGGCGGGAAAGCGGTTGTGCTGGCGGTGCAGCAGGAAGGTGAGGCGGCGGATGCGCGGGCGCAACTGGGCCGGGTCGTAACCGAGCCGCTGCGCGATCTCGACGATGCGCGCGCGCGTGGCTTCGGACAGGCCCGGCTGGTTTTTCAGCGCGCGGGAGACGGTGCCGATCGAGACCTCTGCCGCCCGCGCTACGTCGCGAATGGTGGTGCCCATCGTTCGGGATCCGGTTTGTTTAGGGTGACGGCGATTGTATAGTAAAACTCTGCGCCAAATTCGGGCCGGATAACCGGGGAATACCCGGAAATAACGGGTTTTTACGTGCTAATCTGCGAAAACGCCGTTACTAAAAATACTAAACAAAACGCGGAAAAGGCAAGGTAAGCCTCCCATTCAACCCGCCGCCGCGAGCGGCGGCTCCCCGCGCTCGCGCAGCGCCGCGCGGCCCGCATCGAGATCGACGACCGCGAGCCCGCCCGGCTGCTGTTTCGCCCGCCGCTTCGCGAGCGCCGCGACCGACGCGATCTCGTCGCTGCCGTAGCGCATCGCGCCGTGCGCGCCTGCCGGCACGCCGACCGCGCCGATCGCCATCGTCACGAAGCCGAAGAACGCGGGGTTGCCGTGGCGGTCCTCGCCGCGCAGCCCGCCTGCGAGCCGGTCGGCCTGCGTGTAGAAGCGCTGCGCGCCGTCGTTGAAGCGCGCGATCGCGTCGGTCGCCCGCGCGCGCCAGTCGTCGCGCTGGAACAGCACGAGGAAATCGTCGCCGCCGACGTGCCCGAGAAAATCCCGCTGCGGATCGCACACGCCGGCCAGCACCGTCGCCGCGAATTTCAGCACTTCGTCGCCCTGCCAGTAGCCGTACTGATCGTTGAACGGCTTGAACTGGTTCAGGTCGACGTAGCACGCATGGAAGCCGGCGTCGCGCTCCAGCAGGCGGTCGATGTGCGCGCTGATCGGGATGTTGCCGGGCAGGAAGGTCAGCGGATTCGCGTAGCGCGCGGCCTCGATGCGCATCTCGGTCACCGCGCGCACGAGGCTCTCGCCGGTGCCGAGCCCGAGGTAGCGGCCGTGTTCGGTGATCACGAAACCGTCCGCGAGATAGCGCTGGTCGTGGCTTGCGAGCAGCATCGCGAGCTGCTCGACCGACGTCGCGTTGTCGATCATCAGCGGCGCGTCGTTCGCGAACTGCAGGCACGGCTTCTTCCCGAACACCTCGCGGTGGTACGGCAGCGTGAAACGGTCGATGAAGCCGCGCCGGTTCACGAGCGCGACCGGCCGCCCGCGTTCGACGAGCGCGACCGCGTGCAGGCCGGGCATCCGGTTGAACAGGTCGAGCGCGTCGTTGCTGGTCGCATCGCGCGGCAGCGCCGGCGCGGGCACGAGCATCTTCGCCGCGATCGTGCCGGCCGGCCGCGCGGTGCGCGTCGCGCCGGGGAACACCGCGATGTGCGGGGTGCGGATCGCGTCGCGCGCGGCCGGCGCGACGACCGGCGACGGCCGCGCGTTGGGCCGGCCGAGCAGGAAGCCCTGCACGCAGCAGATGCCCATGTCGCGCACGACGATCAGGTCGCTCGCGTTCTCGATGCCTTCCGCGATCAGCTGCGCGCCGCTCGCGTGCGCGAAGTGCTGCATCGCCCTGACCGCCTCGAACTTGAGCGGGTCGCGCGCGATGTCGTGGATGAAGAAGCGATCGATCTTCACGACATCCGGGTGCAGGCGCAACCACAGGTTCATGCTCGCGTTCGCGGTGCCGTAGTCGTCGAGCGCGAACTGGATGCCGGCGTCGCGCAGCGACGCGACCGCCGGTTCGATGCGCGCGACGTCCGGCATCGCGGTCTGCTCGGTCAGCTCGATCACGATGCGCTCGGCGCCGACGCCCGCCCGGCCGAGCAGTTGCCGCGCGCGCTCGCGTTCGCGCACGAGTTGCACGATCGTGCCCGCGCTGAAGTTGAGGAACAGCTTGCCGTCGCAGCCGAGCGCCGCGAACGCGTCGAGGCAGGCGAGCGCGGCCGCCTGCTCGAGCGCGATGGTCGTGCCGTCGCGGGCGGCCTGCGCGAACAGCGCGGCCGGCGGTTCGAGGTCGGTGCCGCGCGGGCCGCGGATCAGGCCTTCGTAGCCGACGACCGTGCCCGAGCCGAGGTCGACGATCGGCTGGAACACGGCGGCGAGCGCACGCTCCGCGATCAGGCGCGTGGTGGGAGCAACGGACGAGTCAGGATGGGGCGCGGGCATGGGGGAGTGCGGCCGAGGCGACGGGACGCCCGACTTTAACGGCAGCGCGCGCGAAGAATTGAATGAAGATTTCGTGACGCGATGCACGTCGATGGTGCAGGCGTCGCGTGGGGGCTGAAAGGGAACGACGCGGGGGCCGAGGCGGGAGCGGAAAAGTGCCTACCCTGGCGCGGCTAGCCATGCCGGGCGCGCCGTTGCCGCGTCAGCGCCTGCCCGCGTTCAGGGTGCCTTGCGTGCGCGCTGTGCCCGCCGCGGCATCCGGGGCCGGCCGCGCCGCCTCCGCGTCAGCGCTTGCCCGCGTTCAGCGTACCCTGCGTGCGCGCCGTGCCGGCCGCGGCATCCTCGCCGTCGCGCTCGCCGCTCATGTCGCGCGCGCCCCAGCGCTGCGCGAGCGCCGCGCACGCCATCAGCTGAATCTGGTGGAACAGCATCAGCGGCAGCACGATCGCGCCGACCGCCTGCGCGGAGAAGATCACCTTCGCCATCGGCACGCCGGCCGCGAGGCTCTTCTTCGACCCGCAGAAGATGATCGTGATCTGGTCAGCGCGGTTGAAGCCGAGCCGCTTGCCGACGATCGTGGTCAGCACCAGCGCGATCACGAGCAGCACGACGTTGACCACCAGCAGGCCGCCGAGCGCGCGCGCCGGAATCTGGTGCCACAGCCCCTGGTTCACGGCCTCGCTGAACGCGACGTAGACGACGAGCAGGATCGAGCCCTGATCGACGAAGCGCAGCACGCCGCGATTGCGCTCGATCCAGCCGCCGATCACGGGCCGCAGCAGCTGGCCGGCGACGAACGGCACGAGCAGCTGCAGCACGATGCTGCCGACCGTACTCCACGGCGACGCCGCCGCGGCCGACTGCGACGTGATCATCAGCCCGACGAGCGCCGGCGTCACGAAGATGCCGAGCAGGCTCGACGCGGACGCCGCGCACACCGCGGCCGGCACGTTGCCCTTCGCGATCGACGTGAACGCGATCGACGACTGGACCGTCGACGGCAGCGTGCACAGAAAGAGCACGCCGGCATAGAGCGTCGGCGTGACGAGCGGTTGCAGCACGGGTTTCAGCGCGAGGCCGAGCAGCGGGAACAGCGCGAACGTGCTGAGCAGCACGACCGCATGCAGCCGCCAGTGGGTCGCCCCCGCGACGACGGCTTCGCGCGACAGCTTCGCGCCATGCAGGAAGAACAGCAGGCCGACCGCGATGTTGGTCGCCCAGTTGAACGCATGGGCGGCCGGGCCGCGGCACGGCAACAGGCTCGCGAGCACGACGGTGCCGACGAGCGCGAGCGTGAAGTTGTCGGGAAGGAAGCGGGGACGGGCCATCGGGAGCTCGATTCGGAAACGGCGGCGCGCATCGCGCGCGCGAAGCCGATATTGTCCCGGCTGCTCATTCAATAGACAAATTCATTGTGAGAATCGATTGATGAGTCTCGTGCATGCGGCAGGGCCACCGGCCGGCGCGCGAATGGGCAGAAGAATGTTCTTCCACGATTGGCCGCGGAAGTGAAAAAACCTAGCAGTAACATGGTGTTACACCGATGCCGGCGACCTAACACTTTTTGGCTCGACACCGTTTCGGACCGCTCATAAATTACTGCTGAAAGGCTTGCGTCAGCCGAAAAACACCGGCGGCGAGCGGTAACAGGCAATGAATGATGACGGAACGGGTGAAACTGAAGGTCGGACGATGGGTGGCAGGCGTGCTCGGCACGCTGCTGATGCCGTTCGCGCTCGCGCAACCGCCGCACGGCGGTCATGCGTTCGGCGGCCACGGTTTCGGCGGCGGCGACATGCGCGCGTACGGCCAGTCGGCCGCCAGCGCGCAGGTCTGGCGCCGGGCGTTGCCGCCGGGCGGCGCGCGTGCCGGCGGCGTGAGCGGCTACGGATCCCGCTGGGGCCTGCGGCCGACGCCGTCTTACGGCCATTACGCCGCGCAAAGCCCGTATCGCCCGATCAGCGCCGACTCCCGCCAGATGCCGCGCCCGCCGGGCGGCGGCAACGTGCCGATGCGTGCCGGCTCGATCCGCGCCGACGTCGCGCGCTACAACGAGGAGCGCGGCGGCCGTCCGATGCCGCCCCCGCGCTCGCAGGAAGAACCTGCCGCACACTCGCCGTATTTCTCCCCGTTCTACCGAAACTGAGCGCCCCGCGCGCTCGTCCCTCGCCGGCTGTGATGCGAATTCGCCACAGTCGTGCGCAGATTTCCGCTGATTTTCCCCCCGCATTGCGCTATCTTTCGCGCCCGGCACGGGCGCCGTTCCGCGGCCCTCCCGTCGCGTGCCTGCCCCGCGCGGGCCTGCGGTGACGCGTGCGGCCATGTGTCGATTCCGCGAAGTTAATGCCGCCGCTATACCCGCAATAAGTGCGCGCAATTTTGACCGGACAAATGATCCGTAAAGATGGCTGCGCCCCATACGACGCAAGCAATCGGCTCCAAAAAACAACGCTCGCGCCACTTATCGACATTCGACAAAACCTGGAGATCCCATGAAAGCATTCGCTCGCCGTGCGTCGCGCACGTCCGTCAAGCTGATCGCCGCGGCCACCTGCGTGGCGGCCGCCGCACCCGTCCACGCGCAGTCGAGCGTTTCGCTCTACGGCCAGGTGGACGAATGGGTCGGCGCAACCAAGTTCCCGGGCGGCGACCGTGCGTGGAACGTGTCGGGCGGCGGGATGTCGACCTCGTACTGGGGCCTGCACGGTGCGGAGGATCTTGGCAACGGCTACAAGGCGATCTTCACGCTGGAGAGCTTCTTCCGCGCGCAGAACGGCCAGTTCGGACGCTTCCAGGGCGATACGTTCTTCGCGCGCAACGCGTACGTCGGCGTCAGCTCGCCGTACGGCACGGTGACGGCAGGCCGCCTGACGACGCACCTGTTCCTGTCGACGATCCTGTTCAACCCGTTCTACGACTCGTACACCTTCTCGCCGATGGTGTACCACGTGTTCCTCGGCCTCGGCACGTTCCCGACCTATCCGAGCGACCAGGGCGCGGTGGGTGATTCGGGCTGGAACAATGCGCTGTCGTACACGTCGCCTTCGTTCGGTGGCCTGAATTTCGGGGCGATGTACGCGCTCGGCAACACGGCCGGCGACAACCGCTCGAAGAAGTGGAGCGCGCAGTTCAACTACGCGAACGGCCCGTTCGCCGCGACCGCCGTCTACCAATACGTGAACTTCAACAACGGCCCGCAGGACCTGAGCTCGCTCGTGACCGGCATGAAGAGCCAGGGGATCGGGCTGGTCGGCGCGACCTACGACCTGAAGTACGTGAAGCTGTTCGGCCAGTATATGTATACGAAGAACGACCAGGTTGCCGGCAGCTGGCACGTGAATACCGCGCAGGGCGGCGTGTCGGTGCCGCTCGGCGTCGGCAACGCGATGGCGTCGTATGCGTACTCGCGCGACGGCGGCGGCCTCGACCAGACGCGCCAGACCTGGGCCGTCGGCTACGACTATCCGCTGTCCAAGCGCACCGACGTCTACGCCGCGTACATGAACGACCACATCAGCGGCCTGTCGAGCGGCAACACGTTCGGCGCAGGCATCCGCGCAAAGTTCTGACGAGACGATGGCGGGCGCGAATCAGCACCGCGCGTGCCGCCCGCCCGTTTCCGGCCCCGAAACGGCGCCGCTTACTGTTGCGCCGTTTTGCCATTGTTGACCTTTGGTTTTCCTTGCCTTTGTTACCCTATCTCGTAATTGCATGATTCCCAGGAATTGCGAGCTAGTTCGATGGATACCCTCGTCAGCATGAATGTGTTTCGCTACGTCGTCGAAGTGGGCAGCTTCGTCGGCGCGGCGGAGCGCATGCAGATGTCGGCCGCGATGGCGAGCAAGCACGTGATGCATCTCGAGCAGCAGCTCGGCGCGCGGCTGCTGCATCGCACGACACGACGCGTCGCGCCGACCGAGGCGGGACGCGAATACTATGAGCGCCTCGTGCAGGCGCTGTCGGAACTCGACGAAGCCGGACAGGCGGTCGGCGCCGCGAGCGTCGTGCCGCAGGGCCGCTTGCGCGTGACGTCGCTGTCCGCGTTCGGATTGCGGCACGTGATGCAGGCCGTCACCGATTATGCGGGCCGGTTCCCGGACGTGGTCGTCGACATGACGCTGTCCGATCGCGTGGTCGACCTGATCGAGGAAGGCTATGACGTCGCGGTGCGCGCGGCGCCGAACGGACTGAAATCCTCGTCGCTGGTCGCGCGGCAGATCGCGACCGCGCACATCCTGCTGGTCGCGTCGCCCGAATATCTCGAGAAGCACGGCACGCCGCAGACGATCGCCGATCTCGCGCACCACAACTACCTGCGCCGCGATTCGAATTCGACGATGCTCGATTCGCTGGTGATCGACGCGGCCGCCGCGTCGCGCGTGAACCTGAACGGCAACCTGATCGTGAACCACCTCGAAGGGTTGCGCGCGGCCGTGCTCGCGGGCGCGGGCATCGCGCTGCTCGGCACCGAGGTGGTCGGCGACGACATCGAATCCGGCCGGCTCGTGCCGGTGCTGCTCGATTCGGTGCCCCCGCACGAGGCGCCGATCTATGCGGTGTATGCGAGCCGCCGCCACGTGTCCGCGAAGGTGCGCTCGTTCGTCGACTTCCTCGCCGCGCGTTTCGAAGGGCAGTCGCTGTGCCCGTCGATCGAATCGCACCTGCGCGTGCTGCCGATCACGCGGATCAAGCGCGCGGGCTGACCGGCGCTGCCCGCCCGCGGGCGGACATGAAAAAAGCGCGAGCCGTTGTGCGGTTCGCGCTTTTTCGTTTCTGCTCCGACGTGATGCGCGGATGCGCGGCGGTGAAGCAACCCGCCGCGTGCGTCAGCGTGCGATGCCGAGCCGGGCCTTCGCGTCGTCGTACTCGCGCTTCATCCGCTCGACGAGCTCGCCGACGCTCGGCAGGTCGTCCATCAGGCCGACGCCCTGGCCGGCACCCCAGATGTCCTTCCACGCCTTCGTCTTGTCGCCGCCGAAATTCATCTTCGTCTTGTCCGATTCCGGCAGCGCGTCCGGATCGAGGCCGGCCTTCTCGATGCTCTCGCGGATGTAGTTGCCGTGCACGCCGGTGAAGAGGTTCGTATAGATGATGTCGGACGATTTCGCGTTGAGGATCGCGTGCTTGTAGTCCTCGACCGCGTGCGCTTCCTGCGTCGCGATGAAGCGCGTGCCCATGTACGCGAAGTCGGCGCCCATCGCCTGCGCGGCGAGGATCGAGCCGCCGTTCGCGATCGAACCGGACAGCACGATCGGGCCGTCGAACATCCTGCGCACTTCGCCGACGAGCGCGAACGGCGACGTCGTGCCCGCATGGCCGCCGGCGCCGGCCGCGACGAGGATCAGCCCGTCGACGCCGGCTTCGAGCGCCTTCTGCGCATGGCGCAGGTTGATCACGTCGTGCAGCACGATGCCGCCGTAGCTGTGCACCGCGTCGACGATCTCGCGCGCCGGCGCGCGCAGGCTCGTGATGAAGATCGGCACCTTGTGCTCGACGCACACGCGCACGTCATGCTCGAGGCGCACATTCGACTGATGGACGATCTGGTTGACCGCGATCGGGCCGATCACAGCGTCCGGGTGCTTCGCCTTGTGGTCGGCGAGCTCGGACTGGATCTGCGTGAGCCATTCGTCGAGCAGTTCGGCCGGACGGGCGTTGAGCGCGGGGAAGGATCCGACGATACCCGCCTTGCATTGCGCGAGCACGAGTTCGGGGTAGCTGACGATGAACATCGGCGACGCGATGACGGGCAGCGTCAGGTTCTGCAGGACGGCGGGCAATGCCATGTGATGTCTCCAGTCTCGAGGGGCGGCCGGGGCCGGCGCGATCGCGCCGGCTTCGGCATGCATGCTTGGCGGTCGAACGGTGCTTCGAGTGTAGCGGCGTAGCGCTGCGCCCATATTAATACGAACGGTCGTGCGATTCTACGCGAGCTTAGCAAACGGCGCGGCGTGGCGACAATCGAGTGAGTGTTCTCTTTCTACGCATTCGGGCGGCTGCCGCGCGCAGCAGCCGGCTGCGCGCTCCTACAATACCCGCCATAACAAACCGACGAGAAACAAACCATGTCGTTTGACGCGTTTGCATCGTTTCGCGTGACGATGCAGGACACCGACATCTTCGGTGTCAAAGGAGGCGCGGGGCCGCCGCTTCTGCTGCTGCACGGCCATCCGCAGACCCACATGATCTGGCATCGCGTCGCCGCGACGCTGGCGAATCACTTCACGGTGATCGCGACCGACCTGCGCGGCTACGGCGCGTCGGGCAGGCCGCCGAGCGACGCGCGGCATGCGCCGTATTCGAAACGCGCGATGGCGGCCGACCAGGTCGCCGTGATGCGGCATTTCGGCTTCGAGCAATTCCACGTGTGCGCGCACGATCGCGGCGCGCGCGTCGCGCACCGGCTCGCGCTCGATCATCCGGCTGCCGTCGAACGGATGATGCTGCTCGACATCGCGCCGACGCTCGCGATGTACGAGAAAACCGATCGTGCGTTCGCGACCGCGTATTTCCACTGGTTCTTCCTGATCCAGCCGGCGCCGCTGCCCGAAACGCTGATCGAAGGTCGCACCGATGCGTATATCGAGCGCGTGATGGGCAACCGTTCGGCCGGGCTCGCGCCGTTCGCGCCGGAGGCGCTCGCCGCGTATCGCGCCGCGCTCGCGCAGCCGGGCGCCGTGCATGCGATGTGCGAGGACTACCGCGCGTCGGCGACGATCGATCTCGAACACGACCGCGCGGATCTCGAGCGCGGCAACAAGGTCGCGTGCCCGCTGCGCGTGCTGTGGGGCGAGCGCGGGATCGTCGGCCGCTGCTTCGATCCGCTCGACGAATGGCGGCGCGTCGCGCGCGACGTCAGCGGCCGCGCGCTCGATTGCGGGCACTACATTCCGGAAGAGGCGCCTGTCGCGCTGGTCGACGAGCTGCTCGCGTTCTTCGACGCGCGCGACGCGGCGGCGTGAGCGGCGCCGGCCGCGGCGGCAAGCGCCGACGGTCAGCGGCGCGCGGCGTCGTCTTCGACGAGCGGCGGCAGGCGGCGCGGCACGGGCGTCGATTTCACGATCGCCGTGCTCGTTTCCGCGCGCTCCGTCACCTTCGACAGGATGTCGTCAAGGTGCCCGATCGTGCGCAGGTAGAGCCGGCAGATGAAGCAGTCCTCGCCGGTCACCTTGTCGCATTCGACGAATTCGGGAATCCGCCGCAACACCTCCTCGACCAGATGCAGCTGCCCCGGCAGCGGCTTCACGCGGACGATCGCCTGCAGCGTGTAGCCGAGCGCGCGCGGGTCGAGCTCGACGGTGAAGCCCGCGATCACGCCCTGCGCTTCGAGCCGCCGCACGCGGTCGGCGGTCGCGGGCGCCGACAGCCCGATCTGCCGCGCCAGTTCGCTGGTGGCGATGCGCGCATCCTCGGCAAGCGCCGCGAGGATCGCGCGGTCGGTCGCATCCAGTGACGCGACGGCGGGCGGGGAAAGGCGTTTCGACATGATCGCTTTGCTTTCGAAGGTGAATCGGTGGTTTCGCTTCAGTTTAGTCGTGGATGCGCGGAAAGCAAGTTCCTAGAATCGAAGTCATCTTCTCTCGTCGAATGGAGTCCCTGATGGCCTCGAACGAAACCCGACGCGGCGCCGCCGAGATGGTCGCCGCGATGATGATGTCCGGCACGATCGGCTGGCTCGTGATGTCGTCGCAGCAACCGCTCACCAACGTCGTGTTCTTCCGCTGCCTGTTCGGCGCCGCGACGCTCGCGATCGTCTGCGCGGCGCTCGGCTTCCTGCGCCGCGCGCTGTTCTCGCCGCGCATGCTCGCGCTCGCGACGCTCGGCAGCGTCGCGATCGTCGCGAACTGGCTGCTGCTGTTCGCCGCGTATTCACGCGCGTCGATCTCGATGGCGACCGCCGTCTACAACACGCAGCCGTTCATGCTCGTCGCGCTCGGCGCGATCGTGTTCCGCGAACGGATCAACGCATCGACGATCACGTGGCTCGCGCTCGCCTTCGTCGGGCTCGTGTGCGTGGTGCGGGTCGAGCCGGCAGTGCTCGCGGTACCCGGCGAATATCTCGAAGGCGTCGCGCTGTCGCTCGGCGCGGCGTTCCTGTACGCGGTGTCGTCGATCGTCACGAAGCACCTGAAGGGCACGCCGCCACATCTGCTCGCGCTGCTGCAGGCCGGCCTCGGCATCGTGCTGCTCGCGCCGTTCGCCCACTTCGGCACGTTGCCCGCGACGCCCGCGCAGTGGCTCGATCTCGTCGTGCTCGGCGTCGTGAACACCGGCGTGATGTATGTGCTGCTGTACGGCGCGATCCAGAAGCTGCCGGTCGCGATGACGGGCGCGCTGTCGTTCGTCTATCCGGTCGTCGCGATCATCGTCGATCGCGTCGCGTTCGGGCAGACGCTCGCGTGGACGCAGGTGCTCGGCGCGCTGCTGATCCTGCTCGCGGCGGCCGGCGTGAACCTCGGCTGGCGCATCGTGCCCGCGCGTCGCGCGAGCGTCGGCAACTGAAACGCTCGAGCGATTCGGGGGGCGATTCTGCGGGCTGTTTCGGCTCGCTGACGGGGCCGTTTGCCGCGCCTGTTGGCGCCGCGTCCGGGAACGCCGATTGCCCGCGAACAACCGTAGGAAGTTGTAGGGAAACACCCGATGCGACGCCGCAGCGTCGCTCGTATGATGCGGCTGTGACGTTGATCACGTTCACAGGATTCCGATCTCATGCCGTTCGCCAGACAGGCCGAACGGCATTTTTTTATGCGCCGCTCCGGGCGAGCAGACGCCGCCGCGCGTCCAACCGCGCGAGCAGCGCGCGCCTCGCGTCGTCGTCCGACGCGCGCCAGCCCTTGATCTCGTCGCGCGTGCGCAGGCACCCCGCGCACCAGTCGGTACGCGGGTCGATCCTGCAGACGTCGGTGCACGGCGACGCGACCGTGCCGACCACCACCGGCACGTCGCTCATGCGTCGTTCCTCAACGCGACGTCGGCGACCGGTGCGCCGGTCAACGAGACGAGCTCCTGCGGCGACAGGTTGAACACAGCATGCGGATGGCCGGCGGCCGCCCACAGGCTGTCGAGCGCGAGCAGGTCGGCGTCGATCAGCGTGACCGGTTCGACGAGATGGCCGATCGGGCACACGCCGCCGATCGCGTAGCCGGTGTGGTCGCGCACGAACTTCGCATCGGCACGGCCGACCGGGCCGACCTGGGCGGCGACCTTCTTCTCGTCGACGCGGTTCACGCCGCTCGCGACGACGAGCACCGGCAGCCCGTCCGATTCGCGCCGAAACAGGATCGACTTCGCGATCTGCGCGACCGAGCAGCCGAGCCCGGCCGCGGCCTCGGCGGAGGTCTTGCCGGTTTCGGCGAGCATCACGATGCCTTTCGAATGCCCGCGCTCGCGCAGCAGTAGCGCGACGCGTCGCGCGGAATCGGGGAGGGAGTCGAATGAAGTGGGTGTCGTCATGGAGAATCCGTGAGTGTCGGGTCAGACGCAGCTCGGCGCGTCGGTCGCACTCTGCGCCTTCGCGAGCAGCGCGCGGCCGGCGCGCGACACGTTCGCGCGGCCGATCGCGTTCGAGATGAAGTCGCCGGCGGCGACCACCTGCGCGAGGTCGATGCCGGTGTCGATGCCGAGGCCCTGCATCAGGTACAGCACGTCCTCGGTCGCGACGTTGCCGGTCGCGCCCTTCGCGTACGGACAGCCGCCGAGGCCGGCGACCGACGCGTGGAAGATCTCGATCCCTTCGAACAGCGCCGCGTAGATGTTCGCGAGCGCCTGGCCGTAGGTGTCGTGGAAATGGCCCGACAGCCGTTCGCGCGGAAACACGCGCGTGACGGCCGACAGCACTTCGCGCGTGCGCTTCGGCGTGCCGACGCCGATCGTGTCGGCGATGTCGATCTCGTCGCAGCCGAGCGCGGCGAAGCGTTCGACGACGTCGACGACCGACGCGACCGGCACCTCGCCCTGGTACGGGCAGCCGAGCGTGCACGACACGCTGCCGCGCAGCCGCACGCCGGCATCCTTCGCGGCCTTCGCGACCGGCTCGAAGCGCGCGATGCTTTCCGCGATGCTGCAGTTGATGTTCCGCTGCGAGAACGCCTCGCTCGCCGCGCCGAAGATCACCACTTCGTCCGCGCGTGCGGCGAGCGCGTTCTCGAAGCCCTTCAGGTTCGGCGTGAGCACCGAATACACGGTGCCCGCGCGGCGCTCGATGCCAGCCATCACGTCGGCGCCGTCGGCCATCTGCGGCACCCATTTCGGCGACACGAACGACGCGGCCTCGATGTTGCGGAAACCGGCGCGCGACAGCCGGTCGACGAGCGCGATCTTCACGTCGGTCGGCACGAAGGTCTTTTCGTTCTGCAGCCCGTCGCGCGGGCCGACTTCGACGATCTTGACGGCGGTGGGGAACGTCATGGTTGTCTCCAGTTTGTGTAGGCGGAATTCAGTAGCCGCGCGCGTAGTCGACGACGCCGCCGACCCGCTCGCCGCGCTCGAGCGCGCGGATCTTGCCCGCGATCTGCTCGACGGCTTCGTCGCGCAGCGTCTCGGCCGAACAGTGCGGCGTGATCGTGATGCGCGGCGCGTGCCAGAACGGATGATCGGCCGGCAGCGGCTCGTGCTGGAACACGTCGAGCGTCGCCGCGGCGAGCTGGCCACTTGCGAGCGCGTCGAGCAGGTCGGCTTCGACGAGATGCGCGCCGCGTGCGACGTTCACCAGGTACGCACCGGGCGCGAGCCGGGCGAAGGTGCGCGCCGACAGGATCCCGTCGGTATCGCGCGTGCTCGGCAACAGGTTCACGAGTACTTTCGCGCCGTCGATGCACGCGTCGAATGCGTCGTCGCCCGCGAAGGTGTCGATACCGTCGAGCTGCTTCGGGCTGCGGCTGTAGCCGCGCACCGGCAGGCCGAGCGCGGCGAGCGCCTGCGCGACCTGCGCACCGAGCACGCCGAGGCCGAGCACCGCGACGGTGAAGTGCGCGCGCGGATGCGGTTCGAGCACCTGCCAGCGGCGCTCGCGCTGCAGCGCCTCGTATTCGTCGAAGCGGCGCAGGTAGCGCAGCACCGCGTGCGTCACGTATTCGATCATCTGCTGCGCCATGCCCGAATCCTCGAGGCGCACCAGCGGCACGTCGCGTGGCAGCGTGCCGGGATGCGCGCGCTCGAGCGCGAGCAGCGCGTCGACGCCCGCGCCGAGATTGAAGATCGCGCGCAGGCCGTCGCGCGGCGCGAACAGCTCGCGCGGCGCGCGCCACACGAGCGCGTAGTCGGCGGCGGCCGTGTCGCCCGGCTGCCATGCACGCAGCTCGGCGTCGGGCAGCGCCTGCGCGATCGCGTCGCGCCATGCGTCGGCTTCCTGGTGCGGCGAGTAGAACAGGATCTTCATGCGCTTACTTCGCGAACAGCTGGCCGATGTCGGCGAACGCCTTGAATTCGAGCGCGTTGCCGCACGGATCGAGGAAGAACATCGTCGCCTGCTCGCCGACCTCGCCCTTGAAGCGGATGTGCGGCTCGATCACGAAGCGCGTGTGTGCGGCCTTCAGTTTATCGGCGAGCGCATGCCATTCGTCCATCGACAGCACGACGCCGAAATGGCGCACGGGCACGTTGTCGCCGTCGACCGGATTCACCGCGCTCGCGCCGGTTTCGTCCGGCGCGAGATGCGCGACGAGCTGGTGGCCGAAAAAGTCGAAGTCGACCCAGTGATCCGAGCTGCGGCCCTCGGGGCAGCCGAGCAGGCCGCCGTAGAACGCGCGCGCGTCGGCGAGGCTCGATACGGGAAAGGCGAGATGGAACGGGCGCAGCGCGCCGGCGGGCGTAGCGGACATCGGGCGTCTCCTGTCGATCGGCACCGGCGCGGTGGCGCGCGGGTTTCGATCCGATGCATGGCAAGCGGGAAGCCCACATTCTACGGTTTCGCGGCGGGTTGCGCCGCCGCGGGGCCGCCGGTGCGCGCGGCGCGGCTCGCGCGGGTGGCCGACGGCGGCCTCGTTGGGCGCCCATCGTCGGTAGCCATCCGCGGCGGCCGTCGCCGGGTGCCCATCGCCGGCGGCCGTCCCCGGTGCCCGTCGCCGGCGGCCGTCCCACGCAGAAGCAAAGCACAAAATATTGGTTCGGCCGTCGCGCGCGGCGCGCCACAATCGAACCTCGTCTCCAAGCAAAGCAAGCGAGGGCAATCATGCGCGCATGCAGCAAATCGGCGTGGCCGCCGCGGCTCGTGACCGTTCCGGGCCTGCACGGCAGCGAAGGCGCCCACTGGCAGACCTGGCTGGAGCGGCAGTTCCCGCGTTCGCTGCGGGTCGAGCAGGCCGACTGGGACGCCCCCGATCTCGCGCGCTGGGCGCAGTCGGTGCGCGCGCTGCTCGAGCGCGAGCGCGGCCCGTTCGTGCTGGCCGCGCACAGCTTCGGCTGCCTCGCGGCCGCGCATGCGCTCGCGCAATGGCCGCAGGCGGCCGACGTCGCGGGCGTGCTGCTCGTCGCACCGGCCAGTCCGAGGAAATTCACGTTCGCCGGGTCGTTCGACGCGCGCCGGCTCGCGGTGCCGTCGATCGTGATCGGCAGCGAGACAGATCCATGGATGCCGCTCGCCGATGCGCGCACGCTCGCGCAGCGGCTCGGCAGCGCATTCGTGAACCTCGGCGACGCGGGGCACATCAACACGGCAGCGGGCTTCGGGCCGTGGCCGCGCGCGAAATATTTCGTCGACACGCTGGTGCATTGCGCGGCGCCGCTGCGCTTTCGCGATGCGGACGACGGCTTCGACGCCGCGCTCGTCGACCGCGCGCTCGCGCACGCGATCTGACACTCACCGGCACGCGCTGCGCAGCGTCGTCGCGCCGCTACGACGCGGAGACAGGCGCTACCGCAGCCGGATCCGAGTAGCTCGACCGGCCGTTCTCGACGTGGCCCGCGAAGCGGCGCGAGAACGTGCCGTTCGCGCCATCGCTCACCGTAACGTCATACCAGTGGTGGCTCGATGCGAGCGCCCACTGCTCGACGCGTTCGTCGCCGCCGTGCAGCGTCACCTGACGCGCGGGCGCGCCGTATGCGTTGTCGGCCAGCGTCAGCGTGACGTGGCCCGCGCCATGGTTGCGCAGCTTCAGGTACAGGTTGCCGTTCGCGATGTCGTAGCCGGCCTTCACCTCCGGCTGCGCGTGGTTGCGGCGGCGCGCGGTCGCGGCCGACACGTTGCCCGCGAACATCCGGACGAAGCCGTTCGGCCCGTACACCGAGAACGCATACACGCCGTTCGTCTCCGTCAGGTCGAAGTCCGCGTGCAGCACGCGGCGCGCGCCGACCGTGTAGCGCCACGGACCGTCGGTGCGGTTCGTCGCGTACACCTGGAAGTGCGCGCCCTGGTTGCCGCGGTTCGCGAACTCGATGCGCAGCGTGTTGCCGCCATAGATGCTCGCGTTCACATGCAGTTCGTAAGGCAGCGCGCGTGCGGGCCGCACGCCGGGTTCCTGCGGGACGATCGGCGACGGCGTCGCGGGCACGGTGGGCGCGGGTTGCGACGTGCATTGCTGGTCGGCGATCGAGCGGTACTGGCTCGTATCGGGCAGCGACGGAAACGATGCATCCGACGAGCGGAAGTCGAACGCGGCGGTGAGGTCGCCGCAGACGGTGCGGCGCCACGGCGTGATGTTCGGCTCGTCGATGCCGAAGCGCTCGCCGATGAAGCGGATCACCGACGTGTGGTCGAACACCTGGGAGCACACGAAGCCGCCTTTCGACCACGGCGACACGACCGTCATCGGCACGCGCGGCCCGAGGCCGTACGGCAGCCCGTCGGCGGTGTAGCTGCCGCCGCGGCCCGGGTTCACGACGGTATGCAGCTCGCCGTCGGTCGTCACGGTCGACGCGCCCTGCGCGGCGGAGGTGGGCGGCTGCGGCGGCACGACATGGTCGAAGAAGCCGTCGTTCTCGTCGTACATGATGAACAGCACGGTCTTCGCCCACACGTCCGGATTCGACGTCAGCGCGTCGAGGATCTGCGACGTGTAGTTCGCGCCGTACGCCGGCGTGTATTTCGGATGCTCGGAGAACGCGGCGGGCGGCAGCAGCCACGACACCTGCGGCAGCCGGTCATTGATCACGTCGTCCTTCAGGTTGTCGAGCGTGCGCACCGTCTGCGCGCGCTGGTACAGCGACGAGCCCGGCTTCGCGTTGATGAAGTTCGTGAAGTTCTGCAGGATGTTCGTGCCGTAGTTGCCGTTGTACGGGTCGGCCCAGGTGAGCCCCTGCTGGTAGATCTGCCACGACACGCCGTGCGCCTCGAGCCGTTCGGGGAAGGTCGTCCACGACAGCAACTGGTACGCGGGCGGCAGGTCGCCGTCGACGTAGTCGGCGTTGTCGAGCAGCGGGCCGCCGAACTTTCCGGTCGGATCGACCGTCCCCGTCATCAGGTACGCGCGGTTCGGGTGCGTCGGCCCCGGCAGCGAGCAGAAGTAGTGGTCGCACACGGTGAACGCATCGGCGAGCGCATAGTGGAACGGGATGTCCTCGCGCACGTGATAGCCCATCGTCATGTCGGTCTTGTTCGCGGGCCACTGGTCGTAGCGGCCGCCGTCGATCGCCGCGTGGGTCTTCGCCCACGAATGGTCGAGCGCGCCGAGGCACTGCGCGCTGGTCGTCTTCGTGTCGAGCCGAAACGGCAGCACCGGTTTCGTCGGGTCTTCCTTCGACGGCTGGTACCACACCGGCTTGCCGTTCGGCAGCGGGATCGGGAAGCGGTCGTTGTAGCCGCGCACGCCGCGCAGGTGTCCGAAGTAATGGTCGAACGAGCGGTTCTCCTGCATGAACACGACGATGTGCTGCACATCGCGGATCGTGCCGGTGCCGCGCGCGGCCGGAATCGCGAGCGCGCGGCGGATCGATTCAGGAAACGCGTTGAGCGCGACGGCGGCGCCCGCCGATTGTGCGACGGTATGCAGGAAACGGCGGCGGCTGGATGACGTCATGTTGTTTCACCTCGGTTCTGCGATCGGGGACGGGACAGGAACGGCGGGATCAGTGCGGCGACGACGCGGCGACGCCGGATGTGCCCGCGTTCGTCGCGGGCTTGGCGTCGTCGTCATCGTCGGGCGGGTAGTGGACGACGGGCGGCGCGAGCGGTGCGGCTTCCGACGCTGCGGCGCTCGCGCCTGCACCGCTGTTGAATGCGCTCGCGGAGCCGGACGATGCGCCGGCCGGTGGCGAGCCGTCGGCCGTGTGCGCGTCGTGCGGCGCGTCGTCGCTGCAGGCGGCGACGAAGGTGGCGGCACACAGAACGACGACGAGGGCAACGCGGCGCATGACTTCTCTCCTGGCAGGCGGATCGGGAAACGATTTCCAGTATGCCGATGCGATGCGACGATTCGGTGAATCGTTTGCAACCGGGGCGTGATCGCGAAAGGCTTTCGCGAAGCTGACCGGATGCTTTCGCGAAGCATCGCATGCACGCATGGTGGAATTTTCCAGCGGACGCGGCGGCCGCGCGTATTTACACGCGTGTGCAATGCGACGACGGATTCATTGCAATGCCTGCCGTGTGCGCGGCGCGCCGAATGCGATCGGCAATCGGCGGTGGATGCGCCGCGAATCACGCCGAAAAGCGGGCGTTTTTGCCGCTTTGCCAGCGCACGATCAGCTACGCGCCAGCGTCGTGCCATGCCTGCGTCAAGAAAGGCGGCGCAGCCAGTTTGCCGCGCGTTGGGGCGCAACCCGCACATACCCGCGGCACCGGAATTGCTAACTGCGCCGATGCGCGTGCCGTCGCGCGCGGCCATCCGCGCACGGGCGGCACATCTGCATCCATTCACCCCATGGAGCGAGCAGAAGTCATGTCCAGCGATCGATCCGATTCCCCGTCCGCCGAACCGGCGCGCGATGCCGGCGCGCCGACACCCGCGCCCGGCCATGCAGCGGCGCTGCCGTTGCCGCACGATACGCCGTCGAGTGCCGCACGGCGCCGTTTTTTGCAATCCGCGGCCGCGGCCGCGACGGTCAGCGCCACGTCGCACGTTCATCCGCGGCCGGCGCACGCCGCGTCCGGCCCGGCTACCTCGCACCGCGATCCGGTCCCGGCACAACCGGTGCATCTCGACATCAACGGGCGTGCATACACGCTGCAACTCGAACCACGCGTCACGCTGCTCGACGCGCTGCGCGAATATGCGGGCCTGACGGGCACGAAGAAGGGCTGCGACCGCGGGCAGTGCGGCGCCTGCACGGTGCTCGTGGAAGGGCGGCGCATCAACGCGTGCCTGACGCTCGCGGTGATGCACGAAGGCGAGCGGATCACGACCGTCGAGGGCCTCGCGCGCGGTGGCGTGCTGAGCCCCGTGCAGCGTGCGTTCGTCGAACACGATGCGTTCCAGTGCGGCTACTGCACGTCCGGCCAGGTCTGCTCCGCGACCGCGCTGCTCGACGAGTACTCGTCCGGGGCCGCGAGCGCCGTCACCGACGATGTGCGGCGGCACCCGGCGCAACTGTCGGACGACGAGATCCGCGAACGCATGAGCGGCAACCTGTGCCGCTGCGGTGCGTATCAGAACATCGTCGCCGCCGTGCGCGCCGCGCACGCGGCACGCGGCTAGCCGACGGAGGCACCGCAATGGAAGCGATCTCCTACGAACGCGCCACCGACGTCGCCGCTGCCGTGCGCGCGGCGCAGCGGCCGGGCGCGGCGTTCATCGGCGGCGGCACGAACCTGCTCGACCTGATGAAGGGCGGCGTCGTGCGGCCCGTCGCGCTCATCGACATCACGCGCATTGCCGGCCTCGACTCGGTCGATGCGCTGCCCGGCGGCGGGCTGCGCATCGGTGCGCTCGTGCGCAACAGCGACGCGGCCGACCATCCGCGCATTCGCACCGACTATCCGCTGCTGTCGCAAGCGCTTCTCGCCGGCGCGTCCGCGCAATTGCGCAACATGGCGACCGTGGGCGGCAACCTGATGCAGCGCACGCGCTGTCCGTATTTCTACGATCCGGCGTTCGCGCAATGCAACAAGCGCGCGCCGGGCAGCGGCTGCGCGGCGATCGGCGGTCACAACCGGATGCACGCGATACTCGGCGCGAGCCCGCAGTGCGTGGCGGTGAACCCGTCGGACATGAGCGTCGCGCTCGCGGCGCTCGACGCCGTCGTGCAGGTGAGCGGCCCGCACGGCGCGCGGCAGATTCCGTTCGCGTCGTTTCACCGGCTGCCCGGCGATCGGCCCGATCTCGACACGACGCTCGAGCCCGGCGAACTGATCACCGCGGTCGACCTGCCGCCGCCGCGCTTCGCCGACCATGCGCACTATCTGAAGGTGCGCGACCGCGCGAGCTACGCGTTCGCGCTGGTGGCCGTGGCCGCCGCGCTGCGGATGGACGGCCCGCGCATCGCGGAGGCGCGGATCGCGCTCGGCGGCGTCGCGCACAAGCCGCTGCGCGCGACGGCCGCGGAACGGCATCTCGCGGGTCGCGCGCCGACCGATGCCGCGCTGCGCGAGGCGGCCGCGCTCGAGCTGCGCGATGCGCGGCCGCTCGACGGTAACGGATTCAAGGTCGCGCTCGCGCAGCGCGCGATCGTGCGCGCGGTGACGATCGCCGCCGGCGCGACGGGAGGTGCCGCATGAACACGCTGACGGGACAGCCGCTTGACCGCGTCGACGGCGAACTCAAGGTGACGGGCGGTGCGCGTTACGCGGCCGAGTTTGCCGATGCGCGGCTCGCGCATGCGGTGCTCGTGACCAGCACGATTCCATCGGGACGCATCGAGTCGATCGACACGGCGCGCGCCCGCGCGATGCCGGGCGTGCTGCTCGTGATGACGCACGAGAATGCGATGCGACTGCCGAACGGCGGCCGTCCGCCGCTGTCGCCGCCCGCCGGGCGCCGGCTCACGCTGCTGCAGGACGACGCGGTGCGCTACAGCAACGAGCCCGTCGCGGTCGTCGTCGCCGACACGCTCGAGCACGCGACCGATGCCGCGAATGCGGTGCGCGTGCGCTATCGCGCGAGCGGCGCCGCGCTCGATTTCGCACGCGAGAAGGGCGCCGCGCGCGTGCCGCCGAAGCAGCAGGGGCGCGCGATGGACACGCAGCGCGGCGACGTCGACGCGGGCCTGCGCGAAGGCGCGGTACGCATCGACGCGACCTACACGACGCCGATGCAGCATCACAACCCGATCGAGCCGCACGCGACGATGGCGCACTGGGACGGGCCGACGCTCACGCTGCACGATGCGACGCAGGGCGTGTCGGGCGCGAGCACCGCGGTGGCCGCGGTCTTCGGCATCGCACCGGAACAGGTCCGCGTGATTTCACCGTTCCTCGGCGGCGGTTTCGGCTGCAAGGGATCGTCGTGGTCGCACGTGTCGCTGTGCGCGATGGCCGCGAAGCAGGTCGGTCGCCCGGTCCGGCTCGCGCTGACGCGGCCGCAGATGTTCGGCCCAGTCGGCGGCCGGCCATTCACCGAACAGCGCATCGTGCTGGCCGCCCGCCACGACGGCACGCTGACCGCGATGCGCCACGACTCGATCGTCACCACGTCGACCTTCGAGGACTGGACGGAGATGTGCGGGATGCCGACGCGCATCATGTATGCGGTGCCGAACCAGGCGACCACGCACCGGATCGTGGCGCTGAACGTCGGCACGCCGACGTTCATGCGCGCGCCCGGCGAGACGCCCGGCTCGTTCGCACTCGAGTCGGCGATGGACGAGCTCGCGTGGCGGCTCGGGATGGATCCGGTCGCGCTGCGGCTCGCGAATTATGCCGAGGTCGATCCGCAGGACGGCAAGCCGTGGTCGAGCAACAAGCTGCGCGAGTGCTACCGCGTCGGCGCGCAGCGCTTCGGCTGGTCGCGCCGCACCGGCGCGCCGCGCACGATGCGCGACGGCGACACGCTGATCGGCCTCGGGATGGCGGCCGCCACGTATCCGGCGAACCGCAGCGAGGCGGCAGCGCGTGCGCGCATCCTGCCGGACGGCACGGCCGAAGTGGCGTCGGGCACGCAGGACATCGGTACCGGCACCTACACGGTGATGACGCAGGTCGCCGCCGATGCGCTCGGCTTCGCGCCGCAACACGTGCGTTTCGTGCTCGGCGATTCGAGCCTGCCGCGCGCCCCGGTGTCGGGCGGCTCGCAATCGGCGGCGAGCGTCGCGCCGGCCGTGCGCGAGGCCGCACTACAGGCGCGCGCGAAGCTGATCGCGCTGGCGATCGCCGATCCGGGCTCGCCGCTGCACGGCGCGGCGGCCGACGACGTGACGATCGACGACGGCTGGCTCGTGCATCGCGGCGACCCGTCGCGGCGCGATCCGGCCGCGGCGGTGATCGCACGGGCGGGCGGCCGTCCGATCGACGCGCAGGCGACGACGAAGCCGGGCGACGAGAAATCCCGCTACGCATCCCACTCCTTCGGCGCGGTGTTCGCGGAAGTACACGTCGACGCCGAACTCGGCACGATCCGCGTGCCGCGCATCGTCGGCGTGTACAGCGTCGGCCGCGTGCTCAATGCGAAGACCGCGCGCAGCCAGCTGCTCGGCGGGATGGTGTGGGGGCTGGGCACCGCGCTCGAGGAAGGTTCGCATCTCGACGTGCGGCACGGCCGCTTCACGAATGCGAACCTCGCCGAATATCACGTGCCGGTGAATGCGGATATCGGCGAGTTCGACGTGACCTTCGTCGACGAGAGCGACACGCATTTCAATCCGCTCGGCATTCGCGGTATCGGCGAGATCGGGATCACCGGCGTGCCGGCCGCGATTGCCAATGCCGTCTATCACGCGACGGGCGTGCGCGTGCGCGATCTGCCGATCACGCTCGACAAGGTGGCGATGCCGGCGCGGGCCTGAGCGCGTCAGCGTCGCGGCGTCCTGCGCCGCACTTCGCTGCGCAGCCAGTCGAGCCACGTGCGGATCGCCGCTTCGTGCGGATGGCCCGGGCGCCACACCACGTAGTGCGCATACACGTCGGTCACGCGCACCGCCGACACGCGCACGAGCGTGCCGGACGCGAGTTCGGGTTCGATCAGCGAGCGGCGCGCGAGCGCGACGCCGCGTCCTTTCAGCGCCGCGTCGATCAACGCGTTCGCATCGGTGAAGCGCGGCGCGCGCGCGGATTCGACGAGGTCCAGGCGCGCGGCCTGGAACCACGGTTCCCACGGCTGCGCGGGGTGGCGCAGCAGGGTCGCGCGCACGAGATCGGCAGGCGTGCGCGGCGCGATGCCGTCGCGATTGCGGTACGCGGGGCTCGCGACCGGAAAGACCGTCTCGTTCATCAGCTTCTCGGCGACGACGCCCGGCCAGGTGCCGGGCCCGTAGCGCAGCGCGACGTCGATGCGGTCGCGCTTGCGCAGCGGCGCGAGCGCCGCGTCCGGATGCAGCGAGATCGCGATGTGCGGATGCGCGGCCGCGAAGCGCGGCAGGCGCGGCGCGAGCCAGCGCTCGGCGACGCTCGGCAGCACGCTCACGTTCAGCGTGACGTCGCAGGTGCGCGGGCGGTCGCGCACGGCGAGCGCCGGCTCGAACGCGCGTTCGAGCACGCTCAGGCCCTGGCGCACCTGCAGCACGAGCGCATGCGCGGCATGCGTCGGCGTGGCGCCGTTGCGCTCGCGCGTGAACAGCGGATGACCGAGCTGCGCTTCGAGCGTGCGGATGTGCTGGCTGACCGCGCCCTGCGTGAGCGCGAGTTCGTCGGCCGCGCGCGTGAAGCTCTGCAGCCGCACGGCGGCTTCGAACGCACGCAGCGTCTGCAGCGGGGGAAGGTGGATGCGTCGCATCACGCATTAGTAGCACTAATGCCCGAGCACGACAATTCATCGTTTGTGGCGGCCGGCCGCGCGCTCCTACACTCGGTTCCGTCTTTCAACGCGCCCGCCGGGCAACCCCATCCATGAACGCATATCGTCTCTATCTTTCGCCGGGCGCGTGTTCGCTCGCCGCCCACATCGCGCTCGAGGAAACCGGCGCGCCGTTCGACGTCGAGATCGTGTCCGTGCGCGAGCGGCAGAATCTCGACGCGCGCTATCTCGCGATCAACCCGAAGGCGCGCGTGCCGGTGCTCGCGATTCCCGGCGAGCCGCGCGTGCTGACCGAAACGCCCGCGATCCTCACGTATCTCGCGCGCCGTCATCCGAACGCGCGGCTGCTGCCGCTCGACGATCCGCTGCGCGAGTCGCGCTGCCACGAATGGCTCGCCTGGCTGGTCGGCTGGGTGCACGGCGTCGGCTACGGCACGCTGTGGCGGCCGGGGCGCTTCATCGGCGATCCTGCGCTGCACGGCGCGATCAGCGCGCACGGGCGCGGGCTGATCGACGCCGCGAACGCATCGATCGAAGCCGCGCTCGCCGACGGCCGCACGTGGGCCGAGCCGGGCGGTCATTCGATCGTCGATCCGTTCCTGCTGGTGCTGTATCGCTGGGGTGTCGCGATCGGGCTCGACATGACGCGGCATCCCGCGTGGACCGCGCATGCGCAGCGCGAGGCCGCGCGGCCGGCCGCGCGGCGCGCGCTGACGCGCGAGCAGGTCTGACACGCGGCCGCGGCGGGCCGGTAGGCGGCATGGCCGCTTCGTTCGACGAGTCGTTCGGATAACGAAGTTCGGACGTGTCCAATTGCCCTGTCGCGCCCATTCCATTGTAATGAGAATCATTCTCAACAATGGAATGGAGTGAGCATGAGCCGTTGTATTCAGTCACGCGCGACGCCGCCGCGCCGCGCGAGCGCGTCCGTCGCATTCGCGATGATGACCTGTGCGGCCGCGCCGGCCTGCGCGGACGAGGGCGAGCCGCGGCACGCGCCGCACCTGAACCCGATCTTCGTTCACGGCGAGCGCGACGCGGGCTCGCGCGTCGACCGCTCGGGCTCCGCCAAATATGCGACGCCGCTGCTCGACGTGCCGCAGACGATCACCGTCGTGCCGCGCGTGGTGCTCGACGAACAGCAGGCGCTGAGCCTGCGCGAGGCGCTGTCGAACGTCGCGGGCATCACGTTCAACGCGGGAGAGGGCGGCGGCGGTTCGGGCGACATGTTCAATATCCGCGGCTTCGGCGCGAATGCGAATATGCAGATCGACGGCCTGCGCGACAGCGCTCAGAACAATCGCAGCGACCTGTTCAACATCGAGGCGGTCGAGGTCATCAAGGGGCCGAACTCGGTATTCGGCGGCGCGGGCACGACGGGCGGCTCGGTGAACCTAGTCAGCAAGACCCCGAAGGCCGGCGCGTCCACGGAAGCCGGCACGATGCTCGGCACGTCCGGCTACCGCCGCGTGACGCTCGATGCGAACCGGCCGCTGCCCGGCACCGACGATCGGGCGGCGTTCCGCCTGAACGCGATGGCGCACGTCAACGAAGTGCCGGGCCGCGACGACATCCGCAAGCGGCGCTGGGGCGTCGCGCCGTCGCTGGCGTTCGGTCTCGGCACGCCGACGCGCGTCACGCTCGGCTATTTTCACCAGTACGACAACAACCTGCCCGACTACGGGCTGCCGGCGCACAACGGCCAGGTGCTGGCCGGCGTATCGCGCGACAGCTATTTCGGCTGGCGCAATCTCGATCGCGAACGCATCACGTCGGACGCGTTCACCGTGAAGGCCGAACACGACGTGTCGTCCAGCCTGAAGGTGCAGAACCTGAGCCGCTATGCGCACCTGAATCGCGACACCGTGATTTCCGCGTCGCACGTGAACCTGCAGGGGCTGCCGCCCGGGCGCTACAAGCCGGCCGGGCCGCAGGGCTACGGCCGCGATGCGTCGACCACGATGTGGGCGAACCAGACGAACATCACGAGCGAGTTCGCGACGCTCGGGATCGGGCACACGCTCGTCACCGGCTTCGAGATCTCGCGGGAAACGTACGGCCGCACGACCTATTCGTACGGGCTCAACCGCTTCTATCCGGCCGACGGTTTCGCGCTCGCCACCCCGCCGGGCGTCTGGCAAGGGCCCGCGCGGCGCCAGGACAGCGCGCGCAACGACACGGCGCTCGTCGTGAAGGCGCTGTACGCGTTCGACACGATCTCGCTCGGCCGCAATTGGGACGTCGACGTCGGGCTGCGGCACGACTGGATCGACGGCTGGGCGGAAAGTACGCCGGCCGGCAAACCAACCGAGCGCGCGGACAGCGACGACCGTCATCTGAGCACGCGCGCGGCCCTCGTGTTCAAGCCGACCGATAACGGCCGCGCGTATTTCGCCTACGGCACGTCGTTCAACCCGTCCGCCGAATTTCTCGTCACCACCGGCTCCGGCGTGAGCGCGGCGACCGGCGCGCTCGCCCCCGAGAAAAACGAGAGCTTCGAACTCGGCGCGAAATGGGAAGGGCTCGCGGGCATCGCGCTGAACGGCGCGCTGTTCCAGACCGAAAAGAAGAACGCGCGCGAACGAATGGCCGACGGCAGCTACGCGCTCGTGGGCCGGCAACGCGTGCGCGGCGTCGAACTCGGCGCCGCCGGCAAGGTGACGCCGCGCTGGGACCTGTTCGCGAACTACACGTATCTGGCGAGCGTCACGCTCAGTTCGCCGGCCACGCCGCGCCGTGAGGGCCAGGCGCTCGGCAACACGCCGCGGCACGCATTCAACGTGTGGACGACCTATCGATTGCCGGCGGGCTGGACGATGGGCTACGGCTCGCACTTCGTTGGCCGGCGCAACGTGACGTCGCAAGGCGACGGCCAGCTCGGTGCGTACTGGGTGCACAGCCTGATGGCCGGTTACGAGGTGAGCCGCCGGCTGCGCTTCCAGCTGAACGTCGACAACCTGTTCGACCGTGCGTATGTCGAACGCGTGCGGCAGGTGTCGGGGAGCGAATCGCGATCGTCCGCGGTCGAGTTCGGCGACGGCCGCTCGGCGATGCTGTCGGCCGTGTACACGTTCTGAAGGCCCGTGCGGGTTTGGCAAGCCGGCGGCGCGCCGGCCCCCGCTAGCGGGCAAACAGCGGATAGGTCGCGCCAGCGATCAGCGCGGCGGCGAGCCAGACCACGCTCCACGAACTGACGGCGAGCAGCGGCGGAATCGCGAGCGGCGTGGCGAACAACCCGAGATAGACGATCGTGTTCGCCATCCCGAGCGCGGTGCCCGCATGGTTCGCGCCCGCGAGCGTCGCGAGTTCGGTGTACGCGACGCCGTGCCATGCCGACACGCAAATGCCGGCGAACACGAGAATCGCTACGATCGCGGCGAGCGGCACGTGCGGGCTGCCGGCGGTGGCCGCCGCGAGCAGCGCGAACGATCCGGCCGCCACGGCAACCGACCCGCGCAGATACGCGCGCCGGTTGCCGTGGCGGTCGGTATGACGGCCGCTCCAGACCCGCATCACCATCGCGCCGACCTGCAGCGCGACCATCGCCGCGCTGATGCCGGCGAGGCCGAGCCGGCCGAAATCGTGCAGGAACACGGTCGCGAACGTGAGTACCGCGAACTGCGGCGCACATAGCGCGCCGATGCCGAGCACGATGCGCCACACGCGGCCGCTCGCGAGCGGGCTGCGCATGGCTGCGGCAGGCGGTTGCTGCGCGGCAGGGCGGTGCGCTGCGGGTCCATGCGCGGTGGCCGGCGCGTGGGGCGGTTCGTGCAGCCAGCGCCACGTCAGCGCCGCCGATCCGGCACACAGCAGCATCAGCGCACCGTACACCGCGGCGAAGCCGGCATGCGACGCGAGCGACGGCAGCAGCGCCGCGCCGACGCCGCCGCCGAGCGGCACGGCCGTCTGGCGGATGCTCATCGCGAGCCCGCGTTCGCGCTCGCCGAACCAGCGCATCACCGCGCGTCCGCTCGAGCCGTTCACGCTGCCACCGAGCAGGCCGACGCAGCACATCGCCGCGACGACGCGCATGAGCGGCGGCACCGCGTGCGCGCTCGGGACGATCGCGATCACCATCAGCGCCAGCATCGCGGCCGTCGCGACGAGGCCGGTGAGCAATACGCGACGGTCGCCGAAACGGTCGGCGGCGATCCCCCATGGCAGCTCCGACAGCGCGACCCCGAAGCCGAGCGCGCCGAGCACGAGGCCGAGCGCGCCGTTGTCGAGGTGGTAGGCCGAGCGCATCCACACGGCGGTGGTCGGAATGCCGGCCGCGGCGGCGGAAAAGCTCATGTTCGCGGCGACGCCGGCCGCGAGCACGCGCCAGCGGTGGGCCGGGCCGCGCGCGTCGTGCGCCGGCGAGGATGGGGAAGCGAGGCAGGAGGTATCCATGGCGACAAAGCCCGTTCGGAAATTGACATCACCAGTGTGGCGACCTACATTCATCCTGAAAATCGGAAAGTTTTTGATGAATCGTTCGATAAAGCGGGATGGTTGACATGTCCGGACAACACAATGCCCATGGCGCGACGCCGCTCGCGGCACCCGACGCCGCGCTGGCCCGACCGAACTTCGACGTCGCCGCGTTGCGCAGCCTGGTGGCGGGCGTGGATCTCGGCAGCTTCGCGAAGGCTGCCGATCGCGTCGCGCGTTCGTCGTCGGCGGTGAGCGCGCAGATCCGCAAGCTCGAGGAGCAGGCCGGCACGCCGCTGTTCGTGAAGGCCGGGCGCGGGCTCGCGCTGACCGACGCCGGCGACGCGATGCTGCGTTATGCGCGGCGGATGATCGAACTGAACGACGAAGCGGCCGCGGCCGTGCGCGGCGTGAATCTCGACGGCTGGGTGCGGGTCGGCCTGCAGGAGGATTTCGGCGAGGCGATCCTGCCCGACGTGCTCGGGCGGTTCGCGCGTGCGCATCCGAAGGTGAGGATCGAGGCGCGCGTCGCGCGCAACGCGGAGCTGCTCGAGCGGCTCGACGCGAACCAGCTCGATCTCGCGCTGGTGTGGGGCGACCCGGCGTCGGCGACGCTCGTGTCGCGCGCGGGCATCGACAGCGACGCGATCGCGCAGGTGCCGATGCAGTGGATCGCGGCGGTCGGCGCGGCGGGCCTGGGCATGTCGGACGGCGGCGGCCCGGCGGAGGCGGCCGACGACGGCGACGCGAGTCTGCGTGTGATGCGCGCGTCGGGCGAGCCGCTGCCGCTCGTCGTGTTCGACCGGCCGTGCCGGTTCTTCGGCGCGGCGACCGACGCGCTCGACCGCGCAGGCGTGCCGTGGCGCGTCGCGTTCACGACGCCGAGCCTGGCCGGGCTGTGGGCCGCGGCGTCAGCCGGCCTCGGGCTGACGGTGCGCTCGCATTATGGGTTGCCCGCGTCGGTGCGCGTGCTCGACGCGGCGTCGTGCGGGCTGCCCGAACTGCCGAGCCTGCCGCTGATGCTGCTGCGGCGGACGTCGTCGGCGACGCCGACCGTCGAACGGCTCGCGCGGATCGTCGCGCAGGCGGTGCGGGACGCGACGCAGGCAGAGGTGGCGATGCTTGCGGCGTAACGGAACGTACCGGAGCCGCGGCTCGGTATGCATCGGCACGCCTCTGCCGATCGGCCGAATGGAGCGATCAGGCGAACGGGACTACAGTGATGGACACCTGAAACGGAGGTCATCATGCAAGATGCGAACCTGCCCAACGGCGTTGCGATCGGTCCATCGCAGCAAGGCGACGTATCGAGCCCGGCCGACGATACTCACGTCGGTTCAGTCGGGTCGGCGAAGTTGCCCATTCGCTTCGGCGTTCTACAAGGTCAGGCGTGGATCGCGGAGGACTTCGACGCACCGTTGCCGGCGCATCTGCTGGACGCGTTCGAGGGACGCTGATGCGCCTGTTGCTCGATACGCACATCTTCTTGTGGATCGTGACCAACGACCCGAAGCTTAGTGCGCGGGCGCGCAAGCTGAACTGATCTCGGGTCGGATGAGCGCTTCGTCAGCAGCGCCCATCGTCCGAGCCGCGCGTCGCGCCGCGGCCTATGCGACGGCGCTGTCCGGCGCGATTTCCCCGAGCGTGGCGAGAATTTCGGCCAGCCTGTCCCGCAACCCGTCGCTCGCCGGCACGAACGGCAGCCGCAAGCCGTCCTCGCACCACCCCTGCGCGGCCAGCACCGCCTTCACGGGTGCCGGATTCGGCTCCGCGAACAGCGCCGCGACCAGCGGCTGCAGCGCGACCGACAGGTCGCGCGCGTCCGCGAGCCGGCCGTCGCGCAGCAGCGCATGGATGCGCACATGCCACTCGGGCAGCACGTGCGCGCTGCTCGCGATCGCGCCGTGCGCGCCGGCGCACAGCGCGGCGAAGTTCTGGTTGTCGTCGCCGGAAAGGATCGCGAGCGGCGTGTCGTGCACGAGCCGGCTCATCCGGTCGAGCGTGCCGCCGCATTCCTTGATGCCCGCGACGCGCGGGTCGCGCGCGAGCGCCTGCAGCGTCTCCAGTTCGACGTTCACGCCGGTGCGGTACGGGATGTTGTAGACGAGGACGGGCAGGTCGGCCGCGTCGACGATCGCTTCGACGTGGCGGCGGATGCCGTCCTGCGTCGGCCGAACGTAGACGGGCGGCGTGACGAGCAGCCCGTCGGGCTGCAGCGCGGCGAGCTCGCGTGCGCGGGCGGCCGCGAAGTGCGTCGCGCTCGCGGTGAGCCCGACGACGACGGGCAGGCCGGGCACCGCGTCGCGCAGCGTCGCGAACACGGCGTCCTGTTCGTGCGCGTCGAGCAGCACGCCTTCACCGGTCGTCGCGCCCGCGACGAAACCCGCGATACCGGCGGCTGCATAGTGGCGCGCGAGTCGCGCGAGCGCGCCGTGGTCGACCTCGCCGTCGTGGAACGGCGTGATGATGGGCAGCCAGATACCTTCGAAACGTGTGTGCATGCAAAGCCTCATGGTGGAAACGGAGTGGGAAGGAACCGTTCCGCCGGCGATGTGCCGGAGCGAGGCGTGCGAGCAAGGAAAAAGAAACGACCTGCGGGCATCCCGTCCGGCATTCGCCTGACGGGACGCGACGTCCCCGTCAGTCGAGGAGTCGTTTTTTCAGTTTCAGCCCGGCCGCGCGCGCACCTGCCGCGATGGCGGCAAGGATCGACGACGAGCGCAGGGCAGCGGACATGGATGAACCGTGAAAAGGGCTGAGCGGCGATCTTAACATCGGATCCGGCGCGCACGCGAGCGTGCATGCGCCGGTTAGCAGAATTCGAGATTTGCTTTCCACGACAGATTGGAAGGCGCGCGACGCCCGGCCGCTAGAATGCCCGCTTACGTTTCGATGACAGCGCGCATGCGTGCCGTCACGCACCTTCAACACCACTGGAACGGGGCATATCACGATGGCAAGCATCAAGGGAATCGGTCGCTGGCTGCACACGGGCACCGCGGCGGCGCTGGTCGTGGCGGCAACGGCCGCGCACGCGGACACGTCGATCCTGAACGTGTCGTACGACGTGACGCGCGAGCTGTACAAGGACATCAACTCGGGCTTCGCCGCCGCGTACAAGCAGAAGACGGGCGAAACCGTGACGATCAAGCAGTCGCACGGCGCGTCGAGCGCGCAGGCGCTGTCGGTACTGCAGGGGCTGCAGGCCGATGTCGTGACGATGAACCAGCCGAACGATATCGACCTGCTCGCCGAGCGGGGCCAGTTGCTGCCGAAGGACTGGCGCGCGCGCTTCCCCGACAGCAGCTCGCCGTACTCGACGACGATGGTGTTCCTCGTGCGCAAGGGCAACCCGAAGGCGATCAGGGACTGGAGCGACCTCGCGAAGCCGGGCGTGCAGGTGATCATCGCGAACCCGAAGACGTCCGGCAACGGCCGCTACGCGTATCTCGCCGCGTGGGGCTACCAGAAGCAGAAGGGCGCGACCGACCAGCAGGCGCTCGACTTCGAGAAGGCGATCTTCCGCAACGTGCCGGTGCTGGATTCGGGCGGCCGCGGCGCGACGACGACCTTCACGCAGCGCGGCATCGGCGACGTGCTCGTCACGTTCGAGAACGAAGTCGCGCTGATGGACACGGGCGCGTCGGGGGCGGAATTCGACGCCGTGTACCCGTCGGCGAGCATCCTCGCGGAGCCGCCCGTCGCCGTCGTCGACAAGGTCGTCGACAAGAAGGGCACGCGCAAGATCGCGCAGGCGTATCTCGACTACCTGTACACGCCGCAGGCGCAGGAGATCATCGCGCAGCACCATCTGCGCCCGCGCGACGCGAGTGTGCTGAAGAAGCATGCGGCCGAGTTCAAGCCGCTGAAGACGTTCAGCGTCGAGCAGGTTTTCGGCAGCTGGGCGAACGCGCAGAAAACCCACTTCGCCGACGGCGGCACGTTCGATCGCGTGATCGTCGACCGCAAGTAGGCGGCACGCCGCACGCCGCGTGCGTGCCGGCAGGATGACCGCGCAGCCGGCCGCCGATGCGGCCGGCTTTTTTTCGCGCCGGCACGCGCAAGGCCGCTACGCATCGCTCGCGCCGCACGCGCAAGGCCGCCGCGCATCGCCCCGCATCGTTGCGCATTCCCGGCCGCCGCCCCGCGTGCTACGCTCATCGCCTTCTTGCTTCCGGCCTTGCGCGATGAACGTCGATTCGTCCTCCCCAGCTTCCCGCGGCCGTGGCCGCAAGCTCTGGTCGGGCACCCGCCCTGTTGTCGCATACGGGATGCCGCCGCTGGGCTGGCGCGACCTCTATCACCGTGCGCTGACGGTGAGCTGGCCCGTGTTCTTCCTGTCGCTCGCAATACTGTTCCTGCTGCTCAACGGCGGCTTCGCGGCGCTCTATCTGCTTGGCCACGACGCGATCGCGAACCAGTCGCCGGCCGGCTTCGTCGGCGCGTTCTTCTTCAGCGTCGAGACGCTCGCGACGGTCGGCTACGGCGACATGCATCCGCAGACCGTCTATGCGCACGTGGTCTCGACCTTCGAGATCTTCATCGGGATGTCGGGCATCGCGCTGGCGACCGGGCTCGTGTTCGCACGGTTTTCGCGGCCGCAGGCGAAGATCCTGTTCGCGCGGCTGGCGATCGTGCGCCCGCTGAACGGGCGAATGACGCTGATGGTGCGTGCCGCGAATGCGCGCCAGAACGTGATCGCCGAAGCGCAGGCGAAGCTGCGGCTGATGCGTGTCGAGGGGACGCACGAGGGTTACACGCTGCGCAAGATCCACGACCTGCCGCTCGTGCGCAGCGAGCATCCGATCTTCCTGCTCGGCTGGAACCTGATGCACGTGATCGACGAAACGAGCCCGCTGTTCGGCGAGACGGCCGAATCGCTCGCCGCGCGCGACGCGACGCTGCTGATCACGATCGAGGGCTCCGACGAGACGACCGCGCAGGTCATGCAGGCGCGCTACTCATGGACGCATGCGGACATCCGCTGGCGTCACCGCTACGTCGACCTGATGCATGACGAAGGCGGCATCACGCATATCGACTACACGCATTTTCACGAGGTCGTGCCGGTCGACGCCGATAGCGACGAACGCGGTTCGCCGGGCGTGATCGAGGGCGGCCCGGCGGCGCAGGCGTCAGGGCCCGCTGCATGACGTTGGCGACCGGCGCTAACGGGCGCTGGCGCCCGGATGCGGCCGCCGCAACCGCCGCAACCGCCGCCGACCGCCGCGCCGCGCACGCGTCACGGATGCAGCAGACGCGCCGCTTCGCGCTGTTCGACCGCCACCGCGCGGCGATGGCCGTCGCGGTCCTCGGCGCGCGTGACGTAGTCGCCGAGCACGCCTTCGTGCGGCAGCAGGTGCGCGTCGAACGCAATCTTCAGCGTGCTGGCGAGCAGCAGGTCGGCCGCGGTGAAGCGGTCGCCGACGAGCCAGCGGCTGTGGGCGAGCGTTTGCGCGAGCGCACGCTGCACACGCGTGATGTTGCCCCAGCCGAACGCGACCGGATTGCCCGAGGCGCCGGTGAATTTCTCGGCCATCGCCGGTTCGAGGCAGGTGGGTGTGAAGAACATCCACTGCAGGAAGCGGCCGCGCAGCGGATCGTCGGGCGCGATGCCGAGCCCGGCGCCCGGGCAGCGATCGGCGAGATAGAGCAGCACCGCGCCCGATTCGGCGAACGGCTCGCAGCCGTCGTCGAGCGCGGGCAGCTTGGCCATCGGATTGACCTGGACGAACGCGTCGCTGCCCTGTTCGTGCGAACGCAGGTCGATCGGCACGAGCTCGTAGACGGCGCCGATTTCCTCCAGCATCCACAGCGCCCGGAATGCCCGGGTTTTGGGCCAGTAGTAGAGCTTCATCGCGCCTCCGCTTTTGGATGTGGGTGTCGGTTCGGGGGATGCTCAAGCGTACCCGAGCGGGAGAGGTTCGGACAGGGGCGGGCGGTGCGCGCGGCGGATCGTGGCTCGGTGGCGGACGGCGCGGCGCGCGGGTTCGATCGGTTGGGAATGGGGCGGGGAATTTCCCGCAGAGCCCCGTTCGGCGGAAGTACATGATTTAACTAGTCATAAATTAACTAGTTATGAATTGACCGAGATGCGTTCGCTGAAACAAGCGTGCCTTGCAGCAGCCTCGGTGCACGGCCGCATGAGCCCGGACGCTGCTCGTCGACGGACCGCGAAACGTGGAAGGCGGGTCATCTTGCGCGGGTCGCTCGAATCATCGAATTCAAGACCAGGGAATCGCCTGCACCGCATGCCGATTCGATCGCACACGGAGAACAGCAACGAATGGCGAACGACGATCGCACCACGATCATTCCCCGGCGCACGCCGGAATCGGCCGCGATGCGTGCCGAGCTCGCGCGAACGATGGCAATCATCGCCCGGCTCAACCGTCTGACGTTCGACGATGCGCCCGAAGTCCGCACCTTGTTCGGAGAACTGATCGGCAAGCCGCTGGACGACGGCTTCATGCTGATCCCGCCGTTCTACGCGACGGGCGGTGCCGACACACGAATCGGCCGCAACGTGTTCGTCAACCAGAACTGCACGTTCTATGACCTCGGCGGCCTCGACATCGGCGACGACGTGATGATCGGGCCGAACGTCAGCCTCATCACGTCGGGCCATCCGGTCGAGCCGTCGCGCCGGCGCGACTTCGTCGTCGCGCGGCCGATCGTGATCGGGGACAACGTGTGGATTGGCGCAGGCGCGACGATCATCGGCGGCGTGACGGTCGGCGAGAACTCGGTGGTCGGCGCGGGTTCCGTCGTGACGCGCGACGTTCCGCCGGATACGCTGGTCGGCGGAAACCCGGCGCGGATCATTCGCTCGATTGCCGAGTGAGGGGGGGCTGCGGGCCGCGCCCGCGGCGGCGCGCATGTGGACAACCGGCCCTTCCGTCCACTCGAAACGCTGTGGATGCGAAAGGTGAGTGTGTAGCCAGAGGCAGAATCGGCGGGGCTTCCCGGCACTCGACACCGGCTGCGGGCAGGTGCATGAGCCGACGTTGCCGATGCGCGGGCCGCACATTCCTGCGCGGCGTCGGTTGTGGATATCCACGCGTCCAAATCACTCGGCGCGCTGTGATTTTCATCGGTGAGCGCGACGCAGGGTGTGGACAACCAAGGCCCCGAACGACGAAAAATGCTGTGCTTTCGAAGGGTGAGCGTCGGTGACCGATTGCGCGTGAGGCTTGCCTGGTGCGGACTTCCGGGTGTCGCGCGAGAATTCGGGGCGCCGCGCATTCTAACGGCACGCGCGGATTGGCGATAGATCCGGACCCGTATCGCGGTGTGGATATCTCGCAGCCGAATTCACTCGAAGCGCTGTGTATTTCAATGGTGAGCGTCGGTGACCGATTGCGCGTGAGGCTTGCCTGGTGCGGACTTCCGGGTGTCGCGCGGGAGTCGCGCGAGAATTCGGGGCGCCGCGCATTCTAACGGCACGCGCGGATTGGCGATAGATCCGGACCCGTATCGCGGTGTGGATATCTCGCAGCCGAATTCACTCGAAGCACTGTGTATTTCGATGGTGAGCGTCGGCGGCCGATCGAGCCGCGTGCCCGTTTCCGATCTTCGACACGGCTTCGAGGGTCGCGCATTCTAACCGCACTCGCGATCGCGCGGTCCATTCGAGTCCGTGAGCCGATGGGGATAGCCGGTCGCGAAGGCCTGTCGGCGGGCTGTTTATTCAGCGGTGAGGACGCGTGCATGCGGCTCTGCCGCGTCTGCGCGAATCCGGATCCACGGTGCGCAGAGTGGTTGCGAGCGCGGCTGTTCGCGCCGAAGCGCCGCCTTCGTACGACAGGACGCCCATGCTCACTGTTGAATTTCACAGCGTCTCGAGTGGTCTCGGGTTGGGTTTGTCCACACGCGAATCAGCGCCATCGTTCGATCGTCGTGCTGCCGCTCACCGTTGGAGTTCACAGTATTTGGAGTTGTCGCGGGTCGAGTGATTCGCACCTTAGCCAGCGTGCTCGTTTGATTATCTGTCGTCCCTCACCGTCGAAATTCACAGCGTTCAGGGTCGTCGCGGAGCGGGCCGTTCACACCCGAATTGGACGCCCTTGTTCGAGCGCGTGCCGTCACTCACCATCGAAATTCACAGGGTTTAGGGTCGTCGCGGAGCGGGTTGTTCACACCCGAATTGGCACCCTTGTTCGAGCGCGCGCCGCCACTCACCATCGAAATTCACAGTGTTTCGAGTCGTCGTGGGGCGCGCTGTCCACACCCGAATCGACACCCGCGTTCGAGCGCGTGCCGTCACTCACCATCGAAATTCACAGCGTTTTGCGTTGTCGCGGATCGCGCTGTCCACACCCGAATCGACACCCGCGTTCGAGCGCGTGCCGACGCTCACCGTCGAAATTCACAGCGTTTTGAGTGTCCGCGGGCGGCGATATCCACACCCGTACCGGCCGTCTCATTCGACTGCCCAACGGCTTGCACCAAGGCCGCACCGACATGTGGATATCCTGCCGCCGAACCGACTCACGACCCTGTGGATCCGGAAGGTGAGGACGAGCATTGCAGCGGCAAGGCGGGAATGCAACGGTGTGGATATCTCCTGCCGGCATCGACTCGTCGCGCTGTGGATTTCGACGGTAAGCATCGGCATCCACATGAGCGGCGGACCGATCGAGGTGTAGACATCCAGCACCTGACGCGACTCGAAACCCTGTGCGACCGAACGGTGAGCGCGATCACCAACTAGGCTGATAGCCGCGGCATTGTGGACATCCCGAGCCCGCAACCAATCCGAACGCTGTGCATTCCATCGGTGAGCACGCCGCCGTTTCCCGGCCCAAACCCTTGTCGCACGGTCCTCGAGCGCCCGCGGCCGCGCCTGCGCCCCGCGTCCCGCTCATTTCCCGCCATTTCGACGCAAGCGCCCAGCCACCCCGACCGCCCCCACCCGCCGCCCACCACCCCGCGCGAAAACTCTCTCAATTCCCGCCCGAAACCTGCGCAGTTTTTCTCACTTCAGCACCCGCCGAGCAAGATGAGAAAAAACTTTCTCGTCTCCCCGCGAAAAAATAGAGCCATCCAGCCGCCTCCGGCCGGCGTCGCCCGACGCCCCGCTGCGCGGCCCAGAACAGCACAATCAGGAGACATCCCCCATGACCGCCCGCCTGCCTGTCGACGGTACGCCCGCTCTATCCGACTATCGTCTGACCGACAACCTGACCGCCACGCGCGGCCGGATCTTCCTGACCGGCACGCAGGCGCTGGTGCGCCTGTTGCTGATGCAGCGCGCATCCGACGTCGGGCAGGGGCTCAACACGGCCGGCTTCGTCAGCGGCTACCGCGGCTCGCCGCTCGGGATGGTCGACCAGCAGCTGTGGAAGGCGAAGAAGCTGCTCGACGGCAGCGGCGTGCGCTTTTTGCCCGCGATCAACGAGGAACTCGGCGGCACCGCGGTGCTCGGCACGCAGCGCGTCGAGGCCGACCCGGAGCGCACCGTCGATGGCGTGTACGCGATGTGGTACGGCAAGGGCCCGGGCGTCGATCGCGCCGGCGACGCGCTGAAGCACGGCAACGCATACGGTTCGTCGCCGCACGGCGGCGTGCTGGTGGTGGCGGGCGACGACCATGGGTGCGTGTCGTCGTCGATGCCGCACCAGAGCGACTTCGCGATGATCGCGTGGCACATGCCGGTCGTGAACCCGTCGAACATCGCCGACATGCTCGAGTTCGGCCTGTACGGCTGGGCGCTGTCGCGCTATTCGGGCGCGTGGGTCGGCTTCAAGGCGATCTCGGAGACGGTCGAGTCCGGCTCGACCGTCGACCTCGACGCGCTCCAGACGCAATGGCCGGCGCCGGCGGGCTTCACGCCGCCGGCGGGCGGCCTGCACAACCGCTGGCCCGACCTGCCGAGCCTCACGATCGAGGCGCGCCTCGCCGCGAAGCTCGACGCGGTGCGCCACTTCGCGCGCAGCAACAGCATCGACAAGTGGATCGCCCCGAGCGCGCAGGCGAACGTCGGCATCGTCACCTGCGGCAAGGCGCACCTCGACCTGATGGAAGCGCTGCGCCGTCTCGACCTGACGGTGGCCGACCTCGACGCGGCCGGCGTGCGGATCTACAAGGTCGGCCTGTCGTATCCGCTCGAGATGACGCGCATCGAGACCTTCGTCGACGGGCTCGCCGAAGTGCTGGTGATCGAGGAGAAGGGCCCCGTCATCGAGCAGCAAATCAAGGACTACCTGTACAACCGCGCGGACGGCGCCCGCCCGCGCGTGCTCGGCAAGCACGATGCGCAGGGTGCCTGCTTGTTGTCCGAACTGGGCGAACTGCGGCCGTCGCGGATCCTGCCGGTGTTCGCCGAATGGCTCGCGCGCCACAAGCCGGCGCTCGATCGCCGCGAACGCGTCGTCGATCTCGTCGCGCCGCGGATCCTGTCGAACGAAGCCGACGCGGTGAAGCGCACGCCGTACTTCTGCTCGGGCTGCCCGCACAACACGTCGACGAAGGTGCCGGAAGGCTCGATAGCGCAGGCCGGCATCGGCTGCCACTTCATGGCGTCGTGGATGGAGCGCGACACGACGGGCCTGATCCAGATGGGCGGCGAGGGCGTCGACTGGGCCGCCCACGCGATGTTCACCAACACGAAGCACGTGTTCCAGAACCTCGGCGACGGCACCTACTTCCACTCGGGCATCCTCGCGATCCGCCAGGCGGTCGCCGCGAAGGCGAACATCACGTACAAGATCCTCTACAACGACGCGGTCGCGATGACGGGCGGCCAGCCGGTCGACGGCAGCATCTCGGTGCCGCAGATCGCGCGGCAGGTCGAGGCGGAAGGCGTGTCGCGCTTCGTGGTGGTGTCCGACGAACCGGAGAAGTACGACGGCCATCACGGGCAGTTCCCGGCCGGCACGACGTTCCATCACCGCAGCGAGCTCGACACGGTGCAGCGCGAGCTGCGCGAGACGCCGGGCGTCACCGTGCTGATCTACGACCAGACCTGTGCGGCGGAGAAGCGTCGCCGTCGCAAGAAGGGCGAGTTCCCCGACCCGGACAAGCGCCTGTTCATCAACGACGCGGTGTGCGAAGGCTGCGGCGACTGCGGCGTGCAGTCGAACTGCCTGTCGGTCGAGCCGCTCGAGACGCCGCTCGGCCGCAAGCGCCGCATCGACCAGTCGTCGTGCAACAAGGACTACTCGTGCGTGAACGGCTTCTGCCCGAGCTTCGTGACGGTCGAAGGCGCGGCGCTGAAGAAGGCCGCGGGCGCGGCGTTCGACGAAGCGGCGCTCGCCGCACGCGTCGACGCGCTGCCGGTGCCCGCGACGCATCTCGACGCGGCGCCGTTCGACATGCTCGTGACGGGCGTCGGCGGCACGGGCGTCGTGACGGTCGGCGCGCTGATCAGCATGGCCGCGCATCTCGAAGGCAAGAGCGCATCGGTGCTCGACTTCATGGGCTTCGCGCAGAAGGGCGGCTCGGTGCTGTCGTTCGTGCGGATCGCGTCGAGCGACCAGTGGCTGAACCAGGTGCGCATCGACACGCAGCAGGCCGACGTGCTGCTCGCGTGCGACATGGTCGTCGGCGCGAGTGCCGAGGCGCTGCAGACGGTGCGCCACGAGCGTTCGCGGATCGTCGTCAACACGCACCGGATTCCGAACGCGTCGTTCGTGCAGGATCCCGACGCGAACCTGCACGCGGATGCGCTGCTCGAGAAGATGCATCACGCGGCCGGCGACGGCTACCTGTCGAGTTGCGACGCGCAGGCGCTCGCCGCGAAGTTCCTCGGCGACTCGATCGGCGCGAACATCCTGATGCTCGGCTACGCGTGGCAGCTCGGCCTCGTGCCGGTGTCGCTCGCCGCGATGATGCGCGCGATCGAACTGAACAACGTCGCGGTGCCGATGAACAAGCTCGCGTTCTCGATCGGCCGGATGGCGGCCGGCGACGCGGCGGGCCTCGACGCATTGTGGAACGCGCGTCACACGGTGGCCGCGCAGGCCGCGCCGGAGACGCTCGCCGAGCTGATCGCCGATCGTGAAGCGCGTCTCGACGCATACGGCGGCGCGCGTTACGTCGAGCGCTACCGTGCACTGGTGAACGCGGCGCGCGCGAAGGGCGACGACGCGGTGACGCGTGCGGTCGCGACGACGTTCTACCGGCTGCTCGCGGTGAAGGACGAATACGAGGTCGCGCGGCTGTATGCGGACGGCGCGTTCCGCACGGCGCTCGAGGCGCAGTTCGAAGGCGTGCCGGGGCAGGACTATCGCGTGAAGTTCAACCTGGCGCCGCCGACGGTCGCGAAGGCGGGACGCGACGGCAGCGCGCCGAAGAAGCGCGTGTTCGGCCAGTGGATGTGGCCGGTGTTCGGCATGCTGGCCCGCGTGCGCAGCCTGCGCGGCACGTGGCTCGATCCGTTCGGCCGCACGGCCGAGCGCAGGATGGAGCGCGCGCTCGCGGACGACTACGAGACGACGCTCACGCGCGCGCTCGCCGCGCTGACCGCCGGCAATGCCGCGCAGGTCGCGCAGCTGGCCGACCTGCACGCCCGCGTGCGCGGCTTCGGGCACGTGAAGGTGCGCAATCTGGCCGGCGTGAAGCGTACGGAGCGCGAGCTCGCGCTGCAACTCGGCATCGACGCGGCGACGAGCGCGGCCGTGCAGCACGCGCTCGACGAGATGAAGGGCGCGGGGATGCTGAAGGGCATTCCGGTCGTCGTCGCGAAGTAATGCGAACGGGCGGCGCGGCGATTCGTTGCGCGGGAGCGGGGGACGACGCGGCCGCGCGACGGCCGGCGGGGCGTCGCCGGCAGGTGGGCGCCTGCACGACGCGATTGCCGGCGATGCAGCATGCGACGGGCGTCGCAGCAGGCCGCTGCGCGGCCCCATCGTCAGACGATCCCTTTCTTGCGCGTCGACAGCGCCGTTTCCGACAGGTCGATCTCGCGGATCAGCTTCGTCAGCGTCTCGTCGGAAATCTTGCTTTCGCCGCGCAGCCGGTACAGCACCGAGCGTTCCGCGCGCACCGCCGCGATCCGCATCTGCAGTTCCATCGTCTCGGTCTGCTTCGCTTCCGCGCGCGGCGTCGGGCCGTCCTCGGCGAGTGCGGCGAGGCGCCGGCGATACTGATCCATCACACGCGCGGAAATGTCAGCGCAGCGCGCGGCGCCCGATTCGTCGAGATCGGCCGAGATCGCATCGTGCGACGAGTCGATCGCGCGGATCGCGGCCTGCGCGGCGGCCGCGCGCGCGGTGCGTTCCTCGTCGGCGAGCGGGTTGCGCGTCGAGCGCACGCCGCGCAGCAGCAGCGGCAGCCCGATCACCGCGACGATCAGCGAGCCGAGTATCACCGCCGACGCGACGAAGATCGCGGTGTCCCGCCCCGGCAGCGGTGCGCCGTCGGACAGCGCGACGGGGATCGACAGCACGCCCGCGAGCGTGACCGCGCCGCGCACGCCGCCGACCGTCATCACCGCGATCGTGCGGATGCCGGCCATCGTGCCCGCGAGGCCGTGGCGCGCGGCGCGGCGGCTCGCGATCCAGCGCAGCAGCCAGACCCACAGGAAGCGGATCGCATACAGCGCGAGCATCATCGCGCATACGTTGAAGATCATCCGGCCGACGAGCGCGTCGCTCGTGTGGTGCGCGTCGACGAGCGCGCGGCCGATGATGTGCGGCAGCTGCAGCCCGAGCATGATGAACACCATGCCGTTGAACACGAACTCGATCATCGCCCACGTGCTTTCGGCACGCACGCGCGACGCGACGGTGCTTTTGCGGGAGAAGCTCGTGTAGTTCATCATCATCCCGGCCGATACGGCCGCGAGCACGCCCGACAGGTCGAGGTGCTCGGCGAACAGATAGGCGGCGAACGGCACGAGCAGCGTCATCACGATGCCGGGGGCCGGGTCGCCTTCCTGCTCGGCGTTCAGGAAGCGCGTCGACAGCGCGCTGAACAGCCACGCGACGATCGCGCCCGTCGCCAGGCCGCCGGCGGCGACGATCACGAACGTGATCGACGCGTCGCGCAGCGAGAACACGCCCGTGAGCGCGGCCGCGACCGCGAACTTCAGCGCGACGAGGCCCGACGCGTCGTTCATCAGCGCCTCGCCTTCGAGGATGTGCATCAGTTGCGGCGGAATCCGGCCTCGGCCGGCGATGCCCGACAGCGCCACTGCATCGGTGGGCGACAGCACGGCCGCGAGCGCGAACGCGATCGGCAGCGGCAACTCGGGTATCAGCCAGTGCGCGAAGTAGCCGACTGCGAGTACGGTCATGAACACGAGCCCGAACGCGAGCATCAGGATCGCGCGGCGCTGCAGATACAGCTCGCGTTTCGGAATCCGCCAGCCGTCCGCGAACAGCAGCGGCGGGATGAACAGCAGCATGAAGATTTCGGGATCGAACGTGACGTGCAGGTTGAGCTTCGGCCACGCGAGCATCGCGCCGAACGCGATCTGCATCAGCGGCAGCGGAAGCCGCAACGGCAACAGGCGCGTGGCCGCGCCGGACAGCGCGACGGTGAGCAGCAGAATCAGGACTGTGAAGACGATTTCCATCGATACGGCAATTGTGGAGAATGAAACGATCGGACGGAGTTTAGCGTGACGGTGTGACGGGTGCGTTCGAGTGCGCCGGTGCGCGTGCACGCAAACGGTGCATCCGGCCCGCGCCACGCTGGTGCGGCGGCGCCGCACGTAGGCGTGGCGCGCGTGTTCAGCCCTTGCACGAAGCTTGCTTGATGCTTGCGTACCGTCCGGCACCGGCCGGACAACCGAGGATTCGACCATGACATTGCGCGCGCCATCTCGAACCACCGCCGCGTTCGGCTGCACCGCCAGGAGGAAGCCATGACGATCGTGCAGCAGGAGCGCCCGGCCACCGCGTCGCCGTATCGTTTCGAGCGGGAAATGAGCTCCGGGCTCGAACGCCTGGCGACGCGCCACCGCGACCTGTCGCTCACGACCGTGTTCCAGCCGATCTTCAGCCTGTCGCACCAGCGTGCGGTGGGCTACGAGGCGCTGTTGCGCGCGCATGACGCGCTCGACCGCGCGGTGTCGCCGCTCGACGTGTTCGGCGAGGCCGCGCGCCAGGGCGAGCTGCTGCAGCTCGACCGGCTCGCGCAGGCGTTGCATCTCGAGAACTTCGCGCTGCTCGGCGCCGAGCGCGAGTGGCTGTTCCTCAACGTGCATCCGGGCGTGCTCACCGATCCGTTCCAGGCCGCCGCGCTGCTCGCGAACCTGAAGCGGATCGGCATGCCGCCGCGCCGCGTCGTGCTCGAAGTGCTCGAGCAGCGCGCGGAAGATGTCGAGCGGCTCGCCGACGCCGTGCGCGAATTCCGCGCGCAGGGCTTCCTGATCGCGCTCGACGATTTCGGCGCCGGCCACTCGAACCTCGAGCGGATCTGGCAGCTGAACCCCGACATCGTGAAGCTCGACCGGATCATGCTGTCCCACGCGGCGCACCGCACGGGGCTCACCGCGATCCTGCACGGGCTCGTCACGCTGCTGCACGAGGCCGGCAAGCTGGTGCTCGTCGAAGGGATCGAGACCGAGCACGACGCGCAGATCGCGCTGTCGTGCGAGGCCGATTTCGTGCAGGGCTATTACTTCGGCCGCCCGGCGCCCGGGCTGCCCGACAGCGCGGCGGCGACCGGCTGCATCGGCGAGCTGACCGAGCGCTTTCGCGAGCAGACCGAAGCGCGCGAGCGGCGCGACGCGCAGCGGCTCGCGCCGTACCTGCGCGCGTTCGAGCGCGCGGCCGAGCGGGTGGCGGCCGGCGAGCCGCTCGACGAGGTGTGCTGGAACTTCCTCGCGCTCGACGCCGCCGCGCGCTGCTTCCTGCTCGACGCGCGGGGCCGCCAGGCGGGCCGCAACGTCGTGCTGCGGGCGGACCGCGCGCTCGCCGAGGCGCGCTTCTCGCCGCTGTCGGATGCGCAGGGGGCGAACTGGCTGCGCCGGCCGTACTTCCGCACGGCGATCGCCGAACCGGGGCGCGTGCAGGTGACGCGTCCGTACCTGTCGATCAACGAGGCGCAGCCGTGCGTGACGCTATCGGTGGCCGTGCGTATCGGCGACGCGCAGCACGTGCTGTGCGGCGATATCGATTGGGTCGACGAGGAGGCCGGCGGCGCATAGCGCGGGCGTCGGGCGGGCGTCGCGCTGGCGCGGTTCACGCCGCTCGGCTAGGATGCGCGAATTGTCCTGACGATTCGCGAGCCGCCGATGAACCGTACCGCCCGTTCCTCCGTCCTCCTCGAAGTGATCGCCACGACCGTCGGCGACGCGAAGGCCGCCGCCCGCGCGGGCGCCGACCGCCTCGAACTCGTGACCGCGATCACCGAAGGCGGCCTCACGCCGAGCGTCGGCCTGATCGAGGCCGTCGTGGCCGCGGTGCCGATTCCGGTCAACGTGATCGTGCGAGCGCACAGCCGCTCGTTCGTCTACGACGCCGACGACCTGCGCGTGATCGAACGCGACGTGCGCGCGGCCGTCGCGGCCGGCGCGAACGGCGTCGTGTTCGGTGCGCTCGATGCGCGCGGCGACGTCGATCTCGACGCGCTCGCCCGCATCGCGGCCGCCGCTGACGGGCGCGACCTGACGTTCCATCGCGCGTTCGACGTGTCGCGCGACCTGAACGCCGCCTTCGACGCGCTGCTGCGCGTGCCGGCCGTCACGTCGGTGCTGACGTCGGGCGGCCATCCGTCGGTGCTCGACGCCGTCGCGACGATCACGCGGATGGTGCGGCAGTCGGCCGGCTCGACCTGCACGGTGCTGGCGGGCTCCGGGCTCACGGTCGATGCGGTCGGCGATTTCGTCCGCGCGACCGGCGTGCGTGCGGTGCATTTCGGCTCGGGCGTGCGGATGCGCGGCGAGGTGCTGGCGCCCGTCGACGCCCAGCAGGTCGAGCGCGTGCGCGCGGCGCTCGACGGCGCGGCGGCGCAGGTGTGACGCGCACGCTTCGCGACGCGCAGGGCGACCGGCGCAGACGATCGGGTGAAAAAAAGCCGGGGCATGCCCCGGCTTTTTCGTTGGTACGTGGTGCTGCCGCTTACGCGTTCGCCTGGATCGCGTCCGCGTCGCTCGCGCGGATGCCGAGGCGCTCGAACAGCGCGCGGTCGCGCTGCGTCTGCGGGTTGCTCGTCGTCAGCAGCTGGTCGCCGTAGAACATCGAGTTCGCGCCCGCGAGGAAGCACATCGCCTGCATAGCGTCGTCGAGCTGCTCGCGGCCGGCCGACAGGCGGACGACGGCCTTCGGCATCGTGATGCGCGCGACCGCGATCGTGCGCACGAATTCGAACGGGTCGAGCGGCGCGGTGCCTTCGAGCGGCGTGCCTTCGATCGCGACGAGGTTGTTGATCGGCACCGATTCCGGATACGGGTTAAGGTTCGCGAGCTGCGAGATCAGGCCCGCGCGTTCGCGGCGCGATTCACCCATCCCGATGATGCCGCCGCAGCACACGTTGATGCCCGCATCGCGCACGCGGTCCAGCGTGTCGAGCCGATCCTGGTAGGTGCGCGTCGAGATCACCTGGCCGTAGAACTCCGGCGACGTGTCGAGGTTGTGGTTGTAGTAGTCGAGGCCCGCGTTCGCGAGTTCCTGCGCCTGCTCGTCTTCCAGCATGCCGAGCGTCATGCAGGTTTCGAGGCCGAGTTCCTTCACGCCACGCACCATCTCGGTCAGCGCCGGCATGTGGCGCTCCTTCGGGTTGCGCCATGCGGCGCCCATGCAGAAGCGGCTCGCGCCGTTCGCCTTCGCTGCGCGCGCGGCGTCGAGTACCGCGTCGACGTCCATCAGCTTCTCGGCCTTCAGGCCCGTGTCATGGTGCGACGATTGCGAGCAGTAGCCGCAATCTTCCTCGCAGCCGCCCGTCTTGATCGACAGCAGCGTCGACAGCTGCACCGCGTTCGCGTCGAAGTGCTCGCGATGCACCTGCTGCGCGCGGAACATCAGGTCGTTGAACGGCAGCTCGAACAGCGCGACGACGTCGGCGACGCGCCAGCGCTGCGGCGCCGGGGCAGCCACGGGGATCGCGTCGGGTTGCACGGCGGCGGTCTGGACTTGGGTCATGGTGGTTTTCCTGTCGTGAATGCGGGGATCGGGGCGTCAATGCTGCGCGCGGCGCAGCGTGTCGACGAGCGCGGCAATGTCGAGCATCGCCGCGGCGGATTCGGGGATGGCCGGGCGCAGGTGCGCGATGCGGCCGAGGAGCGGCGCACGATGCTCGCGCGCGAGCCAGTCGCGGATCGTCGCGACGTTCTCGTCGGCGTACGACATGGCCGGGTCGACATGGTTCGCGACCCAGCCGGCGATGCGTAGGCCGCGCGCGGTGATCGCGTCGGCGGTGAGCAGCGCATGGCTGATGCAGCCGAGCCGCACGCCGACGACGAGCACCACGGGCAGGCCGAGCGCGACCGCGAGATCGGCCGTGTCCTGCGTGTCGGTGAGCGGCACGCGGAAGCCGCCGACGCCCTCGACGACGACGACGTCCGCGCGCGTCAGCGCTTCCCGGTGGCTCGCGACGATCGTGTCGATATCGAGGGTCACGCCTTCCTGCGCGGCGACGATGTGCGGCGCGGCGGGCGCCTTCAGCAGGAACGGCGTGCGCAGCTCGGGCGGCAGCACGACGTTCGCGGCTGCGTCGAGCTGGTCGGCGTCCTCGTTGCGCCACACGCCGTCGCGTTCATACGCGCCGGCGGCGACGGGCTTCAGCGCGGCCGCGCGCAGGCCATGCCGCGCGAAGCCGTGCAGCATCGCAGCCGAGACGAAGGTCTTGCCGATTTCGGTGTCGGTGCCGGTGACGAACAGCGAGAGCGGGGCGGTCATGCCGCAGTCTCCCGCCGGGCCGCCCCAAGGGAGGCTGCAGCCCCCTCGGGGGGCAGCGAACGCAGTGAGCGTGGGGGCTGTTCTGCATCCCGCCGGGTCTGCCCCTCGCTGGCTTCGATCAATGCTGCTTCGAGCCGTGCGAGATCGTCGAACGAATGTGCTGCCGACAGCGATACGCGCAGCCGCGACGTGCCGGCGGGCACCGTCGGCGGCCGGATCGCGGGCACCCACAGGCCGTGCGCGTCGAGCGAGCGCATCGCCGCGAGCGTCGCGTCGTTGCTGCCGATCACGAGCGGCTGCACCGCCGTGTGCGAGTCGACCGGCTGCCAGCGCGTCATGCGCAGCAGCGCGCGCGTGCGCTCGATCAGCGCGGCGAGGTGCGCGCGCCGCGTGTCGCCTTCGTCGCCGGCGATCACCTTCAGGCTCGCCGATACCGCATGCGCGACGGCCGGCGGCGCGGCGGTCGTGAAGATGTAGCTGCGCGCGCGCTGGATCATCCATTCGATCACGGTCTCGTGCGCGATCACGAACGCGCCCGCGACGCCGGCGGCCTTGCCGAGCGTGCCGACGTAGATCAGGTTCGGCGAGCGCAGCGCGGCGGCCGCGAGCGCGCCGCGGCCTTGGGGCCCCAGCACGCCGAAACCGTGCGCGTCGTCGACGACGAGCCACGCGCCGTGGCGTTCGGCCAGCGCGACGAGTTCGGCGAGCGGCGCGATGTCGCCATCCATGCTGAACACGGTGTCGCTGACGATCAGTTTCGTTTCGGCGTCGGACGCGTCGAGCAGTGCGGCGAGCGCGGCCATGTCCGCATGCGGGTAGACCTGCACGTTCGCGCGCGACAGCCGGATCCCGTCGATCAGCGACGCGTGGTTCAGCGCATCGGAGAAGATCGTCGCGTGTTTGCCGGTGAGCGCCGTCATCGCGGCGAGGTTCGCCATGTAGCCGGTGCTGAAGTACAGCGCGCGCGGCGCATCGGAGAAGCCGCCCGCGAAGCCGGCGAGTTCGTCCTCGAGCGTGGCGTGCGCACGCGAATGGCCGCCGAGCAGATGCGAGCCGCCGCTGCCGGAGCCATAGCGCCGCGCGCCTTCGGCGAACGCGGCGACGAGCGCCGGATGCGCGGCGAGGCCGAGATAGTCGTTACTCGCGAAGCCGACGATGTCGCGGCCGTCGACGCGCATGTGCGCGTCGCACGCGGTGTCGGCGGTGCGGCGCACGCGGCGCAACCCTTGCGCGTCGAGCTCGGCTAGGCCGCGCTGCAGCGTATCGAGCAGATCCGTTGCTGCCGCCCCCTCGGCGGGCAGCGAGCGAAGTGAGCTGGGGGCCGTTCGTGTCATTGCATGCTCTCCGCGAGCGTCGCATCCAGCGTGTCGCGCGTGCGCTGCGCGAGCCACGCGATGTCGTCGTCGCTCATCACGTACGGCGGCATCAGGTACACGGTCGTGCCGATCGGACGCAGCAGCAGTTCGCGTTCGAGCGCGCGCTCGAAGAAGCGGCGCGAGAAGCCGCGTGCCGCGTCGCCGTCGAGCGCGACGTCGAATGCGAAGAGCGTGCCGCGCTCGCGCAGGTGACGCACCTGCGGATGTGCGTCGAGCGGTGCGAGCGCGGCGCGCATCGAGGCCGACTTGCGCGCGTTGGTGGCGAGCACGTCGTCGCGCGCGAACAGGTCGAGCGTCGCGACTGCCGCGCGGCATGCGAGCGGGTTGCCGGTGTACGAATGCGAATGCAGGAAGCCGCGCGTGGTGTCGTCGTCGTAGAAGGCCGCGAACACGTCGTCGCGCGTGAGCACGAGCGACAGCGGCAGGTAGCCGCCGCTGATGCCCTTCGACATGCACAGGAAATCGGGCCACACGCCGGCCTGCTCGCACGCGAAGAAGGTGCCGGTGCGGCCGCAGCCGACCGCGATCTCGTCGGCGATCAGATGCACGCCGAACTCGTCGCACAGCGCGCGCAGCCCGCGCACGTAGGACGGATCGTGCATCGCCATGCCGGCCGCGCATTGCACGAGCGGCTCGACGATCAGCGCGGCGATCCGGTCCGCGCATTCGGCGAACAGGCGCCGCACGTCGTCGAGCGCGCGGCCCGCGATGTCGGCGGCCGTTTCGCCCGGCAGCGCGCCGCGTGCGTCGGGCGACGCGACCACGTGCGCGTGGCGGATCAGCGGATCGTACGCATCCTTGAACAGCGCCACGTCGGTCACGCCGAGCGCGCCGATGGTCTCGCCGTGATAGCTGTTCGCGACGCACACGAATTCGCGCTTGTCCGCGCGGCCGCGGTTGCGCCACGCGTGGAAGCTCATCTTCAGCGCGATCTCGACCGCCGACGCGCCGTCCGACGCGAAGAACGCGTGGCCGAGCGTGCGCGCGGTGAGCGCATGCAGCCGTTCGGCGAGCTCGATCGCCGGCTCGTGCGTGCAGCCGGCGAGCATCGCGTGCTCGAGCGTGTCGAGCTGGTCCTTCAGCGCTGCGTTGATGTCCGGGTTCGCATGGCCGAACAGGTTCACCCACCACGAGCTGATCGCATCGAAGTAGCGGCGGCCGTCGCGGTCGTACAGCCACACGCCTGCGCCGCGCGCGACGGGAATGAGCGGCAGGCGCTCGTGGTGCTTCATCTGGGTGCAGGGATGCCAGACCGCGCGCAGGCTGCGCGCGACCCAGTCGTCGGTGGCTGGCGTACTCAAGGCGACTCCGGGGGTAAAACGGCGGCTGGCATCGAACGGATGCCGCGCGGCGACAGACGGAAAACGCGCTGAGATTAGCGTGTTCCGCCGCGCGTTGCACTACCGGTTACAAACGCCGCCCAGCCTTGCTGGGCGGGAGTTCGGCGCAGATCCGGGGTGCTCGGAACGGTACACGCCAGATATCCCGAAATGAGCGCAGATGACGACGTTCGAGTGAGACCCCCGGACAGAAAAAAATCGTGGGGCGGACCGGCGCGTGAGGACCAAAAATCGGGGCGGGAAGGGAAAAGGGGCGCGAGGCGCGACGCCGATGCGTGGGGCGGGCGAAGGGGGAGCAGGGACAGAAGCGAAGGAGACGATGCCGAAACGCGCCCGATCGCCGGGCATCGCGATTCGCGCGATCAGCGCGAAGCCAGCGCGTGCGTATCGGCGTCGCCGTTATCGGCCGTCTGCGTCGCGCTCGCATTCCACACGACGCGGTCGTTGACCGCATACAGCCGGCATGCACCCGCACCCTGCTTCGTGCAGTTGTCGAGCGCGAGCGCCATCGGGTCGTCGCCGCCTTCGGCCCACGACCACGCGCCTTCGGCGGACACCGCGAACGCGCGGCTCGGATGCTGGCTCAGGAAGCGGCGATAGCCTTCGCGGCCGGCCGCATCGAGGAACGGCACCGCATCGACCGCATCGATCGACGCGTAGCCGGTCGCATTCGGTTCGTGCGGGTTCGCGACCGCATAGCGTACCGAGGTCGGCAGGCTCAGGTCCGCGAGGAACGCATGCACGGCCGGCCACCACACGGGCACGCCGTCGCGGTCGACGATCAGCCGGTGCGCGTCGTCCTTGTAGCGGCCGAAATCGATGAATTGCGCCTGCGTGCCGTGCGACACGTACGCGTCGTGCATCTGCGCGACGAGCGCGGGCGTCCACACCGAATCGTTGTCGCCGTACAGCCACAGCGAGCGCACGGCCGTATGCGCGCCGTACTGGTCGAATGCTTCGACGAGATTGCGCTGCCAGCCGTCGCAGAGATCCTGGCGCAGCCCGCCGGAAAAGTTGATGATGCCGCGCACGCCGGGCGCCGCTTCGGTGCCGTACGCGACCGAAGCGAGGCCGCCATGCGACGTGCCGGCGACGACGATGCGCGACGCATCGATGTACGACTGACGCGACATGTAGCGGACCGTCGCGGCGACGTCGGCGGCCTGCGCGAGGCCGTTCTTGCGGACGTTGCAGCCTTCCTGCTGGTACGTGCCGCCCGACCCGGCGAAGCCTTGGCGGTTCGGCGCGATCACCGCATAGCCGCGGCGCACGAACTCACGGGCGAACGCGAGCGGCCGGCTGCGCGGCTGCAGATGCAGATCGCCGGTGTTCTTGCCATGGTTGAAGACGACGAGCGGGAACGGGCCGGGGCCGTCCGGCTTGAACAGCGTGGCCTCAAGCATCACGGTGCCCGACGCATCGGCCGGAATGCCGATGACTTGTTCGTTGAGGTTCGCGGCGACCTGCGGGAGGCGCGAATCGCCGTAGTCGAAGCGCTCGGCATGGGCGAGCGAGCCGGCGGCCGCGGCGGCGCCGGTATTTGCGTTCGGCAGCGCACCGGCCTGAGCGGCCGACAGCGCACAGGCCGCCATCCATCCCACCAATACTTTGCTGAACGCCATTCGTAAGCCCTGCCATGCAACATGACCGATCCGAGGGGCCATCGTAGCCCGACAAATTCAGGTTGTGCAATGCGGGAATTACCCGGCGTCTGACAGGGCAACTATTTGTCAGCGTTCACTTACTTCACCGTCGACATAGCGCCAGAAACCGTGCTCGTCGCGGGCGAAGCGACTCGTCTCGTGGAGCCGGTATGCGCGTCCGCCGACCTTGTAGCGGGCCACGAACTCGACCTCCGCGTGCCGTTCGTCCAGCAGCGCGTGGCGTTTGACCGCGAGGCCGAGCCAGCGCGGCGCGTCGGGCGCATTCGGGTCGGCATCGAGATCGGCCGGGCAGGTGCGGGCGTCCCAGGTCGCGCGCAGGTAGTCGGTCGCGCCGAGCACGTACGCGCTGTACCGCGAGCGCATCAACTCGAGCGCGGTGGGCGCGGCTTCGCCGCCGTCAATGAAGCGCCCGCAGCACGCCGCATAGCGCGGCGCCGGGGCTTTGCCGGCAGGAGTGGGGGACGCGCCGCCGCACGGGCACGCGTCAGGTCGGTTCAAAATCATGCGAATCGTGAATTAACGACGCCGGGTTGTCATGCCGGCTCACCAGCTGAGCTCGACGCCGTCGTACTGGAAGAAACGGCCGTTGGCCCGGGACACGTCCGCGCCGGCTTCGGCGATCACGCGGCGCATGCCGGTCACGCTGGTTTCCGGATCGATCGCGGCCTGCGCGCCGCCCATGTCGGTGCGCACCCAGCCGGGATGGAGCGAGATGCACGCGGCGTGGCGCGTCTGCAGCGACGCGATGCGCAGCACGTCGTTCAGCGCGGCCTTGCTCGCGCGGTACAGCCAGCCGGTCGTGCCGGTCGCTTCCGCGATGCTGCCCATCCGGCTCGACACGACGGCCAGCACGCCGCGCGCGTCCTCGACGAGCGGCAGCAGGATCGGCAGCAGCTGCATCGGCCCGCGCACGTTCGTATGCATCACCGCGTCGAAATCCTCGGCGCCGATCGTCTCGACGCCTTCGGTGCGCGGCCCGTACACGCCCGACACGAGCACGGCCGCGTCGAGCCGTTCGCCGTCGAGCTTCCAGCCGAGCGCCGCGATGTGTTCGGGTTGCGCGATGTCGAGCGCATGGGCTTGCGCGCCGAGTTCGCGCAGCGCGGCGAGCGATGCGTCGTCGCGCGCAGTCGCGATCACGTTCCAGCCGTCGCGGCGATATTGCCGGACGAATTCGCGCCCGAGGCCGCGCGATGCGCCGACGATCAGTACGGTTTTCATGTTCGCCGCTCCTTTGCGTTGCACCGCCGTGGCGGCAGTGTCGGTGTCAGATCAGTTCGATACCCGTCGCGGCCAGGCTCGCGTGCATCTTCAGCCGGAGGACGCGCGGCGCGTGCGCCGCGCCTGCGCCGGTTACTTCGCGTCGCCGCACGACGGCTTGAGCGTATCGGCGACCGCCTGCGCGACGTCGTCGAGCTGCGCGGCGTCGGCCGCGACCATGTCGTTGTCCGGCGCATGCTGGCCGCGCGCGGTGAGCGCCGCGACGCAGCGCCGGTAGGTTTCGTCGAGCGCGTCGAAATTCGACACGGCCATCCCGAGGTTGCGCATCCGCCCGTCGTGCACGCCGTACACGAGCCCGTGCACGGTGAGCGACTGGCCGCGCGCCCATGCGTCGTTGACGATCGTCGTGCGGCACACGTTGACGACCTGCTCGATCGAGTTCAGCTCGATCAGGCGGCGATAGCGCGCCTCGCCGACCGGCCATTCGTCGAGCAGCGCCGCGTGGCGCTCGCGCACGTCCTGCACGTGGTGCAGCCAGTTGTCGGCGAGGCCGACGCGGCGGTTGTGCAGGGCCGCGTTCACGCCCGAGCAGCCGTAGTGGCCGACGACCATGATGTGCTTCACGCGCAGGATGTCGACCGCGAACTGGATCACCGACAGGCAGTTCAGGTCGCTGTGCACGACGACGTTCGCGATGTTGCGGTGCACGAACACTTCGCCCGGCGGCAGGCCGATGATCTGGTTCGCGGGCACGCGCGAATCCGAGCAGCCGATCCACAGATATTCCGGCGCCTGCTGGTCGGCGAGACGCGCGAAGAAGTCGGGATCGTCGGCGAGCTGGCGCTTGACCCAGGCGTCGTTGTTGTCGAACAGGTGTGAAAGCGGATTGTCTTGAGTATTCATCGGGTGTGGATTCCGTTGGCGGAAAGCGGGTCGATAACGGTTCGATACGATTGGATCCGGGCGTGCGATTCGGCCTGCGTCACGCAGCGCGCTGCGCGTCGCCCGCGCTGTCGCCGTCGCCGGCGTCAGGCGTCGAGTCGAAGCGATCGGGGTAGCGCACGCTGAAACGCAGCGACACGTCGTACGGGTAAAAATCGGGCAGCTCGCCCTGCAGCAGCTTGTCCTTGCTGGCCTGCCACAGCGAGGCTTCGAAAAAGTCCGCGTGATGCTTCATGAAGACGGCCCGCACGCGCGGGTCGCCGAGCAGGAACGGTCCGTAGGTTTCCGGAAAGATGTCGTGCGGCCCCACGGTATACCACGGTTCGCCGGACAGTTCGTCTTCCTCGTTGCGCGGCGGCGGCACGCGCCGCACGTTGCAGTCGGTCAGGTACTCGATCTCGTCGTAGTCGTAGAACACGACGCGGCCGTGGCGCGTGACGCCGAAATTCTTGTACAGCATGTCGCCGGGGAAGATGTTGGCCTTCATCAACTCCTTCACCGCGTTGCCGTACTCCTTCACGCCGTGCTCGATCTCGGCATCGGTGCCGTTCTGCAGGTACAGGTTGAGCGGGATCATCCGGCGCTCGATGTACAGGTGCTTGATCACGAGGTTGCCGTCCTCGTATTCGAGCAGCGACGGCACCTCCTTCTCCAGCTCGCGCACGAGCGCATGGTCGAGCCGCGAGATCGGCAGCGCGACGCTCGAATATTCGAGCGTGTCGGCCATCCGTCCGAGACGGTCGTGGCGCTTCACGAGCTGGTACTTCTCCATGATCTGCTCGCGCGTCGTTTCCTTCGGCGGCGGGAAGTGATCCTTGATGATCTTGAACACGTACGGGAACGACGGCAGCGTGAACACGAGCATCACGAGGCCCTTGATCCCGGGCGCGATGATGAAGCGGTCGCTCGAATGCGACAGATGGTGCAGCAGGTCGCGGTAGAACAGGTTCTTGCCCTGCTTCTGCAGGCCGACCGACGTGTAGATCTCGGCCTTCGGCTTGCCCGGCATGATCGTGCAGAGAAAATCCACGTACGCGGACGGCACGCCCATGTCGACGAGGAAATACGAGTGCGAGAAGCTGAAGATGATCTGCAGCAGGTCGCGGCGCAGCAGCACGGTGTCGAGCGCGAGCAGGCCCGGGCGCACGTGGCGGATCGGCACCGCGAACGGCAGCACGCGATCGGCGTTGATGATGCGGCCGACGATGTACGCGCTCTTGTTGCGGAAGAACAGCGACGACAGCACGTGGATCTGGAAATTCGGCGCGGCGTCGAACTCGCCGAATTCGTCGGTGATCGCCTGCCGCACGCAGCCGATGTCGCGCGTGAGATCCTCGAACGGCGGCTCGAGCTGGAAGTTCGTGACGATGCGCTCGAGCGTGGCCGCGAGCCCGTCGGTGCCCGGGTAGTACGCACGATAGGTCGGCTTCGCGGCCGGCTCGTCGTTCTCGAGGTATTCGGTCGAGATCGCGGGCCGCACGAAGATGAAATCGTTGTTGAAATACGAGCGGTGCAGGATCTTGCAGCACACCGAATTGAAGAACGTTTCCGCGCACTCGGGCTGGCGGTGCGACGTGAGCAGGCCGATGTAGTGCAGCTTGATCTGCTGCCACACTTCGTCGTCGATGTTCTCCGCGTCGTATTCGTCCTGCAGCACCTCGACGCATTCCTGCACGCGATCGTCGTACGACGTGATCCGCTCGCGCGCCAGCCGCTGCAGCCCGTGCCAGTCGGCGCGCTCGTATAGCGTCTTCGCGTCGACCGCGGCTTCCCGGAAGATCCGGTAGTGACGGTCGAAGTTTTCGAGCATCGTCTGCGCGACGTCGAAACCGATCTGCGACGACAGCAGCTTGGGGAAGTGATTCATTGCGTGCAGGCTCGTTCGAGAGGGACTGTAAGCACCCGCCATTTTAGCGCCCAAGTCGGCATTTCAACGGGTTTCGGGGTCCGGCGCCAAGTGCCGTCAATGCGCGGTTTGTGCGCGGTTGCATGCCGTTCGGTGCATCTTCGCGTAAAGATACGGGTACGGAACCGATTCTGACACGAACTTTTTTGCCCGGCCGACGCCCGCCGGACACGCGTTTCGCGCCACGGCGATAGAATCGACGCGATGCCCGCCGCGGCCTGCCGCCCGCGCGCTCGTGCACTCGCTATTCCCCCGCATGCGTACCCGCATTTGCAGCTGCATTTGCAACGACAACGACGAGACACCCGACCGATGAACGCACTGGAACACCAACTCGACTATCCCTTCGCCGACACGCTGCCCGCCGCGGGCGACACGTTCGAGGTCGCGCCCGGCGTGCGCTGGCTGCGCATGCCGCTGCCGTTTTCGCTCGATCACATCAATCTCTGGCTGCTGCGCGACGAGATCGACGGGCAGGCCGGCTGGACGATCGTCGACTGCGGGATCTCGTCGGAGGCGATCCGTACGCACTGGGAACAGATCTTCGATCGGCATCTCGACGGGCTGCCGGTGCTGCGCGTGCTCGTCACGCACTGCCATCCCGATCACTTCGGCCTCGCGAACTGGCTGTGCGAAGGCGGTGACCAAGGCCGCTGGAACGTGCGGCTGTGGATGACGCTCGGCGAATACATGTTCGGCTGCCTGATGGCGGCGGGCAACGGCTCGAACGCCGGCGGCGCGGCCGCGGCCGATCACTTCGCGCGCCACGGCTTGACCGATCCGGCCGCGCTCGACAAGCTGCGCAGCCGCCGCAGCTACTCCTCGGATCTCGTGCCGGCCGTGCCGCCGCGCTACCGGCGCCTGCGCGAAGACGACGCGGTGAAGATCGGCGCGCGCACGTGGCGCGTCGTCACCGGCTACGGCCATTCGCCTGAACATTGCGCGCTGCACAGCGAAGCGGACGGCGTGCTGATCTCCGGCGACATGGTGCTGCCGCGCATCTCGACCAACGTGTCCGTGTTCGATCTCGAACCGGAAGCGAACCCGCTTGCGCTGTACCTCGAATCGCTCGGCCGCTACGAAACGATGGCGCCCGACACGCTCGTGCTGCCGTCGCACGGCAAGCCGTTCCGCGGCGTGCGCACGCGCATCGCGCAACTGCGCGCGCACCACGACGCGCGGCTCGAGGAAGTGCGCGTCGCGTGCGCGGAGAAGCCGATGAGTGCGGGCGACATCGTGCCGATCATGTTCCGCCGCCGCGAGCTCGACATCCACCAGATGACGTTCGCGCTCGGCGAGGCGCTCGCGCATTTGAACCTGCTGTGGCTCGCGGGCGAGCTCGTGCGCGAGCACGGTGACGACGGCGTGATTCGCTACGCGCGGGCCTGACCGCTCCGGCCGTTCGATGTGCGACGCTACGTCGCCGTCGTTTTCGCTTCAAGCGCCATGCGCCCCGGCTGGCGTGCGCGACTCGAAGCGGCTTGTCAGACAGCAGCTCGCCGATTCCAATTCGAGCGTCACGCGCAAAGGCGAGCGATCGTGAGCACCAATCACGCGACGGGTTCGTAACGCCACCCGTTGCGCTGCCATTGCATCGTGTGCGTCGGTTCGAGCGCCGCAAGAAATGCGGCGTCGTGCGACGCGACCACGATCGCGCCGGGGAAGCCGGCCAGCGCGGCTTCGATCGCGCGCACCGATTCGAGATCGAGGTGATTGGTCGGCTCGTCGAGCAGCAGCAGCTGCGCCGGCGTGCCGCGCCACAACGCGCACGCGAGCGCGGCCTTCAGCCGTTCGCCGCCGCTCAGGCGGTGCACCGGCTGCGTCGCGCGTGCGGCATCGAGCTGCAGCAGCGCGAGCCGGCTGCGCAGGTCGCCTTCCGCGAGCGGCGTATCGAGCAGGCCCAACTGCTCGACGATCGAGCGCTCGGGGTCGAGCAGCGCGAGCCGCTGGTCGAGATACGCGGCGCTCACATGCGTCGTGCAGGCACCGGAGCGCGGCGCGAGTTCGCCGGCGAGCATGCGCAGCAGCGTCGATTTTCCGCAGCCGTTCGGGCCCGTCAGCGCGATGCGCACCGGGCCGCTGGCCGACCATGTGATCGCGTCCGCGCGCCCGGCGGCATCCCACGGCAATTGCGCACGCTCGAGCGTGAACAGCTGGCGGCGTGCGCTGACCTCGGTGCCCGGCAACGACACGAGCACCGGCGCGTCGGCTTCGACGCGTGCGGCCGCCTCCTGCACGCGCTCGTCTAGCGTCGCCTTGAAGTCGTTCTGATGACGCCGGACCTGCCCCATGATGTTGCGCGCCGCGCCCTTGCGACGCTGACGTGCCATCGACGACAGGTTGGCCGCCTTCGCGTCGCGCAGCGCGCCGGCCGCGTGGCGCTGGATCGTGTCGTGTTCCTGTTCGAGCCGGCGTCTCACCCGCCCGCGCTCCGCGTGCGCATGCTCGAGCGCGGCCTGCGCGGCATCCTGTTCCGCGTCGCGCTGGGCGCGGTACAGCGCGTAGTTGCCGCCGTACGCACGCACGCCGTGCGGCGTCAGTTCGACGATCCGCTGCACGTGCGCGAGCAACGCGCGGTCATGGCTGACGATGACGACGCCGCCGCGCCAGCCGTCGAGCGCCGCGCGCAGCCACGAGCGGCCCGCGGCATCGAGATGGTTGGTCGGTTCGTCGAGCACCAGCAGCCCGTCCTCGGACAGCAACGCGCCGATCAGCGCGACGCGCGCGAGCTGGCCGCCGCTCAGCGCGTGCGCCGGCGTGTCGGCGCGCACGTCGTGCAGGCCGGCCGCGTCGAGCGCCGCGCGCAGCCGCTCGGCCAGGTCCCAGCGATCGCCGATCAGGTCGAAGTCGAGCGCGTGCGCGCGGCCGTCCGCCAGGCGTTCAAGGGCCGCGAGCGGCGCATCGAGCGCTGCGAGTTCGGCGACGGTGCGCATGCCGGCCGGCGCGTCGTCGTGCTGCTGCGCGACGTACACGACGGGCGTGTGCCGGTCGATGGTGCCCGCGCTGGGCGTGCGCCGGCCCGCGATCAGTTGCGCGAGCAGGCTCTTGCCGACGCCGTTGCGGCCGACGATGCCCGTCGGCGTGCGATCGATGGAAAGGTCGAGCGAATCGAACAGCGTGACGCCGTCGTCGAAGCGGAAGGAAACGTGATGAAGCGCGACGAGCGCGCCGATGGGCGTGGCAGCAGCCATAAGCACCTCCGAAAATGCGTGAAACCCTTCGCGCGGCATGCGTGGCACGGCGGCGAAAACATTTTTGGGAAGGCTTAGTTGTTCACTTTGGCTGGCGTCCGGTATGAGGAATGAGCGCGCAGTGTAGCAAGCGCGCCGCGCGGGCCGCAAGCGACGGGCCGGGATGCCGTCGCTTGCGCGCCACGCACGGTTACTGCACGGAGACGGTCGTGAAGTTCTGCCGTCCGAACGGACTCACGCGATAACCGCTCACGTTCGTGCGCGTGAGCGCCGCCGCGGTCGGGTAGCCGAGCGGAATCCACAGCGCCTGGTCGTGGATCACCTTCTGCGCCGATTCGTACAGCTTCGCGCGCTTGGCCTGGTCGGCGGTCGACTTGCCGTCGGCGATCAGCTTGTCGAGCTGCGCGTCGCAGAAGCGCGCGAAGTTGATGCCCGACTTCACCGCGTTGCAGCTGAACAACGGCGACAGGTAGTTGTCCGGATCGCCGTTGTCGCCGGCCCAGCCCATGAACAGCATGTCATGCTGGCCGAGCTTCGCCTGCTTGATCAACTCGCCCCATTCGATCACCTTCACCTCGGCCTTCACGCCGATCTTCGCGAGGTCGGCCTGCAGCAGTTCCGCGCCGGCCTTCGGGTTCGGGTTCAGCACGCTGCCCGTCGGGCGCGTCCAGATCGTCGTCGAGAAGCCGTTCGGGAAACCGGCCGACGCGAGCAGCTGCTTCGCCTTCGCGGGATCGTACGCATACGGCGCGATGTCCTTCGCGTAGCTCCACGTGTTCGGCGGATACGGGTTGTTCGCGGCCGTCGCCGTGTTGTCGAACACGACCTTCAGGTAGGTCGCGCGGTCGAATGCGAGGTTCAGCGCCTCGCGCACCTTCTCGTTGTCGAGCGGCTTCTTCTGCGTGTTCAGCGCGACGAACGCGGTCATGAACGCAGGCGTCTGCACGACCTTCAGCGCGCTTTCGCCCTTCGCGGCGAGCACGTCCTGCGGCTTCGGCGACAGCGCGATCTGGCATTCGCCGGCCTTCACCTTCTGCATGCGCACGGATGCGTCCGGCGTGATCGCGTAGATCAGCCGGTCGACCTTCGGCTTCGCGCCCCAGTAGGTCGGGTTCACGTCGTAGCGGATCAGCGCGTCCTTCGTGTAGCTCTTCAGCACGAACGGGCCGGTGCCGACCGGCTTCGCGTTCAGGTCGGCCTGCTTGCCGGCCTTCAGCAGCTGGTCCGCGTATTCGGCCGAGTAGATCGACGCGAAGCCCATCGTCAGGATCGACACGAACGTCGCGTTCGGCTCGTTCAGCACGAACTTCACGGTGTTGTCGTCGACCTTCGTGACGGACTTCACGAGCTTCACGAGGCCCATCGACTGCGCGTGCGGAAAGCCGCTCGCGCCGGCCACCTTGTGCCACGGGTTCGCATCGTCGAGCATCCGCGAGAACGTGAACACGACGTCATCCGCGCTCAGCGGGCGGCCCGGCTTGAAGTAGTCGGTGGTCTGGAACGCGACGTTCGGCCGCAGGTGGAACGTGTACGTGAGGCCGTCGGCGCTGGCTTCCCATTTGTCGGCGAGCGCCGGCACGACCTTTTTCGCGGCTTCGTCGTACGACACGAGCGTGTTGAAGATCACGTCGGCCGATGCGTTGGTGGTGACGAGCGAGTTGTACTGCACGACGTCGAAGCCGTCCGGGCTCGATTCGGTGCAGACGGTGAGCGGCTTGGCGGCGGCGAGGCCGGGGGCGGCGAGTGCGGCGGCGACCGCGGCCGCGGCGAACAGCTTGACGTGCATAGGATCTCCCACGTGGCTTGTGCTTTTTGCTGGGTGACGGGATGCGGGCGCGGCCCGGAAGCGGGCGGGGCCGGCGCGGCTGGCGAACAGCATACCGGCAAAGCGCGCGGCGCGTGAAAAAAGGCGCCGGAACGCGGTGAATTGACCGAAAAACGGCTGCTTTCGCGACGGAACGGGTGTCGATGCGGCAGAAGGTGCTGCGGAGGCGGCGGGAGAGCCGGGCGGCGGAGAGGGGGAGATCGGCGCGTCGGGGAACGCGGCGGATCTGTGCGGACGCCGCGGGAAGTGCCGCGAAATCGAAGCTTCGATGCGGCGATGCGGCCCGGCGCGTGTCGCGCGGGCCGGACCGCCGACTCGTCAGTGCGCGCCGGCCTTCGGCTTGCGCGGCGCCTTCTCGAACAGGCGGTCGTAGAGCCAGCGCGGCAACACGTGCAGCACCTTCGCGACGACGCCCATCTGCCACGGAATCACGCGGAACGCGTGCTGCCGTGCGATCGCTTTCGCCGCGCGCGCAGCGAAGCGGTCGGCGTCCATCAGGAACGGCATCCGGTACGGGTTGTGCGCGGTCATCGGCGTGCGGATATAGCCGGGCGCGATAGTCACGACGCCGACGCTGGCCGGGCGCAGCTCGACGCGCAGCGCCTCGAGATACTTGATCGCGGCCGACTTCGACGCGCTGTACGCGCCGGAGCCGGGCAGGCCGCGCACGCCGGCGACGCTCGCGACGCCGACCAGCGTGCCGTGGCGCGCGGCCGTCATCGGGCCGACGAACGGCTCGAACGTGGCGACCATCCCGTAGTAGTTGATGTCCATCACGTCGCGGAACGTGGCGAGGTCGCCCTGGCCCGTGACGGCGCCCTGGCTGATGCCCGCGTTCGCGATCACGACGTCGGGGCAGCCGCGCGCGGCGATGAACGACGCGGCGGCCGTCGCGAGCGCATCGGCGTCGCGCACGTCGGCGCTGTAGACGGAGACGGACAGCTTGGGGAAGCGCCGCGCGAACGCATCGAGGGCATCGGTGCGGCGCGCGACGAGAGCGAGCGTGGCGCCCTGGCGGGCGTATTCCTCGGCCATCGCGAGGCCGAGGCCGCTCGACGCGCCGGTGATGAAGACCTTCAGCGGAGTAGTCATGCCGGCGCGCGGGCGGGGATCAGAGCTTCTTGTCCTGAACCTGCTTCACGAGGTAGTCGAGCACTTGAGCGGTGCCCGGGATGCTGTTCGTGTAGGCCGGGCCCGTCTTGTACTTGCCCTGGACGACGACCGTCGGCACGCCGTCGATCGCGTAGCTCTTCAGCAGCTCGGCCGACTGCTTCACCTGGCCCTGCACGCTGAACGAGTTGTATGCGTCCATGAACTGCTTCTTGTCGACGCCCTGCGTCGCCAGGAAGTCGGCCTGCGCCTGCGGCGTCAGCAGGTAGTTCTTCTGCTTGTGGATCGCGTTGAAGATCGCCGGCGTGACCTTCTCCGAGATGCCGAGCGCGGACACCGCGTAGAACAGCTTCGAGTGCGGGATGAAATCGTCGCGGAACGCGACCGGCACGCGCTTGAAGTCGATGTTGTTGCCCTGCTTCTTCACCCAGGCCTCGATCGTCGGCTCGAATTCGTAGCAGTGCGGGCAGCCGTACCAGAAGAACTCGATGACCTCGACCTTGCCGGCCGGCGCGGACACCGGCTGCGGCGACTTCATCACCTCGAAGTCCTTGCCGGACACGGGCGCGGCGGGCGACGCGTGGGCGAAGCCGGCGACGGCCAGGCCCAGGGACAGAAGGAGCGTGCTAAGTAGTTTTTTCATGTTGTAAGCGTCGAATCAGTTGCTCGGATGACGAAACGTAACGGGTTCTGCGTGGGCGCGGCTGGTTGCTTACTGCTTCGTGAAGCGGATCACCGCCGTGTCGACACCTGCATCGGACAGCCGCTGACGGGCCGAGTTCATATCCTCGAACTTCGAGAACGGGCCGACGCGCACGCGGAAATAGGTCACGCCGCTGACATCGCGCTTCGACACCTTCGACTCGAAGCCCTGGAAGCCGAGGCGCGCGCGCTGCTGCTCGGCGTCGCCTTCCGTCTTGTACGCGCCGACCTGCAGGAAGTAGCCGGTGTTCGCGTCGTTCGCGGTCGGCGGCTTCGCTGCCGCGGCGGACGTGGCGGATGTTGCGGACGGCGCCGGCTTCGGCGTGTTCGCGGCCAGTTGCTGTTGCTGCTGTTTCTGCGCGGCCGCCTGCTGCGCCTGCTTCTGCGCGGCGAAGCGCGCGAGATCATCCTCGCCGCCTTGCTGCTGTTGCTGCGCTTGCTGCGTCTTCTTCGGCGGCGGCGTGTTGTCGGCCGGCTTCGGCGCGACGGCGACGCCGTTGCCCGACGGCGCATTGTTCGAGGCCGTGGTGTTGGAGCCGTTCGCGTTACCCGACGGCGGCACCTCGACGATCTGCGGTTCGGGCAGCAGGCCGCCCTGGGTCTGGTTCGCGGCCTGCCCGGGCGCGGTGTTGGGCGGCGCGGGCTGCGCGGCCTGCGGCACCGGCTGGCCGGGCGTCTTGCCCTGCAGCGCGCGGTTCGGGTCGAACTGCTGCGGCTGGCTCGCGCCGGTGTCGGTCGGCGGCGGTGCGACCTTCGACACGAACGGCGACGGCGAACGCGTGATGTAGAGCGCCACCACCACCGCGATCGCGAGGCCGACGATCAGGCCCAGCACGATTCCAAGAAATGTCCCTCCGGCTTGTTTCGATTGCTTCGAAGTTCGGCGTGGTTGTGCCATTGCTTGAGTCACCTGCAAAAAGAATAGTAAAAGGCCGCGACGGGCATCCGGAGGCGGGCGCTCCTGCCGCGGCCATTCGCTGCCCCGTTCGGGCCGCTTACATCTTGGCGGGCGCGGATACGCCGAGCACCGCCAGACCATTCTCGAGCACCTGCCGGGTCGCGGCGAGGAGCGCGGCGCGCGCGTTGCGCGGCGCTTCGTCGTCGACCAGCACGCGCTCCGCATTGTAGAACGAGTGGAATTCACCAGCGAGATCGCGCAGGTAGAACGCGACCGCATGCGGCGCCAGTTCCTTCGCCGCGTGCGTGAGCATGTCCGGATACTCGGCGAGCTTCTGCATCAGCGACACGGCCTGCGGGCTCGTGAGCTGCGCCAGGTCGGCGCCCGGCAGCTGCGCCACGTCGACGTTGTAGCGCGACTTCAGTTCGTTGAGCACCGAGCAGATGCGCGCATGCGCGTACTGGACGTAGTAGACCGGATTCTCGTCGTTCTGTTTCAGCGCGAGGTCGATGTCGAACACGAATTCGGTGTCGGCCTTGCGGGAGATCAGGAAGAAACGGACCGCGTCGCGGCCGCGCGTGATGGTCGCCTCGTCGATCAGGTCGGGTGCCGCTTCCTGGCCCGGTGCCGCGCCGCCCGACCATTCGATCAGGTCGCGCACCGTCACGTAGCTGCCCGCGCGCTTCGACAGCTTCACTTCCTGGCCGTCGCGCATCACGGTGACCATCTTGTGCAGCACGTAGTCGGGATAGCCCTTCGGGATGCCGATGTGCAGACCCTGCAGGCCCGCGCGCACGCGCGCGATCGTGCCGTGGTGGTCCGAGCCCTGGATGTTGATCACCTGCGTGAAGCCGCGCTCCCATTTCGTCACGTGATACGCGACGTCCGGCACGAAGTACGTGTACGTGCCGTCCGACTTGCGCATCACGCGATCCTTGTCGTCGCCTTCGTCGGTCGTGCGCAGCCACAGCGCGCCGTCCTGCTCGTAGGTCATGCCGGCCTTGACCAGCGCGTCGACCGTCTTCTCGACCCGGCCTTCGCTGTACAGCGACGACTCGAGGTAGTACTGGTCGAACTTCACGCCGAACGCCTGCAGATCCATGTCCTGCTCGTGACGCAGGTACGCGACCGCGAACTTGCGGATCGCGTCGAGATCGTCGATGTCGCCCGCGCCCGTGACCGGCTCGCCATCCTTCGCGGCGACCGTCTCGCGGTTCAGGTAGTCGCGTGCGATGTCGGCGATGTATTCGCCGTTGTACGCGGCTTCCGGCCAGCCCGCGTCGCCCGGCTTCAGGCCGCGCGCGCGCGCCTGAGTCGAGATCGCCAGGTTGCCGATCTGCACGCCGGCATCGTTGTAGTAGAACTCGCGGTGCACCGCGTAGCCCTGGCTCGCGATCACGTTCGCGAGCACGTCGCCGAGTGCCGCCTGGCGGCCGTGGCCGACGTGCAGCGGGCCGGTCGGGTTGGCCGACACGAATTCGAGCAGCACCTGCTTGCCCTTTTCGCGGTCCGACGTGCCGAACGCGCGGCCCTGCTCGAACACGGCGGCGATCACCGCCTGTTTCGCGGCGGCCGTCAGGCGCAGGTTGATGAAGCCGGGGCCGGCGATTTCGGCCGCATCGACGAGCCCTTGCGCGGCCGGCTGGGCCGTGAGGGCGGCGACGATCTTCTCGGCGAGCTGGCGCGGGTTCGTGCCGAGCGGCTTGGCGAGCTGCATCGCGACGTTGCACGCGACGTCGCCGTGCGCGGCGACCTTCGGGCGCTCCAGCGTGATGGCCGGGGCGACGAACGCTGCGTCGGCGCCTTTCAGCGCGTGTGCGACCTGCGTGACGCTATCCGCGAGCAGGGCTTCGAGGGTCTGTTTGTGTGCTGGCAGCATGCTGGTAGAAGGCTTCGTTGGTGGCTGCCGGAAACACCGGCCGGCCGGCGCGCTTTTTAAGCGCGCGTTTCAGGGATCGCAGAATTTTAACAGGTGCTAATATGCCGCTCAGGCGCCCCGGCTTCGTGAGGCCGCACGCCGGTCTGCCGGCGTCCCCCCAACCGCGCCGGGCAGGCACAACAAGATGAAAAGGGAATTGTCATGATTACGTTCAAGAGCAAGGCGGCACAGGATCTCGACGTGCTGAAGGATTTCGCCGTGTATGTGCTGGGTCTCGTCGGCAAGCAGCTGGGCGAGCGCGGTGTGATTACGCACGACGAACTGGACCACGCAATCGCCAAGCTGGAAGGCGCGGTCGCGCAGGCGAAGCAGGAGCGCGCCGAGCACGCGGGCCACTTCCACGAGGACGACGACGACCACGCGCACCATGAAGTGCCGCCGAGCCTCGCGCAGCGCGTCGCACCCTTCCTCACGATGCTGCGCGAAGCGAAGGCCGGCCAGGCCGACGTGCACTGGGGCTTCTGAGCTTCCTTGCCCGTCCGATCGAAAGGTCGTCGGCAACGCAAAAAAAGCCCGCTTTCGAGCGGGCTTTTCATTTCCTCTGATGAAATGGCGGGCTGGCCACCCGCCGGCATCGGTCAGAGTTGCGGCGCGAGCGCGCGCCGCGCGTCGGCGAGCGACAGCGACATCCGTCGCGCGTAGTCGTCCAGCTGATCCTGCCCGATTTTGCCGACCGAGAAGTAGCGGCTGTCCGGGTGTGCGAGATAGAAGCCAGACACGCTCGCGGCCGGCAGCATCGCCAGCGATTCGGTCACGCTCATCCCGATTTCCTCCGCATGCAGCGCGGCGAACATGTCGCGCTTCACGAGGTGGTCGGGGCACGCCGGGTAGCCGGGCGCCGGGCGGATGCCCGCGTACTTCTCGGCGATCAGCGCATCGTTGTCGAGCGTCTCGCCGCTCGCATAGCCCCACAGCTCGCGGCGCACGCGCGCGTGCATCGCCTCGGCGAACGCTTCGGCGAAGCGGTCGGCGAGCGCCTTCAGCATGATCGCGCTGTAGTCGTCGTGGTCGGCCTCGAACTGCTTTTCCTTCACGTCGACGCCGAGGCCGGCCGTGACCGCGAACATCCCGATGTAGTCGGCGACGCCCGATTCCTTCGGCGCGATGAAGTCGGCGAGCGACCGGTTCGGGCGCATCACGCCGTCGACCACCGGACGCACGCTCTGCTGGCGCAGGTTGCGCCACGTGAGCAGCACTTCGGAGCGCGAATCGTCGGTGTAGATCTCGATGTCGTCGTCGTTGACCGTGTTCGCCGGCAGCAGCGAGATCACGCCGTTCGCGGTGAGCCAGCGGCCCTGGATCAGGCGCGCGAGCATCGACTTCGCGTCGGAGAACACGCGCCGCGCCGATTCGCCGACGATCTCGTCGTTCAGGATCGCCGGGTACGGGCCCGCGAGATCCCAGGTCTGGAAGAACGGGCCCCAGTCGATGTAGTTCGCGAGCTCGTTCAGGTCGTAGTTCTTGAACACGCGGCGGCCGATGAACTTCGGCTTCACGGGCCGGTAGCCCGCCCAGTCGACCTTCGTCTTGTTCGCGCGCGCCTCGGCGAGCGTGACCATCGGCTGGGCCTTGCGGTTCGCGTGCTGTTCGCGGATCCGTTCGTAATCCGACTTCAGTTCGTCGAGATACTTCGTTGCGCCTTCGTCCGACAGCAGGTTCGATGCGACCGACACCGAGCGCGATGCGTCGGGCACGTAGACCACCGGGCCTTCGTAATGCGGCGCGATCTTCACGGCCGTGTGCACGCGCGAGGTCGTCGCGCCGCCGATCAGGAGCGGGATCTTCTTCACGCGGAAGTAGTCGTCGCGCTGCATTTCGGACGCGACGTACGCCATTTCCTCGAGGCTCGGCGTGATGAGGCCCGACAGCCCGATGATGTCCGCGCCCTCGACCTTCGCCTTCGCGAGGATCTCGTTGCACGGGACCATCACGCCCATGTTGACGACTTCGAAGTTGTTGCACTGGAGCACGACCGACACGATGTTCTTGCCGATGTCGTGCACGTCGCCCTTCACGGTCGCGATGACGATCTTGCCCTTCGCGCGCACGTCGCCGCCCGCTTCCGCGAGCAGCCGTTTTTCTTCCTCGATGAACGGGATCAGGTGCGCGACGGCCTGCTTCATCACGCGCGCCGACTTCACGACCTGCGGCAGGAACATCTTGCCCTGGCCGAACAGGTCGCCGACGACGTTCATCCCGTCCATCAGCGGGCCTTCGATCACGTTGATCGGGCGGCCGCCGGCCGCGGCGATGGCCGCGCGCGCCTCCTCGGTGTCCTCGACGATGAAGTTCGTGATCCCGTGCACGAGCGCGTGCGCGAGGCGCTTCTCGACCGGCTGGTTGCGCCACTCAAGGTTCTCTTCCTTCTTCGCGGCGCCGGTCTTGAACTTGTCGGCGATCTCGAGCAGGCGGTCGGTGGAATCGTCGCGGCGGTTCAGGATCACGTCCTCGACCCGCTCGCGCAGTTCCGCGTCGAGATCGGCGTACACGCCGAGCTGGCCCGCGTTCACGATGCCCATGTCCATCCCCGCCTGGATCGCGTGGTACAGGAACACGGTGTGGATCGCCTCGCGCACCGGGTCGTTGCCGCGGAACGAGAACGACACGTTCGACACGCCGCCGCTCACCTTCGCGTACGGCAGGTTCTGCTTGATCCAGCGGGTCGCCTCGATGAAGTCGACCGCGTAGTTGTTGTGCTCCTCGATGCCGGTCGCGACCGCGAAGATGTTCGGGTCGAAGATGATGTCTTCCGGCGGGAAGCCGACTTCGTTCACGAGGAAGTCGTACGAGCGCTTGCAGATCTCGGTCTTGCGCGCGTAGGTATCGGCCTGGCCCGTCTCGTCGAACGCCATCACGACCGCGGCCGCGCCGTAGCGGCGGATCAGGTTCGCGTGATGGCGGAACGCTTCCTCGCCTTCCTTCAGCGAGATCGAGTTCACGATCGCCTTGCCCTGCACGCACTTGAGGCCGGCCTCGATCACTTCCCACTTCGACGAGTCGATCATGATCGGCACGCGCGCGATGTCCGGCTCGGATGCGATCAGGTTCAGGAAGCGCACCATCGCCGCCTTCGAATCGAGCATCGCCTCGTCCATGTTGATGTCGATCACCTGCGCGCCGTTCTCGACCTGCTGGCGCGCGACGGCGAGCGCCTCGTCGAACTGGCCGTTCAGGATCATCCGCGCGAACGCCTTCGAGCCGGTGACGTTGGTGCGTTCGCCGACGTTGATGAAGAGCGTCCCGGACGTGACGTTGAACGGCTCGAGGCCGGCAAGGCGCATCATGTGATCGGTCATGGCGGTGCGAATTCGTGTGAGGTGGGGCGGGCGTTGGGGCGGTCGGTCAGGCGGCGTCGCTGTAGTGGCTCGGCCAGCGGCGCGGTTTCACGTCGGCGAGCGCCTTCGCGATCTCGGCGATGTGCTCGGGCGTCGTGCCGCAGCAGCCGCCCGCGAGATTCACGAGCCCGGCTTGCGCGAATTCCTTCAGCAGGCCCGACGTGACGTCCGGCGTCTCGTCGAAACCGGTGTCGCTCATCGGGTTCGGCAGGCCCGCGTTCGGGTAGCACGACACGTAGGTGTCGCACAGCTTCGCGAGCTCGGCGATGTACGGGCGCATCAGCGCCGCGCCGAGCGCGCAGTTCAGGCCGAACGTGAGCGGCTTCGCGTGGCGCAGCGAATTCCAGAACGCCTCGACCGTCTGGCCCGACAGGATGCGGCCCGACGCGTCGGTCACGGTGCCCGAGATCATGATCGGCAGGCGCTCGCCGGTGTCTTCGAACAATTCGTCGAGCGCGAACAGCGCGGCCTTCGCGTTCAGCGTGTCGAAGATCGTCTCGACGAGGAACAGGTCGACGCCGCCGTCGAGCAGCGCCTTCGCCTGCTGGTAATACGCGCTGCGCAGCTCGTCGAACGTGACGTTGCGCGCGCCCGGGTCGTTGACGTCCGGCGAGATGCTCGCCGTCTTCGGCGTCGGCCCGATCGCGCCCGCGACGAAGCGCGGTTTGTCGGGCGTCGCGTAGCGCACGGCCGATTCGCGCGCGAGCCGCGCCGATTCGACGTTCATCTCGACGACGAGGTCTTCCATCCCGTAGTCGGCCTGCGCGACCGTCGTCGCGCCGAACGTATTGGTTTCGACGATGTCCGCGCCGGCCGCGAAGTACTGGTCGTGGATCTCGCGGATGATCTGCGGCTGCGTGAGCGACAGCAGCTCGTTGTTGCCCTTGATGTCGCGTGGGAAATCCTTGAAGCGCTCGCCGCGATAGGCGGCTTCGTCGAGCTTGTAGCGCTGGATCATCGTGCCCATCGCGCCGTCGAGGATGAGGATGCGCGATTTCAGCAGCGCGGGCAGTTCGGCGCCGCGCGTGTAGGGCGCGTCGAGCGGGACGGAAGCAGCGAGAGGGGTCGCAGACATGGCGGAAGACCGGCGAAGACGGGAAAACCGTCATTGTAGCCGGTGCGCAGGGGCGCCGCCCGGGCTCGCGCGGCGTGGGCAGCGGGGCCGGCGCGAAGCGTGCGGGCGAGCGTTGTTCGCGCAACGAAGGCACGCCCGGCCGCACACGGCCCCATCAAACGAAAACCCCCGCCGGCGAACCGGACGGGGGCGTGGATCAGAGTGCTCGCGGCGCCGCGCAGTGCGCGGCGATGGGCCCGGCGATGCGCCGGACCGGATGTCGTCAGTGCAGGACGACGGGCATCATCATCAGGCTGTCGAACTGTCCGAGGAATTCGTCCACTTCGTCGAGCGACGGCTCGTCCTCGATCAGCTGCTTCACGTGTGCGCGGAAACGCTCGGCAAGTTCGCCGTCAATGAAAATTTCGCGCTGCGCGTTCTTGTCGACGATTTCATATCCGCCGGCATTCATCAGATGGTGACCGGCCTGCGGCGCAAATTCGACGACGCAGTAATTGGGGCTGTTGTAGATCATTTGCATGGCGGCACTCCTCTTCGCAGTGGCATCTGGCCTTGTTGCTCCGTAGGTGGGGCAGGCTGTGCCGGTTTCAAGGGGCTTGCGCTGCACACCCCGTTCTCCCGTTTGCGTGGGGTGTATTGGTTAGAAGCCGATGTCTATCAAACGTTTCTTATTGTGATCCGGTGCACTGAAATAGTTGTTAAAGAGTGTCATCGGCCATTTCGGCCAACAACTTTAATCGGTCGAAATTGCCGATCTGTCGGTCATCACGGCGCGGGCGGCGTCGACGCGGGCGGTGAACCCGTGGGCGCCGATGGTTGCACGTCCGCCGGCGGCGCGGGTTGTGGCGGTTGTGCCGGCTCTGCGGCGGGTGCCACGGCGGCCGGGGTGCTATCGGGCGCGCTGTCGGGCGCATTTGTTGCGCGTGGCGTCACCCCGTCGGCCGGTGCGTCCGGCGGCGCGAGCCGGCCATGCCAAAGCAATTCGATCTGCGCGCCGTTCGGTTCCGATTGTACGAGCCTTGCGGGCAGCCAGTCGAGCGACGGCGCGAGCCACATGTCGATGCGGCGCGTGTCGCCGGCGCGGCGCGGCAGGCGCATGAAGTGCCGCGCGCGGACGATGCCGGTTTGCGTCTGCACGTCCTCGTCGCCGATCACCGTGATCGGCCACGTCTCGCCGCTGTTGTTGTCGATTACGAAGAACTGCTGCGTGACGCCCGGCTGGTACGCGGACGGATTGCCGCGCACGAGCCCCGACAACTGCATCAGCATGCTGAAGCGATCCTGCACGCCATCGGGCAGCGGTGCGTTATTTGGCGTGCGCGTGAACACGACCTGACGGATCTCGCGGTTGAAGATCGCGATGTCCTCGGGGCGCTTGCCGCGTTTCTCGACATATCGTTGGGGGGCCACACCGAACGCGTCGATGCGGCCTTCGCTGCGGTACGTGAACGGACCGACGAACGGCACGGGCATCGACACCGACAGGTCGTAGGTGTGTCCGTCGGTGCGCCAGTGGATCGTGCCGATCATGTTCTGCATCCCGTTGTAGAACGTATCGTATTGCAGATCGCCGGACGACGGCGCCACGAACTTCACGCCGCTCGTCGCGGGGCCCGGCGTCGCGGCACTGCTCGCGCCCTCGGCCGGTGCCGCATTCGCGTCCGATGCGCCTGCCGTGCCGCTCGCGGCGGAGGCGGCGGCGGCAGGCGGCGGCTCGCCGTGCTCGGCCGTCTGCGTCGACGTCAGCACGGGCTCGGGCGACGGCGCGGGCTTCGGTGCGGCGGGAGCAGGCTTCGCCGGCGCAGGCTCGGCATGATGTTCGGCTGGAGGTTCGACCGGTTTCGGCGCGGGCTGGCGCTCGATCGGCCGCGGCTTCAGCAATTCGATCTGCACCGGGATCTCGGCGGGCGCGGGCGGCGTGAACGATTCGCGGTTGCGCGTCAGCCATAACGCGGCGAGCGCGTGCAGCACCAGCACGACGACGATCGCGATGCCCGCGCGCAGCCAGTGGCGGGGCAGGACGTGACGAGAACGGGTGTCGGCAGGCGGCATCGGCGAAAACGGAACAGGGTTGGGGCAGTCGTGGCGGATCGTGCATGACGTACATCGCAACGGCACGTCACGACCGCACGTCACACCCATCGGACCGCCGGCCGCGCCGCGCGTTCGCGCTGCATCGCGCGCATTCGCCCGGGTGTCGCGGGCGTCGCGTGTCAGGCGTCGCGCGCGTCCGGACTATAGCCGAGTTCGTAAGACAGTTTCTGCGCGCACGCGCGCAGCGCGGTGTCGATCTCGCCGCCCCACGCGATGTCGAACGTGCCTTCCTGACCGAGCGCGACGATCGCGAGCGCCAGCTCGCCGACCGCATCGAACACCGGCATGCAGAACGCGTGGATCGTCGGCAGCAGCATCCCTTCGACGCGCGCGGCCTGATGCGCGCGTACGTCGGCGAGCACCGCGTCGACCTCGTCGAGCGTGCGCGGGCCGCCGTGATGCGGCGAGCGGCGCGTGTCGGCGAGCTCGCGTTCGAGCATCGCCGCGGTCTTGCTGCGCGGCAGGTACGCGGCGAACAGCAGGCCCGTCGCGGAGCCGAGCAGCGGCATCACGTCGCCGAGCTTCAGCGACGCCTTCGCGGGGTGGCTCGATTCCATCCAGTGCACGATCGTCGGGCCCTGATTGCCCCACACCGCGATGCCGACGGTCTGGTCGACGCGGTCGCGCAACTCGGTCAGCGCGATTCGCGCGAGTTTCACGCCGTCCACGCGCGCGAGCCGCGCGAGGCCCATCTGCAGCGCGAAGCCGCCGAGTTCATAGCGGCCCGACACGGGATCCTGCGACACGACGCCGAGCCGCGAGAAGCTCACCAGATAGCGGTGCGCCTTCGCAGGGCTCATGCCCGCGCGCTGCGCGAGGTCGCGCAGCATCATCGCGCGCGGCTCGCTCGTCAGCACCTCGAGCAGGCGGAAGCCGACCTCGATCGACTGGATGCCGGAGCGGACCTTCTCGCCGCCTTCGCCATGCTCGCCGGAGCCGGTGTCGTCGGTGTCGGAATCAGCGAGATCGTCGTCGGGAAGCGGGTTGGCGGGCATGGGCAACGGGGGCGCGGCAAGGCGGCAAGGGTCGGGACGAAAGCGGCACGCACGATCGTGGCGCGCTGCGCGGATTCACCATCGTAAAATAGATTCCCTCCATCGTCACTACAACGGCAGACACCCCATGAAACTTGCATCGCTGAAGGACGGCACGCGCGACGGCCAGCTGATCGTCGTATCGCGCGACCTGCACACCGCGGCGATCGCCGATGCGATCGCACCGACGCTGCAGCGCGTCCTCGACGACTGGGCGTTCTACGCGCCGCAACTGCGCGACCTGTCCGACGCGCTGAACCACGGCCGCGCACGCAACGCGTTCGCGTTCGATCCGGCGAACTGCATGGCGCCGCTGCCGCGCGCGTTCCAGTGGGCCGACGGTTCCGCGTACGTGAATCACGTCGAGCTCGTGCGCCGCGCGCGCGGCGCCGAGATGCCGCCGGAGTTCTGGACCGATCCGCTGATGTACCAGGGCGGCAGCGACGACTTCCTCGGCGCGCGCGACGACATCGTCTGCGCGTCCGAGGAGTGGGGCATCGACTTCGAGGCCGAAGTCGCGGTGATCACCGGCGACGTGCCGATGAGCGCATCGCCCGACGACGCGCTGAAGGCCGTGCGGCTCGTCACGCTCGTGAACGACGTGTCGTTGCGCAACCTGATTCCGGCCGAGCTCGCGAAGGGCTTCGGCTTCTTCCAGAGCAAGCCGGCCACCGCGTTCGCACCGGTCGCGGTGACGCTCGACGAGCTCGGCGACGAATGGCGCGAAGGCCGCGTGCATCGGCCGATGATCGTGCACTGGAACGGCAGGAAGGTCGGCCAGCCCGACGCGGGCACCGACATGGTGTTCCACTTCGGCCAGCTGGTCGCTCATGCGGCGAAGACGCGCAACCTGCGTGCCGGCTCGATCGTCGGCTCGGGCACCGTGTCGAACAAGGACGCGAAGCGCGGCTACTGCTGCATCGCCGAGAAGCGCTGCCTCGAGACGATCGAGCACGGCGCGCCGCAGACCGAATTCATGCGCTATGGCGACACCGTGCGCGTCGAGATGTTCGACTCGGCCGGCAAGTCGATCTTCGGCGCGATCGAGCAGTCGGTCGCACCGCCCGACGGCGCGGCCTGACGCACGCGCGAAGCCCGGCTCCGGCCCGCGCGCCGGGTTTCGCCCTATGTTTGCCCGCGCGGGCTTGGCTACACTCGATTCAGGCGTTTCAAACGCCTCAAGCACCGGGAGCTGCGCATGGCCGATCTTGCCGCATACGGCGGTTACGAAGCATTGAAGGTGACGCGCCGCGAGCATGGCGTGCTCGATATCGTGATGAGCGGCGAGGGCGCGAACCGCAGCGGCCTCGCGACCGCGAACGAGCGCATGCATCGCGAACTCGCCGACATCTGGCGCGACGTCGACCGCGATCCCGACACGCGCGTCGCGGTGATCCGCGGCGAGGGCAAGGGCTTTTCGGCGGGCGGCGATCTCGCGCTCGTCGAGGCGATGGCGAACGACTTCGACGTGCGCGCACGCGTGTGGCGCGAGGCGCGCGACCTCGTCTACAACGTGATCAACTGCAGCAAGCCGATCGTCTCCGCGATGCACGGCCCGGCCGTCGGCGCGGGGCTCGTCGCCGGGCTGCTCGCCGACATCTCGATCGCCGCGAAGGATGCGCGCATCATCGACGGTCATACGCGGCTCGGTGTCGCGGCCGGCGATCATGCGGCGATCGTGTGGCCGCTGCTGTGCGGGATGGCGAAGGCGAAGTACTACCTGCTGCTGTGCGAGCCGGTGAGCGGCGAGGAGGCCGAGCGGATCGGCCTCGTGTCGCTCGCGGTCGAGCCGGCCGACCTGCTGCCGAAGGCGTACGAAGTCGCGGAGCGGCTCGCGCACGGGTCGCAGTCGGCGATCCGCTGGACCAAGTACGCGCTGAACAACTGGCTGCGCAGCGCCGGGCCGACCTTCGATACGTCGCTCGCGCTCGAATTCATGGGCTTCTCCGGGCCCGACGTGCAGGAAGGCATCCGCTCGCTGCGCGAGCGGCGCCCGCCCGATTTCCCCGGCGACGCACCGTTCTGACGCGCGCTATCATCGAACCAGGGCGGCCGCGCGACCCGTGCCGGCCGCTTCGCTCACCCAGTCAACCAGGATGCCCGTAATGACGAACGAAGCCTCCGGCTCCAATCCTTTCGCCGGCTTTGCCGGTTTCAAGCCTGCCGACATGCTCGACCGGATGTGGGACATGATGCGGATGTCGCCGTTCGGCGGGATGGCGTCGTTTCCGGGCGCCGCCTCGGGGTTGCCGCCGTCGCTGTCGAGCATGTCCGACATGATGGCGCCGCTCACGAGCGTCGAGGAGCTCGACAAGCGGATCACCGATCTGCGCGCGGTCGAGCAATGGCTCAAGCTCAATCTCGGGATGCTGCAGTCCGCGATCCAGGCGCTCGAGGTGCAGCGCGCGACGCTCGCGACGCTGCGCGCGTTCGGCGCATTCGCGCAGAGCTCGATGTCGGCGGCCGAGGAAGCCGCGGTCGCGGCCGCGCAAGCGGCGTCCGCGCCGCGCGCCGATGCGCAGCAAGCGCCGGGTGCTGGCGCTGCCGACGCGCCGCCGGCAGGCGACGCCGCGCAGCAGGCATTCGACCCAGCCGGCTGGTGGAACCTGCTGCAGGCGCAGTTCAACCAGCTCGCGAGCCTTGCGATGACGCAGCCGGGCGTGCAGGCCGATCAGCCGGACGATGCGTCGCCCGCGCAGGCCGCGCCGACAGCGCCGGCGGAACCGCCCGCACCGGTCGCTGCCGCCGCGCCGCGCAAGCCGGCCGCGAAGCGCGCGAAGCCGTCCGGTTCGGCCGCGGCGCGCGCGGCGGCCGCTTCGTCGCCCGAAACGCGTCCGCCGAAGCGCTCGACCTGACGCGCACCGGATGGCAGGTCGATCATGCGGCTCGCGCTCGTTCTGATGGGGGGCGGCGCCCGCGCCGCCTACCAGGTCGGCGTGCTGAAGGCGCTGGCCGAGATCGCGCGCGAGGCCGATCCGCAGCGGCATACGGTGCCGTTTTCGGTCGTATGCGGCTCGTCGGCCGGCGCGATCAATGCAACGTCGATCGCGAGCCACGCGGACGATTTTTCGCACGGCGTGCGGCGCCTGCTCGAATTCTGGGAGCCGCTGCGCGCGGACTACGTGTATCGCACCGACTGGCTCGGCATCGCGGCGGCTGGTGCACGCTGGCTCGCGGCGATGAGCTTCGGCTGGGCGGCACGCCGTTCGCCGCGCGGGCTGCTCGACAACGCGCCGCTCGCGCACCTGCTGCAGCGCGAGCTGAGTTTCCACCGGATCGAGCAGATGCTCGAGAGCCGGCTGCTGCATGCGCTCTCGATCACGGCGCTCAGCTATTCGAGCGGCCGGCACCTGACGTTCTACCAGGCCGCCGAGCCGATCCAGGCATGGCGGCGCGCGCAGCGCACCGCGCGGCTCGTCGACCTGTCGGCGTCGCACCTGCTCGCGTCGTCGGCCATTCCGTTCGTGTTCCCGGCCGTGCCGCTCGTGCTCGACGGACAGGTCGAGTACTTCGGCGACGGGTCGATCCGGCAGGTCGCGCCGCTGTCGCCGGCGATCCACTTCGGCGCGAACCGGATCGTCGTGATCGGCGCGGCCGATCCGCGGCCCGAGATTCCCGCCGCGAACGGTTCGGGGCGGGTGCGCGGCTATCCCACGCTCGCGCAGATCGGCCAGCAGGTGCTCGCGAGCGTGTTTCTCGACTCGATCGGCGCGGACATCGAGCGCATCGAGCACATCAACCGGATGATCGAGCACCTGCCGCAGCAGGTCGAGGTGGACAGCGGCTGGCGGCACGTCGACGTGCTCGCGATCGCGCCGTCCGAGCCCATCGAGCTGATCGCCGCGAAACACCTGAAGCAGATGCCGGCGACGATGCGCGGGCTGCTCGGCGCGATCGGCGGCAGCCAGCCGGCCGGCGCGTCGTTCGCGAGCTACCTGCTGTTCGAGGAGGCGTTCACGCGCGAGCTGATCGAGCTCGGCTACCGCGACGGGCGCGCGCAGCGCGACACGCTGGCGGAATGGATCGCGGGGGCCGATGGCTGCAGCGCGCCGCCCACCGGCACGCCGCCGGAGGGTGGCATCGCGACGGGCGAAATACGGGTCTGACGCGAGTCCGGTCGCGGAAACGGCGCTGAAGCAGGTGCGCCTTACAGATCGGTTGCGTTTTCGCGACGCCTGCCCGCGACCGATCGCCGCACCGCAGTGGGCGGCGCGCGACCGGGCCGGCGTCTCTGAACCGTCATGGGTGCGTGCTATCATGGCCGCCGCCGTATACACCATATCGAGCAGCCTGCCGTCCGGCAGCCGTACGGAGAACCCGTCCGGAAGCCGTGTGACGCCGGGGCCGGCTCGTCAACGAGCCGGCTTGCGCCGGCCCCCCACATGAGGCACGCACGGCCGGCTCCGTTCGAGCGGAGCGGGGGCTGCGGCGTGCGTCGAGGCGGCGGCGCGGCCGCCTGGCAGCCGGATGCGGAATCTGCGTCCGGCGGCTGGATTCCCGCGTAAAATTAGAGTCTTGGCTGCGAAAAGCGCGCTCGCGCGCGTACGCGGCAACAGTCACGTTTAGAGAAGTCGCATTGCGCAGAACAGGGGTGGGACCATCATGAACACCATGCTTTATCCGGAACTTTACAGGTCGCTCGAAGCTGTCCGCTGGGACATGGAGAAGGACATTCCGTGGGACAAGTTCGACGCTTCGCTGCTCACCGACGAGCAGGCGAAGACGATCAAGATGAACGCGATCACCGAATGGTCGGCGCTGCCCGCAACGGAAATGTTCCTGCGCGACAACCAGCACGACAGCGACTTTTCCGCGTTCATGAGCGTGTGGTTCTTCGAGGAGCAGAAGCATTCGCTCGTGCTGATGGAATACCTGCGCCGCTTCCGGCCGGAAATGGTGCCGACCGAGGAAGAGCTGCACGCGGTGCGCTTCCAGTTCGATCCGGCGCCGCCGCTCGAGACGCTGATGCTGCACTTCTGCGGCGAGATCCGCCTGAACCACTGGTATCGCTGCGCGGCCGACTGGCACACCGAGCCGGTCATCAAGCACATCTACGAAACGATCTCGCGCGATGAAGCGCGCCATGGCGGCGCTTACCTGCGCTACATGAAGAAGGCGCTGAACAACTGCGGCGACGTCGCGCGCGCGGCGTTCGCGAAGATCGGCGTGCTGATGGCATCGGCGCGCCGCACCGAGAAGCCGCTGCACCCGACCAACCTGCACGTGAACCAGGCGCTGTTCCCGCGCGACACCGTGCAGTCGCGCCTGCCCGATCCGGAATGGCTCGAGCGCTGGCTCGACGAGCAGATCCGCTTCGACGGTGAGTGGGAAAAGAAGGTCGTCGACCGGATCCTGCACAACCTGTCGATCCTGTTCGAGCGCACGTTCGCGACCGCGCAGGAGCTGAACCGCTATCGCAAGGAAGTCACCGGCCGCCTGCAGTCCGAAAGCGGCCCGTCGTCGGCCGCGCAACCGGCCTGACGCCGCGCGGCGGCGCAGCCGCCGTGACGCTCCGCCGGTTGCGATCGTCGCAGTGAATTCCTGCATGAAGCCCGCCCGGCCCTCCGGCGGGCTTTTTATTATCTGGCGCCGCCGCGTCCTGTCGCGACGTGCACCGCGCGCCGCTCACGCCATCCGAACTCCATCATGTCCGCCACCTTCGAACGCAAGCTGATCACCCGCGACGCCCTGGTTGCCCTGCGCGCTTCGCTGCCTTCGCCCGTCGTGTTCACCAACGGCGTGTTCGACATCCTGCACCGTGGCCACGTCACGTATCTCGCCGACGCCAAGGCGCTCGGCGCGTGCCTGATCGTCGGCGTGAACAGCGATGCGTCGGTGCGCATGCTCGGCAAGGGCGACGACCGTCCGATCAACCGCGAGGACGACCGGATGGCGCTGCTCGCGGCGCTGGAGAGCGTCGACTGGGTCGTGAAGTTCGAGGAAAAGACGCCGGTGTCGCTGATCGAGGCCGTCCGTCCGGACATTCTCGTGAAGGGCGGCGACTACGACATGGACGCGCTGCCGGAATCGGCCATCGTGCGCGGCTGGGGCGGCCGTGCGCTCGCGATTCCGTTCGCGCATGACCGCTCGACCACCGCGCTGCTGAAGAAGGTGCGCGCGCAGCAGTCCTGATGCGTGCGCCGCGCCGTCAGGGCGCGGATGCCGCGAGCGGCTCTGCCGTGAGGGCCGGCGCGGCGATCGGAGCGCCGATCACGGGCTGATCGGTCGCCTGCGCGAGCGGCATCGCATGCACTGCATCGGGCCGCACCTGCCGGGACAGCACGCCCGGTTCACGCGCGCCGGCCGCCGGCGGCGGCCCGAACACGCCGCGCACGGCCACGAACGCGAGCAGGTTCGCGAGAAAGAGAACAGCGATCAGCCAGCGCAGCATCGTCGACACTCCTCGTCGTGGTTCAGTCGTTCAACCGTTCAGTCGCGCCGGCCGCATGGCAAAGGTTGCCGTTGCAGCCGGCGATCGTTCGCGACGGCCGGGCCGCGTGGGCGGCCGGCTGCCTGCATGGGCGCACACACCGCGCCCGTTCTTCCATCCTTCCTGTGACGATGCGCGCAGCCGGGCATCCGTCGACCCGGTCGGTGCGACGCCGGCCAGTTTTCGTCAATCCTGCGTCGCCCCTTCCGCGGCGATCAACGCAAGGCCCGACAGGATCAGCGCGTCGTGCCGCGTATGCGGCAGCGTGAGCGCGCGCGCGACGTCGTCCGCCGCACCGCCTGCCAGCACGAGCCGCACGGGCGCCTGCCACGCATCGGCGAGATCGCGCCATGCGCGCTCGATCAGCCCCGCCTGCGCGTACAGGCAACCCGCCGACAGCGAGCGCGGCGTATCGACCTGGAACGGCTCGGCCTGCGCGCCGGCGAGCAGCCCGCTCGCGATGTCGGTGGTCAGCGTCGGCAACTGCGCGGTGTGCGTTCCGAGCGCGCGCATCATCAGCGCCCAGCCCGGCGCGATCAGCCCGCCGGTGAAGCGACCGTCCGCGCGCAGCGCTTCGAGCGTCGTCGCCGTGCCGAACGTCGCGATCAGCAGATGCTCGCCCGGAAACGCCGCACGTGCGCCGATCAAGCCGGCCCAGCGATCGCTGCCGAGCTGGTCGGGCGTCGTGTAGCCGTTCGTCACGCCGCATTGCGCGGGCCGCGAGCGGATCGTCGTGCGCGGCAGGCCCGGCCAGCGGGCATCGAGCAGCGCGTCGAGCCGTGCGGCCACGTCGGCGCCCGCGACGTTCGAGATCCATGCGCCATGGGGACGCGGCAGGGCCGACCAGTCGGGATCGGCGCCGCCGTCGCGCGTATGGCCGAACGCGCCCGTGTCGACGAGCGTGCGCCGCGCGTCGGCGAGCGCCCACTTGATCCGGCTGTTGCCGGCGTCGATCAGCAGATGCGGCTTGTTCATTGCGCTTCGCGCAGCGATACGTCGCCGGCCGCGATTGCCTGCACGCCGTCGGGCGTGTCGAGCAGCAGCTGGCCGGTCGCGTCGATGCCGGTCGCGATGCCGCGCGCGCGTTCGACGCCCTGTTCGAGCAGCACGACTTCGCGCCCGGCGTACGCGTGCAGCGCGTGCCAGCGCGGCAGGAACGGTGCGAGACCGTCGGTGCCGAACTGCGCGAGGGCGGGCGTGAGCGCGTTCAGTGCGGCGGCGAGTGTATCGGTGAGGTTGGCCGATGCGCACGCGGCCGACAGCGTGGCCGGCGGCAGCCCGCTCGCGAGCGTCGCTTCGCGCGCGCGCAGCGCTTCGACCTGCGCGGCGACGGCTTCCGCGCCGCGCACGTTGATGCCGAAGCCGATCACGACGGCGGTCGCGTCGGCGGTGCTCCACACGGTTTCGATCAGGATCCCTGCGAGCTTGCCGACGATGTGCGACGTACCGTCGTCGGAGGCCGTCAGCAGCAGGTCGTTCGGCCATTTGAGGGCGATACGCGAGCGGGCGTCGAGCGGCAGCGCGGCGAGCCCTTCCGCGAGCGCGACGCCGATCGCGATGCTCAGGCCGGCGAGCGCGTCGACGGGGCGCGGCACGATGCAGCCGACCGAGCACAGCAGCGCATTGCCGGGTTGCGCGAACCACGGGCGGCCTTGCCGGCCGCGGCCGGCTGTCTGCTCGAACGCGACGCGCACGAGCGGCGCGGGCAGCGCGCTCGCGGTGCGCGGCAGCGCCTTCAGGCGCGTCGCGACGTCGGCATTGGTCGAGCCGGTGGCGGCGACGATGTCGAGCGGCCACGCGCGCGGCGCGGCATCCAGGTGCGCCTCGAGCCGGTTGCGCGCGATGCGCGCGTCACCGGTATCGGGCGTGTCGGAGGAGGTGGGGGCGTTCATGGCGCATATTGTAGCGACAGGGTGTGGAGATCGCGCTCCGAAGAGGCGGGGCGCGTGCCTGAGCATCAAAATTGAGAAATCGTTGAGAAACGTGGGGCGGGATGGCCCACGTTTCTAGAATATGAGGGCCGGATCATCCTGTGGTCCGGGTTCCTGCTGGCTCGTGAAAGCGTGCCGCCGGTGCTGTTTTCCGTCGCTCACTCGGTGCGGGCGATGGCTCGGCAAGCTCGTCGCAGCCTCTTCGAGCCGGCGTCGCATCGCGGTTTGCCCGCTACCCATTTTCCCGGCGGCCGGCCGTTCACGTTTCGTCGTCGACGTCGACAGCACGTTGCGATCGACGCGGCCGCTTCGTTCAAAGAAACACCAGATTGAAATGCCAAGAAAAAAAATTGTGGCGGCGCTCGTTTGCACGACGCTGTTCACTGCCGCTTACGCAAAATCGCCGTGCGACGGCGACCGAAAAGCCGGTCTCGAGGATACGGTCGCATGCTACCGACAGATGGTCGAGAGCCAGCCACTGCAATACACGCTGACGAGCGTCGAGAACCTGCCCGGCATCGAGCGGCGCACGTACCGGTTCACGTCGCAGTCGTGGTCGCCGGAACAGCTGGTGCAGCCAAGCACGTGGGAGCACGAGGCGACGCTGTACATCCCGGAACGCGCGTTGACGCGCCGTGCGCTCGTGATCGCCAACAACGGCACGCGTTATCCGCAGGGCGGTGGTGCCCCGATCGCACCGAACGACTTCAGTCCCGAAACGCTCGCGTCGCTCGCGAAGAACACCCGCACGGTGATCATGTCCGTCAGCGACATACCGAGCCAGTTCCTGACGTATACGGACGACGGCAAGCCGCGCACCGAAGACGACAGCGTCGCACACAGCTGGTCGCTGTTCATGCAGGCGCCGCAGCGGCGGGCGACCATGCCGTTGCACGTGCCGATGGCGGCCGCGGTGTGGCGCGGGATGACGTTGGCCGAGCGCGAACTCGGCTGGTTGCAGATCGACCGGTTCATTGTGTCGGGTATTTCGAAGCGGGCATGGATCAGCTGGCTGGCCGTGATCGGCGATTCGCGTATCGATGCGATCGCACCGTTCGCGATCGACCTGCTGTCGACGCGCGACGCGCTAAAGAACATGTATCGCAGCTATGGCGGCAACTGGCCGCTCGCGTTCTATCCGTACTATGCGGAGGGCATCGACTCGATATCCGGCGCGCGACGCTCGATTCGCTGACCGCGTTCGTCAATCGCATCCAGCGCGGCGTTGCCGGAACTCGATGCGAAGCTGCAGCAGACCGGGCATGACACCACGATCAAGCTGAAACTGCGCGAACAGCCGAGGCGTCTGCTGCTGTGGCAGGCGGAGAACCCGAACGCGCGGGATTTTCGCTACGCGTGCGGGATTCGCTACACGTCGACGCCCGTCGGTTCCGCCGATGCGCCGCCGCTGCGCATTCCGGTCGAGAAGCCGGCGTCGGGCTGGCGCGCGTACTTCGTGGAAGCGACGTTCGACGACGGGTTTGTCGCGACGAGCCCGACCTACATCCTCGGCGACGGCTATCCGACGGTCGCGCCGCCGGCCGGCGGCAGCGCGTGCCAGACCTTGCCGGGCCGCGGTTTCACGCCGTGACGCCCCGCTTCCGGTCCGACGCGTCGTCGCGCCGTGCGTTACGGCGCCACAACCGGATGCTTCAACGCATGCGCGGTCTCGATCCACTGCGCGTGGAATTCATCCGCATCGGGCTTGAGCCCAAGCTCGCCATTGCGATACGCCATCGCGAGCGTCTGCACGGCTTCCGGCAGCTCGTGTTCCGCCGCACGCCGATACAGCGCAAGCGCGCGCGCTTCGTCGCGCGGCACGCCGCTGCCGTCGCGGTACGCGTTCGCGAGCATGAAGTCCGCGGAGGGGATATCCGCGCGCGACGCGAGTTCGAACCAGTGCGCGGCCTGCACGGGGTCGGCCGCGGTGCCGTAGCCGCTGCGATAGATCAGCCCGAGGTAGTACGCGGCGGCCGGATCGCCCTGGCCGGCCGCTTCGCCGAGCAGCGCACGGGCGCGTGCATAGTCCTTCGGGATGTCGCCGCTGCCGAGCAGCAGGGCCTTGCCGAGTGCGAGCTGCGCGCGTCGCGCGGCGGGCGAGTCGGTCTTGCCGTCCGCGGCGGTTTCCAGCCAGCCGCGCCCCTCGTCACGCAGCCCCGGCTCGCGCGCATCGACGAGCGCGATCCCGAGCGCCGCCTGCGCGTCGCCCGAACCGCGCCGTGCGAGGGTGCGCAACTGCGCGAGCGCGTTCGGCTCGACGGCCTGCGCGACCATCGCCTGCCACTCTTCGAGCTGCGCGGCGCTCGGCGCGGGGCCGGCGGCCCGCCAGCCGGTCGTCGCGACGACGGCCGCGACAGTCACGGCCGCCGCCGCGAGCAACGCGGCCGGCGGGAGTTTCGCGCGCAGCAGGCGCCGCGCGGCGGCGGTGAAGCCGGCCTCGGCCGGCCGCATCGTCCGGATCGGTTGCATCGCGGGTCTCATGGTCATTGCGTGAGGTCGATCTCGTAGATGGCGAGGTTCTTGCCCGAGCCGTCGTCGGCCGCGACCTGCGTGAGGCCGCTCAGGCCGGCTGCCGCCGCGTCGCCGAGCCGATTCGGCGCCGACGTGAACCGCACGTGCGCGACCGAGCTCGCGAGCTTCGTGAAGCGCCAGCTGCGCTGCGCGCCGTCCGCCGCGCGCGTGATCGCGCCGCGCTTCTTGATGAACGAGATCAGCACGTCGCGGTTCGCGTCGGGCGACGCGAAGATCGTCTTGCTGCCGTCGAGGCCCGGGAAGTTGCCGCCGCCGCTCGCGCGGTAGTTGTTGGTCGCGACGATGAACTGCGCGTTCGGGTCGATCGGCGCGCCCTGGTACGTCAGGTTCCTGATCCGGCTGCCGACCGGTTGCGTGACGTCGATCTCGTAAGCGAGATCGGCGGACGTGAACATGTCGAAGTTGTAGCCGGGGAAGCTGCCGACGAGCGGCTGAACGGTCGCCTTGGTCGGGTCGATCGTGTTGAAGCGCTTCGCGGCCGTCTCGAGCCAGTTCTTCACGTCGCTGCCGCTCACCTTCACCGCGTACACGGTGTTCGGGTACAGGTACAGGTCGGCCGCGTTGTTGATCGCGAGCGCGCCCGGCGCGACGTCGGTGTAGTCACTGCCGCCGCCGAAGCCGCTCTTGAACGGCGCGCTGACCGACAGCACCGGCAGCGACGCGTATTGCGGCAGGTTCGCCTGCACGTAGGTCCGCACGTAGTCGGCCTGCGCCTCGTTGACGATCTGGATCGCGCCCGGATCGCCGACGTCCGCGAAGTACGAGTTCATCCGGTAGTCGGTCGAGCCGATCGGCGTCTTCACGTAGTCGATCGTCGCCTGGTGCTCGGCGGCGATCGCGGCGGAGACCAACGGGTCGGCGGCGACGTAGCTCTTGTCCGCGTTCTGGATCGGCCGCGCCTCGACGGTCGTCAGCGACTTGTCGATGCTCCACGCGTGGCCGTCGAACTTCAGGCCGAGCTTGATCACGCCGAGATGCTTGCCCCAGAAGTTGGCCATCACGGTCGGCACGCCGTTGACGGTGCCCTTCGCCTTGTCGACGCCCGGCAGGTTGAACTGCGGCACGGTGCTGTTCGCGTCCGGGAACACCTGGTGCGAGTGGCCGATCAGCATCGCGTCGATGCCGGGCACCTTCGACAGCCACCAGCTGCCGTTTTCCATCGTCGGCGAGTATGCGGAGTTGTCGAGGCCGCCGTGCGAGATCGCGACGACGAGATCGGCGCCCTTCGCGCGCATCTCCGGAATGTACTTCTCGGCCGCTTCCTTCAGACCGGTCGTATAGACCTTGCCGTCGAGCCAGCGCTTGTCCCAGTTCATGATCGCGGGCGGCGTGAAGCCGATGATACCGACCTTCACCGGCGCGCTGACGGTCGTGCCGTCGGGCGTGACGGCCGTCACCGTGCGGGTCAGGATCGTGTACGGCGTGAACAGCGGCGCGTTGGTCTTCGCGCTGATCACGTTCGCGAGCACCTGCGGGAAGTTCGGGCCCGCGCACTTCTTCTGCTGCGCGGGGGCCGGCAGCCCGTCGACGTCGAACGTGTTGCCGGTCACCTGCGACAGGTACGGCAGCCCGTAGTTGAACTCGTGGTTGCCGATCCCGCCGCCGTCGAACTTCGCGGCGTTCATCACCTTGTAGATCGCGAGCGTCTGGTCGCAGCCAATCGGCTTGACGAGCGCCTGGTAGTCCGACAGCGCGGTGCCCTGGATCGTGTCGCCGTTGTCGAGCAGCAGCGTGTTCGGGTACTGCGCGCGCGCCTGCGCGATCAGCGTCGACACGCGCTCGAAGCCGAGCGAGTTGTCGGCGGCGAGCTTGAAATAGTCGTACGACAGCACGTTGGTGTGCAGGTCGGTCGTTTCGAGCAGCGCGAGCGTGGCGGTCGTGCCGGCCGGCGCCTGGGCCTGCGACGGCGGAGCGGTGACGTCGTCGCCGCCGCAGCCGGCGAGGGCGAAGGCAAGGCTGGCGAGCGCGGCGGCGAAGCCCGCGCGGCGGCGGGAAAGCGGGGGGAGACGCATCGGTTGTCCTGTTTGGTGTTCTGTTCTATGAGTCGCGACGATGAAGCGCGAAGTGCGCAACGAAATGGCGGCGCGGGCGCCGACGGCCTGATGTGCGCGCGTGAGAGTATCGAAAGGAAACATGACGGAGGAATGAAAGGCGCGCGCGGGGCAAGCCGATCCGGGCCGGCACGTGCAGGCGGGCGCCGCGGGCCGGCGCGCCGGCCGGGCGCCGCGACGGAAATCCTCACGTCGCTGCGCCGGGCGGTTCGCTACAATGGCCGCTGTCATCCTTTTGCAAACAACCCGCCTTGGACTTCGAGACTCCTCCCGGCCTGTCGGTCGACGCCGGCGGCCAGGGCCAGACGGTGCGCCTGTACGGCCAATGGACCGCGCTCGCGCTCGCGCGCAACCGTGGCGCGGTCGCGCGCCGCGTCGCGGGCATCGCGTCCGGGCGCGTGAGCGAATGGGATCTGTCCGGCATCGAACGGCTCGACCACGTCGGCGGCCAGGCGCTGTGGCGCGTGTGGGGCCGCAAGCTGCCGGACGGCGTCGCGCTGAGCACCACGCAGCGCACGATCTTCGAGCGCATCGAGCGGCTCGACAGCCAGCGCGAGGCGCCCGAGCGCGTCGTGCACTTCGGCCCGATCACGCGCCTGGGCTTCATGCTGTTCGCGTTCGCCGAGCACCTGCAGGGCGGCATCGCGATGTTCGGCCTGGTGATCCTCGACGCGCTGTCGGTGCTGCGCCGTCCGAAGACGATGCCGTGGAAGGAAACCTCGGCGAACATCTACAGCGCCGGCGCGCAGGCGCTGCCGATCACCGCGCTGGTCGCGTTCCTGATCGGCATCGTGCTCAGCTATCTGTCCGCGCAGCAGCTGCAGACATTCGGCGCGAACCGCTACATCGTGAATATCCTCGGGCTGTCGGTGATCCGCGAGCTCGGCCCGGTGCTGTCGGCGATCCTCGTCGCGGGCCGCTCGGGCTCGGCGATCACCGCGCAGATCGGCGTGATGCGCGTGACCGAGGAGCTCGACGCGATGCGCGTGATGGGCATCCCGCACGGGCTGCGGCTGATCCTGCCGCGCGTGCTCGCGCTCGGCGTCGCGATGCCGCTGCTCGTGATGTGGACCAACATCATCGCGCTGACCGGCGGCGCGCTCGCCGCGAAATTCGTGCTCGGGATCGACATCAACTATTTCGTGCGCTCGCTGCCGGGCGTCGTGCCGATCGCGAACCTGTACATCGGCGTCGGCAAGGGCGTCGTGTTCGGCATGCTGATCGCGCTGGTCGCATGCCATTTCGGTTTCCGGATCAAGGCGAACTCGCAAAGCCTCGGTGAAGGCACGACCACGTCGGTCGTCTCGTCGATCACGGTCGTGATCCTCGCCGACGCGGTGTTCGCGATCATGTTCCAGAACGTGGGGCTCGGATGAACACGTCGAACGACCCGGCGGCCGGTGCCGCCAGCGCCCATACCGCGGCAGCCAGCGCCGGATCGGCCGCCGCGCCCGGCGACGACTTCGTGATCGAGGTGCGCAACCTGACGAAGCGCTACGGGCGCAACATCATTCACCAGAAGCTCGATTTCGACGTGCGGCGCGGCGAGATCGTGGCGATCGTCGGCGGCTCGGGGTCGGGCAAGACGACGCTCGTGCGGCAGATCCTCGGCCTCGAGCGGCCGACGTCCGGCACGATCAAGGTGTTCGGCGAGGACACCTCGAAGATCGACGACGCGAGCGCGCGGATGATGCGCACGCGCTCGGGGATGCTGTTCCAGCAGGGCGCGCTGTTCTCGTCGATGACGGTGTTCGACAACGTCGCGCAGCCGCTGCGCGAGCTCGGCCGCGTGCCGCCCGACCTGCTGCACGACATCGTGATGCTGAAGCTCGAGATGGTCGGGCTGCCGTGCAAGCACGCGTCGAAGATGCCGGCCGCGCTGTCGGGCGGGATGGTGAAGCGGGTCGGCATCGCGCGCGCGATCGCGCTGGAGCCCGAACTGCTGTTCCTCGACGAGCCGACCGCCGGCCTCGACCCGCAGGCATCCGACGAATTCGTCGAGCTGATCGCGACGCTGCACCGCACGCTCGGGCTGACGGTCGTGATGGTGACGCACGACCTCGACACGATGGTCGCGCTGTCGACGCGCGTCGCGGTGCTGGCCGACCGCAAGGTGCTGGTCGCCGCGCCGGTCGAGGAGGCCGCGAACGTCGACCACCCGTTCATCCACGAATATTTCCTGGGGCTGCGCGGGCGCCGCGCACTGCAGGCGCTGCCGCCCGAGCGGCGCGCGAAGCTGCCGAAGGCCGCCCTCGAACCGGCGCTCTCGAGCGTCGAGCTGTAACCGGCAAGGACAAGGAATCTGCTGATGGAAAACAAATCACATGCGTTCTGGGCCGGCCTGTTCACGATCGCGCTGACGCTGGCGATCGCGGGCACCGTGTTCTGGTTCAACGTCGACCGCACCGTGCGCGTGCCGTACGACCTGCTCGCGCGCACCAACGTGACGGGCCTGTTCCCCGATGCGGCCGTGCGCTTTCGCGGGCTCGACGTCGGCAAGGTGCAGTCGATCGGCTTCGACCGCACGCATCCGGGCCAGATCCGGATCCGGATTCTCGTCGACCGTGATGCGCCGATCACGCAGTCGACCTACGGCAGCCTTGGCTTCCAGGGCGTGACGGGCATCGCGTTCGTGCAGTTGGAGGACACCGGCCGCGACCTGGCGCCGCTGCCGTCGTCGCCGAAGTCGATCGCGCAGATTCCGATGCGGCCGAGCCTGTTCGACCAGATCCAGGAGCGCGGCGACGTGCTGTTGCGGCAGCTCGAGCAGGCCGCGGAAAGCGCGAACGCGCTGATGTCGCCGGAGATGCGCGAGCAGTTGCGCGCGACGGCCGAAAGCCTGCAGCACGCGGCGGACGGCGCGGCGACGCTGTCGAAGCAGCTCGCGCCGGCGGTGGCCGCGCTGCCGCAGACGATGCACCAGGTCGATCGCGCGATGGCATCCGCAAACACGCTGCTGCAGCCGAACGGGCCGCTCGTGTCGAACCTGAACAAGGCCGGCTCGGCCGCGGAGCAGGTCGGCGTCGCGCTGAACGACCTGAACGCGCGGGTCCAGTACGACACGCTGCCGCGTTTCAACACGCTGGCGGACAGCGTCGGCGATGCGTCGCGGCAATTGAAGGACGTCGCCGGTGAACTCGGCCGCAACCCGAGCAGTCTGTTGTTCGGTTCGCCCGGCGCCGCGCCCGGGCCTGGCGAAGCAGGCTTCGTCTGGCCGGGCAAGGGTGCGGCGGCCGGCAAATGACGCGCAGCGCCAGCCCGTCGACCACCCGGCCCTGAGCGAGGCCGGGCACTGACGCCCTCGAAACCGGAAACATCATGCAGGAACATGCCATGCCACGAATCCTTGATCGCGCGCTGCGTCCGGCCGCGACCGCCCTCGCGATGCTGATGCTCGCGTTCGCCGCCGGCTGCGCCGGCAACGGCGCGGCGCTGTCGAACGTCCGCTACGACCTCGGGCCGGCCGCGTCGGTCGTGACGGCCGGTACGGGCCCCGCGCTGAAGGTGCTCGACGTCGCCGCGCCCGATGCGCTCGACACGGACAAGTTCGTCTACCGCCTCACGTATGCGGATGCGCAGCGCACGGCCGTCTATCGCGACAGCCGCTGGACCGCACCGCCCGCGCAACTGCTCACGCAGCGGCTGCGCGGCGCGCTGTCGTCGCGCGGCGCGGTGCTCGAAGGCTCCGACGGCGTGCGCGCACCGACGCTGAAGGTCGACCTGAACGAATTCGAGCAGGTGTTCGACGGGGAGTCGCAGAGTCACGGCGCGGTCACCGCGCGCGCGACGCTGATGCAGGACGGCAAGGTGCTCGGCCAGCGCACGTTCATCGCGCGCGCACCGTCGAGCACGCCCGATGCGGCCGGCGGCGCGCGTGCGCTCGCGGCCGCGAGCGACGAGCTCGTGTCGCAGATCGCCGCCTGGGTCGGCGTGCAGGCGTACGCGGGCAACCCGTGACGCGCAGCGTGCAGCCGCGATGAGCGCGCCGGTCACGCCGCGCGCGTCGTCGCTCGCGCGACAGGCGTTCGCCGCGTACGCGGCGCTCATCGTCTATGCGTCGCTGTATCCGTTCGACGGCTGGCTGTCGCTCGGCATCGGGCCGTTCGACTACCTGTTCGCGCCGATGCAGCGCTATGTGACCGCGTTCGACGTGGTGACCAACGTGCTCGGCTATTTGCCGTTCGGCGCACTCGGCGTGCTCGCGCTGCATCCGCGCTGGCGCGGCGTGGCCGCGACGCTGATCGTGGGTGGCCTCGGCGTGCTGCTGTCGGGGGCGATGGAGGCGCTGCAGACCTACCTGCCGATGCGCGTCGCGTCGAATCTCGACCTCGCGGCCAACGCGCTCGGCGCGCTGTTCGGCGCCGCGCTCGCGGCCCCGGCCACCGGCGCGCTGCTCGACCGCGGCGCGCTGCGCCGGCTGCGCTTCGCATGGTTCGAGACCGACGGCGCGACGCCGCTGCTGCTCGCCGCGCTGTGGCCATTCGCGATCCTGTTTCCGTCGCCGTTCCTGTTCGGCATCGGCGACTGGCCGGCCGCATTGTGGGAGCGCGCCGACGGCTCGATGCAGGACGCGCTGCTCGCGTGGCTGCCGGCCGCGTGGCGCGTGAGCGAGTGGCCCGAGCGCGTCGACGGCTGGCTGTCCGACTCCGCGTGGGAAGCCGTGCTCGGCGGGTTGATGCTGTTCGCCGCGCTGGCGATCGCATCGCTCGCGATGCGCGCCGCCGCGCCGCGCGTGCGACTCCTGATCGCGTTCGTCGCGGCGTCGCTCGCGCTGAAGGCGGGCGCCACCTTCATGCAGTCGAGCACCGGCCTCGTCGTCGTGTGGGCGACGCCGGGCGCGCGGCTCGGCATCGAGCTCGGCTTCGCGGCGGCGCTGGTCGCGTTGCGCGTGCCGGCCACGTGGCGCGCGCTGCTCGCGGCGGCCGCGCTGCTGGCCGGCGTGGCGCTCGTCAACCTGCTGCCCGTCAACCCGTTCTTCGACTTCACGCTGTCGGGCTGGCGGCAGGGCCGCTACGTGCACTTCAACAGCATCGCGCGCTGGCTCGCATGGATCTGGCCCTACGCGGCGCTGATCTGGCTCGGCCAGCGGGTCGAGCACGCGTGGCTGCCGGGCGCGCTGCGGCGCTGACGTGCTGAGGCAGCGCGCGGGGCAGGGCGGCCACGGTCCGCTCGCCGGCAGCGGCACGCGCCGGTCGTTATAATCGTCCGCACATCCGTTGCCGCGCGCGACGGCAATCGCCCCTCTTTCCGCCCGGCACCGCGCCGGGCCGCTCGTCACCATCATGGATTCCTACTACCAGCACCACGTCTTTTTCTGCTTGAATCAGCGCGAACCGGGCGCCGAGCGTCCGAGCTGCGCGCAATGCAATGCGCAGGCCATGCAGGAATACGCGAAAAAGCGCGTGAAGGAACTCGGCCTCGCGGGGCCGGGCAAGGTCCGCATCAACAAGGCCGGCTGCCTCGACCGCTGCGAGGAAGGGCCCGTGATGGTCGTGTATCCGGAAGGCACGTGGTACACGTACGTCGACCAGGCCGACATCGACGAGATCGTCGAATCGCACCTGCGCGACGGCAAGGTCGTCGACCGCCTGAAGATCTGAGCGGGCCGGCCGAATGAACGTTCATACGCAGAAGTCGCTGATCGCCGGCCCGGCCGGGCAGATCGAAATCGCGGTCGACCTGCCGGACGCCGTGCGCGACGGCAGCGCCGCGCCGCGCGGGATCGCGCTCGTCGCGCACCCGCATCCGCTGTTCGGCGGCACGATGGACAACAAGGTCGCGCAAACGCTCGCGCGCACGCTGGTCCAGCTCAACTACGTGGTGTACCGGTCCAACTTCCGCGGCGTCGGCGCGACCGAGGGCGTGCATGACAACGGCATCGGCGAGGCCGACGACCTGCTCGCGGTGCTCGCGCACATGCGCGCGCAGCCGGCCCATGCGGAGCTGCCGCTCGTGCTCGCGGGCTTCTCGTTCGGCACCTTCGTGCTGTCGCATGTCGCGAAGCGGCTGCGCGACGCGGGCGAGACGATCGAGCGGATGGTGTTCGTCGGCACGGCCGCGAGCCGCTGGCAGGTCGCCGACGTGCCCGAGAACACGCTCGTGATCCACGGCGAAACCGACGACACGGTGCCGATCGGATCGGTCTACGACTGGGCGCGGCCGCAGGAGCTGCCGGTCGTCGTGATCCCCGGCGCCGAGCATTTCTTCCATCGAAAGCTGCACGTGCTCAAGCGCATCATCGTCGACGCGTGGCGTTGAAGTGTTGATACGTTGAAGCATCGATGCGTGTAGCGCGGCGCGCATCGTCGCGGCCGCCACCACCATGCCGCCACGCGCGCGGCATCTCGTCGCACCGTGGCGAACCCGCTCGCACACGCTCGCCGCCGCCGCGCGGCGCCCCCTTTCCGCACCGCGCCCGCGCACGCATTTCGCGCGGCTTCGAGCGCGATTGGCCGCAGCGAAGCCGCGCTATCCTCCCGAATCCCGCGTGCGGCCACCCGCACGGTTCGCGAAAACGTTGTTCGCGGCCACGTATAATGGCCGCATTTCGCGTCGCCCGCGGCCCGGCCGGGCCCATGCGGCGCTCGTTTCGCCGCCTGTCAGCCCGCTCGCGACGGCCGCGAACCGAACGCGTCCGCACGAGTCCAACCGGCGCGTTTCGCGCCGTCCGACGCAGTCGGACGAATGCCCGGAACGCCCGCCGCCTTGCCGTTCAACCCTGCGCGTTTCGCGCCGCACTTTCTGCCACCAGCCTGAATCGATCATGCGTCTGTCTCCCCAAGGCCTCAAGTCCCTCGCTTCTTCCATCGCCTTCGGCACCGCCGCGCGCAACGTCGCGCTGGGCGTGATGCTGCCCGTCGCGCTCGCATCGACGATCGTCGTCGCCGAGGCGAAGCCGGCCGCCAAGGCCAAGGCCGCGCACGCGGCGCCGGCCGCCGCCGAGCAGTTCACCGGCGCGCCCGCGACCTTCATGCCGGGCGCGGTGCCGCCGCCGGGCGTGAACGCGCGCTCGTGGGTGCTCGTCGATGCGACGAGCAACACGGTGCTCGCATCGGGCAACGCCGACGAACGCGTCGAGCCCGCATCGCTCACGAAGCTGATGACGGCCTACCTGGTGTTCGAGGCGCTCGACAAGAAGAAGATCTCGATGGAGCAGATCATCACGCCGAGCGAGGCAGTGCGCCGCGTCGGCCTCGACGAGTCGCGCATGTTCATCGAGGCGAACAAGCCGGTGTCGGTGCACGACCTCGTGTACGGGATGATCATCCAGTCGGGCAACGACGCCGCGATCGCGCTGGCCGAACTGGTCGGCGGCAGCGAAGGGCAGTTCGTCACGCTGATGAACGCCGAGGCGCAGCGCCTCGGCATGAAGGGCACGCACTTCGCCGACGTGAACGGCATGCCCGATCCAAACCACTACACGACGGCCGGCGACCTCGCGAAGCTGTCCGCGCACCTGATCCGCGATTTTCCGCAGTACTACGGCATCTTCTCGGAGAAGGAATTCAAGTACAACAACATCCGCCAGGGCAACCGCAACCGGCTGCTGTGGCTGGATCCGACGGTCGACGGCCTGAAGACGGGCCACACGCAAGCGGCCGGCTACTGCCTGATCGCATCGGCCAAGCGCGCGATCCCGGGTGTCGACGGCCAGCGCCGTCTCGTGTCGGTGATGATGGGCGAGCCGAAGGAAGGCGAGCGCACGCAGGACAGCATGAAGATGCTGAACTACGGCTATAGCGCGTTCGACGCGGTGCGCCTGTTCAAGGGCGGCCAGGCGATGTCGACGCCGCGTGTCTACAAGGGCAAGGAGAACACCGTGCAGGTCGGCGTGAAGAGCGACCAGTGGGTGACCGTGCCGCGCGGCCTGGGCGACAAGGTGAAGCCGGAAGTCGACGTCAACGCGCCGCTGATCGCGCCGCTCGCGGAAGGCCAGCAGGTCGGTACCGTGAAGCTCGTCGCCGACGGCAAGACGCTGTCGGAGTACCCGGTCGTCGCGCTGCAGGCGGTGCCGGAAGCGGGTATCTTCGGGCGTATCTGGGACTCGATCCTGCTGATGTTCAGCAAGAAGAAGTAAGCGCGACGGGCCTTTGTTTTCACGACTTCATCCCCATCTGGTATAGCTATGAGCCAAGCCGAATTCGAACCGATCGTCTACCTCAGCGTGTCGTCGCAGGAGGAACTGGTGCCGCTGTCGCAAGCCCGTGTGCCGGTGCTCGACCGCGGGTTCATCTTCGGCGATGGCGTGTATGAAGTTGTCCCCGTTTATGCGCACGACGGCGCGCACGTGCCGTTCCGGATCGAACAGCATCTGGAACGGCTCGCGCGCAGCCTGAAGAAGATCGGCATCGACAACCCGCACGACGCGGCCGGCTGGCGCGCGCTGATCGAGCGCCTGGTCGCCGCGAACGCGGAAGGCCTGGGCGACGGCAACGCGCTCGTCTACCTGCAGGTGACGCGCGGCGTCGCGAAGCGCGGCCACGCGTTCCCGGCGAATACGGTGCCGACGGTGTTCGCGATGACGAGCCCGCTGCGCCTGCCGTCGGACGAGGAGCGCGCGCGCGGCGTGCGCTGCGTGACGGCCGAGGATCGCCGCTGGCTGCATTGCGACATCAAGTCGATTTCGCTGCTTGGCAACGTGCTGATGGCGCAGCATGCGGCCGAACGCGATGCGTTCGAGACGATCCAGCTGCGTGACGACAAGGTGACCGAAGGGTCGTCGTCGAATGTGTGGATCGTGAAGAACGGCGAGCTGATGGCGCCGCCGCGCAGCAACAAGATCCTCGAAGGAATCCGCTACGCGCTCGTCGAGGAGCTGGCCGATCAATGCGGGATTCCGTTCGTCGCGCGCGAGATCAGCGAGGTCGAGCTGCGCTCGGCGGACGAGATCATGATCACGTCGGCCACGAAGGAAATCCTGCCCGTCACGTCGCTCGACGAGCTGCCCGTGCAGGGCGGCAAGCCGGGCCCCGTGTTCGCGGCGTTGTACGACGCGTATCAGCGTGCGAAAGCGCGCGAGTTTGAACAGTTTGACCTAACCCGGAGGAAATGATGAGCGAACCGACCAAAACCATCGAGGTCACCGGCGCGATCGATACCCGGAAGGAGTCGCTGCTGGAGTTTCCGTGCGATTTCCCGATCAAGATCATGGGCAAGGCGCACCCGGAATTCAAGGACACGATCTTCAAGGTCGTGGCCGTTCACGACAACGAGATCGACGTGGAAAAGATCGAGGAGCGTGTGTCGAGCGGCGGTAACTACACCGGCCTCACGATCACCGTTCGGGCGACGAGCCAGGAACAGCTCGACAACATCTACCGCGCCTTGACCGGCCATCCTATGGTCAAGGTTGTGCTGTAGGGCCTGTTCCCCTTGTTTGGAAAAATCATTCGTGGGGCCAGCGCAAGCCCGTTATTAGCGGGAACAGCCCCTAGCCCTTCCATCCGCCTTCCTGCGCGCACTCGGCGGGGGTCTTCCCCGCCGCGCGCCGCGCATCCAGTTCGTCGCACAGCAGCTTGAATTGCGCGACTTCCTCGAACATCCACGCCCTGAATGCCTGCACGCGCGGCGCGTTCAGCAGCGGCGGCGGACACACGAAAAAATAGTGCCACGGGCTCGCCCCGTCGATGTCGAACAGGCGCACGAGGCGCCCGTCGAGCAGGTCGTGCACCGCCAGCGAGCGCCGCACCAGCGCGATGCCCTGGCCTTCGATCGCGGCCAGCAGCAGGTTCGACGAATCCTGGTACAGAATCCCGCGTTTCGGCTCGGTCAGCGTGTCGAGCCCCGCCGCGTCGAACCACGGCCGCCACAGCTCGTCGTCCGAGCGCAGCAGGTTGTAGTGCACGAGATCGGCGGGCGTCTGCGGCAGCTTGCCGCCGTTCAACGTCGGCGCGCACGCCGGAAAGAACACTTCGTCGAACAGCGGCTCGACGTGCAGCCCCGGATAGTTGCCGAAGCCGAAGCGGATCGCCAGGTCGACGTCGTCGCGCGCGAAATCGGTCAGATTGTTGGTCGACTGCAGTTCGACGTCGATTTCCGGATGCCGCTCGATGAACGTGCCGATGCGCGGCGTGACGAAGCGCGCGGCGAACGAGGACAGCATCGACACCACCAGCCGCCGGTCGCGGTCGCTTGCCCGCACCTCGCGCGTCGCGTCGGCCAGCATCATCAGCGCGGTGCGCACCTGCTGCGCGTAGCGCATGCCGGCGCCGGTCAGGCACAGCCGCTTGCCGTTGCGCGCGAACAATTGCACGCCCAGCTCCTCCTCGAGCGCGCGCACCTGATGGCTGACCGCGCCGTGCGTGACGAAGAGTTCGTCGGCGGCGCGCGAGAAATTCTCGTGACGGGCGGCGGCTTCGAACGCGCGGATGGCGTTCAGCGCAGGGAGCTGGCGGAGGTCCATTTGCTAATTTTCCTCACATCGACGTGAAAATTGGTCGTTTGGTCGGGCGCCTTTAAGTGACTACGATTGTAGCCATCGAAGCACTTATTGGCGGAGTCGATCATGCAAGAAATTTCTTCAAGCATCACGTTCGAAATCCCGGCGGGCGAAACCGTGCCGATGAAGGTGCAACGCAGCACGCGTCTGACCGTGCAATGCGGGCCGGTGTGGGCGACGCGCAGCAACGACGTCGAAGACTACTTCCTGGTCGACGGCGAGACGCTTCGGCTTCGCCGCGGTGAGCGGCTGTGGCTCAGCGCGGAAAGCGGGCAGGGCGCCCATGTGGCGTTCTCGGTGTCGCGGCCGGCCGCGGAAGTCGCGCGCGGCGTGCTGGCGCGGCTGCGCAACCGCGTGAATGCGCTGCTCCACGACGGCTGGCGCACCGTCTGACGGACCTTTCCTCCGACGGATCCCCCGGATCCGTCCCTTTCCCCGGCCGGCGAGACCCATGGGTTTTCGGTAAACTACCGCCCATGTCCGTCTCGCCGGTTCCCATCGTGTCCACGCCCGTCGCCGTTTCCGAATCGCCCGCCGGGTCTCCGGTTCAGCCCGCCGTGCCGGTCACCGTGCGCTGGCGGGGCAGCGAGGCGTACGAGACGAGCTTCGACGCGATGCGTGCGTTCACCGACACGCGCACGGCCGACACCGGCGACGAAATCTGGGTCGTCGAGCATCCGCCCGTCTACACGCTCGGCCAGGCCGGCGACCCGGCCCACCTGCTGGTGGCCGACAGCGGCGTGCCGCTCGTCAAGGTCGACCGCGGCGGACAAATCACCTACCACGGCCCCGGCCAGATCGTCGTCTACCTGCTGCTCGACCTGCGCCGGCGCAAGCTGATGGTGCGCACCCTCGTGACGAAGATCGAGGAGGCCGTGATCGAAACCCTCGCGGCGTATAATCTCGCTTCGGTCCGCAAGGCGGGCGCGCCGGGCATCTACATGGCATCCGGCGTGCACGAAGGCGCGAAGATCGCGGCCCTTGGGCTGAAGATCCGCAACGGCTGCAGCTATCACGGGCTGAGCCTGAACGTGAAGATGGATCTGCGCCCGTTCCTTGCGATCAACCCGTGCGGCTATGCCGGACTGGAAACCGTCGACATGGCGAGCCTCGAGGTTGCCGCCGACTGGAACGACGTCGCCCACACGCTGGTGGGGCGTCTGATTGCCAACCTCGATGGCGAATCCGCGGCCGCCGACAAGCCGCAGGCACTGGAACATTCGAATGACTGACGTTACCGCTTCCCCCGCACCGGCCGATTCGGCCGCGACCGCAGCCTACGATCCGACCGCCAAGCAGAAGGCGCAGGCGAAGACGGCGCGGATCCCGATCAAGGTCATTCCGATCGAGAAGCTGAAGAAGCCGGAGTGGATCCGCGTGAAGGCGGCCACCGGCAGTTCGCGCTTCAACGAGATCAAGACGATCCTGCGCGAGCACAACCTGCATACGGTGTGCGAGGAAGCGAGCTGCCCGAACATCGGCGAATGCTTCGGCAAGGGCACCGCGACGTTCATGATCATGGGCGACAAGTGCACGCGCCGCTGCCCGTTCTGCGACGTCGGCCACGGCCGCCCCGATCCGCTCGACGCGGACGAGCCGAAGAATCTCGCGCGCACGATCGCCGCGCTGAAGCTCAAGTACGTGGTGATCACGAGCGTCGACCGCGACGACCTGCGCGACGGCGGCGCGGGCCACTTCGTCGAGTGCATCCGCGAAGTGCGCGAGCAGTCGCCGGAAACGCGCATCGAGATCCTGACGCCGGACTTCCGTGGCCGTCTCGACCGTGCGATTTCGATCCTGAACGCGGCGCCGCCCGACGTGATGAACCACAACCTCGAAACGGTGCCGCGCCTGTACAAGGAAGCGCGCCCGGGTTCGGACTACGCGCACTCGCTGAAGCTCCTGAAGGACTTCAAGGCGCTGCATCCGGACGTCGCGACGAAGTCGGGGCTGATGGTCGGCCTGGGCGAGACGGAAGAGGAAATCCTGCAAGTGATGCGCGACCTGCGCGCGCACGACGTCGACATGCTGACGATCGGCCAGTACCTGCAGCCGTCGGAGCACCACCTGCCGGTGCGTGCGTACGTGCATCCGGATACGTTCAGGATGTACGAGGAAGAGGCATACAAGATGGGCTTCACGCACGCGGCGGTTGGCGCGATGGTGCGGTCGAGCTATCACGCCGATCTGCAGGCGCATGGGGCCGGGGTGGTCTGAGCGCCGCATCCGCCTCTCTGCGGCAGTCACGCAGTCGAACAAAGCCCGCAGCGATGCGGGCTTTTTCGTTGGCGCGGCAGCTGCTCTGCTCGCGCATGCGCACGACAATCGTCATCTGACCGGATGCGCGATCCGGTTCAGCGTGAGGCGTTGCGGTGGAAACGGGAAGGGTGGTCGGAGCGTATCTTGTTCACCCTGTTTGGGCATGGCCATTTTTCGGCGTGAGCAAGGTTGCCAGTCTAATACCGCATGCGCGGGCCGCACCGCTTCCGCAGCCTCAATCCCCCATCGCCACCCCTTCCCGCCGCGGATCCGCCCCACCGAACCACACCGTCTGCCCCTGGACGTTCAGCCGCTGGATCCCCTGCAGTCCCGAGTTCATCTCGACGACCTGCACGTCGTGCCCGCGTCCCTTCAGCCCGTCGACGAGCGCGTCCGACACGCGGCCGCGCTCGAGCTGCGTCGGCCCGTTCGTCGACCCGACGTTCGGCAGCGCGATCGCCTGCTGCATCGTCATCCCCCAGTCGAGCACGCCGATCAGCGTTTTCGCGACGTGGTTGATGATCGCCGGGCCGCCCGCCGAGCCGACGATCATCGTCACCTGCTTCGTCTTCTGGTCGAACACGAGCTCGGGCGACATCGCCGAGCGCGGCCGCTTGCCGGGCTGCACGCGGTTCGCGACCGGCCGGCCGTTCTCGCTCGACACGAACGAGAAATCGGTGAGCTGGTTGTTCAGCATGAAGCCGCGCACCATCAGCCGCGAACCGAACGCGTCCTCGACGCTGGTCGTCATCGACAGTGCCTGGCCGTAGCGGTCGACGATCGCGATGTCGGAGGTCGACGGCAATTCGGGGCTGCGGTCGTCGGCCAGCGCGAGCGTCGCGCCCTGCGGCGTGCCGGCCTGCGCAACACCCATGCTGTTGTCGCCGATCAGGCGCGCACGCTGCGCGAGATAGCTCTTGTCGGTGAGGCTCGCCCAGCTGCCGCCCGGCAGCGGCGCGAAATCGGGATCGGCGACGTAGCGCGCGCGGTCCGCGAACGCGAGGCGGCCTGCCTCGCTGAACAGATGCGCGGCGAACGGCGTCGGCTCGTAGCCGACTTCGTTGCGCACCGGCTTCTGCGCGCCGATCTGCTGCCAGTCGGGCATCGCCTCGAGGATGCCGAGCATCTGCGCGATCGCGAGGCCGCCCGACGACGGCGGCGGCATCCCGCACACCACCGAGCGCCGGTAGTCGGTACACAGCGGCGCACGCACCTTCGCCTTGTAGCGCGCGAGATCCTGCAGCGACAGCAGACCCGGATTGGTCGGGTGCTTTCGCACCTTCGCGACGATGTCGCGCGCGATTGCGCCGCTGTAGAACGCGTTCGCGCCGCGGTCGGCGACCTGGCGCAGCACGGTCGCGAGCGCGGGGTTCTTCAGCACGGTGCCGGCCGCCTTCGGCGTGCCGTCGTCGTTGTAGAAGTACGCGCGCGCGGCCGGGTCGTTCATCAGGTACTTGTCGTTCGCGATCAGCATCGCCAGCCGCGGGCTGATCGTGAAACCGTGCTCGGCGAGCCGGATCGCGGGCTGGAACAGCCGGCGCCACGGCAGCTTGCCGTGCGCGCGATGCGCGGCGTCGAGCATCCGCAGCACGCCCGGCGTGCCGACCGAGCGCCCCCCGACCACACCTTCGTAGAAGCGCATCGGCTGGCCGGTCGGCCCGTAGAACAGGCGGTCGGTGGCGGCGGCCGGCGCGGTCTCGCGGCCGTCGTACGCCTGCGTCGACTTGCCGTCGAAATACAGCATGAACGCGCCGCCGCCGATGCCCGACGATTGCGGCTCGACGAGCGCGAGCACCATCTGCGTCGCGATCGCCGCGTCGATCGCGGTGCCGCCGGCCTTCAGCATGTCGTAGCCGGCCTGCGTCGCGAGCGGGTTCGCGGCCGCGATCATCGCGTGCTGCGCGGTCCAGCCCGGCTTGTCGGTCCAGCCCGACGACAGCTCGGGCGCATGAACGCCGGGCAGCGGCACAGCGGCGCCCGATGCGGCGGCGACCGGGACGACGGCGCCCGACGGCGCGGACGGTGACGTGCAGCCGGCACCGAAGGCGACGAGTGCGAATGCGACTGCGGCGGCGAGCGTCCAGGGACGCGAATGCGGACGAATCCGATCGAACATTGAACCCTCGGCAACGGTGAATTCGAAGGCGGCGGCGTGTGCGCGGCACGCGCTCCGCACGGGCGGCGCGCTATTGTCGCCGTGCGGGCGGCGGATTGTCATCCGACAGGAAACCCTGACGCATCGCGCCCGGCCCGCCCCGGCCGGTCTTTCCGGCCTGTTCGAGGATGAACTCTATGAACGTTGCGGTCGCACGCGTGTGGTGCCGGTTGGGCATGTACAGCATGTACATGTGCGTGCCGAAGATGCTGAGCCGGTACGCGTCGAGCGACGTGACGACCGTGCCGCGCCGCATGTCGTCCTGCACCACGTAGTCGGGCACGATGCCGACGCCGATCCCGGCGAGGATCGCCTGGCGCAGGAACAGGAAGTTCTCCGAAATCAGCGTCGGCTCGAGCAGCACCTCGTGGCGCTCGTCGCCGAGATACGCGGCGATCCGCAACTGCCGCCCCATCACGGTCGCGGTGACGACCGGCGCGGCGGCCAGCGCGCCGAGGCTCGCCGGCATCCCGTGCGCGGCCGCGAACGCGGCCGATGCGCACGCCACGTAGCGCACCGCCCCCATGTCGCGCGCGACGAGGTTCTGCGGCGGCTCCGGCATCACGCGCACCGCGATGTCGATCTCGTCGCGCATCAGGTCTTCCACGCGATTCTCGAACACCACGTCGAGCACGATGCCCGGATGCAGCCGCTTGAACGCGAGCAGCCAGTCGGACATCACCATCTGCCCGTAGCCGCTCGGCACCGACAGCCGCACGCGGCCCTGCAGGTCCTGGCCGAGCGTCGTCACCGACTCCTGCGCGGCGAGCAGTTCGTTGCGGATGCGCCGGCCGTGCTCGTACAGCTTCAGCCCGATCTCGGTCGGCTCGATGCGGCGCGTCGTGCGGCGCACGAGCTGCTGGCCGATCGAGCGTTCGAGCTGGTTCAGCCGGTAGCTGACGTTCGCGCGACTCACCTTGAGCCGCTGCGCGGCCTTGCTCAGATTGCCCGCGTCGAGGATCTCGACGAGCAGCGTCAGCGCGTTCAGGTCCATGTCCGGTGTCTCCTGATCCGTCCTGTTTAACGGTTCGAAAGCATTCAATGTCAAATCAGACTTGACAGCTTGTAAAGGCGTGCGGGAATTGTCAATGAATCTCGATCAATCGAGAATCGAGTCATCCCCGGCAACCACGCCGGATCGTTTCCCGCCGCGCGGGAGCGCGGAACCGCGCCGCCGGCCCGTCCCGCGGCTGCCGCCCGGCGTATCGCACTGGAGACACGATGAATTCAACCGCTTCCCCCGAACCCTCCCGCGCCGGGATCGTCACGCGCGAACGGCGCGACAAGGTGCTCGTCGTCACGATCGACCATCCGCCCGTCAACGCGTTGTCCGCCGACGTGCGGCGCGGCCTGGCCGACGCGCTCGATGCCGCGCAGACCGACGACGTGATCCGCGCGGTGCTGATCGTCGGCGCCGGCCGCAACTTCATCGCGGGCGCCGACATCCGCGAATTCGGCAAGCCGCCGGTGCCGCCGTCGCTGCCCGATGTGTGCGAGCAGATCGAGTCGAGCGCGAAGCCGGTCGTGGTCGCGCTGCACGGCGCGACGCTCGGCGGCGGCCTCGAGGTCGCGCTCGCCGCGCATTACCGGCTCGCGGTGCCCGGCGCGAAGCTGGGGCTGCCCGAAGTCACGCTCGGCCTGCTGCCGGGCGCCGGCGGCACGCAGCGCGCGCCGCGCCTGATCGGCGCGAAGGCCGCGCTCGACCTGATGCTGACGGGGCGTCACGCGAGCGCCGACGAAGCGCTCGCGCTCGGCCTCGTCGACCGCCTCGCGCACAGCGACGACACGCTTGCCGAAGGCCTGGCCTATGCGCAGGAACTCGTGTCGCTCGGCGCGCCGGCACGGCGCACGCGCGAGGCGCGCGGGCTCGCCGATCGCGCGAGCGCGCAGGCCGCGATCGACGCGGCGCGCGCCGATTTGCCGAAGAAGTCGCGCGGCCTGTTCTCGCCGGCGAAGATCGTCGACGCGGTCGAGGCCGCGCTCACGCAGTCGTTCGACGCGGGGATGAAGCTCGAACGCAGCCTGTTCCTGCAGTGCATCGACAGCCCGCAGCGCGCGGGCCTCGTGCACGCGTTCTTCGCGGAACGCGAGGCGGCGAAGGCGCCCGAGGCGCGCCGCGCGAGCGCGCGTCCGGTCGAGCGGATCGGCGTGGTCGGCGGCGGCACGATGGGCGCGGGGATCGCGGTCGCGGCGCTCGATGCCGGGCTGCCCGTGACGATGATCGAGCGCGACGACGCGTCGCTCGCACGCGGCCGCGCGCACGTCGAGAAGGTCTACGACGGTCTCGTCGCGAAGGGCCGGATGACGCCGGCCGCGCATGCGGCGCGGCTCGCGCGCTTCAAGGGCAGCACGTCGTACGACGCGCTCGCGCAGGCCGACGTCGTGATCGAAGCCGTGTTCGAGGACATGGCCGTGAAGCAGGCGGTGTTCGCCGAACTCGCGCGCGTGTGCAAGCCGGGCGCGGTGCTCGCGACCAACACGTCGTATCTCGACATCGACGAACTGGCGGCCACCATCGACCGGCCGGCCGACGTGATCGGCCTGCATTTCTTCTCGCCGGCCAACGTGATGAAGCTGCTCGAGATCGTCGTGCCGGCACGCGTGAGCGCGGAGGTCGTCGCGACGGCGTTCGCGCTCGCGAAGCAGCTGAAGAAGACGCCGGTACGCGCGGGCGTGTGCGACGGCTTCATCGGCAACCGGATCCTCGCGGTCTACCGCACCGCGGCCGACTACCTGATGGAGGACGGCGCGTCGCCGTACCAGATCGATCGCGCGGTGCGCGAATTCGGCTTTCCGATGGGACCGTTCCAGGTCGTCGACCTCGCGGGCGGCGACATCGGCTGGGCGACCCGCAAGCGCCGCGCGGCGACGCGCGACCCACGCGCGCGCTACGTGGAAATTTCCGACCGGCTGTGCGAGCGCGGCTGGTTCGGGCAGAAGACCGCGCGCGGCTACTACCTGTACCCGGACGGCGCGCGCGTCGGCACGCCGGACCCGGAAGTCGAGGCCATTGCCGCCGACGAGCGCGCGAAAAAAGGCATCACGCCGCGCGCGTTCAGCGACGACGAGATCCTGCGCCGTTACCTCGCCGCGATGATCAACGAAGGCGCGAACGTCGTGCACGAGAAGATCGCGCTGCGCCCGCTCGACGTCGACGCGGTGTTCCTGCACGGCTACGGCTTCCCGCGCTATCGCGGCGGCCCGATGCACTACGCGGACACGGTCGGCCTCGCGAACGTGCTCGCCGACATTCGCGCGTTCGCGAACGAGGATCCGCTGTTCTGGAAGCCTTCGCCGCTGATCGTCGAGCTGGTCGAGCGCGGCGCGGATTTCGCGAGCCTGAACCACATCGACTGAACGCCCACCGCCTTCGCAACGGACTTACGATGGACCTCAATTTCACTCCCGAAGAGGAAGCGTTCCGCGCCGACGTGCAGCGCTTTCTCGCCGCCGAACTGCCGGCGCGCACCGCGCGCAAGGTGAAGGGCGGCCTGCATCTGACGCGCGACGACATGCGCGAATGGCACGCGATCCTGAACGCCCGCGGCTGGCTCGCGAGCCACTGGCCGCGCGAGTTCGGCGGCCCCGGCTGGAGCGTCGCGCAGAAATTCCTGTTCGACAACGAATGCGCGCTCGCGGGTGCGCCGCGCATCGTCCCGTTCGGCGTCAACATGCTCGGGCCCGTGCTGATCAAGTACGGCAGCGAAGCGCAGCAGCGCCACTGGCTGCCGCGCATTCTCGACGGCACCGACTGGTGGTGCCAGGGCTATTCGGAGCCGGGCGCCGGTTCCGATCTCGCGTCGGTGAAGACGAGCGCGGTGCGCCACGGCGATCACTACGTCGTGAACGGCCAGAAGACATGGACCACGCTCGGTCACTACGCGAACATGATTTTCTGTCTCGTGCGCACCGCGACCGACGTGCGCAAGCAGGAGGGCATCAGCTTCCTGCTGATCGACATGAACACGCCGGGTGTCGAGGTGCGTCCGATCATCACGTTCGACGGCGAGCACGAGGTGAACGAAGTGTTCTTCACCGACGTGCGCGTGCCCGTGGAGAACCTGGTCGGCGAAGAGAACCGCGGCTGGACCTGCGCGAAATACCTGCTCACGTACGAGCGCACCAACATCGCCGGCATCGGCTTCTCGACGGCCGCGCTCGAGCGGCTGCGCGCGGTGGCCGCGAAGGTCACGAAGAACGGCCGGCCGCTCGCGGACGATCCGTTCTTCGCGGCGCGCGTCGCGCGCGTCGAGATCGAGCTCGAGAACATGCGCACGACCAACCTGCGCGTGCTGGCCGCGGTCGCGGGCGGCGGCGTGCCGGGGGCCGAGAGCTCGATGCTGAAGATCCGCGGCACGCAGATCCGCCAGGAGATCACCGCGCTGATGCGCCGCGCGATGGGGCCGTACGCGCAGCCGTTCGTCGACGGCGCGCTCGACGCCGACTACGCCGGCGAGCCGGTCGGCCCCGAGGAGGCCCCGAGCGCCGCGCAGCAGTACTTCAACAACCGCAAGCTGTCGATCTTCGGCGGCTCGAACGAGATCCAGAAGAACATCATCGCGAAGATGATGCTCGGGCTGTAACGAGGAGCGCGACGATGGATTTCCAGCACACAGAAGACCGCCGGATGCTGGCGGACACGTTGAACCGCTTCATCGCCGAACAGTACGCGTTCCCGGTGCGCGATCGCATCGCGCAGTCGGCCGACGGGTTCGATCGCACGATGTGGCAGCGCTTCGCCGAACTCGGCGCGGTCGGCGCGCTGTTTGCCGAGGCCGACGGCGGCTTCGGCGGCACGGGCTTCGACATCGCCGTGGTGTTCGAATGCCTCGGGCGCGGGCTCGTCGTCGAGCCGTTCCTCGGCCCGCTGCTCGCGGGCCGCGCGCTGTCGCTCGCTGGCGGCGCCGCGCATCGCGAGCGGCTTGCCGCGCTGATCGACGGCAGCGCGAGCGCCGCGTTCGCGCACGACGAGCCGGGCTCGCACTACGAACTGACGACGGTGCGCACGCGCGCCGAGCGTGCCGGCGACGGCTGGGTGCTGACGGGCGCGAAGGGCGTCGTCGACCAGGCCGCGCAGGCGGCGTTCTTCGTCGTCAGCGCGCGCGTGTCCGGTCACGACGACGACGCGGCCGGCATCGGCCTGTTCGTCGTGCCGGCCGACGCGCCGGGCGTGTCGCTGCGCGACTACCGGAAGATCGATGGTGGCCGTGCGGCCGAAGTGCGTTTCGAGCGCGTCGCGCTGCCGGCCGACGCCGCGCTCGGCGGGCCGAGTGCGCACGACGGCGAAGCGGGCGCCGCGCTGCTCGAACGCGTGCTTGGCTACGGGCTGCTCGCGCTGTCGGCCGAAGCGCTCGGCGCGATGGACGTCGCGAAGGAATACACGCTCGACTACCTGCGCACGCGCAAGCAGTTCGGGATGCCGATCGGCAGCTTCCAGGCGCTGCAGCACCGGATGGCCGACCTGCTGCTCGAAGTCGAGCAGGCGCGCTCGGCGGTGATCAACGCGGCCGCGCAGCTCGATGCGCCGCGTGCGGTGCGCGAGCGTGCGCTCGCGGCGGCCAAGTACAGCATCGGCCGGATCGGCACGCTGGTCGCCGAGGAAAGCATCCAGCTGCACGGCGGGATCGGGATGACGTGGGAGCTGCCGCTGTCGCACTACGCGAAGCGGCTGGTGATGATCGATCACCAGCTCGGCGACGAGGATCATCATCTCGCGCGCTATATCGCGCTGTCGAAACAGTAAAGACGAACGACGCGAATGGAGGAGACAACGATGACGAACGACCCGCGCGCATTGCCGCTGGCCGGCGTGAAGGTGCTCGATTTCTCGCGCGTGCTCGCGGGCCCGTGGAGCGCGATGGTGCTCGCCGATTTCGGCGCGGACGTGATCAAGATCGAGCATCCGGCGCGCGGCGACGACACGCGCGACTGGGGGCTGCGGATCGGCGACACCGAGACGACCTACTTCAACAGCGTGAACCGCAGCAAGCGGTCGATCTGCGTCGACCTGCAGACGGAAGCCGGGCGGCGCATCGCGCGCGAGCTCGCCGCGCAGGCCGACGTGCTGATCCACAACTTCAAGGCGGGCGGCGCGGAAAAGCTCGGGCTCGGCTACGACGCGCTGGCCGAGCTGAATCCGCGGCTCGTGCATTGCGCGATCTCGGGCTACGACCGTTCGGGCCCGGAGGCCGCGCGGCCCGGCTACGACCTCGTCGTGCAGGGCGAGGCGGGGCTGATGGCGCTGAACGGCGAGGCCGGCCAGCCGCCGCTGAAGTTCGGCGTCGCGGCGGTCGACCTGTTCACCGGCATGTATTCGGCGCAGGCGATCCTCGCCGCGCTGTACGAGCGTCATGCGACGGGGCGCGGACGGCGCATCGAGATGGCGCTGTTCGACTGCGGGCTGATGATCACCGCGTACTACGGGCTCGACGCGCTGCTGATGGGCGAGGATCCGCCGCGCTACGGCAATGCGCATCCGTCGATCGTGCCGTACGGCGTGTTCGATGCGGCCGACGGCCCGCTCGTGATCACGGTCGGCAACAACACGCAGTTCGCGCGTTTCTGCGACGCGATCGAGCGGCCTGACCTCGCCGCGGACGAACGCTACAGGACCAACCTCGGCCGTTCCGCGAATCGCGCCGAACTGCTGCCGGAGCTCCGCCGCGAACTCGCGCGCCGGCCGCGCGCGACGCTGCTCGCGGCGCTTTCCGGCGCGGGCATTCCGTGCGGCGAAGTGCTCGGGCTGCACGATGCGCTGACGTCCGAGCGCGCGACCCGCGCGGGGCTCGTCACGCGGCAGCCGCATCCGGTCGCGGGCGGCGTCGACGTGCTCGCGCCGCCGTACCGCTTCGACGGCGCGCGCCTGCCGGTGCGCGGTGCGCCGCCGGTGCTCGGCGCCGATACGGACGACGTGCTCGGCGGCTGGCTCGGGCTGTCGACGGACGAGCTGGCGCGGCTGCGCGCGGATCGCATCGTGTAGATCGATTTTTGCCGCCGCGGCGCGGGCGGAGCAGTCGACGCGCCGGCCATCCAACAGACACCGCTCGCAACGACGAGGCGGTTGCCCTGCAGGGACTGGAGTAGGCGCCAAAGCGCCAACACCGGTCGACTGCGAAGCATGGGACCCGGGCAAGTGCTAAAGCACTAATTCTGGTCGACAGGAGACACCATGGAGCTTTCCGTCATCGAATCGGTCACGGCGTGCCGTGACTACCAGCAGCTCGTGCGTGCGCGGCGCCGCTTCAGCTTCACGCTGACGGCGCTGATGATCGCCACCTACTACGGCTTCATCCTGCTCGTCGCGCTCGCGCCGCACGTGCTGGCCGCGCCGCTGTACCGCGGCGCGACGACCACGGTCGGGATCGTCGCGGGCGTCGCGATCATCCTGGTCGCGATCGGCCTGACCGCGTGGTACGTGCTGCGTGCGAACCGTGCGTTCGACCGCCGCGTCGCCGCGATCCTGCAGCGTTCCTGACATGACGGAGGCCCCCATGCGACTCACTTCAAGCGCGCTCGGCGCGCTGGCCGTTCTCGTTTCCTCCGCCGCGCACGCGACCGCCGTCGCGGGCCCGATGCCCGACAAGGTGGAGCTGAACCCGGTCGCGATCGCGATGTTCTTCGCGTTCGTGTTCGCGACGCTCGCACTCACGCGCTGGGCCGCGCGCCGCACGCGCTCGACGCGCGACTTCTACACGGCCGGCGGCGGCATCACCGGGCTGCAGAACGGGCTCGCGATCGCGGGCGACTACATGTCGGCCGCGTCGTTCCTCGGGCTCTCCGGGATGGTGTTCATGTTCGGCTTCGACGGGCTGATCTACTCGATCGGCTTCCTGGTCGGCTGGCCGTTCGTGATGTTCCTGATCGCCGAGCCGCTGCGCAATCTCGGCAAGTTCACGTTCGTCGACGTGGTCGCGTACCGCTTCGCGCAGCGGCCGATCCGGCTGCTGACGTCCGCGAACGCGCTGACGATCGTCGTGCTGTACCTGGTCGTGCAGATGGTCGGCGCGGGCAAGCTGATCCAGCTGCTGTTCGGGCTGTCGTACGGCACGGCCGAGCTGATCGTCGGCGTGCTGATGGTCGTCTACGTGTTCTTCGGCGGGATGACCGCGACCACCTGGGTGCAGGTGATCAAGGCCGTGCTGCTGCTGTGCGGCGCGACGCTGCTCGTATTGCTCGCGCTCGGGGAATTCGGCTTCAGCATCGACGGGATGTTCCGCCGCGCGGTGGCCGTGCATCCGGGCGCGCTGTCGATCATGGGCCCCGGCAAGCTGATCCGCGATCCGGCCAACGCGCTGTCGCTCGGCATCGCGCTGATGTTCGGCACGGCCGGCTTCCCGCACATCCTGATGCGCTTCTTCACGGTGCCGAACGCGAAGGAGGCGCGCAAGTCGGTGCTGTACGCGACGGGCTTCATCGGCTACTTCTATTTGCTGACCTTCGTGATCGGCTTTTCGGCGATCGTGCTGCTCGCGCAGCATCCGGAATTCTTCCGGCTCGGCGCGAACGGCACGTTCAACCTGACGCACGACCTGCTCGGCGGCTCGAACATGGTCGCGGTGAAGCTCGCGCAGGCGGTCGGCGGCAACTGGTTCTACGGCTTCATCGCGGCCGTCACCTTCGCGACGATCCTCGCGGTGGTCGCCGGGCTGACGCTCGCCGGCGCGACCACGATCTCGCACGACCTGTATGCGCAGATGTGGGCGCGCGGCAAGCCCGACGAGCGGCTGGAAATGCGCATCTCGCGCGCGGCGACGATCGGGTTGTCTGCGATCGCGATCGCGTTGTCGATCCTGTTCGAGCACGTGAACGTCGCGTTCATGGTCGGCCTCGTCGCGGCGGTGGCCGCCAGCGCCAATTTCCCGGTGCTCGCGATGTCGATCTTCTGGCGCGGGATGACGACGCGCGGCGCGGTGCTCGGCGGCGGCCTCGGCCTCGCGTCGGCGGTCGCGCTCACCGTGCTGTCGAAGTCGGTGTGGGTCGACGTGCTGCACCACGCGCATGCGCCGGTGTTCCTCGACAACCCGGCGCTCGTGTCGGTGCCGCTCGCGTTCGTCGGGATCGTCGTCGGCTCGCTCGCGGACCGCGGCGAGCGCGCGCGGCGCGAGCGCGACGCGTTCGCGCAGCAGGAGTTCTACGCGCAGACGGGCGTGCTGGCCAGTCGCGCCGTGCAGCACTGATTCGTCCGATGAATGGCCGAATCCGTCCGGATCGCCGGACGGATATTTTCCGGAAATCCGGAACCCCGGATTTCCTTGCCTGCCGCATTATGAGAAATACAATGAAAACAACGGCTTGAGGGGTTCCGGAAACCTGGCATCGACCTTGCGATATAAACAGCACGGCCGTCCCCCCGGCCTGACTATTAAACAAGGAGACAATCGATGACCAATGCCTTCCTCCCCTGTCGGATGACTTGAGGCATCGCTTGTTGCGGCACGGCAGCCGCGCGGGCGAATGTTTCCTTCCCCTGACATTCGCCTGCGCGCGTGACGCCGTTTCCACCGGCTCATCTACTTCAGCAGGAACCATCGTGAAGAAGAAACCCTTCTACAAAGTGCTCTATGTGCAGGTGATTTTCGCCATCATCGTCGGCGTGATCCTCGGCCACTTCTACCCGGCGCTCGCCACCGACATGAAACCGCTCGGCGACGGCTTCATCAAGCTGATCAAGATGGTGATCGGGCCGATCATCTTCTGTACGGTCGTCACCGGCATCGCCGGCATGGAGGACATGAAGAAGGTCGGCCGCGTCGGCGGCAAGGCGCTGCTGTACTTCGAGGTCGTGTCGACCTTCGCGCTGCTGCTCGGCCTGGCGGCCACGCACATCCTGCGTCCGGGCGTCGGCTTCAACATCGATCCGGCGACGCTCGACGGCAAGGCCGTCGCATCGTACGCGGCGAAGGCGCACGGCCAGTCGACGGTCGATTTCCTGCTGCACATCATCCCGAACACGATGGTCGATGCGTTCGCGCAGGGCGAAATCCTGCAGATCCTGCTGATCGCGCTGCTGTTCGGCAGCGTGCTCGCGCACCTCGGCGAGCGCGGCAAGGTCGTCACCGACTTCATCGACGGTCTCACGCGCGTGCTGTTCGGCATCGTGCACATCGTCACGAAGCTGGCGCCGATCGGCGCGTTCGGCGCAATGGCGTTCACGATCGGCAAGTACGGCGTCGGCTCGCTGGTGCCGCTGCTCAAGCTGATCGGCACGTTCTACCTGACGTCGATCGTGTTCGTGCTGGTCGTGCTCGGCACGATCGCGCGCGTCACGGGCTTCTCGATCATCCGCTTCGTGTCCTACATCAAGGAAGAGCTGCTGATCGTGCTCGGCACGAGCTCGTCGGAAGCCGCGCTGCCGCAGCTGATGGAAAAGCTCGAGAAGGCCGGCTGCTCGCGTTCGGTCGTCGGCCTCGTCGTGCCGACCGGGTACTCGTTCAACCTCGACGGCACCAACATCTACATGACGATGGCCGTGCTGTTCATCGCGCAGGCGACCAACATCGAACTGACGTGGATGCAGCAGCTCACGCTGCTCGCGGTCGCGATGCTGACGTCGAAGGGCGCGAGCGGCGTCACGGGCGCGGGCTTCATCACGCTCGCCGCGACGCTCGCCGTCGTGCCGACGATCCCGCTGTCGGGCATGGTGCTGATCCTCGGCATCGACCGCTTCATGAGCGAATGCCGCGCGCTGACCAACATCGTCGGCAACGGTGTCGCAACGGTGGTCGTGTCGGCGTGGGAGAAGGAGCTCGACCGCAACAAGCTGCGCCAGGCGCTGGCCGGCGGCGGCGAAGTCAAGACGACCGAGGCGGCCGGCGTCTGACACCATGAACGAGCAGGCGGCGGTTCCGCCCGCGGCCGCCGCGCCGCGTGGCGGCCGGGGCGGCCAGGGCGGCGATGCGGAGCCCTATGACACAATAGGCGATCCGCATCGCCAGGAAGTCACGTCCGTGAAGCGCCGCCTGCTCATCCTCGTCGTGCTTGCCGTCGCGCTCGCGGCGGCGTGCGCGCTGACGTGGACCATCACGTGGCGGCGCGGCGTCGCGGAGCTGCAGCGCAACGCCGCGGTGCGCGTCGATCGCACCACCAACGCGCTCAAGAGCACGCTCGACCGCTACGAATCGCTGCCTTATCTGCTCGGCAGCCATCCGTACGTGCAGGACTTGCTCGCCGAACCGAAGCGCGCCGATTTCACCGGGCGCGCGAACCGTTATCTCGAAGATCTCAACGAACACGCGCACGCGACCGTCACCTACGTGGTCGGCGCGGACGGCCTGTGCGTCGCCGCCAGCAACTGGCGCGCGCCCGACAGCTTCGTCGGGATCGAATACCGCTTCCGTCCTTATTTCATCGACGCGATGAACGGCCGGGTCGGCCGCTTCTTCGGGATCGGCACGATCTCGCGCGACCCCGGCTACTACATCTCGCAGCCGGTGCGGCGCGACGGCAAGATCGTGGGTGTCGTCGTCGTGAAACTCAATCTCGAATGGTTCCAGGGCGCCGATGCGTCCGAACCGCTCGTCGTCGCGGACGATCACGGCGTCGTGTTCCTGTCGTCCGTGCCCGCGTGGAAATACCACACGCTGCATCCATTGACGGGGCCCGTCGCCGCGTCGATCTACGAGACGCGCCAGTACGCGCAGCAGCCCGTCACGCCGCTGCCGCTGCGCGTCGAGCAGGTGCTCGGCGCGGACGCGGAGATCGTGCGCCTCGGCCCGGGCCTGCGCGCACCGCGCTTCCTGGCCAGCAAGCGGCGGATCGGCGAACCCGACTGGCTGCTCGTCACGCTCGCGCCGATCGCACCGATCGACGCCGATGCGCGCAACGCGACCATCGTCACGGGCTTCGGCTTCGTGTCGGTGGCGTTGCTCGCGTTCTACTGGCGCATGCGCCGCGCGCGCGTGCGCGAGATGATCCGCGGCCGCGCGCTGCTGCAGCAGGCGTATGCGGAGCTGAACCGGCGCGTCGAGGAACGCACGGCCGACCTGTCGGAGGCGAACGAGCAATTGCAGAAGGAAGTCGGCGACCGGATCCGCGCGGAACAGGAATTGCGCGCCGCGCACGACGAACTGATCCAGGCGAGCAAGCTCGCCGCGCTCGGCCAGATGGCGGCCGGCATCACGCATGAACTGAACCAGCCGCTCGCGGCATTGCGCAGCTTCTCCGACAACACGCGCGTGCTGCTCGATCGCGGCGAGCAGGCAGCCGCGCGCGAGAACCTCGAGGCGATCGCCGCGCTGACCGAGCGGATGGGCAAGATCACCAACCAGCTGAAGCTGTTCGTCGGCCGCGCGAAGCCGCGCAACGAACAGGCGCTGGTCGTGCGCGCGCTGCGCAGCGTGCTGTCGCTGCTCGGCGAGCGGCTGCGCGGCGTCGCCCTCACGCTGACGCTGCAGGATGCGACCGTGTCGCCCGCGCAGGATGCGCCGCTCGACCTCGCGCGCGACTATCCGGACCTCGTCGCCCGCTGCGAGGACCTGCGCCTCGAACAGGTGCTGATCAACCTGCTCGGCAACGCGCTCGACGCGGTCGCGGGTGTCACGGCGCCGGCGATCGAAGTGACGATCGCGGTGTCGGTCGCGACGCTGGCGGTCGAGGTGCGCGACAACGGCCCGGGTATCGCGCCCGACCTGCTGCCGCGCTTGTTCGAACCGTTCTTCACAACCAAGGAAATGGGGCGCGGGCTCGGGCTCGGCCTCGCGATCTCGTCGTCGATCGCGAGCGACGCGGGCGGCGCGCTGACCGCGCGCAATGCGCCGTCCGGCGGCGCGCTGTTCGTCTTGACGCTGCGGCGCACGCGCACGCATCATCCGGACTCCCTGTCCGAGCCGGCGGGCTCGCGCTAGGGCCCGCTCGCCGCACGACCGGCATCAACGAGAGCCGCGCGCGCTTCCCGCCGCGCGGCGTGCCAGGAGCAAGTGACTACGATGGCCAACCGGCTGCAAGTGATCTATATCGAAGACGACGCGCTCGTTCGCCGGGCAAGCGTGCAGAGCCTCCAGCTCGCGGGGTTCGACGTCGTCGGGTTCGAATCGGCCGAGGCGGCCGACAAGGCGATCGTCGCGGAAACCGCCGGCGTGATCGTCAGCGACATCCGGCTGCCCGGGGCGAGCGGGCTCGACCTGCTCGCGCAGTGCCGCGAGCGCGTGCCCGACGTGCCGGTGATCCTCGTCACCGGTCACGGCGACATCTCGATGGCCGTGCAGGCAATGCGCGACGGCGCGTACGACTTCATCGAAAAGCCGTTCGCGGCCGAACGGCTGATCGAGACCGTGCGCCGCGCGCTCGAGCGGCGCGAACTCGTGCTCGAGAACCACGCGCTGCGGCGCGAGCTGGCCGGGCAGAACATCGTCGCGCCGCGCATCATCGGCCGCAGCCCGGCGATCGAACAGGTGCGCAAGCTGATCGCGAACGTCGCGCCCACCGACGCCTCGGTGCTGATCAACGGCGACACGGGCGCCGGCAAGGAGCTGATCGCGCGCAGCCTGCACGAGCTGTCGCCGCGGCGCGACAAGCCGTTCATCGCGGTGAACTGCGGCGCGCTGCCCGAGCCGATGTTCGAGTCGGAGATGTTCGGCTACGAGCCCGGCGCGTTTACGGGGGCCGCGAAGCGCCGCGTCGGCAAGCTCGAATATGCGTCCGGCGGCACGCTGTTCCTCGACGAAATCGAAAGCATGCCGCTCGCGCTGCAGGTAAAGCTGCTGCGCGTGCTGCAGGACGGCGTGCTCGAGCGGCTCGGCTCGAACCAGCCGATCCGCGTGAACTGCCGCGTCGTCGCGGCCGCGAAGGGCGACATGAGCGAGCTCGTCGCGGCCGGCACGTTCCGGCGCGACCTGCTGTACCGCCTCAATGTGGTGACGATCGCGCTGCCGCCGCTCGCCGAGCGCCGCGAGGACATCGTGCCGCTGTTCGAGCACTTCATGCTCGACGCGGCCGTGCGCTACGGGCGGCCGGCCCCGGTGCTGACCGACCGGCAGCGCGCGAGCCTGATGCAGCGCGACTGGCCCGGCAACGTGCGCGAGCTGCGCAACGCGGCGGACCGCTTCGTGCTCGGCGTCGCCGACATGCCGCAGGATGCGGGCGCGAGCGGCGACGATGCCGAGAGCGACCAGACGCTGAAGGAGCGCATCGAGCAGTTCGAGCGTGCGGTGATTGCGCAGGCGCTGAACCAGACGGGCGGCGCGGTCGCCGCGACGGCCGACCGGCTGCATGTCGGCAAGGCGACGCTGTACGAGAAGATGAAGCGCTACGGGCTGTCGGCGAAAGGCGAAACCGAGCGCTGAAAAACGAACGGACCGCAGTGCGGTCCGTTTTGCGGAGCAGGGCTGCGGGCACCCTGCGAGCGGGGAATCGAGCGGCGGCGCTCAGGCCGCGTTGCCGTCGAGCGCCTTCTTGAGCAGCGCGTCGAGTTCCGCGAACTGCGGTGCGCCGACGTAGCGCTTCAGGATCTTGCCGTTCTTGTCGACGACGAAGGTCGTCGGCGTGAGCTGCACGTTGCCGAACTGCTTCGCGACGCTGCCGTCGTCGAGCGCGACCTTGAACGGGAGCTGGCGCGTCTGCGCATAGTTCGCGACGTACATCGGCGGATCGTAGTTCATCGCGACCGCGACGAATTCCAGCCCCTGACCCTTGAAGCGATTGTAGGTCTCGACCATCTGCGGCATTTCCTGCATGCAGGTCGCGCAGCTCGTCGCCCAGAAATTGACGAGATAGACCTTGCCCTTCAGGTCGCCGGCCGTCGACACCTTCTGGCCCGACAGCAGCGTGAACGTGGCGTCCGGCACGCTGGACCTGCCGTTGAACGCAAAGAAGCCGGCAACGGCGATGGCCGCGACGACGACCGCCGCCACGATATAGCGGGCGGGGCCGGTGCGGCGCTGGGCGGGAGGCGTGGTGTTCATCTGGTGCTCTCGGAGTCGGTCGATGACGCGGATCGATGCAAAGGACGTCGAAATTCGGCGCTCATTTTAGCGCGAATGCGCGGCACGCACCGGTGGCGGCCACGGATCCGCGGTGTCAGCCTTCGCGGATAATGAGCGTTTTGCCTGCTCGATCCCTGCCATGCCGAAGGAAGTCATCGATTCGTTGCGTCCCCTTTTTCGTCCGCTGCGACACTTCGCCGCGCTCGCGTGCGTGAGCGCGGCGCTGGCCGCGTGCTCGCCGTCCTATGACTGGCGCACGCTGCACAACGACGCCGGCTATACGATCGACCTGCCGGCGAAGCCGACCGTCGAGGACCACCCGATAGCGGTGGGCGGCGCATCGATGCCGATGCGGATGCAGGCCGCGCACGTCGACGGCGCGGTGTTCGCGGTCGGCACGCTGATGCTGCCGGACGACCGCGACGACACGCGTCGCGCGGCGCTCGAATTTCTGCGCGCCGGGCTGTCGCGCAATCTCGACGGCGCGCCGCGGACGGCGTCGGTGCCGGTGCCGCTCGCGGCCGGCGGTGCGGTGAACGGGCTCGAACTGCGGATCGCGGGCGCGGCCAGCGGCGGCGACCACGCGCACAAGACGATCGTCGCGCGGCTCGTGGCGCGCGGCCGGCATGCGTATCAGGCCGTCGTGATCGCCGACGGGCCGCTCGCCCAGGAACAGCTCGACCAGTTTTTCGGCTCGTTCAAACTGGACTGACACCGGCCGGCGACGGCGCTCTGACACGTTGTGACAACTGAAAGTTCATTCGCAGCTTTCGACGCTAATCTCCGGATTTTGCGGGGATTTTTCAGCTATCCACAGCGCATGTGGATAACTTTGTTGAAAAGTCGGGCGAATCTTGCGCAAAGCCGCACCAGCCGGCCTTCCGGCGCATTTCACAACTTCGGTGCCATTTGAGAAAAATCAATGGAAACAAGGGGATACGGATTTCGCGATGGCAACGCGCTCGCGAGCGGCGATCCGGGGCCAGATTCGCTAAATTGTGCATAAGTCAAGTCTTGACAGCCGGATTTTGTCCTCCGAGGGCGCTCACAGCGCCGTGAGCGCGCGCCGGTAGCGAATCGCCTCGGCGATCTGCGCGGCCGTCGGCAACGGGTCGCCGGCCAGGTCGGCGATCGTGCGCGCGACCTTCAGCACGCGGAAATACGCGCGAGCCGACCAGCCGAAGCGCTCGCCGGCCTCGCGCAGCAGCCGTTCGCCGTCGTCGGTCGGGCGGCACAGGTCGTCGGTCTCGCGGCCGCTCAGCATGTGATTCGTCTTGCCCTGCCGCTCGAACTGCAGCGCGCGCGCCTGGGCGACCCGCGCGGCGACCGTGGCGCTCGATTCGCCGTGCGCGGTCGCGCGCGCGGCGAGTTCGGCCGGCGACAGCGCGGGCAGGTCGATCTGGATGTCGATCCGGTCGAGCAGCGGCCCCGACAGCTTGCGCAGGTAGCGTGAGGCGACGTCCGGCGAACAGCGGCAGCGCCCGGACGGATCGCCGTGCCAGCCGCACGGGCACGGATTCATCGCGGCGATCAGCTGGCACGCGGCGGGGAAATCGGCCTGCTGCGCCGCGCGCGAGATCGTGATGCGGCCGACTTCCAGCGGTTCGCGCAGCATTTCCAGCACGTGCCGGTCGAATTCGGGCAGCTCGTCGAGAAACAGCACGCCGAGGTGCGCGAGCGTGATCTCGCCCGGCTGCGGCGGATTGCGGCCGCCCACCAATGCAGCGGCGCTCGACGAATGGTGCGGCGAGCGGAACGGTCGCCGCCGCCACTGCGCGGGCGAGAAGCCGAGACGGCTCGCGGAAAGGAGCGCGGCCGACGTCAGCGCCTCGTCGTCGGTCAGCGGCGGCAGGAGGCCCGGCAGCCGCGCGGCCAGCATCGACTTGCCGGCGCCGGGCGGCCCGATCATCAGCATGTGGTGCCCGCCCGCGGCGGCCACTTCGAGCGCGCGCCGGGCGCCGCGCTGGCCGATGACGTCCGCGAGATCGGGGGCGGCCGGCGCCGGCTCGCCGTCGAGGCAGGGCGCCGCGACCGGTGCGAGCCGCGCGTCCGGCGCACCGGCGAGGTGCGCGCACAGCGCGGGAAGGTCGGGCGCGCCGAATACCGTGACGCCCGGCACGAGCGCGGCCTCGGCGGCGCTGTCGAGCGGCAGGTACAGCTCGGGCGGGCGCGACGCGGCCGCCGGGTCGGACATCGCGCCGGAACCGACGCCCGGTCCGGTTTCACCCGCGCGCCAGTCGCGTGCCGCGCCGCACGCCATCGCGAACGCGCCGCGCATCGGCCGCAGCGCGCCGGTCAGCGACAGCTCGCCCGCGAATTCGCGGCCGGCCAGCGCATCGGCCGGGATCTGGCCGTTCGCGGCGAGGATGCCGAGCGCGATCGGCAGGTCGAAGCGGCCGGACTCCTTCGGCAGGTCGGCCGGTGCGAGGTTGACCGTGATGCGGCGCACTGGGAATTCGAATCCGCAGTTCTGCAGCGCGGCGCGCACGCGCTCGCGGCTTTCGCGGACTTCGAGATCGGGCAAGCCGACGATCGAGAACGACGGCAACCCGTTGGCAAGATGGACTTCGACGGTGACGTCCGGCGCGCGGCCGGCCGCCGGCGCGCGACTGCGCACCACGGCGAGCGACATGGCGAGGCTCCTGTAAATGAATCGGCCGGGCAACGGCCGTTCGGGGCCGCATGCCGCGGGAATCGGAGGAATCGGTGCGCGCTTGCCGGCGTGGCGCGAGAAAGAACGAGGAATTACGAACAGCGAAGAACGAGGAACAGCGAAGAGCGGGGGACTGCGAAGAACGACGGAACGACGAAACGGCTTGCTGACTGGCCGACTGGCGGGGCAGGCGCGGGCCGCACGAGGCGGCCCGCGCCCGGACCGGTCGGTCAGGGGGGCGTCAGGCCTGGGGCGCTGCGAGCTTCTGCTCGAGTTCCGCGACGCGCTTTTCGAGTTCCTCGAGACGCACGCGGGTGCGGGCGAGCACCTGTGCCTGCGTGTCGAACTCCTCGCGCGTGACGAGATCGAGCTTCGAGAAGCCTTGCGACAGCATGGCCTTCACGTTGCGCTCGACATCCTTGGCCGGCGAGTTTTTCAGCAGGTCGCTGACGCGCGACTGCAGGTCGTTGAAAACATCGCTGGGTTGCTTCATGAGATTTCCCTTCCTTGCACAAAAAATGTGCATCTTCAGTTGCGTACGTGCCCATGATGCACGCATGACCGGAAATGGTGCGCGCGTGGCGCGAATTCCGGGCATGGCGCCCGCATGGGTGAATGGCCCGGTGAACCGGGACGTGCGTGCACTCTAGCAACGATCCTTTCGACGCGCCAGCAAACCGGGCCCACGTTGACCGTTCGGCCGGGCTTCCCCACCTTTCAACGGGTGATGTGCCCCCTTTTCGGAGCCGTTCGAGACGGTCCTCGCGCAAACATGGCATGCGAGTTGCTGGGAAGAGACCGTCACACCATTCCAACCAATTCGACGGGACCACCCAGCGAGAGGACTTCATGAAACTGATTACCGCAATCATCAAGCCGTTCAAGCTCGATGAGACGCGCGAAGCGCTCTCCGCGCTCGGCGTCTCGGGCATCACGGTGACGGAGGTGAAGGGCTTCGGACGCCAGAAAGGGCATACCGAGCTGTACCGCGGCGCCGAATACGTGGTCGATTTCCTGCCGAAGATGAAGATCGAGGCGGCCGTGTCCGACGATCTCGTCGACCAGGCGGTGGAAGCGATCGAGCGGGCCGCGCGCACCGGCAAGATCGGCGACGGGAAGATCTTCGTCACGCCGATCGAGCAGGTGATCCGGATCCGGACCGGGGAGACCGGCGCAGACGCGCTGTAACAGACAAAGACAAGCAACAAGAGGAAACCCGAGATGCGCAAACTTCTGATGTCCCTGCTGATGGCAGGCTCGCTGATCGCGGCCGGTGTCGGCCCCGCGCTCGCCGACGACGCGGCTTCGGCCGCGTCCGCGCCCGCCGCAACGGCGTCCGATGCAACGGCAGCCGCCACGCCGGCCGCTTCGGCCGCTTCGGCCCCGGCCGCCACCGACGCTTCGGCGCCTGCTGCCGCCGCCCCCGCGTCGGCCGCCGACGCATCGGCTGCCGCGGCTGCGTCCGCGCCGGCCGCAACCGCCGCGCCGACCGCGCCGTTCTCCGTCGATTCGTCGAAGATCAGCGCCGGCGACACCGCGTGGATGCTGACGTCCACCGCGCTCGTGCTGTTCATGACGATCCCCGGCCTCGCGCTGTTCTACGCGGGCATGGTCCGCAAGAAGAACGTGCTCGCGACCGTGATGCAGAGCTTCGCGATCACCGCGCTGATCACGGTGCTGTGGACGGTGGTCGGCTACAGCCTCGCGTTCACGCCGGGCAACGGCTTCATCGGCGGCCTGTCGCGTGTGTTCCTGCACGGGATGACCTACGTGAAGGGCGACAAGGCGACCACGCTGACCGTCAGCCACCTGGCGACGACGATTCCGGAATCGGTCTACTTCGTCTACCAGATGACGTTCGCGATCATCACGCCGGCGCTGATCTGCGGCGCGTTCGCCGACCGGATGAAGTTCTCGGCGATGCTCGTGTTCATGACGCTCTGGTCGCTGATCGTCTACGTGCCGATCGCGCACATGGTGTGGGAGCCGACCGGCTGGCTGTCGGCGGACGGCGTGCTCGACTTCGCGGGCGGCACGGTGGTGCACATCAACGCCGGTATCGCGGGCCTCGTGTCGTGCCTGATGCTCGGCAAGCGCGTCGGCTTCGGCCGTGAATCGATGGCGCCGCACAACCTCGTGCTGACGATGATCGGCGGCTCGATGCTGTGGGTCGGCTGGTTCGGCTTCAACGCGGGTTCCGCGGTCGCGGCCGACGGCCGTGCCGGCTTCGCGATGCTGACGACGCAAATCGCGACGGCGTGCGCGGCGCTCGGCTGGATGTTCGCCGAGTGGCTCACGCACGGCAAGCCGTCGGTGCTCGGCATCGTGTCGGGTGCGGTCGCGGGTCTCGTCGCGATCACGCCGGCGGCCGGCTTCGTCGGCGTGCCGGGTGCGCTCGTGATCGGCATCGCGGCCGGCGTCGTGTGCTACTGGTCGGCGACGTGGCTCAAGTCGAAGCTCGGCTACGACGATTCGCTCGACGCGTTCGGCGTGCACGGCGTGGGCGGGGTGCTCGGTGCACTGCTGACCGGCGTGTTCGCGGTCAAGGACATCGGCGGTTTCGACGGCAGCCTGCTGCTGCAGGCGAAGGGCGTGCTGATCACGCTGGTATACAGCGGCGTGCTGAGCTTCGTGCTGCTGAAGCTGATCGACCTGACTATCGGCCTGCGCGTGAGCGAAGAGGAAGAGCGCGAAGGCCTCGACGTGGTGCTGCACGGCGAGCACGTCGAATAAGTCGTACGGATCACGGCGGGCCGCCGCGCAGACGGTGCCCGCCACGAATGAGCGCAGCGACTTCGGCCCGCCCACCCGGCGGGCGTTTTTTTCTCCTGCGTCGCGCCGCCGCAGCGCATAACCCTTCGACCTATCGGGTCAATAGCCGAAAACTTCCTCCAAATCCTTGTGAAGCCGGGAACAATCCCCAAATGGGCAGAGCAATTGCTCTACAATCTTCATTCTCCCGCTCGCGAGTGATTCATGGTTCCCCACCTCGTTACCGCGTTGAACGGTCCGCTGCTCGAACTCGAGCAGAAGATCCTCGACGCGACGCCTGCGATCGAACGCTGGTTCAGGCTCGAATGGCAGGAACACACCCCGCCGTTCTATTGTTCGGTGGACCTGCGCAACGCCGGCTTCAAGCTGGCGCCCGTCGACGCGAACCTGTTCCCGGGCGCATTCAATAATCTGCCGTCCGAAGTGCTGCCGCTCGCCGTCCAGGCCGCGATGGCCGCGATCGAGAAGATCTGCCCGGACGCGAAGAACCTGCTCGTGATTCCCGAGCTGCCGACCCGCAACGCGTTCTACCTGGAAAACGTCGCGCGGCTCGCGACGATCATGCGCCAGGCCGGCCTGAACGTGCGCTTCGGCTCGCTCGATCCGAGCATCACCGACATGACGCCGATCACGCTGGCCGACGGCCAGAAGATCGTGCTCGAACCGCTCGAGCGTTCGCAGCGCCGCCTCGGCCTGAAGAATTTCGATCCGTGCTCGATCCTGCTGAACAACGACCTGTCGGCCGGGATTCCCGCCGTGCTGGAAAACCTGCACGAGCAGTATCTGCTGCCGCCGCTGCACGCCGGCTGGGCCGTGCGCCGCAAGTCGACGCACTTCTCGTGCTACGACGACGTCGCGAAGAAGTTCGCGAAGATGGTCGGCGTCGATCCGTGGATGGTGAATCCGTATTTCGCGCATGTCGAAGGCGTCGACTGGCAGGCGCATGAAGGCGAGCAGGCGCTCGCCGACGCGATCGACGGCGTGCTGAAGAAGATCGCGCGCAAGTACCGCGAATACGGGATCAGCGAAAAGCCGTACGTCGTCGTGAAGGCCGACGCGGGCACCGCCGGGCGTGGCGTGATGACCGTGCACGATGCGGCCGAGATCGGCCGGATGTCGAAGGCCGAGCGCACGCAGATGGCCGAGTCGAAGGCCGGCCTCGCGGTGCGCGACGTGATCGTGCAGGAAGGCGTCTATACGTTCGAGCGCGTCGGCGACGAAGTCGCGGAGCCGGTCGTGTACATGATCGACCGTTACGTGGTCGGCGGCTTCTACCGCACGCACGGCGGCCGCGAGCGCGACCAGAACCTGAACGCGCCGGGCATGCACTACGTGCCGCTCGGCTTCGAGCATACCGCGCTGCCGGATGCCGGCGCCAAGCCGGGCGCCGCGCCGCCGAACCGTTTCTACATGTACGGCGTCGTCGCGCGCCTGTCGCTGATCGCGTCGTCGATCGAACTGGAAAAGACCGATCCCGAAGCCATCCAGGTGTAACGGCTTCGCTACGTACAGGACCCGCATGGACATTCTCTTTATCGCCGACCCGCTCGAGCGCTTCAAGATCTACAAGGATTCGACCTACGCGATGATGGCGGAGGCCGCGCGGCGCGGGCATGCGGTGTACACATGCCAGCCGCACCAGCTCGCATGGACGGGCTCGGGCGTCGAGGCGGACGTGCAGCGCGTGACGATCGTCGGCGACACGACAGATCTTCATCGCCATCCGTGGTTCGAGGCGGGCGCCCATGAATCGCGTCAGATGACGTCGTTCGGCGCGGTGCTGATGCGCAAGGATCCGCCGTTCGACATGGAGTACGTGACGGCGACCTGGATGCTCGAGCTGGCGGAGCGTGCAGGCGCACGCGTGTTCAACAAACCTCAGTCGATCCGCGATCACTCGGAGAAGCTCGCGATCGGCGAGTTTCCGCAGTTCGTCGCGCCGACGCTCGTCACGCGCGACGCCGCGCGCTTGCGTGCGTTCCACGCCGCGCACGGCGACGTGATCGTGAAGCCGCTCGACGGGATGGGCGGGATGGGTGTGTTCCGCGTGAAGGCCGACGGGATGAATCTCGGCGCGATCATCGAGATGCTCGGCCATGACGGCACGCGCTCGCTGATGATTCAGAAGTTCATCCCCGAGATCACGGCCGGCGACAAGCGCATCCTGCTGATCGCGGGCGAGCCGGTGCCGTATTCGCTCGCGCGGATCCCGCAGGGCAGCGAGGTGCGTGGCAATCTCGCCGCGGGCGGGCTGGGCGTCGCGCAGCCGCTGACGCCGCACGACCGCGAGATCGCCGAGACGCTCGGGCCGGTGCTCGCCGCGCGCGGGCTGCTGCTGGTCGGGCTCGACGCGATCGGCGACTGGCTGACCGAGGTGAACGTGACGAGCCCGACGTGCTTCCGCGAAATCATGGAGCAGACGGGTTTCGACGTCGCCGCGATGTTCATCGACGCGCTGGAGCGGGCGGCCGCGTAGCCCGCTTCGCGCGCAATTCCGGCGGCGGCCGCGCAGGCCCCCGTCGCCGGAGCCGTTCGACCGGCCTGCTACAATGCCCGCTTGCCCGGTGCCGCGACCAGCGCGCCGAAGGCCCGGCGGTCGGGCCGAAACCGTTGCAAGGCTGAACATGAAACGATTCCCATACTCGCTATGCTCGTGGCCCCGCCGCGGGGCGTCGGCCCGCCAGGGGCGGCCGGAGGCGGTCTGACATGGCCGGGATTCTGATCATCGCGCACGCGCCGCTCGCCACCGCGTTGCGGGACTGCATCGCGCACATCTACGGCGGCGTGCCCGCGCGCATCGGCTGTATCGACGTGCTGGCGGACAGCGACCCAACCCAGGTGATGGCGTTCGCGCACGCGGAGCTCGCGCGGCTCAGGGAAGAGAACGGCGTCGTCGTGCTGACCGACATGTACGGCGCGACGCCCGCGAACATCGCGGGCCAGCTCGCGAAGCTCGACAACGTGCGCGTGCTGGCGGGCGTGAACCTGCCGATGCTGGTGCGGGCCGTCTGCTACCGTACCGTGCCGCTCGACAAGCTCGTCGACAAGGCGCTGTCCGGCGGCGCGAAGGGCGTCCATGAAGTGGCGGCCGGCACGCCGCCGCCGCCGACCGAAGCCGGCTGCGGCCAGTGCGCGCCTATTCCGCCCGAGCCGCAACCGCGCACCGAATCGCACTGACCGCCCGTTTTCCCGTTTTAGACCGAGCCGCCGCACCTCGCCGGCGGCCTCGACCGACCCGACCGAGAATCATGCTTCAACAAGAAACCACCATCGTCAACAAATTGGGGCTCCATGCACGCGCATCGGCCAAGCTTACGCAACTGGCCGGCAACTTCCAGTCGGAAGTCTGGATGACGCGCAACGGGCGCAAGATCAACGCGAAAAGCATCATGGGCGTGATGATGCTCGCGGCGGGCATCGGCAGCACGGTGACGATCGAGACCGAAGGTCCCGACGAGCGCGAAGCGATGGATGCGCTGCTCAAGCTGATCGCGGACAAATTCGGCGAAGGTCAGTGATCCCCGCGCGGGATCGTTGCCGTTTCCGAGCAGAATGCCGCGTTTTCCGCGGCATTTTTTTCGTCCCGAGCATTGGTGCGGAACGCACAATGCTGCGGTGCATGCAGCCAGCATGGAGGGACGGAATTTATAATCGCTACCCGGGGTCATAAGCGCATCGCAGCGGTGTGCCGCGGCTTTACTTGTACAGAGGAGGTGCGCGTGTCCTTCACGCTGCATGGCATTCCCGTCTCACGTGGTATCGCGATCGGGCGAGCGTATCTGATCGCGCCGGCGGCGCTCGACGTCGCCCATTACCTGATCGAGGCGAACCAGATCGACGCCGAGGTCGAGCGTTTTCGCACGGCGCGCGAGGTCGTGCATCGCGAACTCAACGCGCTGCGCGCCGACCTGACCGACGACACCCCGAGCGAAGTGGGCGCGTTCATCGACGTGCACACGATGATCCTGAGCGACGCGATGCTCGTGCAGGAAACCATCGATCTGGTGCGCACGCGCCGCTACAACGTCGAATGGGCGCTGACCGAGCAGCTGGAGCTGCTCACGCGCCACTTCGACGACATCGAGGACGAATACCTGCGCGAGCGCAAGGCCGACATCGAACAGGTGGTCGAGCGCGTGCTGAAGGCGCTCGCCGGCGCGCCGTCCGCGTCGCAGGCGCTCGATCGCGCGGCCGCGCGCGGCCAGAACGAGATGATCGTCGTCGCGCACGACATCGCGCCGGCCGACATGATGCAGTTCAAGTCGCAGTCGTTCCAGGCGTTCGTCACCGATCTCGGCGGCCGCACGTCGCACACGGCGATCGTCGCACGCAGCCTCGGCATTCCGGCCGCGGTCGGCGTCCAGCATGCGAGTGCGCTGATCCGCCAGGACGACCTGATCATCGTCGACGGCGACCAGGGGATCGTGATCGTCGATCCCGCGCCGATCGTCCTCGAGGAATACTCGTACCGCCAGTCCGAGAAGCTGCTCGAGCAGCGCAAGCTGCAGCGCCTGAAGTTCTCGCCGACGCAAACCTTGTGCGGCACCAAGATCGAGCTGTACGCGAACATCGAGCTGCCCGACGACGCGAAGGCCGCCGTCGAGGCCGGCGCGGTCGGCGTCGGGCTGTTCCGCTCCGAGTTCCTGTTCATGCATCAGAAGGAGATGCCGGAAGAGGAGGAGCAGTTCGCCGCGTACAAGCGTGCGGTCGAGTGGATGAAGGGCATGCCGGTGACGATCCGCACGATCGACGTCGGCGCGGACAAGCCGCTCGAGGCACTCGACGAAGGCTACGAGACGGCGCCGAACCCAGCGCTCGGCCTGCGCGCGATCCGCTGGAGCCTGTCCGAGCCGCAGATGTTCCTCACGCAGCTGCGCGCGATCCTTCGTGCGTCCGCGTTCGGGCAGGTGAAGATCCTGATCCCGATGCTCGCGCACGCGCAGGAGATCGACCAGACGCTCGACCTGATCCGCGAGGCGAAGCGCCAGCTCGACGACGCGGGGCTCGCGTACGACCCGAACGTGCGCATCGGCGCGATGATCGAGATCCCGGCCGCGGCGATCGCGCTGCCGCTGTTCCTGAAGCGCTTCGACTTCCTGTCGATCGGTACCAACGACCTGATCCAGTACACGCTCGCGATCGACCGTGCGGACAACGCGGTCGCGCACCTGTACGACCCGCTGCATCCGGCGGTGCTGCACCTGATCTCCTATACGCTGCGCGAAGCGAAGCGCGCGGGCGTATCGGTGTCGGTGTGCGGGGAGATGGCGGGCGATCCGACGCTCACGCGCCTGTTGCTCGGGATGGGGCTCACCGAATTCTCGATGCACCCGAGCCAGTTGCTGGTCGTGAAGCAGGAGATCCTGCGCGCGCATCTGAAGGCGCTCGAGAAGCCGACGGCCGACGTGCTGGCCGCGTTCGAGCCCGAGGAAGTGCAGGCGGCGCTCAAGCGCCTGGCGGTCGCGGAACCGCGCGCGGACGACGCGGCCGCCTAGGCGACGCAGGGCGCGCGGTGAAACCGCCGCGAACGTAGCGAAACGTCACGGTCACGCATGCGCCCGTCCGGCGCATGCATCGCGCGCGTCAGTGCCGGCCCTGGCACACGGGGCAGTCGGCCTGGCGCGCGATCTTCATCGTCGTCCATTCCATCCGCAGCGAATCGAGCATCATCAGCCGGCCGCTGAGCGTCGTGCCGATCGCGCCGATCACGCGCAGCGCTTCGGCGGCCTGCATCGCGCCGATGATCCCGACCGTCGGCGCGAACACGCCCATCGTCGCGCACGCGACTTCCTCGAACGGCTGGTCTTCCGGAAACACGCACGCGTAGCAGGGCGCGGCCGGGTCGCGGAAGTCGAACGTGCTGATCTGGCCGTCGAAGCGCAGCGCGGCGCCCGACACGAGCGGCACGCCGTGCGCGACGCATGCGCGGTTGATCGCATGGCGCGTCGCGAAGTTGTCGGTGCAGTCGAGCACGACGCCCGCCTGCGGCACGTGTTCGTCGAGCCACGCATCGTCGACGCGCGCCGCGACCGCATGCACGGTCACTTCCGGGTTCAGCCGCGCGAGCGTGTCGCGTCCCGATTCGACCTTGCTGCGCCCGACCGAGGCCGTCGCGTGCAGGATCTGCCGTTGCAGGTTCGTTAGGTCGACCGTGTCGGCGTCGACCAGCGTGATCGTGCCGACGCCGGAGGCCGCCAGATACATCGCGGCCGGCGAGCCGAGCCCGCCCGCGCCGACGACCAGCGCATGCGCGTCGAGGAAGCGCTGTTGCGCCTCGATGCCGATTTCGTCGACGAGGATGTGGCGGGAGTAGCGAAGGAGTTGATCGTCGTTCATGGGAAGTCGTGAGCGAGGCGGCGGACGTAGCGTTATTTTAGGCGCGCATGAAAAACGGGCCATCGCGGTCTTCCCGCGATGGCCCGTCGGATGCCGGCCGGCGCTTACTGCGGTGCCGACGCGGGCTTTGGTGCGGCGGCCTTCGCGCCCGACGCCTTCGCGGGCGTCGCGGCCTTGGTGGCCGGGCTCTTCGTCGTGCTCTCGGCGAGGCGCGACTTCGATTCCTGCACCGGCTTGCCTTCGAGCTTGTTGAGCGCCTGCTGCATCATGAAGTCGTCGGCGCTGCCGAACTCGATCGGCTTGCGATCGCGGTCCTTCTGGCGCTGCTCCGGCGTCTTCTTGTCGTTCTGCTCTTCGAGGACGCGCAGCTGGTCCATCCGGCGCTGCTCGCGCTCTTCCTGTTCCTTCTTCTCGTTCGGATCCTGCGTGTTCGCGAGGTGGTTCGTGTAGTCGACCTCGCGCGTCACGAGCACGTCGTCCGGATCGCCGTCCGCGTACTGATCGACCGGCACGTCGGGCGTGATGCCCTTGTTCTGGATCGAACGGCCGCTCGGCGTGTAGTAGTAGGCGGTCGTCAGGCGCAGCGCGGTATCGGCCGTCATCGGACGGACCGTCTGCACCGAGCCCTTGCCGAACGTCGTCTTGCCCATGATCTGCGCGCGCTTCGCATCCTGCAGCGCGCCGGCGACGATTTCCGACGCGGACGCCGAATACGCGTTCGTCAGCACGATCATCGGCACGGTCTTGAAGACCGGCGGCAGGTTCTTCAGCGGATCGCCGTCGAAGGATGGCAGGCGGTAGTTGTCGTAGGTGTCGCGGTAGACCTGCTTCGAATCCGGGATCTGGCCGTTGGTCGACACGACGACGGAGTCGGGCGGCAGGAACGCGCCGGCGACGCCGACCGCGCTCTGCAGCAGGCCGCCGCCGTTGTTGCGCAGGTCGACGATCAGGCCCTTCAGGTTCGGCTGCTGGCGCGCGATGTCCTGCAGCTTCGCGGCGAGATCGGGCGTCGTGCGCTCCTGGAAGCTCGTGATCCGGATGTACGCGTAGCCCGGGTCGAGCAGCTTCATCTTCACGCTCTGCACGCGGATGACCGCGCGCGTGACCGTGACCGGGAACGTGCGGTCGTCGCTCTTGCGGAAGATCGTCAGCGTGACCTTGGTGCCCGGCTCGCCGCGCATCTGCTTGACGGCCTTGTCGAGCGTCATGCCGCGCACCGGCTTGTCGTTGATGCGCGTGATCAGGTCGCCCGGACGGATGCCGGCGCGGAACGCGGGGGTGTCCTCGATCGGCGAGATCACCTTGACGAGGCCGTCTTCCTGCGAGATCTCGATGCCGAGACCCGCGAAGCGACCCTTGGTCTGCTCCTGCAGCTCGTCATAGTCGGTCTTGTCGAGGAACGACGAATGCGGGTCGAGGCTCGACACCATGCCCTTGATTGCCGCCGTCAGCAGCTTCTTGTCGTCGACCGGCTCGACGTACTCGCGCTTGATCTGGCCGAACACTTCCGCGAACAGGCGGAGCTGGTCGAGGGGAAGCGGCGCAGTGGCGGTCTGCTCGGCCGACGCCGAAACCTGCAGCGTGGCGAACACGCCCGTGGCGAGGCCCGCGGCAATCAGGCCGATGTTCTTCAATTTCATTCGCATAGAGAGTCTGGTGCGGTCGGGAAGCGCGTGGCGGTAGCGGGGATGTAGCGGACAAGTATAACTGTTCGTCCGATTACTCAGTGGAACGCTGCGGAAATGGTCCAGGTCCGGCGGTCCCGAGGCCCCGGCCCCCGGGCCTTGGCCGGGTGCCGCCGGACGCGCAGCGGATTCGAAAGCGGATTCGACAGCACAGGGGCCGCGAAGGTTCGCGCCGCGCACCGGGGCGGGCCCCGAACAGGCCGCGCGACGCGGCCCGCCGGGTGTGACGGGTGTCAGCCCGCCTTGCCCTGCTTCGCGACGGCGGCCTGCGCCTTCGCGATCGCGTCCTGGTCGCCGAGGTAGTAGTGCTTGATCGGCTTCAGGTCTTCGTCGAGCTCATACACGAGCGGCACGCCGTTCGGGATGTTCAGGCCGACAATGTCGCTGTCCGAAATGCCGTCGAGGTACTTGATCAGCGCGCGCAGCGAGTTGCCGTGCGCGGCGATCAGCACCTGCTTGCCCGAGCGGACGGCCGGCGCGATCGATTCGTTCCACAGCGGCAGCACGCGCGCGACCGTGTCCTTCAGGCACTCGGTGAGCGGCAGCTGCTCGCGCGGCACCTTCGCGTAGCGCGGGTCGTTGAACGGCGCGCGTTCGTCGGTCGGCTCGAGCGCGGGCGGCGGCGTGTCGTAGCTGCGGCGCCACACGAGCACCTGGTCGTCGCCGAACTTGGCGGCCGTTTCCGCCTTGTTCAGGCCCGACAGCGCGCCGTAGTGGCGCTCGTTCAGGCGCCACGAGTGGACGACCGGCAGGTACATCAGGTCCATCCGGTCCTGCACGTGCCACAGCGTGCGGATCGCGCGCTTGAGCACCGACGTGTACGCGATGTCGAACGTGTAGCCGGCCTCCCTGAGCAGTTCGCCGGCCTGGTAGGCCTCGTTGCGACCCTGTTCGGTCAGGTCGACGTCGACCCAGCCGGTGAAGCGGTTTTCCTTGTTCCACGTCGATTCGCCGTGGCGGATGAGAACGAGTTTGTACATGGATCTTGCGGTCGGTAGTGATAGGGAAGCGGGGCGCGTCGCGCGGTACCCGGCCCGGGTCCGCCATCGCGCAAGACGGTTATTTTATAATGGCGGGATTGTCCTTTTCCGATTTCTCTTTTTCCGGCGGCATTCCGTGACGTTCTTTACCAATTACACGAACCTGGCCCTTATCGCGATCCTGCTGGTTTCCGGCGGCCTGCTTGCATGGCCCGCGCTGCGTCGCGGCCGCGGCGGCCTGTCGGCGGCGGAGGCGACGCAGCTCATCAATCGCCGCAACGCAGTCGTGATCGACCTGCGGGCGGCGACCGACTTCGCTGCCGGCCATTTGCCGTCGGCGCGCCAAGTCGCCGCCGGCGAGATCGGCGCGAAAATTGCGCAGGTCGCTAAAAACAAGAGCACCCCGGTGCTGCTCGTCTGCCAGAACGGCCAGCAGTCGCAGAAGGCGGCGCGCGAGGTCCAGGCGGCGGGCTATGCCGAGGTGCACGTGCTCGAGGGCGGCGTCGCCGCGTGGCAGCAGGCCGGGATGCCGGTCGTCAAACAAGGAGTCGCGAAGTGAGCAAGGTATTGATGTACAGCACGCAGGTGTGTCCGTATTGCATTCAGGCCGAGCGCCTGCTGAAGCTGCGCGGCGTCGAGCAGATCGAGAAGGTGCTGATCGACCGCGATCCGGCCCGCCGCGAGGAAATGATGACGCGCACGGGCCGCCGCACGGTGCCGCAGATCTATATCGGCGACACGCACGTCGGCGGTTACGACGATCTGTCGAAGCTCGACCGCGAAGGCGGCCTCTTGCCGCTTCTGCAAGCCGCCTGATTAGGGCAGAATGGCCGCCGGCCGCGCCGCGGCTTGGGCGCGCAGGATCCAACCGAGGCGGCCGGCGCGAAGCCGGGCCGCCTCGTCACCACTTTTAGGGAAACACCATGTCCGACGTCGAAAATCAACCGTTCTTCAACATCCAGCGCGTCTACCTGAAGGATATGTCGCTCGAGCAGCCGAATTCGCCGGCGATCTTCCTCGAGCAGGACATGCCGTCGGTTGAAGTCGAAGTCGACGTGAAGGCCGAGCGTCTGGCGGAAAGCGTGTTCGAAGTCGTCGTGTCGGGCACCGTCACCGCGAAGGTGAAGGACAAGGTCGCGTTCCTGATCGAAGCGAAGCAGGCCGGCATTTTCGACATTCGCAACATTCCCGACGAACAGCTCGACCCGCTCGTCGGCATCGCCTGCCCGACGATCCTGTTCCCGTACCTGCGCTCGAACATCGCCGACGCAATCACGCGTGCGGGCTTCCCGCCGATCCACCTGGCGGAAATCAACTTCCAGGCGCTGTACGAGCAGCGTCTCGCGCAGCTTCAGCAGCAGGCCGGCGCAGCAGGCGCGCCGAATGGCGCGCCGAACGGCACGACGCTGAACTGACGTTTCACTCCGGACCGGTGCTGGGTATGAAAGTAGCCGTTCTCGGCGCCGGTGCCTGGGGCACCGCGCTCGCGGGCCATCTGGCCGCGCGGCACGATACGCTTCTCTGGGCGCGCGACGCCGCGCTGATCGCCGGGCTGCAGGCCCGGCACGAAAATTCCCGCTATCTGGACGGCATCGCGCTGCCCGATGCGCTGCGCTACGACGCCGATCTCGGCGCCGCGCTCGCGCACGGCGCAGCGGACGATGCGCTGTGCGTGATCGCCGCGCCGGTGGCTGGCCTGCGCACGCTGTTCGGCGCGATGCGCGACGCGGGCTGCGTGCCCGCGCATGTCGTGTGGGTCTGCAAGGGTTTCGAGGCCGATACGCATCTGCTGCCGCATCAGGTGATCGCGGCCGAACTGCCGGGGCAGCACAGCAATGGCGTGCTGTCGGGGCCGAGCTTCGCCCGCGAGGTCGGGCTTGCGCTGCCCGTCGCGCTGACGGTCGCGAGCACGTCCGCCGAATGCCGCGAGCGCACGCTCGCCGCGTTCCATCACGGCGCGATGCGGATCTACACGGGCGACGACGTGGTCGGCGTCGAGGTCGGCGGCGCGGTGAAGAACGTGCTGGCGATCGCGACCGGCATCGCCGACGGGCTCGGGCTCGGGCTGAACGCGCGCGCCGCGCTGGTCACGCGCGGCCTCGCGGAAATGTCGCGCCTCGGGGTCGCGCTCGGCGGCCGCGCGGAAACCTTCACGGGCCTCACGGGCCTCGGGGACCTGATCCTCACCGCGACGGGCGACCTGTCGCGCAATCGCACGGTCGGCCTGCAACTGGCGGCCGGCCGCTCGCTGAACGACATCCTCGGTGCGCTCGGCCACGTGGCCGAAGGCGTGCGCTGCGCGCAGGCCGTGCTCGCGCTCGCGCGCGCGCAATCGATCGAAATGCCGATCACCGAAGCCGTGTGCGGCGTGCTGTTCGACGGCGTCGCACCGCGCGATGCAGTCAGCGGCCTGCTGCGGCGCGACGCGCGCGCCGAATAACAGCGACGAAACCTACCGATTTCTTGCGGCCGCGCGCGCTCGCGCAAAGCGGGCGGCGCCAAAGCGCACTACGCTTGAACAGTCTCGGGCATTTCGGGAGGGTGTCATGCTTCGGATCGGTTCCACCACGCTCGACGCGCAACTCGTCGACATCACGACGCTCGACGTCGACGCGATCGTCAACGCCGCGAACGGTTCGCTGCTCGGCGGCGGCGGTGTCGACGGCGCGATCCATCGCGCGGCCGGCCCGGGCCTGCTGGCCGAATGCCGCACGCTTGGCGGCTGCGCGACCGGCGACGCGAAGCTCACGCGCGGCCACGGGCTGCCGGCGCGGTACGTGATTCATGCAGTCGGCCCGGTGTGGCACGGCGGCGGGCGCGGCGAGGCCGATCTGCTCGCCGCGTGTTACCGGCGCGCGATCGAGCTGGCAGAAGAGGTTGCGGCGACATCGATCGCATTCCCTGCGATCAGCTGCGGCATATACCGCTATCCGGCCGACGAGGCCGTCGACATCGCGGTCGGCACGGTCGTGGACATGCTGCCGCAGGCGCCGAACCTCGCACGCGTGGTGTTCGCGTGTTTTTCATCCGACATCTACGACCTGTATCGCGCGCGGCTAGCGCGCAGCTAGCCCGTGCGGGCGGGCGAGCCGGGCTGGGCGTATCAGGCGCCGCCTTCGAAGCCGGCCTGGCGCCACGCCTCGAACACGACCACCGCGACCGTGTTCGACAGGTTCAGGCTGCGATTGCCCGGCCGCATCGGCAGGCGCACGCGCTGTTCGTTCGGAAAGCGCTCGAGCACGTCGGCCGGCAGGCCGCGCGTTTCCGAGCCGAACACGAACCAGTCGCCCGGCACGAACGCGTGGTCGTGGAAGCGGCCCGAACCGCGGGTCGTGAACGCGAACATTCGCGCGGGATCGGGCGCTTCGGCCGCGACGAATGCGTTCCAGTCGCGGTGCACGCGCATTTCCGCGTACTCGTGATAGTCGAGGCCCGCGCGGCGCATCTTCGCGTCGTCGAGCGGAAAGCCGAGCGGCTCGATCAGGTGCAGGCGCGCGCCGGTGTTGGCGCACAGGCGGATCACGTTACCGGTGTTCGGCGGAATTTCGGGAGCGACGAGGATGACGTTGAACATGGTTGGGTCTGGCTGGACCGGCCGGGGCGGCGCAACGTGCACGCCTTCCCTGCCGGCCGGTTCGTGACGGCCGTCGCCGCGTGCGGGCGGCCGGCCTCTCTATCTAATTAATCCCTGGCGGTGCGCAGCGCAACCAGATTCGTCACGCGCGCGGCGCCCGCCGTCTTCAATGCATGCGCGGCGGCCGCGAGTGTCGCGCCGGACGTCATCACGTCGTCGACGAGCGCCACGTGGCAGCCGGCGAGATCGTCCGTCACCGCGAACGCGGCGATCACGTTGTCGCGCCGCGCGCGCCGGTCGAGCCGCGACTGCGGCGCGGTTTCGGTCACGCGCGCGAGCAGCGTCGCGTCGGCGCGCACGCCGAGCCGGCGCGCGAGCGGACGCGCGATCGCCCACGCCTGGTTGTAGCCGCGCGCGACGAGCCGTCCGTGCGACAGCGGCACCGGCGCGATCACGTCGAAGCCGCCCGCGGCGCGCAGCGCGTCCGTGTCGTCGATCCGCTGCGCGAGCCGGGCCGCGAATTCCGCGCCGAGCGCGAGCCGCGCATGAAACTTCAGCCCGCGCGCAAGCCCGTCGAGCGGCGCGCGGTAATCGGCGAGCGCGAGCGTCGCGTCGAACGGCGGCGGTGTCGCGCGGCATGCATCGCACCGGTAGGCGAACGAAGCCGCGGCGCCGGCGTACCGGCCACGGGAGCCGCGCGGTCGCGGCCGCCCGCTGCCGAGCGGCACCGCGCAGACGTCGCAGCGCAGTCGCGCTTCATTCCAGTACGCGGCGTCGCAGGCGCTGCAAATCACGGCGTGTGACAAATTGCCGCACAGTGCGCACCGATTCGGCAACGCGAGCGCGACGACGCGCACGGCGAGCGCGCGAACCTGCGACAAAACGACGCGCATCTGGCGCGGGGCGAAACGGCGATCCATTCGCGTAAGACTCCTGGGGGCCCCGTCTCGCTGAAGGCCGCGAGGCGAGCGAGTATACTTCGGGCTCTTCGCCAGTGTGCCCGACATGTCCCCAGCTTCGACTTCAACAGGCCGTCCGGCCAATGACGCCCGGCGTTTGCGGCGGATCTTCGATCGCCGTGCCGCCGCATTCGACGCGGTCGCGTTCCTGCCGCGCGAGATCGCGCAGCGGATGAACGAGCGCCTCGAATACATCAAGGTGAGCCCCGCGGCTGTGCTCGATGCGGGCTGCGGCGCGGGCGACGACCTGCCGGCGCTGCGCGCGCGCTTTCCCGAAGCCCCGGTGTTCGGCGTCGACCTGTCCGGCGCGATGCTCGCGCGGGCGGGGCAGCGCGAGGTCGAGCAGACGAGCTGGCGCCGCTGGCTGCCCGCGTCGCTCGGCCGGGCACTGGGCCAGCGCGGCCCGCGCGTCGCGCACGCCGATTTCTCGGCGCTGCCGTTCGCGGCCGGCGCGTTCGACCTGATCTGGTCGAATCTCGCGCTGCACTGGCATTCGCGTCCCGACACGGTGTTCCCCGAGTGGCAGCGCGTGCTGCGCGTCAACGGCCTGTTGATGTTCAGCACGCTCGGCCCCGACACGTTGCGCGAATTGCGCGCGGCCTGCGCGGAAGCCGAAGCGGCGCTCGGCATCGCGCCGCCCGCGGCGCGCGTGATCGATTTCGTCGACATGCACGACCTCGGCGACATGCTCGTCGAGAGCGGCTTCGAGGTTCCGGTGATGGACCAGGAAGTGCTCACCGTCACGTACAAGACACCCGATTCCCTGCTGGCCGACGTGCGCCGCTGGGGCGCGTATCCGTTCGAGCGCGCGGCGCCGCAGCGCGCGACGCGACGCTTTCGCGCGGCGCTCGGCGACGCGCTGGAAGCGCGCCGGCGCGCGGACGGCACCATTCCGCTCACGTTCGAGGTGATCTACGGCCACGCGTGGAAGGCCGTGCCGCGCACGACTGCCGAGGGGCACGGGATCGTGCGCATCGAAGATATCGGCAAGGGGCGTCCGAAGAATCGGTAAAGCGGTAAAGAGGGGTTTTGTTATGTCCGAAATTAGCGGTGCAAAGCGGGGTCGAATTGACGCGAAAAACGGCCGGAAAGCTTGTGGCGCTTGGCTCGCGGGCCGATAGCCGCTTGCTTGTGGATGCCATTGAACCCGCCTATAATGCGTCAGCTTGTCGTCCCGGGGTCCCCGCAATACGGGGCGACGAGTCCGATGCAGGCATGCATCGCATGCCATTCGCGTGAGGCGGCGATGGGAGCAGCGAGGGGTTTGGCGGAGACGACGAACGATGAACCGGTCCTCGCAGACTGGCTCATGAAACGCAATTGTTCGGTGTCGCCGCGCCAGTTCGTGCTGTTTTACGCGTCGCTCGCGAGCTTCTCGCTGGTGATCGCGGCATTGCTGATGTGGCGTGGGGCCTGGCTCGTCATGCCCTTCACCGGAATCGAATTGCTGGCGGTAGGCGTCGCGTTTGCGATCTATGCCCGTCATGCGGTCGATTACGAGCGCATCAGGCTGTTTCCGCACCGGCTCGTGATCGAGCGGATGGATGCGGAGCGGTTCACGCAGATCGAATTCAACCCGCGCTGGGTGCGGGTCGAGCCGGGTGCGACGCCACGCGATCCGATTCGACTGGTATCGCGCGGGCAGACCGTCGTAATCGGGCAGCATCTCGCGCAGCACAAGCGTGCGCAGTTCGCCGACGAACTGCGCGTGTCGCTCAGGCGCTGCGGCTGACGAGGCGCGGGCACCGGCCGGAACAGGCCGGCGGCTTGCGACGGGGGAGGGGTTTGAATGGAAATTTTGGGTAAGGATGCTATGAAAACAATCAAGCGAGCCCTCACGGGCGTGCTGGCATGCAGCGGATTGCTCTTTGCCGGCGCTGCTCTGGCGGTCGGTGATAGCCCGGGCGGCCCCCGCGTCAACGAGATCAACTTTCAGCCGCCGGTCACGAAGATCGCCGAGGAGCTCTACGATCTCCACACGATGATGCTGATCTTGTGTACGGTGATCTTCGTCGGCGTGTTCGGCGTGATGTTCTATTCGATCTTCGCGCACCGCAAATCCAAAGGCCACAAGGCCGCCAATTTCCATGAAAGCACGACCGTCGAGATCATCTGGACGATCGTGCCGTTCGTCATCGTCGTGCTGATGGCGCTGCCGGCCACGAAGGCCGTCGTCGCGATGAAGGACACGACCAACGCCGATCTCACGATCAAGGTCACCGGCTACCAGTGGAAGTGGGGCTACGACTACGTGAAGGGCCCGGGCGAGGGCATCGGCTTCCTGTCGACGCTCAGCACGCCGCGCGACGAAGTGATGGGCAAGAAGCCGATCACCGAAACCTACCTGCAGGAAGTCGACAACCCGCTCGTCGTGCCGGTCAACAAGAAGATCCGCATCATCACGACCGCGAACGACGTCGTTCACTCGTGGTACGTGCCCGCATTCGGCGTGAAGCAGGATGCGATCCCCGGCTTCGTGCGCGATACGTGGTTCAAGGCCGACAAGGTCGGCACGTTCCGCGGCTTCTGTACCGAGCTGTGCGGCAAGGAACACGCGTTCATGCCGGTCGTAGTCGTTGTGCTGTCGGACGACGACTACGCGAAGTGGGTCACCGCGCAGAAGGCCAAGCTGGCCGGCGCGGCGGTCGATCCGAACAAGGTCTACACGATGGCCGAACTCGTCTCGCACGGCGAGGAAGTCTACAAGGCGAACTGCGCGGCCTGCCACCAGGTGAGCGGCAAGGGCCTCGGCGCATTCCCGGCGATGGACGGCAGCCCGATCGTGAACGGCCCGATCGCCGGCCACGTCGAGCGCGTGCTGCACGGCAAGGGCGCGATGCCGTCGTGGGCGTCGCTGTCGGACCTCGACATCGCATCGGTCGTCACGTACGAGCGCAACTCGTGGGGCAACCACAAGAACGATCTGCTGCAGCCGAAGCAAGTGGCTGACGCGCGCAACGGCAAGATGCCGGAAGACGCGGCAGGCGCCGCGGCACCGGCCGAAGCGGCCTCGGCACCGGCGCAAGCCGCGTCGGGCGCGGCCGAGCAGTCGGCGGCGGCATCGGCGGCGGCGCCGGCATCGACCGCGCTGTCGACGGTCTACTTCGAAACGGGCAAGAGCGTGCTGCCGGCCGACGCGAAGGCGGCGATCGCCGCAGCGGCCGACTATGCGAAGGCACATCCGGACGCGAAGCTCGCGCTGTCGGGTTTCACCGACAAGACGGGCTCGGCCGACGCGAACGCCGAACTCGCCAAGCATCGTGCACAGGTCGTGCGCGACGCGCTGAAGGCAGCAGGCGTGGCGGAAGACCACATTATTCTCAAAAAGCCGGAAACGATCACGGGCGGGGCTGACGCGAAGGAAGCCCGGCGAGTCGAGATCGGGCCGGCGGCTTGACGTGTCGCTGAGTTAGTCGACGTATTCGCATTAGGAGATTCTCATGTCTAGCATCGGGCACGACGTAGTCGCGGACCACGCGCACGACGACCACGCGCACGAAACACCGCATGGCTGGCGGCGCTGGTTGTTCGCCACCAACCACAAGGACATCGGTACGCTGTACCTGCTGTTCTCGTTCATCATGTTCCTCTCGGGCGGCGTGATGGCCCTCGGCATCCGTGCCGAGCTGTTCGAGCCGGGCCTGCAGATCATGCGTCCGGAGTTCTTCAACGAACTCACGACGATGCACGGCCTGATCATGGTGTTCGGCGCGATCATGCCGGCGTTCGTCGGCTTCGCGAACTGGATGATTCCGCTGCAGATCGGCGCGTCCGACATGGCATTCGCGCGGATGAACAACTTCAGCTTCTGGCTGCTGCCGGTCGCTGCCGTGCTGCTGGTCGGTTCGTTCTTCGCGCCGGGCGGCGCGACGGCCGCCGGCTGGACGCTGTACGCACCGCTGTCGACCCAGATGGGCCCGGGCATGGACTTCGCGATCTTCGCGGTCCACATCATGGGCGCGTCGTCGATCATGGGCGGGATCAACATCGTCGTGACGATCCTGAACATGCGCGCACCGGGCATGACGCTGATGAAGATGCCGATGTTCGCATGGACGTGGCTGATCACGGCCTACCTGCTGATCGCCGTGATGCCGGTTCTGGCAGGCGCGATCACGATGGTGCTGTTCGACCGCCACTTCGGCACGTCGTTCTTCAACGCGGCAGGCGGCGGCGATCCGGTGATGTACCAGCACATCTTCTGGTTCTTCGGCCACCCCGAGGTGTACATCATGATTCTGCCGGCGTTCGGGATCGTGTCGCAGGTGATCCCGGCGTTCGCACGCAAGACGCTGTTCGGCTATAGCTCGATGGTGTACGCGACGGCCTCGATCGCGATCCTGTCGTTCATGGTGTGGGCGCACCACATGTTCGCGACGGGCATGCCGGTCACCGGCCAGCTGTTCTTCATGTACGCGACGATGCTGATCGCGGTGCCGACGGGCGTGAAGGTGTTCAACTGGCTCGCGACGATGTGGCGCGGCTCGATGACCTTCGAAACTCCGATGCTGTTCGCGATCGGCTTCCTGTTCGTGTTCACGTTCGGCGGCCTGACGGGCCTGATGCTGGCCATGGCGCCGCTCGACATCCAGTACCACGGCACCTACTTCGTGGTCGCGCACTTCCACTACGTGCTGGTGGCCGGGTCGCTGTTCGCGCTGTTCGCGGGCTGGTACTACTGGGCGCCGAAGTGGACGGGCTGGATGTACAACGAGACGCGCGGCAAGATCCACTTCTGGGCGTCGATGATCTTCTTCAACCTGACGTTCTTCCCGATGCACTTCGTCGGTCTCGCGGGCATGCCGCGCCGCTATGCGGACTACCCGGCGCAGTTCACGGACTTCAACCAGGTGGCGACGATCGGCGCATTCGGCTTCGGCCTCGCACAGGTGTACTTCCTGTTCGCGGTCGCACTGCCGGCCTACCGTGGCGGCGGCGAGCTGGAAAAGGCGTCGGACAAGCCGTGGGATGGCGCGACGGGCCTCGAATGGACGGTGCCGAGCCCGGCTCCGTTCCACACGTTCGAGCAACCGCCGCACGTCGAATAAGTTTCACCCGGCGTTCCGCCGCTGCCTGCCGCGCAGGCGGGCAGCGGCGGGCGCGGAATCGAGTTTCAGCGAAGTTTCAGATGAACCGGAATCCACAAGAAAGACGAACGCCCGAGCAGATTCGCGCGGGCAACAAGCGGCTCGGCCTCACCCTGCTCGTCATCGCCGCCGTTTTTTTCGTGGGTGTCGTGATCAAGCAGTGGTGGCTGTCCACCCACTGATGCAGTAACTGACGCAGTAGCGAGGAAGTCGTCGTATGTCGAAGCCGGAAGAGGGCGCCGCCGATCGCGCGTTCAATCGTTCGATGCTGGTGAAGCTCTTCGTCGTGGCCGGACTGATGTTCGGCTTCGGCTTCGCGCTGATTCCGATGTATCGCGCGATTTGCCAGATCACCGGCATCAACAACCTGGTGCAGCGGGATGTCAGCGAGCGCGAGGCGAAGAACTCGCAGGTCGACTATGGCCGCACGGTGTCGGTCGAGTTCGATGCGAATGCGCGCGGCCCGCTCGGTTTCAAGCCGGAGCACAACAGCCTCGACGTGCATCCCGGCGAACTGACGACGATCGTCTACGACGTGACCAACGGGCAGGGCCGGCCGGTGGTGGCGCAGGCGATTCCGAGCTACGCGCCGAAGCAGGCGACGGAGTTCTTCAAGAAGATCGAGTGTTTTTGCTTCACGCAGCAGACGCTGGCCGCGAACGAGTCGCGCAAGATGCCGGTGGTGTTCGTGATCGATCCGAAACTGCCGAAGGACGTGAAGACGATCACGCTGTCGTACACGTTCTTCGAACTGAATACGCCGGCCGAGCCGGCGCCGGCACCGCGCAAGACGGCGGCGCAGGGCGCGGCGAAACCGGACGCATGACGATGGAGACGGGGCGATGACGGAGACCAAGCGGAGCGGGTCGTTCGGCCAGGCGGTGCGCGCGGTGTTGTGGTCGTTCTTCGGGGTGCGCAAGCGGCGCGACCTGGAGGCCGATGCGACGCAGCTCAATCCGCTGCACGTGCTGATCGTCGCGTTGATCGCGGCCGGCGTGTTTATCGGCGTGCTGATCCTGATCGTGCGTGCGGTCGTGGGCTGAGGCCCGCGGCCACGAAAGAATGCAGTGCGTGGCGCCCGGGCGCCGCGTGCGGGAAAGAGCGGCGGCGGTCGCGCCGCGCAAGAAATACAGCCGGAGCGGTTTCCGGTACATAAATTGGACTGAAGTGGAGAATCAAGCATGAGCGGTCAAAACCAGACCCCGTACTATTTCGTGCCGCATCCGTCGCAGCATCCGATCAGCGCGGCCGTCGGCCTGCTGGTCATGCTCGGATCGGTGGCGCTGTGGATCAACGGTCACGACTGGGCGCCGTACACGGCGCTGCTCGGCCTGCTGTGGTTGCTCTTCACGCTGTATCACTGGTTCGGCGACGCGATCGCCGAGTCGGAAGGCGGTCATTACGGCAAGAACGTCGACAAGTCGTACCGCTGGAGCATGAGCTGGTTCATCTTCTCGGAAGTCATGTTCTTCGGCGCGTTCTTCGGCGCGCTGTTCTATGCGCGTGAAATCGCGCTGCACCAGCTCGGCAGCCTCGACTACAAGCTGATCTGGCCGGATTTCTCCGCCGTGTGGCCGAACGAAGGCCCCGCCGCGCTCGCCGGTCACTTCAAGACTATGGGCCCGTGGCCGATCCCGACGCTGAACACCGCGTTCCTGCTGTCGTCGGGCGTGACGCTGACGATCTCGCACCACGCGCTGCGCGACGATTACCGCAAGAAGGCGATCGCCTGGCTGGCCGCGACGCTCGCGCTCGGTATCTGCTTCCTGTTCCTGCAGGGCTTCGAGTACTACCACGCGTACAACGAACTGAACCTGACGCTGAATTCGGGCGTGTACGGCTCGACGTTCTTCCTGCTGACGGGCTTCCACGGCTTCCACGTGTTCCTCGGCGGCACGATGCTCGCGGTGGTGCTGGTGCGGATGATCCGCGGCCACTTCAAGCCGGATCACCACTTCGCATTCGAAGGCGCTGCGTGGTACTGGCACTTCGTCGACGTCGTCTGGCTCGGCCTGTACGTCGTCGTCTACTGGCTGTAAATGGAACAACGGCCCGCGCAGCGATGCGCGGGCCGTTTTCATTGGCGAAGGCGACGCAGCGGCCGGCTGCTTGCGCTCGACGCCCCCGGCGCCGCCGCGACTCAGTCAGGCGGCGCTTTTGCTTGGTGGCGCCGCCATGCGGCGAAATGTCACGGCAGCTGCCGTGACGAATGCATCAACGCCCGATCGGCAGGCCGGTCGAATGGATCCAGCCCATCCAGTTCGCGAACAGGATGAACAGGAACAGCGACACCGACAGCCCGACGCGGGTGGCCAGCGACCAGACCATGCGTTTCGTATGGCCGCGGTCGTGCATCATGAAGTAGAGCGCCGAGCCCATGCTGGCGATGATGAGGACGAAGGCGATGGGAACGAGGATGTGCATGACACGAACCGGACGACGGCAATTCGAAAGGAAGAGGATAATTATCGCACTTCGCTTTCGCGAATGCGCCCGGCGGGCGGCCCGATGAAGATCCGCTGGCTGCCTGCGCTGCTGATTCTCGTCGTCGTCGCGGTCACGATCCGCCTCGGGTTCTGGCAGCGCGAGCGCGCGCACCAGAAGGAAGCGCTGCAGGCGAGCATCGTGCGCTACGAGCACGCGGCGCCCATCGACGTCGGTGCGCAGCCGATTCCGCTCGCGTCGATCGAGTTCCACCGCGTGCGGGCGAGGGGCCGTTTCATGCCGGAGCAGGCGGTGTTCCTCGACAATCGGCCGTATAACGACCAGCCGGGTTTTTACGTCGTGATGCCGTTTAAACTCTCGGGCGGCGGCGTCGTGCTGGTGAACCGCGGCTGGCTGCCGCGCAACATCGCCGATCGCACGGCGATCGAGCCGTTCGCGACGCCCGACGGCGACATCGAGATCGAAGGCATCGCGCGCGCCGACGCGTCGCGTGCGTTCGAACTCGGCGAAGGCGGCTCGGCCGCGCACCAGAAGATCCGGCAGAACCTGGACGTCGCCGCGTATGCGAAGGAAACGGGGCTGCCGCTGCAGCCGTTCGTGATCCAGCAGACGAGCGACGACGGCGACAAGCTCGTGCGCGACTGGCCGGCGGCGACGACCGGCGTCGAGCGCAATTACGGTTACATGTTTCAGTGGTGGGCCATGGCGGCCGCCGCGCTCGGCTTCGGCCTGTACGCCGCGCGGCGTGCGGCGAAGAAGTCGGCCGGCGCGTGAGCGCCATGCCCGGACGCGGCGGCGGCGCCGCGGGTTCGTTTCGAGAGGTCTGATTTGTCCATGCAATCTTCCCGTCAGGGTCCGGCCGCGACGCCGGTTTCGCCGGCGGCCCGCAAGCGCGGCCGCTGGATGCTCGTGCTGCTCGGGCTCGTGTGCGCGGCGCCGATACTCGCGTCGTATTTCACCTATTACGTGATCAAGCCGAAGGGCGGCTCGACCAACTACGGCACGCTGATCGAGCCGCAGCGGCCGATCCCGGCCGACCTGCAGGTCACCGACGAAACCGGCAAGACGGTGCCGCTGTCGTCGCTGCGCGGCGTGTGGCTGTTCGTGATGACCGACCGCAGCGCGTGCGACGACGCATGCGCGCAAAAGCTCTATTTCATGCGCCAAATCCGCGTCACGCAGGCGGGCGAGCGACACCGGCTCACGATGGTGTGGCTGCGCAGCGATGCGGGCGCGGTGCCGCCGAAGGTGCTGGAAGCCTACCCGGACACGCGCCGGCTGGTCGCCGATCCGGCCGCGGTCGCCGCATGGCTGCCGGCCGACGCCGGCACGAAGGACAGCGACCACCTCTACATGGTCGATCCGAACGGCAACCTGATGATGCGTTTCCCGAAGAACCCGAACCCCAGCAAGATCAAGGCGGACGTCACGAAGCTGCTGAAGTGGTCGAGCATCGGCTAAGGCGAGACAGCGAGGCAACCATTCGATGTCGTATCTACTGCAACTCGGCCTCATCGGCCTGTGCATCGCGCTGCTGCCGCTGTCGTACGTGTGGGTGAAGGCCGACGACGACAAGTTCCGCAAGCTGGTGTGGATCACCACGTTCCTGACGCTCGACCTGGTGATGTTCGGCGGCTTCACGCGGCTGACCGATTCGGGGCTCGGCTGCCCGGACTGGCCCGGCTGCTACGGCACGTCGTCGCCGTTCATCGCGCACGCCGCGATCACGGCCGCGCACCAGGCGATGCCGACCGGCCCCGTCAGCATGACGAAAGCGTGGATCGAGATGATCCATCGCTATTTCGCGATGGCGATCGGCGTGCTGATCATCGCGCAGGTCGTGATCGCATGGTCCGCGCGGCTGCGCCGCCGCCCGCTGCACGTGTCGCCGTGGTGGCCGACGAGCCTGCTGCTGCTGATCGTCGTGCAGGGCGTGTTCGGCGCGTGGACGGTCACGATGAAGCTGCAGCCGGTGATCGTCACGACCCATCTGCTGCTTGGTCTCGCGCTGCTCGGCACGCTCGGCTGGCTCGCGGCGCGGCAGACGCCGCTGCCGTCGCATGATCCGGAGGCCGGCCGCTACCGCGCGGCCGCGCTCGCGGCGCTGGTGCTGCTGGTCGTGCAGATCGCGCTCGGCGGCTGGGTGAGCACCAACTACGCGGTGCTCGCGTGTACCGATTTCCCGACCTGCAACGGCCAGTGGTTTCCGCCGATGAACTTCGGCCAGGGCTTCCATCTGTGGCGCGCGCTCGGGATGACGAAGGACGGCGACGCGATCACGCAGGATGCGCTGGTCGCGATCCACTGGACCCATCGCACGTTCGCGTTCGTCGTCGTCGCGTATCTGGTCGCGTTCGCGCTGAAGATGCGCCGCTTCGAGTCGCTGCGGCGGCCGGCGAACGGCGTGCTGCTGGTCGTCGTGCTGCAGTTCCTGACGGGCCTGACCAACATCGTGCTGCAGTGGCCGCTGCCGGTCGCCGTCGCGCACAACGGCGGCGCCGCGATCCTGCTGCTGCTCGTCGTCATGTTAAACTTTCGCATCCTTTCAAGCCGCCCCGGCCGTGTCGTGCAGCCCGCGCGCGACGCCGCCCCGGCGTGACCGTCCCCATGCAAAGCACCCTCTCCCAATCGCCCGGTAGCCGGTTTTCGCAGTACATGGCGCTGACGAAGCCGCGTGTCACGCAGCTCGCGGTGTTCTGCGCGGTGATCGGCATGTTTCTCGCGACGCCGGGCATGGTGCCGTGGCATGTGCTGATCGGCGGCACCATCGGCATCTGGCTGCTGGCCGGCGCCGCGTTCGCGATCAACTGCCTCGTCGAACAGAAGATCGACGCGATGATGCGCCGCACCGCGTGGCGTCCGTCCGCGCGCGGCGAGATCACGACGCCGCAGATCCTGCTGTTCTCGGCGGTGCTCGGCAGCGTCGGCGCCTGGACTCTGTATACGTTCACGAACCCGCTGACGATGTGGCTGACGATCGCGACGTTCGTCGGCTACGCGGTGGTCTATACGCTGCTGCTCAAACCGATGACGCCGCAGAACATCGTGATCGGCGGTGCGTCGGGCGCGATGCCGCCGGCGCTCGGCTGGGCCGCGGTCACCGGCGCGGTGCCCGGCGACGCGTGGATCCTCGTGCTGATCATCTTCGTGTGGACGCCGCCGCATTTCTGGGTGCTCGCGCTCTATCGCCGCAAGGATTACGAAAACGCGGGCCTGCCGATGCTGCCGGTCACGCACGGCGAGAAATTCACGCGGCTGCACATCCTGCTGTACACGGTGATCCTGTTCGCGGTCACGCTGATGCCGTTCATCTCCGGGATGAGCGGCGTCGTCTACCTGGCGAGCGCGGTGCTGCTCGGCGCGGTGTTCCTCGCGTATGCGTGGAAGATCTACCGCGATTATTCGGACGAACTCGCCCGCAAGGCTTTCCGCTACTCGATCGTCTACCTGTCGCTGCTGTTCGCCGCGCTGCTCGTCGATCACTATGCGCGCCCGCTGCTCGGCGTGTAACCGCACGGTTTGAACGCAATGCTCCATTCACGGTTCGGGCGCCGCGCGCGCCAAGGCTGGATGCTCGCCTGCGCATTCGCGGCAGCCACGCTGCTCGCGGGCTGCGACAACGCGCCGAAATTCCAGAATCTCGACATCACCGGCAACACGCAGTTCGGCAGCGATTTCTCGCTGCCCGACACGACCGGCAAGGTGCGCACGCTCGCCGACTTCAAGGGCCGTGCCGTCGTGATGTTCTTCGGTTATACGCACTGTCCGGACGTATGTCCGACGACGATGGCCGAACTGTCCGAGGCGCTCAAGCAGCTCGGGCCCGACGCGGCGAAGCGCGTGCAGGTGTTGTTCGTCACCGTCGATCCGGAGCGCGACACGCCCGCGCTGCTCGGCCAGTACGTGCCCGCGTTCGATCCGTCGTTCATCGGCCTGCGGCCGGCCGACGAAACGCAGCTCAAGAAGGTCACGAAGGATTTCCGCGTGTACTACGCGAAGGTGCCCGGCAAGACGCCCGGCAGCTACACGATGGATCACACCGCCGCGAGCTACGTGTTCGATCGCGACGGCAAACTGCGCCTGTTCGTGCGCGACGGCCAGGGTCCGGGCCCGTGGGTCCACGACCTGAAACTGCTGGTCGACTGAGCGGCGCGCGCCGCATCGCCCGGGCGCCCGCCCGGCGACACGCGTGACGGCCGCGACGCGCCGTCACGCATGCTTCCCTCTTTCCCTCGATCTGCATTCACCGCCTCGCGCTGCCGCGGCGGCGTGCTTGCGCACGTGCAGCGGCGCGCGCGCGTTACGGCAGCGCCGGCACGTTGAAACCCTGCGCGGCACGCGTGATCTTGAATTCGGTCACCCGATACGTCGCGAGCCCTTCGGTCACGAACGGATCGGTGTCGAGGATCGCGTCCAGTTCGTCGCGATCGATGCGGGCCGCGAGGATCACGCCGCCTTCGCGCGGCACCTTCGGCCCCGCCGCGATGAAGATGCCGCGCTCGAACAGCGGCTGCAGATACGCACGGTGGCGTTCGAGCGCATCGTCGATGCGCTCGAGCGACGCGTGGTAATGGATGTCGATGACGTACATGGATGGCCCCGGAATGTCGCCGGCGCGTGTCGCGCCGGCCAGCCGGTCTTTTTAGCACAGCGGCCGCTCCATGTCGTGCCGGCCGTCGTGCGTCGGCCGCGTGTATTCAAGTTGTAAGTCTCGCTGCCGTAAATACGGGGGCAACCGTTTGCGCGCGACCGGCCTTTCGCGCGCATCGCGGCATCGACTTCGACGACGAGGCACGCAGATGAGCAGAATGAGTTTGAACCGCAAGCTGTGGCTCGCGCTTGCGCTGGTATGGGTCGGGCTACTCGGCGTCGGCGCATGGAGCGCGTACGAGACGCGCGCGACGATGCTTGCCGAACGCAAGGCCGGCATCGCCAACCTGGTCGAATCGGCGGCCGGCATCGTCAACGCCTATCACGCGCTCGCGCAGAGCGGCACGCTGCCCGAGGCCGATGCGAAGCGCGACGCGCTCGCGAGCCTGGCGGCGATGCGCTACGGCGAGTCGGGCTACGTGTTCGTGATGGATTCGAAACCCGTCGTGCTGATGCATCCGACGCTGCCGAAGCTGGTTGGCACGCAGGTCGGCGACTATCTCGACCCGGACGGCAAGCCGCTGTTCGTCACGATCCTGAACGCCGCGAAGGCGACCGGCAGCGGCTTCGCCGAGTATCGCGGGCGGCTGCCGCACAGCGAGACCGCGGTGCCGAAGATCAGCTACGTCACGCGCTTCGCGCCGTGGGACTGGAACATATCGAGCGGCGTATTCCTGAAGGACATCGATACCGTCTACTACCGGACGCTGTTCGGTCACCTCGCGGTCGTGCTGGTGATCGGCTTCGTGATCAGCGCGGCGATGCTCGTGATCATCCGCAACGTGCGGGGCAGCCTCGGCGGCGAGCCCGATGAAGCGGCCGCGCTGGCGAGTCGCATCGCGCAGGGCGACCTGACGCGGCCGGTGCCGGTGCGTGCGGGCGACAGCACGAGCATGATGGCGGCGATGCGCGACATGCAGGCGCGCCTTCAGGCGACGATCGGCGGGATCCGCCAGTCGGCCGAGTCGATCGCGTCGGCGAGCCGCGAGATCGCGTCCGGCAACGACGACCTGTCGCAGCGCACCGAGGAGCAGGCCGCCTCGCTGGAAGAAACGGCCGCGAGCATGGAGCAGCTGACCGCGACGGTGAAGCAGAACGCCGACAACGCGCGGCAGGCGAGCGGGCTCGCGAACAACGCATCGGAGATCGCGCGGGCGGGCAACGACGTCGTGAACCGTGTGATCGGCACGATGGGCGAGATCGACGACAGCTCGCGCAAGATCGCCGACATCATCGGCGTGATCGAGGGCATCGCATTCCAGACCAATATCCTCGCGCTGAACGCGGCGGTCGAGGCCGCGCGCGCCGGCGAGCAGGGGCGGGGTTTCGCGGTGGTCGCGGGCGAGGTGCGTTCGCTCGCGCAGCGCAGCGCGACGGCCGCGAAGGAGATCCGCGAGCTGATCGTCGCTTCGGTCGAGCGCGTGCGCAACGGCTCGACGCTGGTCGGCCAGGCCGGCACGACGATGGGCGAGATCCTGCAGGCGGTCGCGCGCGTGACCGACATCATGGGCGAGATCGCGGCCGCGTCGGAAGAGCAGGCGAGCGGCATCACGCAGGTCGGGCGCGCGGTCACGCAGATGGATCAGGTTACGCAGCAGAACGCGGCGCTCGTCGAGGAGGCCGCCGCGGCCGCGGCGTCGCTGCAGGAGCAGGCCGGCCGGCTGCGCGGCGCGATCGGCGCATTCCGGGTCGGCGATGCCGCCGGCCTTCGCTGAAATGCAACTAACGGCCGAGTCGCCCGCACGCCGCGGGCACGGCCGCGGTGCATACCCATATGAGCGGGATGTATTTCACTTCCGGCCGATCCTGTGACACCATTTGCCCCTTCCTGCGAGTCCGGGCATACCCGTATCGCGCCCCCATTTTCAGTTAGCAAGAAAGCGAGAAACAGATGAAGCGTCGCAGTCTCCTGAAGGTATTTTCCGTGCTGGCCACCGGTGCCGCGCTGACGCTGTCGGCGGGCGCGCACGCCGAAGACAAGGTGATCAAGGTCGGCACGGTGGCCGGTCCGGATTCGGAAGTGTGGCAGGTCGTGCAGAAGGTCGCGAAGGAGAAGCAAGGCCTGAACGTGAAGGTCGTCGAGTTCAACGACTACGTGCAGCCGAACGCGGCGCTCGATTCGGGCGACCTCGACGCGAACAGCTTCCAGCACCAGCCCTACCTCGACAGCCAGGTGAAGCAGCGCGGCTACAAGCTCGTCACCGCGGGCCTGACCTACATCTCGCCGATCGGCGTGTACTCGAAGAAATTCAAGTCGCTGAAGGACCTGCCGCAAGGCGCGAAGCTCGCGGTGCCGAACGATCCGTCGAACGAGAACCGCGCGCTGCTGCTGCTGCAGACGCAAGGCGTGATCAAGCTGAAGGCGGGCGCCGGCACGGGCGGCAACAACGCGACGGTGCTCGACATCGCCGAGAACCCGAAGAAGCTGAAGATCTCCGAGCTCGACGCCGCGCAACTGCCGCGCGTGCTGTCGGACGTCGACGCGGCCGTGATCAACACGAACTACGCGCTCGCCGCCAACCTGCAGCCGACCAAGGACGCGATCGCGCTCGAATCGCTGACGAGCCCGTACGCGAACGTGATCGCCGTGCGCGCGAAGGACAAGGACCAGCCGTGGGTGAAGAAGCTGGTCAAGGCGTACCAGTCGCCGGAAGTGCGGGAATTCATCAAGAAGCAGTTCAAGGGCTCGATGGTCGCGTCGTTCTGAACGCGATCTATTGATCGAATGAAGGCCTGCACGTGTGCAGGCCTTTTTTGTTTGCAATCGGAATGCTTTCGAGATGCAGGGGCAGCGTGAAGATTACACGCCGCAATGGCATGGGCGTTCATGGATAAAAGCCGTTTGGTAACGGTTCGACACATTGGTATGAAACATGTGCGCGACCGCTCGAATTCGGAATCGCTATGCACTTTCTCTCTCTGGCATCCCGCCGTGCCCCGTCATTGCTCACGTCGAACCGAATAACGATTCATTCCGAATGAAATTCCATCATCGTTGCGGTGCGGTCGGCCAATAGATCGATCGGTTTTTTCCGTGCGGTAATCGTGCGTCTTCGTTAGGCTAAAAAACATTTTTAAAAATTACGAACGAGGACGCTGAATGGATGCTGTCGAGAAATTGAATGAGGCCTACCATTACTATGGGATGGTCAATCTGACTGCGGGAGAGTTGTTCTTCTGGATCATGGTTGACGAAACGATGAATCAGTTGGGCGTCGATGATGCCGTGTCGGTTGGTATGATCTTGCTTGGTAGAAGTAATTTGCCGACCAGGGCAAAGCCGAGCGACGCAATACAGGGGACTTCGCGTGCAAGCAAATACTCAAGAAGAGTTTTTCAAAAGGCTCAATTCCCGTTTGGTTGGAGATTTCCGACACTGGTAGGCGGGCCCGTGCGAAATTTGAAAATCAGGTTGGTTGGAAACATCGGAACCTTCGTAGGAAGAACGATCCCCGTGCTTGGTTGGGTAATTCTTGTAAGCGATATTTCCATTATTGTCAGCAAGACGGTGGCTCACTACAATAGAGTTGCAAGGGAGGGGGATAGGTTATGGTAGATATTGAAAGAAGGGTGGTTGAGTTTATAAGGAAAAAGTCCGGATTATCTATATCATTCATGGCGGATGAGATAACGGAAAGTACCGACTTGGATCTGGATCTGCGTTTTGATGATAGTGAGGTCGAGGATCTGATGCGGGAGTATTCGGTAAAGTTTGATGTTGATATAAGCGGGTTCGATATAAAAAAATATTACCCGGAAGACGATTCCTCATTTTTTGACTTGATCAATCCGTTTAAGAAGAAAGTGATTCATCGTGTTCCGGATCTGAATGTTCGGATGCTGATCGCATCGGCCAAAGCGGGACGCTGGCTTTACGACTGACGGCTTACCGAGTTTGTCTGCGGCCTGACGGACGCGCGGTGCGGCGTTGCCGCATAACATCGCGCAAACCTTTTTTCATATTGGTGTACATGCTGGCGGGGCGACCGCGCGGTGTTCGCGCGCTCACATCTCGCCGCGCCGCGAGCAGATCGACATGATCTGCTGGATCGCGTAGTTGTCGCGTACGCCGGGCAGCGACTGCACGACGCACTCGTGAAAGCGCCGCTCGCGCGGCAGCAGCATCGCGTTGTTGCGGTACAGCGCGTCGCACGAGCGCTGGATCAACTGGGCCGCCGCGCCGTTACGGCTTTCGCGCAGCGCGTTGAGCATGCAGTCGTCGTACTGCGCGTAGTCGTCGCCCAGCGCGAATGCCGCGCCCGGCAGCACCAGCGCGACGGCCGCGCACGCGATCGCACGGATCGCCCGTTTCATGTGCCCTCCGAGGATGGGGATGGGGTCGGCGGACAGCATAGCGTAAAGCGGCAAGCGCGGCTGACGCGTTGCGCCGATACCGTGCGCGGACCGCCGTCGGCTTACCCTGTTTTTCTTCTGACGAAAATACCGGTTTCGTACCAGTACTGTGCGACGCGAGCGCATTGCCATATACTGTATATCCATACAGTTGTGGGTGGCGTCATGCTCGCATCCTCCATTTCTCCCGAATCCCTTCATCCATCGCTCTGGCGTGGCTCGCAACTCGCGCGCGGCGGCCCACGCACGATCGACACGGGCTTCGCGCCGCTGTCCGCCGAACTGCCAGGCGGCGGCTGGCCGGTCGGCGGCCTCGTCGAACTGCTGGCCGCGCAGCCGGGCTGCGGCGAGATGCGGCTGCTCGCGCCGGCGCTCGCGCGTACCGTCAGCGCGCGGCGGCCGCTCGCGCTCGTCGCGCCGCCGCACTCGCCGCATGCGAGCGCGCTGGCCGGTCTCGGCGTGCCGTCCGACGCGCTGCTGTGGCTGCGCGCCGGCAGCCGCACCGATGCGTTGTGGGCCGCCGAGCAGGCGCTCAAGACGGGCTGCTGCGGTGCGCTGCTGCTCTGGGAGGACGCGCGGCCCGACGCGCTGCGGCGTCTGCATCTCGCGGCCGCTCGCACCGGCGACACGCTGTTCGTGATGCTGCGCCCGCTGGCGGCCGCGCGGCAGCCGTCGCCGGCCGTGCTGCGCGTCGCGCTGCATCCGGTGCCGGGCGGTGTGTCGCTCGACATCGTCAAGCGTCGGGGGCCCGCGTGCAGCGAGCCGCTCACGCTCGATTTGCCATCGCCCATCGTGGAGAGCCGCTATGCGCGTCTTGCTCGGCATCCATCTGCCGCGCCTGCCGCTCGACGTGTGCGCCCCGCCGCCGTCTGACGCAGAGGCCGGTGCGGCCGGCTGCGCGGTGCTCGAGCAGGGTCTCGTGCTGATCGCCGATGCGGCCGCGCGCCGGCACGGCGTGCGCGCGGGCATGAAGCGCGGCGGCGTGCTGACGCTCGCGCCCGACACGCGGCTCGTCGAGCGCGATCCCGCCCGCGAGGCCGATGCGCTGCGCGCGGTCGCGCTCGCGTTGCTGCGCTTCTCGCCGTGCGTCGCGCTCGACGACGAAGCGACGCTGCTCGTCGACGTCGGCCCGAGCCTGCGCCTGTTCGGCGGCCTGCCGTCGCTGTGCCGCCAGGTGCGCGCGACGCTCGCGGCGCTCGGCTATGCGGCGCGCCTGTCCGCCGCGCCGACCGGGCGCGGCGCGTGGCTGCTCGCGCGCACGTCGGCGCGTGCGCGGGCCCGGCGCCGCGTGGCCGGGCCGGCTTCGCTCGTCCGTGCGCTCGATCGTTTGCCGTGCGTGCTGCTGCCCGACGCGCGCCCGTATGCGGGCTGGTTCGACGGCCTCGGCTGCCGCACGCTCGCCGATCTGCGCCGCCTGCCGCGCGCGGGGCTGCAGCGCCGCTGCGGTCCGGCGCTGCTCGCCGCGCTCGATCGCGCGTACGGCGATGCGGTCGAGCCGCTCGCGTGGATGGCCGTGCCGCCCGTGTTCGACGTGCGGCTCGAATTGGCGGAACGCGTCGAATACGCGGAAGCCGTGCTGTTCGTCGCGCGGCGGCTCGTCGTGCAGCTTTGCGGCTGGCTGGCCGCGCGGCAGCTGTCGCTGGCCGCGATGACGTTCGAGCTCGAGCACGAGCGCGGCCGCCAGGCCGTGCCGCCGACGCCGCTCGAACTCGCGTTCGCCGCACCCGTGCGCGACGAAGCGCACTTCATGCGGCTGCTCGGCGAGCGGCTCGCGCGCGTCGAGTTGCCGGCCGCGGTGATCGCGGTGCGGCTCACGGCCACGCGTGTCGAATCGGTCGCGCCGCCGGCCGACGATCTCTTTCCCGAGCCGGGCGGCACGAAAGAGACGCGGGCGCGGCTGTTCGAGCTGCTGGTCGCGCGGCTCGGCACGGGGAACGTGCTGCGCGCGGCGCCCGTTGCCGATCACCGGCCCGAAGCGGCGAACCGCTGGCTGCCGCTCGATGCGCAGGCCGGCAAGCCGCCCGGCGGCCTGCCGGCCGCGCCGCCGCGTCCCGCGTGGCTGCTGGCCGAGCCGCAGCCGCTGCTGATGCGCGCGAACCGGCCGGTGTTCCATACGCCGCTCAGGATGATGTCGTCGCCCGAGCGGATCGAGGCGGGGTGGTTCGACGGTCAGCTCGTGGCGCGCGACTACTACGTCGCGCAGGACGAGGCCGGCGCGTGCTACTGGGTCTTTCAGGAACGGTTGAGCAGCCAGGCGGATCCGCACTGGTTCCTGCACGGCCTGTTCGGGTGAGCGGCGATGGTTGCGGAATTCAATTGGCTGCCCGATTACGCGGAATTGTTCTGTCGTTCGAACTTCTCGTTCCTGCATGGCGCGTCGCATGCGGAGGAACTGGTCGAGCGCGCCGCCGAGCTCGGCTATCGCGGGATCGCGATCACCGACGAATGCTCGCTCGCCGGCGCACCGCGCATGCACGTCGCGGCGAAGGCGCAAGGGCTGCCGCTGATCGTCGGTTCGTTCTTCGAAGTGACGCCCGATGAAGTCGCCCCCGGCCACGATCCGGGCCCCGGCGCGTTCGGGCTCGTGCTGCTCGCGCAGAACCGCGAGGGCTACGGCAACCTGTCCGAGCTGATCTCGTGGCGGCGCATGGCGTCGCCGAAGGGAACGTACCGGCTGACGTCGAGGATGCTGTCGGCGCCGCCCGCGGAGTTCGCCCACTTGCGCGGCATGCCCGACTGCTTCGCGATTCTCGTCCCCACGTATCCGGTGCGCGCGGACGTACTCGATGCGCAGGTCGCCTGGTTTCGCGCGACGTTCGGCGCGCGGGCGCGACTCGGGCTCGTGCAACTGCAGCGCCCGCTCGACGGCGCGCAGCGCGAGGAGATTCGCGCGGCCGGCGAGCGGCGCGGCGTGCGCATCGTCGCGCTCGGCGACGTGACGATGCATCGGCGCTCCTGCAAGCCGCTGCAGGACGTGATGACGGCGATCCGCGTCGGGATGCCGGTTTCCGAGTGCGGGTATGCGCTCGCGCCGAATGCGGAACAGCATCTGCGCGCGCGTGGGCGCATCGCGAAGCTGTTTTCGCCGGAGGAGCTCGACGAGACCTGCGCGATTCTCGATGCGTGCGATTTCAAGCTCGACTCGCTTCAGTACGAGTATCCCGACGAGATCGTGCCGAAAGGGCTCACGCCGACGCGCCATCTGGAACAGGAAACCTTCGCGGGGGCCGCCGCGCGTTATCCGCAGGGCATTCCGGAGAAAGTCGAGAGGCAGATCCGCTATGAACTCGACCTGATCGCGCGGCTGAGCTACGAGCCGTTCTTCCTGACCGTCTACGACATCGTCAAATACGCACGCAGCCAGAACATCCTGTGCCAGGGCCGCGGTTCGGCGGCGAACTCGGTCGTGTGTTATTGCCTCGGCATCACCGAGGTGAATCCCGAGCAGAGCACGATGCTGTTCGAGCGCTTCATCAGCGAGGAGCGCGGCGAGCCGCCCGACATCGACGTCGACTTCGAGCATCAGCGCCGGGAAGAGGTGATCCAGCATATCTACGACAAATACGGACACGATCGCGCCGCGCTCGCGGCGGCCGTCTCGACGTATCGCCCGCGCGGCGTGCTGCGCGAAACCGGCAAGGCGCTCGGTGTCGATCCGATGCTGGTCGATCGCGTCGCGAAGGCGCATCGCTGGTTCGACGGCAGTCGCGACCTGCTGCAGCAATTCGCGTCGACCGGGCTCGACCCCGCCACGCCGATCATTCGCGCGTGGGCCGAACTGGCCGGCCGATTGCTGAACTTTCCGCGTCACCTGTCGCAGCACTCGGGCGGCTTCGTGATCAGCCGCGGCAAGCTCACGCGGCTCGTGCCGGTCGAGAACGCGGCGATGGACGGGCGGCGCGTGATCCAGTGGGACAAGGACGATCTCGAGGCGCTCGGGCTGATGAAGGTGGACGTGCTCGCGCTCGGCATGCTGTCGGCGCTGCATCGCGCCTTCGACCTGCGCACCGCGTGGCGCGGGCCGCAGGAGGACGGCCAGCCGTTCACGCTGAAGCACATTCCGCAGGATGACGAAGCAACCTACGACATGATCTGCCGCGCCGATACGGTCGGCGTGTTCCAGATCGAATCGCGCGCACAGATGTCGATGCTGCCGCGCCTGAAGCCGCGCAACTATTACGATCTGGTGGTCGAGGTGTCGATCGTGCGGCCGGGGCCGATCCAGGGCGGTGCCGTGCATCCGTACCTGAAGCGGCGCAGGATCATGGCCGGCGAGGAAGAGGGCGAGGTCACGTATCCGAGCGAGGCGCTCAAGGACGTGCTCGAACGCACGCTCGGCGTTCCGATCTTCCAGGAACAGGTGATGCAGATCGCGATCGTCGCAGCCGGTTTCACGCCCGGCGAGGCCGACCAGCTACGTCGTGCGATGGCGGCCTGGAAGCGCAGGGGCGATCTCGGCCCGTATCACGACAAGATCGTGAACGGCATGCTCGAACGCGGCTACACACGTGAATTCGCCGAACAGATCTTCGAGCAAATCAAAGGCTTCGGCGAATACGGTTTCCCCGAAAGCCACGCAGCCAGCTTCGCGAAACTCGCCTATGCCAGCAGCTGGCTCAAATGCCACGAACCGGCGATCTTCCTCGCCGCGCTGCTGAACAGCCAGCCGATGGGTTTTTACCCGCCGTCGCAGCTCGTGCAGGACGCGAAGCGTCACGGCGTGCGGGTCCTGCCGATCGACGTCACGCTCAGCAACTGGGAAGCGTCGCTCGCAGCGCTGCCCGACCAGCCGCCTCCCCACGGTCAGCCCGCCGTGCGGCTCGGCCTGTCGCTCGTGCGCGGCCTCGGCGAAGCAGCCGCGCGCCGGATCGAAGCGGCACGCGCGGCCGGCCCGTTCGACAACGTCGACGTGCTGGCCCGCCGCGCGCAACTCGAACGCCGCGATCTCGAGGCGCTTGCCGCCGCGAACGCGCTCGCGACGCTCGCCGGCCATCGTCGCGATGCGTTGTGGCAGGCCGTTGCCGCGGCACCCGAGCGCGACCTGCTCGCGGCCGCGCCGATCGACGAAGCCGAGAAACCCGCGCTCGGCGCACCGTCGGAAGCCGACGACATCCTCGCCGACTACGACACCACCGGCCTCACGCTGAACCGCCATCCCGTCGCACTGCTGCGGCCCGCGTTGCGTGCGCAGCGGCTGTCGTCCGCGGCCGAGCTGCGCGATCGCTCCGACGGCCGGCTCGCGCGCGCGTGCGGCATCGTGACGGCCCGCCAGATGCCGGGCACCGCGAAAGGCGTGATGTTCATGACGCTCGAGGACGAAACGGGGTGCGTGAACGTGATCGTGCGACCCGAGCTGCTCGCGCGGCAGCGCCGCGAAACACTCGATTCGCGGCTGCTCGCGGTGTCGGGCGTGTGGCAGGTCGTCAGCGACGTGAGGCACCTCGTCGCGCAGCATTTCGAGGATCTGACGCCGCTGCTCGGCGGCCTGCGCACATCGAGCCGCGAATTCCATTGAGGTCCGCGGGCGCCGTGCCGCCAGCCTCGCGCGATGCATACCAGTCGGCTCAACTGGTTCTATCCGAGCCTCGTATTCGCCGCCAAAAACCGGCCGAATCACGCCCCGGAACTGTCCCCTTGCATACCAATCCGGGTAAATCCCTATCCCGCATCGCGTTGTAAACAAAGGCTTTCCCGCTACTAAAACGCTTGCCGGGCAAGGCTTCCGGCGATTTCCGCCACGCTAATACCAGTTCGTTGACTGGTATTATGGTGGTTATATAATGCGTTCACTTTCGACGGTCCGAGATCGTCGTCCGACACCCGGAGGCACATGGAAACCGGCTGGTCCGAACTGGCGCCCGATCCCCTCGACGACACGCCGCTGTATCTGCAGCTCGCCCGCAACCTGGCGAGCGCGATTCACGCCGGCGCGTGGCGGGCCGGAGAGGCGCTGCCGTCGGAGCGGCTGCTGTCGGGGTCGGTCGGCGTATCGCGGATCACGGCCCGCCGTGCGCTCGCGCTGCTGGTCGAGCAGGGGCTGATCAAGCGGGCGCGCGGCGCGGGCAGCTTCATCACGCCGCGTGTCGCCGATCCGCTGTCGCGTCTCGTCGGCTTCACTGCGAAGATGCAGCAGCGCGGCTTCGTGCCCGATTCGGTGTGGCTGTCGCGCACGCTGCGCGCCGCGAGCCGCGATGAGATCACGCATCTCGGCCTCGCGCCCGGCGCGACGGTCGCGCGACTCGAACGGCTGCGCCGCGCGGACGGCATCGTGATGGCCGTCGAGCATTCGACGCTGCCGGCCGCGGTGGTGCCCGATCCGCTGGCGCTCGGCGCGTCGCTGTACGAATACCTCGACGCGCGTGGAATGACCGTGGTGCGCGCGCTGCAGCACTTTCGCGCGGCGAACGCGACGCACGAGATCGCGAAGTGGATGGCGGTGAAGCCGGGCTCGGCCCTGCTCGTGATCACGCGCATCGGCTACGGCGTCGACCAGCGCGCGATCGAAGTGACCGAAACGTATTGCCGCGACGACTATTACGACTTCGTCGCCGAACTGAAACGCTGACGCGCGAGACTGCCCGCGCGCCGTGCGCGATGGAATGCAACGAAGCGCAACGGATTTGCAAATCGCGACGCGGATGTCCGCGTCACCAGATCATCAAGAGAAACGTCATGCTGACTGGAAACATCCTTACCCCCGACGGCTGGATTCACGGTTCGCTCGACAGCGAGAACGGCCGCATCACCACGCTCGACGGCACGCCCGCCGATCCCGCGAAGAACGACGCGCCGTACATCCTGCCCGGCTTCATCGACCTGCACGTGCACGGCGGCGGCGGCGCCGACGTGATGGAAGGCGGCGACGCGATCGAGACGATCGCCCGCACGCATGCGCAGTTCGGCACGACGAGCCTGCTCGCGACGACGATGACCGCGCCGCGCGACGAACTGATGGAGGTCGTCGCCAATCTCGGCAGCGTCGCGCGCACCCGCACGCCCGGTGGCGCACGCGTGCTCGGCGTGCACCTCGAAGGGCCGTACATCAACCCCGGCAAGCTCGGCGCGCAGCCGGACGCGGCCGTGTCGGCCGTGCTCGACGAAGTGCTGAAGTACCTGTCGATCGCGCCGATCCGCGTCGTCACGCTCGCGCCGGAAATCGCAGGCCACATCGAGATCATCGGCGAGATGGCCGCGCGCGGCGTGCGCGTGCAGCTCGGCCACTCGCTCGCGACCTACGACGACGCCGTCGGCGCGCTCAAGCACGGCGCATGCGGCTTCACGCACCTGTTCAACGCGATGTCGCCGCTGCATCACCGCAATCCGGGCCTCGTCGGCGCGGCGCTCGCGCATGCCGAGTACGCGGAAATCATCCCCGACCTGCTGCACGTGCACCCCGGTGCGATTCGTGCGGCGCTGCGCGCGATCCCGCGCCTGTACGTCGTGACCGACAGCACGTCGGCCACCGGCATGCCCGACGGCGAATACCGGCTCGGCAGCCAGCACGTGACGAAGTGCCTCGGCGGCGTGCGGCTCGCCGACGGCACGCTCGCCGGCAGCACGCTGACGATGGACCAGGCGCTGCGCAACCTCGTGTCGCTCGGTCTGCCGATCGCCGACGTGTCGAACCGGATGTCGCGCTATGCGGCCGACTATCTCGGCATCGCCGATCGCGGCCGCCTCGCGCGCGGCGCATGGGCCGACCTCGTCGTGTTCGACCGCGACCTGAACCTCACCGCGACCTACGTCGAAGGAGAATCGATTGTCGAATATGCTTAACGAAGCGCGCGAGTCCGCCCAGGTCGTCGCCGCGCAACTCGCCGACACCACGCGCGTCGAAGCGCTCGCCGGCCAATTGCTCGATCACCCGCCGGCCGTCGCGCTCACTGTCGCGCGCGGCAGCTCGGATCACGCCGCCAGCTATTTCGCGAGCCTGACGATGAGCCGCCTCGGCGTGCCCGTCGCGTCGCTGCCGATGTCGGTCGCGACGCTGCAGCAGGCGCCGCTGAAGGTGCAGGACCAGCTCGCGCTCGCCTTCTCCCAGTCGGGCAAGAGTCCCGATCTCGTCAACACGATGGCCGCGCTGCGCGAAGCCGGCGCGCGCACCGTCGCCGCCGTCAACGTGCTGCCGTCGCCGCTCGCCGACGCGTGCGAGCACCAGTTGCCGCTGCTGGCCGGCCCCGAGCTGTCGGTGGCCGCGACCAAGAGCTATATCGCGATGCTGTCGCTGTCCGCGCAGATCGTCGCGTACTGGCAGCGCGACGCCGCGCTGGTGACCGCGTTGCGCGGCCTGCCCGACGTGCTCGCGCAAGCCGGCCAGCTCGACTGGTCGCCGGCCGTCGCCGCGCTCGCCGATGTCGAGCGGATGATCGTGATCGGCCGCGGCCTGGGTCTTGCGATCGCGCAGGAAGCCGCGCTGAAACTGAAGGAAACCTCCGGCATCCAGGCCGAGGCGTTCTCGAGCGCCGAAGTCCGTCACGGCCCGATGGAGCTGATCGACCGCGACTATCCGCTGCTGGTGTTCGCGCCGCCGGGGCCCGAGCAGGCCGGGCTGCTGCAGCTCGCGCAGGACATGCGCGCACGCGGCGCCGCCGTGCTGCTCGCGGCGCCGGCCGGCACGCCCGGCGCGACCTTGCCGCTGGCGCAGTCCGCCCATTCGGCGCTCGACCCGATCGCCGCCATTCTTTCGTTCTACGTGATGGCGGCGGATCTCGCCGTCGCGCGCGGCCGCAATCCCGACACGCCGCGCCACCTGAACAAAGTCACCGAAACGCACTGATAGCCGAGACAGCCGATGAGACGCGCCGAGGAGTCCCAGTTGAAGAGTTCCACCCATGATCCGATCGTCCTGCATGCCCCGCTGACCGGGCCGATCGTCGCGCTGGCCGATGTGCCCGATCCGGTGTTCTCCGGCGGGATGTTCGGCGACGGCATCGGCATCGACCCGCTCGCCGGCAGGCTCGTCGCGCCGTGCGCCGGCGTCGTGTCGCATCTCGCGCGCACCGGCCATGCGTTGACCATTACGACGCCGCAGGGCGCGGAAGTGCTGCTGCACATCGGCATCGATACCGTCGAGCTGAACGGGCAGGGTTTCACCGCGCATGTCGAAGCCGGCGCGCGGGTCGCGGCGGGCGACCTGCTGATCGAATTCGACCAGGACGCGGTCGCGCGCAGCGCGCATTCGCTGGTGTCGGTGATCGCGATCGCGAACTCCGACGCGTTCGAGGTCGTCGAGCGCGCGAGCGGTTTCGCGACCGCCGGCGAGACGCCGCTGCTGACGCTGCGCGGCAAGGGCGAAGCCGCCGCGCAGGCGGCGCAGGCCGGCGCCGCGGCGATGCAGGAAGTGCGCCGCGAGCTCGTGCTGACGCAGCCGGGCGGCCTGCATGCACGCCCGGCCGCACGGGCGCGCGAATCCGTGCGCGGCATCGACGCGACGGTCGACGTGCAGTTCGACGGCCGCAAGGCGTCGATCACGAGCGTCGTGGGGCTGCTCGGCCTCGGCGCCGGCGAAGGCGCGACGATCGAACTGATCGGCCGCGGCGCGCACGCGCAGCAAGCCGTCGAAGCGGTCGAACGTGAATTGCTGCGCGAAGCGCACGGCGAAGTCGAGGAGAAGCCGGCGCGGCTGCGTTCGCCCGCGCCGCAGATGGTCGCGCGCAATACCGGCGCGTCGCTCGACCCGAACACGCTCGCGGGCGTATGCGCGGCGCCCGGCATCGCGGTCGGCACGCTCGTGCGTCTCGACGATGCGGACATCGTGCCGCCCGAACAGGCGTCCGGCACGCCCGCGTCGGAAAGCCGCCGGCTCGACCAGGCGCTGAAGGCGGTCGACGCCGAACTCGACGAAACGGTGCGCAACGCGTCGGCGCGCGGCGCGGTGGGCGAGGCGGGGATCTTCGCGGTGCATCGCGTGCTGCTCGAGGATCCGACGCTGGTCGACGCGGCGCGCGACCAGATCAGCCTCGGCAAGAGCGCGGGCTTCGCGTGGCGCGCGACGATCCGCGCGCAGATCGACACGTTGTCGAAGCTCGACGACGCGCTGCTCGCCGAGCGCGCGGCCGACCTGCGCGACATCGAGAAGCGCGTGCTGCGTGCGCTCGGCCACACCAGCGGCGCGACGCGCGCGCTGCCGGACGAGGCCGTTCTTGCCGCCGAGGAATTCACGCCGTCAGACCTGTCGTCGCTCGACCGCCAGCGCGTGACCGCGCTCGTGATGGCGCGCGGCGGCGCGACGTCGCATGCGGCGATCATCGCGCGCCAGCTCGGCATTCCGGCGCTCGTCGCGGTCGGCGACGCGCTGTACGCGATTCCGGACGGCACGCAGGTCGTCGTCGATGCGAGCGCGGGCCGTCTCGAACATGCACCGACCGCGCTCGACGTCGAGCGCGCGCGCCACGAACGCCAGCGCCTCGACGGCGTGCGCGAAGCGAACCGGCAGATGGCCGGCGCCGCCGCGGCGACCATCGACGGCCGTGCGATCGAGGTCGCCGCGAACATCGCGACGCTCGACGACGCGAACACCGCGGTCGACAACGGCGCGGACGCGATCGGCCTGCTGCGCACCGAGCTGATGTTCATCCATCGCCAGTCCGCGCCGAGCGCAGTCGAGCACCAGCAGAGCTACCAGTCGATCGTCGACGCGCTGCAGGGCCGCACCGCGATCATCCGCACGCTCGACGTCGGTGCCGACAAGGAAGTCGACTACCTGACGCTGCCGCCCGAACCGAACCCGGCGCTCGGCCTGCGCGGCATCCGCCTCGCGCAGGTGCGCCCCGACCTGCTCGACGATCAGCTACAGGGCCTGCTCGCGGTGCGGCCGTTCGGCGCGGTGCGCATCCTGCTGCCGATGGTGACGGATGCGGGCGAACTCGTGCGGCTGCGCAAGCGCATCGACGAATTCGCGCGTGCGCAGGGCCGCACCGAGCCGATCGAGGTCGGCGTGATGATCGAGGTGCCGTCGGCGGCGCTGCTTGCCGACCAGCTCGCGCAGCACGCGGATTTCCTGTCGATCGGCACCAACGACCTGACGCAGTACACGCTCGCGATGGATCGCTGCCAGGCCGATCTGGCCGCGCAGTCCGACGGCCTGCATCCGGCCGTGCTGCGCCTGATCGACATCGCGGTGCGGGGTGCGGCGAAGCATGGCAAGTGGGTCGGCGTGTGCGGCGCGCTGGGCGGCGATCCGCTCGCGGTGCCGATCCTCGTCGGCCTCGGCGTGACCGAACTGTCGGTGGATCCGGTGTCGGTGCCGGGCATCAAGGCGCGCGTGCGCCGTCTCGATTACCAGCTGTGTCGCCAGCGTGCGCAGGATCTGCTCGCACTCGACTCGGCACAGGCGGTAAGGGCAGCAAGCCGCGAGGTCTGGCCGCTCGACTGAACGTCGACGGCGGGCGCGCGACCCGTTTCACCACGAAAGCAATTCGTTCAACGACGATTAACGACGAGACATGGACTGGAGGACTGAATGGACGGGAATCCGTTTCTGAAGATACAGGGCCTGGGTCGGGCGCTGATGCTGCCGATCGCGGTGTTGCCGGTCGCCGGCATCCTGCTGCGGCTCGGCCAGCCGGATGTGTTCAACATCAAGATGATCGCCGACGCCGGCGGTGCGATCTTCGACAACCTGCCGCTCCTGTTCGCGATCGGCGTGGCGGTCGGTTTCGCGAAGGACAACAACGGCGTGGCGGCGCTCGCGGGCGCGATCGGCTACCTGATCGAAACCGCGATCATGAAGGACATCGATCCCAAGCTGAACATGGGCGTGCTGTCCGGGATCATCGCGGGCGTGGTCGCGGGGCTGCTGTACAACCGCTACAAGGACATCAAGCTGCCGGACTACCTCGCGTTCTTCGGCGGCAAGCGGTTCGTGCCGATCATCACGGGGCTGGTATGCGTGATACTCGGCATCGTGTTCGGCTACGTGTGGCAGCCGGTCCAGCATGCGATCGACGCGGCCGGCCAGTGGCTCACGACGGCGGGCGCGATCGGTGCGTTCGTGTTCGGCTTCCTGAACCGCCTGCTGCTCGTCACGGGCCTGCACCACATCATCAACTCGCTCGCGTGGTTCGTGTTCGGCAACTTCACGCCGCCGGCCGGCGGCGAGATCGTGCACGGCGACCTGCACCGCTTCTTCGCGGGCGATCCGACCGCGGGCACCTTCATGGCCGGCTTCTTCCCGATCATGATGTTCGGCCTGCCGGCCGCGTGTCTCGCGATGCTGCACGAAGCGCCGAAGGAGCGCCGCGCGATGGTGGGCGGCCTGCTGTTCTCGATGGCGCTCACGTCGTTCCTGACCGGCGTGACCGAGCCGATCGAATTCAGCTTCATGTTCCTCGCGCCGGTGCTGTACGTGATCCACGCGGTGCTCACGGGGCTGTCGCTCGCGATCTGCCAGCTGCTCGGCGTGAAGCTCGGCTTCACGTTCTCGGCCGGCGCGATCGACTACGTGCTGAACTACGGGCTGTCGACGAAGGGCTGGATCGCGATTCCGCTCGGCATCGCGTACGGTGTCGCGTACTACGGGCTGTTCCGCTTCTTCATCCGCAAGTTCAACATGGCGACGCCGGGCCGCGAGCCGGCCTCGGCCGATGCGGCGACCGAGTCGTTCGCGTCGGGCGGTTTCGTCGCACCGGCTGCCGGTGCCGCGGCGGCAGCGCCGCGTGCGCTGCGTTACATCGCCGCGCTCGGCGGGGCGGGCAACCTGACGGTCGTCGACGCATGCACGACGCGCCTGCGCCTGAGCGTCGTCGACCCGGAGAAGGTGTCGGAGCCTGAACTGAAGTCGATCGGCGCGCGCGGCGTGCTCAAGCGCGGCGGCAACAGCGTGCAGGTGATCATCGGGCCCGAGGCCGACATCATTGCCGACGAGATGCGTTCGGCGATCGGCAGCGGCGCGAGCGGTGCCGCGGCGCCGGTCACGGCCGCGGCCGCGCAGCCGGTCACGGGCGCGGCGGCCGGCCCGCTCGATCCCGATCCGCTGCGCTGGCTCGCGGTGTTCGGCGGCGCGACCAACGTCGCAACGCTCGACGCGATCGCGACCACGCGCCTGCGAGTCGTGGTGCGCGACGCATCGGCGGTCGATCGTGATCGCCTCGGTGCACTCGACGTCGCATGGGTGTCGCCGGACACGTTCCACATCGTCTGCGGCAACGCGGCGGCACGCTACGCCGAACAGCTCGGCGCACGTCTGCCGTCGACAGGCGGCGGCGCGGCCGCGCAACCGGCCTGATGCGCTGAGGGCGGCCCGCTCCGCCGGGTCGCAGGGCAGCAAAACGAAAACGGCTTGCGATGCGTCGCAAGCCGTTTTTCATTGGCGGGGGCGTATGCGCGATGCGTTCGTCCGCATCGCGCATCGCTCAGCCGGTCAGCCGGTCAGCCGGTCAGCCGGTCAGCCGGTCAGCCGGTCAGCCGGTCAGCCGGTCAGCCGGTCAGCCGCTCGACCGCTGAGCCACTCGACCGTTCACGGGTTCGTCAGCGTAAAAGTCGGCTTCCGATAGCCGATGCCGGCACGGTCGAGCTTCGGCAATTCGCGCTGCGTGACCAGCGTCGCGAAACCGGCCCAGTCGCGCTGCAGCGCGGCCGTGTCGACGCGGTGCGTGTCGCCGCGCTTGTAGCGCACGCCGGCCGTGTACGGCAGCTCCCAGTCGGCGCGGTGCCACGCGCGTTCGGCGAGCGCGAGCAGGCGCGGATACACCATGTACTCGAGGAACGTGTCGTTGCGCATCACCTCGCCCCAGGCCTGACCCTGGATGCCTTCGATGCGCGGCGCAGGGCCCGTGCCGGTCACCTCGAACGCGTTGCCGTCGCGATCGCCCATCACCTCGGCGTTCTGCGGCAGGTTCTCCGGCGCGAGCGAGAACACCTTGTACTCGTCGGTCGCCTGCGAGCCCCAGTAATAGCCGCGTTCGCGCGGGTTCAGCGTGTACGGGAAGTCGAAGTACAGGTAGTCGGGCAGCGCCAGCACCGTCTGGTAGCCCTTGCCGCTCAGGTCGCGCGCGCTGTCCGACGCGCCCCAGAAGATCGTGTCCCACAGCGACACCATCACGTGCCGCGTGCTGAAGTCCTGCGGCCCGTTCGCGTGCTTGATGCCGTCCTGCCACGCGGCCATCGTGCCGATCCCGTTCGAGTCGACCGCCGCGCTCACCTGTTTCGCGAAGCGCGTCGGCAACTCGTCGATCGACTTGATCTCGCCGCGCTGGAGCAGCGCCGTGCACGCGGGCGAGCGCGCCCACGGCTTGTCCTGCGCGGCGAGGTCGACGCGCCCCTTGTTCGGATCGGTGCCGTTCAACGGCTGGAAGCCGCCGCCGAGCAGGATGTTCTTCGCTTCGTCGCCGCCGTAGTGCCAGATGCGCAGCGGCGCCTGCGCGTCCGCATGCATGGTCGCGATCTCGCGGATCACCTTCGACGCGAAGTTGAGCGCGCCCGGCACGCACGGGTTCAGGTCGCTGCGCCGGTCGTAGAACTGCACCGTCGTCAGGTTCGACGTGTCCTGCGGATCGAGCAGCCGGTACGCGTTCGCGTCCTGGTCGCGGCCGGCCGCATGCAGCCGGCGGTAGCGCGCCTCCATCGACACGACGGCCGCGCGCGCGTGCGCGGGCATGTCGATTTCGGGAATCACGTCGATGAAGCGGTCGGCCGCATAGCGCACGAGCGCGACGTAGTCGGCGCGCGTCAGGTAGCCGCCGCCCGAGCGGTTGTCGGGGCCGGAGCCGAGTTGCGGCAGCAGGCAGCGCGTCTCGCTCGGGTCGTGGCAGCGGCGCGCGCCGATGTCGGTCAGCTCGGGCAGGCCGGGAATCTCGATGCGCCAGCCTTCGTCGTCCGACAGGTGCAGGTGCAGGCGATTGAGCTTGTACGCACTCATCTGGTCGATCAGGCGGCGCAGCGTCGCCGGCTGCTTGAAATTGCGCGCGAGATCGACGTGCATCCCGCGATGCGTGAAGCGCGGCGCATCCTCGATGAGCAGCGCCGGGATCGTGCCGCCGCCGGCCGGCGCGAGCGAGAACAGCGTCTGCACGCCGTAGTAGAGGCCCGCGCGATCGTAGCCTTCGATGAGGACACCGCGCGGCCCGATCGCGAGCCGGTAGCCGCCCGGCGTCGCGATGTCGGCCGGCAGCCGGCGCGGCGCGACCGCGCCGAGCACCGGCACGCGTGCGCCGTCCAGGCCGAGCGTCGTCGCGCGCTCGCGCAGCGCCGCGACCTGCGCGTCGGGCATCCCGGCCAGCAAGAGCTCGACGCCGCGCAGATCGAGCGCGCCGGGCAGCGGCTGCTCGCGCTTCACGCTCGGCAGTGCGCGGCTCGCGTCGGGCCGCGCGGCGACGGTCGGCGCGTTGCCCGTCGAGTTGTTCTGCGCGTCGGCCGGCAGCGATTCGACGTAGCGAAGCTCGTTGTCGGTATCGTTGTAGCGGAGCACCGCGGGCGGTGCGCCGTCGACGACAACGTACGGCCGCGGAATCACGTCGCTGTAGCGCCGCACCCAGTATTCGGCGACGAACGGCAGCTCGATGCGTTCGCCGGGCGCGAGCCGTACCGATCCCGGCTGCGGCGTCAGCTCGTACAGGTCGCCGGTGAGCCGGCGTAGCGCGAAGCCCGGACGGTCGATGCGCAGCAGGCGGCGGATGCTGTGCAGGTAGAGTTTCCAGCCGCCGTCGGCGATTGGCTGGTGGCCGCGGTTCTGCAGGAACAGGCGGCCCGTCGCGCAGGCCGCGCCGTCGGCGCCAAGGTCCGCACACGGCACGCCGGCCGCGGCCGCGTGGTTGTTGTCCACGGATACGCGCAACGCGAGGCCGTTCGACAGCAATGCCGCGAGATCGGCCGGCTGCATGGCCGCCCGGGCGGTGCCGGCGATCGCGCCGGCGGCGGTTTGCACCGGCGCGGCGCAGGTCGCGGCCGGCAACAGCGCCGCGATCAGCAAGCCGGTCAGCAGGGAGGGCAACGTGCTCTTCATTCGAACTCCTGAAAAAAAGGGGGGCGTCGCGGCGTCGTGGGACGACGTCGCCGCGGTCGGGTCTTTCAACGGAGCTGCGGGGACACCAGCGCCCGGCGCGAGGCGGTTGCGCCGGACGTATTCGGCACGCGAGTCGCGTGCGTTACGGAACGGGAGGCGGGCACGCGTGCCGATCCGATCGGCGAGGGCACGTCGGCGCGTTCATCGGGAAGGGGCGGCAGAGGGAGCGGCGTGGATGCGCACGTCGCCGGTGGTATCGGGGTGGTCGTGCGCGACGGCAACGGCGAGCGCCGTCACCTGGCCAGCAGCCGCCGCACGCAAGCGGCGACGCGACGCGCACGCCCCACACGGGATTCGCATGTCTCCCCCACTCAAATGGATTCGGCCTGTTGGCGGCCGCGTCCAACGATCATATGAAACCTTTTATTGGTATTCAAGTGGTATCAATCTGGCGCTAAATTGGGATCGACCGGCCGCGCGCCCCTCTGGACCGTTCGGACGAAAAAAAACCTCGCATGAAGCGAGGTTCGTTCCAGACGCGGCAGCGGCGCGGCGAGGTGCGCCGCCGCTGGCGCGCACGCGTCAGTCGCGGCGTGCGCGCACCGGCGCTTCCTGCGGCTTCTGCCGCGCTTCGAGCCACATCGCGTTGACGATGCCGAACGACAGCGCGACGCCGATACCGAGAATCCAGCTGAAATACCACATGATCCGACTCCTTGCGAAACGGTGGGCGAGGGCGCGTGCGCCCCCGGCCGGGTTCAATACATCGAGTGTTCGTTCTCTTCGAGCGTCTGGCGCGTGACCTTGCCGCGCATCACGCGATAGACCCAGCTCGTGTAGAGCAGGACGATCGGCAGGAACACGATCACCGCGAACAGCATCACCTGCAGCGTCATGTGGCTCGACGTCGAATCCCACACGGTCAGGCTGCTGCGCGGGTCGAGCGACGACGGCATGATGAACGGGAACATCGAGAAGCCCGCGGTCAGGATCACGCCGGTGATCATCAGGCCGGTGCAGAAGAACGCCGTCTTTTCCTGCCTGGAGCCGGCGAGCAGCAGCGCAAGCAGGCCGCCCGCGATCCCGACCAGCGGCGCCGCGATCATCCACGGATACTCGCCGTAGTTCGCGAGCCACAGGCCCGAGCCGGCGGCGACATCCTTCAGCAGCGGGTTCGCGACCGTGTCGTTCGGCGCGGCGTGCGTGATGTGGAAGCCGCCGATCGTCGACGCGACCAGCACCCCGGCCAGCACGAACAGCACGACCGCCAGGAGCGCCGACACGCGCAGTGCGATCGACGCGCGGCGCGCGATCACGCCGTCGGTCTTCATCTTGATGAACGCGGCGCCGTGCGCGACGAGCATCGTGAGGCTGACGAGCCCGCAGAGCAGCGCGAACGGGTTCAGCAGCGCCCAGAAGCCGCCGTAGTAGGTCACGCGCAGGTCGCTGTCGAACTTGAACGGCACGCCCTGCAGCAGGTTGCCGAACGCGACGCCGAACACCAGCGCCGGCACGAAGCCGCCGACGAACAGGCCCCAGTCCCAGCCTGCACGCCAGCGCGGGTCCGGCCGCTTGCTGCGATAGTCGAAGCCGACCGGCCGGAAGAACAGCGCGAACAGCACGAGCAGCATCGCGAAGTAGAAGCCGGAGAACGACGCGGCGTAGACGAGCGGCCACGCGGCGAACATCGCGCCGCCGGCCGTGATCAGCCACACCTGGTTGCCTTCCCACGTCGCGCCGACCGTGTTGACGATGATGCGGCGCTCGTCGTCGGTCTTGCCGAGGAACGGCAGCAGCGCGGTCGCGCCCATGTCGAAGCCGTCGGTGACGGCGAAGCCGATCAGCAGCACGCCGACGAGCAGCCACCAGATCAGCTTGAGAGTTGCATAGTCCATAGCGATTCCTTGTTCCGTTGCGGGCGCGTGCTCAAACCGTGGCACGCTCGCCGGCGGCGATTTCGTGGTGATAGCGGCCGGTATGCAGCGACGACGGGCCGAGGCGCGCGTACTTGAACATCAGCTTGATCTCGATGACGAACAGCGCGGTGTAGAACAGGATGAAGCCGGCGAGACTCAGGTACAGGTCGCTCGGCTGCAGGCTCGACGCCGACAGATGCGTCGGCAGCACGCCGGCGATCGTCCACGGCTGGCGGCCGAGCTCGGCGACGATCCAGCCGAATTCGATCGCGATCCACGGCAGCGGAATCGCCCACACCGCATAGCGGAGGAACCAGCGGCGGTTGTCCTGCAGCAGCTCGCGGCGCGCGCAGAACCAGAACGCGGCAACGAACGTCGCGACGAACAGGAAGCCGAGGGCCACCATGATCCGGAACGAGAAGAACACGGGCGCGACCGGCGGGATCGTCTTCTTCGCGGCGGCCTTGATCTGCTCGGGCGTCGCGTCCGTCACGTTCTGCGTGAACTGCTTGAGCATCAGCCCGTAGCCGAGATACTGCTTGTGCTGGTCGAACGACGCGCGGGTCGCCTCGCTCGTGTCGCCCTGCTTGATCTTCTGCAGCGCGCCGTACGCGACCATCCCGCTCTGGATGTGCTCCTCGCTGCGCTTCGCGAGCTCGCGCAGGCCGATCACCGGTTCGTCGATCGAGCGCGTCGCGATCAGGCCGAGCGCGTACGGGATCTTGATCGCATAGTCGGTGCGCTGCTCTTCCTGGTTGGGAATGCCGATCAGCGTGAACGACGCGGGCGCCGGCTGCGTTTCCCATTCGGATTCGATCGCGGCGAGCTTCATCTTCTGCACTTCGCCGGTCGTATAGCCCGATTCGTCGCCGAGCACGATCACGCAGAGCGTCGCCGCGAGGCCGAAGCCGGCCGCGACCGCGAACGAGCGCAGCGCGAAGTCGACGTCGCGCTTCTTCAGCAGGTACCACGACGACACGCCGAGCACGAACATCGCCGCCGACACGTAGCCGGCCGACACGGTGTGCACGAACTTCACCTGCGCGACCGGGTTGAACAGCACGTCGAACAGGCTCGTCATCTCCATGCGCATCGTCTGGTAGTTGAACGCCGCGCCGACCGGGTTGTTCATCCAGCCGTTCGCGACGAGAATCCACAGCGCGGACAGGTTCGAGCCCAGCGCGACGAGGAACGTGACCATCAGGTGCTTGACCTTCGACAGGCGGTTCCAGCCGAAGAAGAACAGGCCGACGAACGTCGATTCGAGGAAGAACGCCATCAGCCCTTCCACCGCGAGCGGCACGCCGAAGATGTCGCCGACGTAGTGCGAGTAGTACGACCAGTTCGTGCCGAACTGGAATTCGAGCGTGATGCCGGTCGTCACGCCCATCGCGAAGTTGATCCCGAACAGCTTGCCCCAGAACTGGGTCATGTCCTTGTAGACCTGCTTGCCCGTCATCACGTAGACGGCTTCCATGATGACGAGCAGCCAGGACAGGCCGAGCGTCAGCGGCACGAACAGGAAGTGGTAGAGCGCCGTGATGCCGAACTGTAGACGTGACAGATCGACGACTTCGCTACTTATCATGGTGGTCTCCCTCGGTAGATGCAGGAGCCGGCACCGAGAGCAGCTTCTCGGCGACGACGGCAGGCGGCAGCGACATGTGCTCGGCCTGCGGATGATTGAAGAATGCGTATTTGAGCGACATCAGGAGGATCAGCTTGACGATCAGCACCAGCGTGATGTCGCGCATGAGGGTCGGGCCGCGCGCCCACGCGGCGATGCGCGCGCGCCAGCCGATCGTGCCGGCGGCCTGCGGGGGAGGCGGCGCAGGCTCTTTGTTGATCGAGATCAAGGCGATTATCCTGAATCGATTTACGTGGGTTTTGGGGCGACTTTACGTCGGCTTTATGACGGCACTTAAGCTGTTTTAATCCTTTTAAGCCGACATGCCAATTTTAAAACGCCGGCTTTCCGCTGCCGAGTGCCCCGCTGCGGCAGACCGTCGCGAATCGCGGGTCAAAACTTGAGGTAGATCAACGGTATGCGGATGGGGCGGGAAACCGTCCGATAGCCGCTCAATAACGTCGGTTAATCAGCGCGGCGACCACCGAAACGACAGACGAAAAAAAACCGCTGCCGGTCGGGCAGCGGTTTTGGGTGAAGCGTGCTGAATCGCGGATTTATGCGTATTCGGCGAGGGCGGTGCGCATCTTCTTCATGGCGCTCGCTTCGATCTGGCGGATGCGTTCCGCCGACACGCCGAATTCGGCGGCGAGATCGTGCAGCGTCGAGCCGCCCGAGCCGTCGTCGTCGACATTCAGCCAGCGCGCCTCGATGATCCGGCGGCTGCGTGCGTCGAGCGCCTCGAGCGCCTGCGCGATGCCGTCCGTCTGCAGCATGTCGCGCTGACGCGCGGCGAGCACGGCGCTCGGCTCGTTGTGTGAATCGGCCAGGTAGGCGATCGGCGCATACGACTCCTCGCCGTCGTCCACTTGCCCCTCGAGGGCGATGTCGCCGCCCGACAGGCGCGTTTCCATTTCGGTCACGTCTTCGCGCTTGACGTTGAGCTCCTGCGCGAGGCCGTCGATTTCCTCGGGCGTCATCGCCTGCATGCTCTTCTTGTGGCTGCGCAGGTTGAAGAACAGCTTGCGCTGCGCCTTCGTCGTCGCGACCTTCACCATCCGCCAGTTGCGCAGGATGTACTCGTGGATCTCGGCCTTGATCCAGTGGATCGCGTACGACACCAGGCGCACGTTTTGCGTCGGGTCGAAACGCTTCACCGCCTTCATCAGGCCGATGTTGCCTTCCTGGATCAGGTCGCCGTGCGGCAGGCCGTAGCCGAGATAGTTGCGCGCGATCGACACGACGAGCCGCAGGTGCGACAGCACGAGGCGGCGGGCCGAGTCGAGGTTGTTGTCTTCGCGGAATTCGGTCGCATAGCGGCGTTCTTCCTCGGCGGTCAGCAGCGGGATCCGGTTGACGGCCTGGATATACGCGTCGATGTTGCCAAGCTGGCCCGGCAACATCGATTGAGTTGCGAGCGCCAGCGAGCCTGCCGATTCGGCCTTGGCCGGCGTCGGGCTCAGGGTGTTCGGAAGGGTCAGGGCGTGGCTCACTAAAAAACTCCTTTGGAATCAGGGACAAACCCCTAGTCTCGGATGAGATTCCGGGGCCCATCTTAGCACTCCCGGAATCCGAGTGCTAATCCTTAGAGGGCGCGTGGGCATCCGAGTTCCCGGTTTTTCTATCGAACTTGTCGAGTCGATAGTCTAATTTGCGACCGGGGCTGCGGGTGGAAGTTCCGTAAACCGTTGTTTCTGATGGTAATCAGTAGACGTTTTCGATTTTTGTAGTTTTGGAAGCAAACAATTTCGCTTCGTGATGCCGATCCGAAAAGTCCTTTACCATACCATTCAGTTCGCTCGGGCCGGCCGCTGCGGCAAGGCTCCATTCAACCCGCAAAGTTGGAGTGTCAGATGAACAATAAGAAGAATCGCCGGTCCCCTCGCCGGCTTGCGCTGGATGCGCTGCTGGCGGCATCGCTGCTCGGGGGATCGGGCGCCGCATTCGCGGACCGGTGGGGAATCCAGGCGGGCGGCGGGTTTTCCGATCGCCACGGGATCGACAAGGCCGATCTCGCGGTGGTGTGGGATCCGGGCTGGAACTGGTGGGAAATCGGCGGCTGGCACTTCGCGTTCGTAATGGAAGGCCACGCGGGCTACTGGCATACGGGCGGCAACGTTCACGCCAATATCGGGGAGTTCGGCGCGACGCCGATGTTCCGTTTCATCAAGAGCGCGGGCCAGGTTCGCCCGTTCATCGAGGCCGGCGCCGGCATCCGTTTCCTCACTCACCCGACGATCTCGAACGATCTGTCGCTGTCGACCTCCTTCCAGTTCGCGGATGTGGTCGGCGTCGGCGCGCAGTTCGGAGAACGCCAACAATATCAGCTCGGTTACCGTTTTCAACATGTGTCTAACGCGGGTATCAAAGAGCCGAATCCTGGTATAAATTTCCACCAGTTCTACGTGCAGTACAACTTCTGATCCGCACGCCCGCGCACGGCGGGCGCGTTGCCGAGGAGTCAGGCGATGACGAAGGTGGTCGATGCGATTCGCGCCCTCGAGCGCGATCGGTTCCGGGCGATGGTCGACGGCGATGGCGAGGCGCTTGACGCGCAATTGTCGGACAAGGTGTTCTTCGTGCACACCAACGGCAAACGCGAAACCAAGCAGCAGTTCATCGACGCAATCGTCGCCGGCCGCCGCCGCTATCGCCAGATCGAAATCCAGTCGCAGGACCTGCTGACCCTCGGCGACGCCACCTGCGTCGTCACCGGGCGCGCGCTGATCGAGATGGAAACGAACAACGGCGGGCTGGTGTTTCCGATCGCCTATACGGCCGTCCACACCCACGAGCAGGGCCACTGGCGGCTGCTGGCGTGGCAGGCGACGCGGTGCGCGACCGAGACATGAGCGCGCGTGGCGCTCCTTTTCATGTCCCCACCGAAGCGGCCTCCTGGGCCGCTTTTTGCTGGCCCGTGCGGCGCGGATCGCGCGGCGCACGGGCGGTCACGCCCCGCTCCCTGACGTTCGAACCCTGAAGTGAAACCCGGTGCTCAGGCCGCCGCGCGTCGGTCGGTGCAATGCCACGCCGAACGGTTGATCGCGCTGACGACCGCGTCGAGCGCCGCGCTCGCCGCATCGGCGTGCACGCCCACGCCATGCCGCAGCGGCGCATCGCCGATCCGGCAGCCGACCGATACCGCGATCCTGCCGTCCGTCGTGCGCGCGTGTTCGCACGACGCGACGTCGATCGTCGCGCCGGCTGCCGTCGCGAAGGCCGCGGCCATCCGTTGCACGGCATCTTCGGGCGTCGCGTCGGCCGGCGGCGCAGCCGCGATGTCGCGGTTCTGCCAGCGCGCGGCGTCACCGTGGCGCGCGGCCGGGCCGGCGGTCTCGAAGAATTCGCGGGCGAACAGCGCGCAGATCGCATCGCCGGTCACTTCCTCGCCGGACGCGTCGGCGAGCGTCTGCACCGCGTGGCTGAATTCGATCTGCACGCGGCGCGTCGGCGTGAAGCCCATCCCGCGTTCGAGCAGGAACGTCGCGCCGCCCTTGCCGGACTGGCTGTTCACGCGGATCACTGCGTCATAGCTGCGGCCGAGGTCGGCCGGGTCGATCGGCAGGTACGGCACCTCCCACACCGCGTCGGGCCGCTGCTGCGCGAAACCCTTGCGGATCGCGTCCTGGTGCGAGCCGGAGAATGCGGTGAACACGAGGTCGCCCGCGTACGGATGGCGCGGATGCACCGGAATCTGGTTGCAGCGCTCGACCACGCGGCGCACCGCGTCGATGTCGGAGAAATCGAGGCCCGGGTCGATGCCCTGCGTATAGAGGTTCAGCGCGAGCGTGACGAGATCGACGTTGCCGGTGCGCTCGCCGTTGCCGAACAGGCAGCCCTCGATGCGGTCGGCGCCCGCGAGCAGCGCGAGTTCGGCGGCCGCGACCGCGGTGCCGCGATCGTTGTGCGGATGCACGGACAGCACGATGCTGTCGCGATACGCGAGATTGCGGTCCATCCACTCGATCTGGTCGGCGAACACGTTCGGGCTCGCGGCTTCGACGGTCGCCGGCAGATTGACGATCATCTTGTGATCGCGGGTCGGCCGCCATGCCTGCGCGACCGCGTCGCACACTTCGCGCGCGAACGTCAGTTCGGTCATGCTGAAGGTTTCCGGCGAGTACTGGTAGGTCCAGTACGTGTCCGGACGGGCCGCCGCATGTTCCTTGATGAGCCGCGTGCCGTCGACCGCGAGTGCTTTCACGTCGTCCTTCGACATCCCGAACACGATGCGGCGGAACGACGGGCAGATCGCGTTGTACAGGTGCACGATCGCGCGCGGCACGCCATCGAGCGCGTCGAAGGTGCGCGCGATCAGGTCTTCGCGCGACTGCACGAGCACTTCGATCGTCACGTCGTCGGGGATGCGCTTGTCGTCGATCAGCTTGCGGACGAAATCGAAGTCGGTTTGCGACGCCGACGGAAAGCCGACTTCGATTTCCTTGAAACCGATCGCAACCAGCATGTCGAAGAATTCCAGCTTCTGCTCGATGCTCATCGGCTCGATCAGCGACTGGTTGCCGTCGCGCAGGTCGGTGCTCATCCAGACCGGCGCACGCTCGATGGTGCGGGTCGGCCAGCGGCGGCCATTGAGGCGGACGGGTTCGAACGGACGGTACTTGTCTTGCGGGTTGCGCTTCATCTTCTGGGCCTCGGATCTCAAGTCGCGAGCGAAGACGGGCGGCAGGAGCGACGGTTGGCGCTGCCTCGCACCGTGGCGCAGGGAATGCGCGGCGGATGCGGATGATCTTCGCGAATCGACCGACGGATAGACGGACGAGTGCTGACGACTTCGGGTTGTAAAAACTGCGAGAAGGGTGCTGCGAGGAACTGCTGGAGGGACCGTGCGGACAGCACACGGCGCTACGAGAGCCTTAGGCTAGTCGTAGCGATAGCGACCGCGCTAGGCGGCCGGAGGTAATTCGGAGGGTGTTCGGAAAGGAACGCATGGCGACAACTCTATGCCAGGATGCGTGCGCGTGTCAAATGGTCGGTTCAAAGGTCGGCACGAAAGGGCCGACCCGGGGGGCGTTTACGCTGTGGTCCGGACGATCCGCACGATCGTCGCGACCTGCCGCGCAAGCGCGTCGGGCACCGGAATTTCGCCGCGCAGCACGGCGTCCGTCCACGCGGCGGTGGTCGCCGCGTCGCGCGATTCGGGCAGCGCGACGGGCGGCGCGTCGGTCGATGAGCGCTCGGCCTCGATCAGCGTGTCGCACACGCCGTCGTGCAGCCAGTCGACCTGCACCTGGCGACGCGTGTCGGCCGCCGCTTCGCCTTCGGTGCCGCGCGCGAGCAGCGCACCGCCGAGCGCGGCATCCGGATGATCGCGGAACAGTTGCGCGAGGCTCTCGCGGTATGGCGGATGCGTGTAGTTGACGAGCCGCAGCCCGGCCGGCGCGAACGGCTGCAGGATCTTCACCAGCGTGTGCGTGGAGTTGCGCACGCCGAGCACGCGGCGCATCGACAGCAGGTGCGCGATGCGCGGCGCCAGCGCTTCGATCGGCGCGAACGCGACGCGGCGCTCGGCGAGCGTGTCCTCGATCGCGTCGTGCGACGTCGACGGCGCGATCGACAGCGCCGAGAAGATCTCCGCGCTCGTCACGCGGCCCGGATCGCGCTCGACGCCGTGCACGAGCACCGGCACGCCTTCGCGCGCGAGCAGCAACGCGAGCAACGGCACCAGGTTTGGCTGCTTGCGCGCGCCGTTGTAGCTCGGAATCGACACCGGGCGGAACGCGGCATCCTGCACGTGCACAGGTTCGAACGATGCCTGCGCGGCGGCGAGCATCGCGGCCAGTTCGTCGGCGCTTTCACCCTTCAGGCGATAGGCGATCAGGATCGCGCCGAGCTCGACGTCCGACACGCGGCCATCGAGCATCGCGCGATAGAGCTCGAACGTGTCTTCGGCGGACAGCGCGCGTGCGCCGTGCGGGCCCCGGCCGATTTCCTTGATGAAGCGGGCGCAAGGGAACGGCGGGGCTGCGGAGTCGTGGGGAGCGGTCATCGGCGTGGGGCGGGCGGCCGGCATCGGGCCGCGCTGTGAACGGTAAGGAATGCCCCGAGTATCGCATGGGCGTGGCTCGCCCAAGCGCGCGGCCCCGCGCGTCGGCACCGCGCGGCGCGCTAAACTCGGGTTCCCGGCGGTGCCCTGCGCTTGCCGTCGCCGGCCGAATACGACTACGAGAGACATCCCATGAAGCTCTACAGCTATTTCCGCAGTTCCGCGTCGTACCGCGTGCGGATCGCCCTGAACCTGAAGCAGCTGCCGTACGAAACGGTGCCCGTGCACATGCTGCGCGACGGCGGCGAGCAACTGAAGGACGCGTACCGTGCGGTGAATCCGGATGCGGTCGTGCCGACGCTGATCGACGGCGATGCCACGCTGCAGCAATCGCTCGCGATCATCGAATATCTCGAGGAAACGCATCCCGAACCCGCGCTGCTGCCGAAGCAGCCGGTCGACCGCGCGTATGTGCGGGCGATCGCGCTGCAGGTCGCGTGCGAGATCCATCCGCTGAACAACCTGCGCGTGCTGAAGTACCTGAAGCACACGCTGAAGGTGCCGGAGGAAGCGAAGAGCGAATGGTATCGGCACTGGATCGAGGCGGGTTTCGCGTCGCTCGAGACGCGCCTCGCGAACGATCCGCGCACCGGCAAGCTTTGCTTCGGCGACACGCCGACGCTCGCCGATATCTGCATCGTGCCGCAGGTGTTCAACGCGAACCGTTTCTCGATCGACACGACGCGCTTCCCGACGATCCAGCGGGTGGCCGATTACGCGTCGACGCTCGACGCATTCAAGGCCGCCGAGCCCGGCGTGCAGCCCGACGCCGAGTGAACGCCGAGTGACACCGCGCGATGCCCCGGCCGCGGCCGAGGCTGGCGGTTTCCGGCGCGCATGAAAAAAAGGGCGCCCGAAGGCGCCCCGTGCGATGCGGGCCGGCGGTGTTCAGTCGAATAGCGCGTCCGCGAATTCGACGGCGCTGAACGGCTGCAGGTCCTCGACCTTCTCGCCGACGCCGATGAAGTAGACGGGCACCGGGCGCTGCCGCGCGATCGCGGCGAGAATCCCGCCCTTGGCGGTGCCGTCGAGCTTCGTGACGATCAGGCCCGTGAGGCCGAGCGCATCGTCGAAGGCCTTCACCTGCGTGAGCGCGTTCTGGCCGGTGTTCGCGTCGATCACGAGCAGCACCTCGTGCGGCGCGCCGTCGTGCGCCTTCGAGATCACGCGCTTCACCTTCTTCAGCTCTTCCATCAGGTGCAGCTGCGTCGGCAGGCGGCCGGCCGTGTCGGCCATCATCACGTCGATCTTGCGCGCGCGCGCGGCGCTGACCGCGTCGAAAATCACCGCGGCCGGGTCACCGCTTTCCTGCTGGACGACCGTCACGTTGTTGCGTTCGCCCCAGACCGCCAGCTGCTCGCGCGCGGCCGCGCGGAACGTGTCGCCCGCGGCCAGCAGCACCGACTGGTCGAAGCTCTGCAGATGCTTCGCGAGCTTGCCGATGCTGGTGGTCTTGCCCGCGCCGTTCACGCCCGTGATCATCATCACGAGCGGCTGCGCGCGGCCGAGCATCAGCGATTTCTCGAGCGGCTTCAGCAGTTCGACGAGCAGGTCGTGCAGCGCGCTCTTCACTTGCTGCGGATCGGTCAGCCGGCCCGTTTTCACTTTCTCGCGCAGCGCCCCGAGCAGGTACTCGGTCGCATCGACGCCGGCGTCGGACATCAGCAGCGCGGCTTCGAGTTCCTCGTACAGATCCTCGTCGATCTTCGTGTTGACGAACACGCCGGTGATGCTCGAACCCGTCTTCGCGAGCCCCGTTTTCAGGCGGGTGAGCCACGATTTCTTCGCGAAGGCGTCCTGCGTCGGCGGCGGCACGATCTCGACCGCTTCGACGACGTCGTCGCTACCGTCGTTGGTCGGCGTGACCGTCATCACGACGGCCGGCGCGGCCGGTCGCGGTTGCGCGGGGGGGGGCGGGGCTTCGATCGCCTGACGGGCATCGGCTGCGGGCGCGTCGGACGGCTCGTCCGGTTGCAGCGCGTCGGCCGATTGCGATTCCGTGGAGTCGGACTCCTGCGTTTTCTTGAATCGTTTGAAGAAGCTGAACATGGTCTGACGTCGGGAAGAGGGCGGGGCGCCGCGGGCTGGCGCGCGGCAGGGGCTGTCGGGCGTGCGCACGGCGGCCGAAACCGTGCATTTTATCAGTGCGGCGAGGCACTCGCGTCAGCCGGTGCCGCCGCTGTGGTAACGTGCGCCTGTTTGGCGGTGCGCCCCCGTGCGCACCCGGTCCCTCCGTCGTCGATATTCCGTATGTCCCGTTCCTCTTCCGGCCGCCCGGCGGCCTCCTCCGGCCGCGGCAAGCCGCACACGATCCGCATCATCGGCGGTGACTGGAAACGCACGCCGCTCGCCGTGCTCGATCTCGACGGCCTGAGGCCGACGCCCGATCGCGTGCGCGAGACGCTGTTCAACTGGCTCGGCCAGGATCTCGACGGCCGGCGCTGCCTCGACCTGTTCGCGGGCACCGGCGCGCTCGGGTTCGAGGCCGCGTCGCGCGGCGCGACGAGCGTCGTGATGGTCGAGCGCCACCCGCGCGCGGCGCAGCAGCTGCGCGCGATCAAGGACAAGCTCGGCGCGCGCTCGGTCGAGGTCGCGGAAGCCGACGCGCTGCGGCTCGCGGCCGGGCTGACCCCGGGCGCATTCGACGTCGTGTTCCTCGATCCGCCGTTCGGCGAGCCGGCCGTGCTCGATCGCGTGATCGCGCTGGCGGCGCCGCTCGTCGCGCCGGACGGCTTGCTCTACGTCGAGACGGGGGCGCAACTCGACCCGGCCGTGCACGAAGCACTCGCCGGCTGGCAGGTGGTCAAGCACGGCAAGGCCGGTGCGGTTCACTACCATTTGCTGCAGCGCGAAAATGATGAATAATGCGCGTTCCATACGAGGCGGCGCGCCGGAGAGGCGACGCGTGCCCATCTCGGCAGTGGCGTGCGCATCGCACGGCTGCCACCCCTTTTGCGTGATGACAGGAGGAGCGACATGGTAGTCGCCGTGTATCCCGGTACGTTCGATCCGCTGACGCGCGGGCACGAAGACCTCGTGCGGCGTGCGTCGAGCATTTTTGATACGCTGGTGGTCGGTGTGGCCGACAGCCGCGCGAAGAAGCCGTTCTTCTCGCTGGAAGAACGTCTGAAGATTGCGAACGAGGTGCTCGGCCATTATCCGAACGTGAAGGTGATGGGGTTCAAGGGCCTGTTGAAGGACTTTGTCCGCACCAACAACGCGCGCGTGATCGTGCGCGGCCTGCGTGCCGTGTCCGATTTCGAGTATGAGTTCCAGATGGCGGGGATGAACCGCTATCTGCTGCCCGACGTCGAGACGATGTTCATGACGCCGTCCGATCAATACCAGTTCATCTCGGGGACGATCGTGCGCGAAATCGCGCAGTTGGGCGGCGATGTCAGCAAATTCGTGTTCCCGTCCGTCGAGAAGTGGTTGACCGAGAAAGTCGCCGCGATGGGAGGCCCGGCCGCGTGACGCGGCGCCGGCCGGTTTCATTGCGAAGCCGGCCGCTGGCCTGAAGAAGTGAGATCAGTATGTCCTTGATGATTACCGACGAGTGCATCAATTGCGACGTATGCGAGCCCGAGTGCCCGAACGGCGCGATTTCGATGGGCCCGGATATCTACGTGATCGACCCGAACAAGTGCACCGAGTGCGTCGGCCATTTCGACGAACCGCAGTGCCAGCAGGTGTGTCCGGTCGAATGCATTCCGCGCGATCCGCAGCATGACGAATCGCACGCGCAGTTGATGGAGAAGTATCACGCGTTGACCGCCGCGAAGGGCGACGACGCGCAGTGACCCAAGCGTGACCTCGCATTGACTCCGTCGCGACGCGCGCGTCACGATTTCCTCGACCGGCGCCTCTCGGCGCCGGTTGCGCTTCCCGCTTGTGCTTCAGCCGATCAGTTCGCGCAACGCCGCGACGAGCGCGTCGCATTCCGCGTCGGTGCCGACGGTGATGCGCAAGTGCTGGTCGATGCGCGGCGCGCGGAAGTGCCGCACGAAAATTTCCCGATCCTTCAGCCTTGCCGCGATCGCGCCCGCATCGTGCGCGGGATGGCGCGCGAACACGAAATTCGCGGCCGACGGCACGACGTCGAAGCCGAGCGCCTCCAGCGCGTGCGTGAGGCGTGCACGCGTGTCGATCACGCGCCGGCAGGTCGCGTCGAAATAGTCGGTGTCTTCGTATGCCGCCCGGGCGGCGGCCTGCGCGAGCCGGTCGAGCGGATAGGAGTTGAAGCTGTCCTTCACGCGATTGAGCGCGTCGATCAGCGCCGCATCGCCGAACGCGAAACCGACGCGCATGCCCGCGAGCGAGCGCGCCTTCGACGTCGTGTGCACGACGAGCAGGTTCGGATAGCGGTCGATCAGCGTGATCGCGGATTGCGCGCCGAAATCGACATACGCTTCGTCGATCAGCACGACCGACGACGGGTTCGCGGCCGCGATGCGTTCGATGTCCGCGAGCGGCAGCGCGCGCCCGGTCGGCGCGTTCGGATTCGGAAACAGCACGCCGCCCGCGTCGTCGAGGTAATCCTCGACACGGATCGAGAAGTCGTCCGCGAGCGGCACGATCGTGGTGTCGACGCCGTACAGGCGCGCGTAGGTCGGATAGAAGCTGTACGAAATGTCGGGAAAGCGCAGCGGCCGCTCATGCTTGAGCAGTGCCTGGAATGCATGCGCGAGCACTTCATCGGAGCCGTTGCCGACGAAGACCTGTTCGGGCTTGATGCGGTGATGGGCCGCGACCGTCTCGCGCAGTGCGCGCGCGAGCGGATCGGGATAGCGGCGCAGCGTGTCGCCGGTGTCGCCGAGTTCGCGTGCGATCGCCGCGACGACGCGCGGCGAAGGCGGATAGGGATTCTCGTTGGTGTTCAGCTTGACGGGGTGTGCGAGTGCGGGCTGTTCGCCGGGCACGTAAGGCACGAGTTGCTGAACGACGTCGCTCCAGTAACGGCTCACCGCTTGGCTCCTGACGGGCAAAAACGACCAGATTACCGCATGTGGACGGCACGGTGCGCAATTGCACGGGGCCGAAATGCCGCCCGGCGCAGCCGGACGGCACGTTGCACCATGCCGGTGCGGATTCAGTTGCGATGCAGCTGCATCGTCGCGCGGTCGAGCTCACCCTTGACGACCATCGGCATCACGGCGAGCGCGCGCTCGATCGATGCGTCGATCACGTCCTGCTCTTCACGGCGCGGCGGCTTCAGCACGAAGTTCGCGACGTCGGGCTTCGCGCCGGCACGCGCGCCTTCCGGGATGAGGTCGCGCGGATGGCCGATGCCGATGCGCAGCCGCCAGTACTGCTGCGACGACAGGTGCGCGGAGATGTCCTTCAGGCCGTTGTGGCCGCCGCTGCCGCCGCCGAGCTTCAGCTTCACGGTGCCGGGCGGCAGATCGAGCTCGTCGTGTGCGACGAGGATCTGGTCGGGCAGGATCTTGAAGAAACTCGCGAGCGCGACGACCGACTGGCCGGAGCGGTTCATGTAGGTTTGCGGCTCAAGCAGGTGGACTTCCTCGCCGTGCAGGCGCGCTTTCGCGTAGAAGCCGTGGAAGCGGCGCTCGTCGCGCAGCGTCGCGCCGGCTTCGCGGGCGAGCTGGTCGACCAGCCAGAAGCCGGCGTTGTGGCGCGTCGCGGTGTATTCCGCCCCGGGATTGCCGAGGCCGACGATCAGTTTGATCATGACGTTTCGTAGGCGGCAGCGCCGCCTGGGCGCAGAAAAAGAAAAACCCGCCGGGCGAGCCGCGGCGGGTTGCGTCGACCGTTTCGTGAAACGGATCGAACGGGCGCGTGGGCAGCGCGTGGGCAGCCCTTAGGCAGCCGGCGTTTCGCCTTCGCCTGCTGCGTCCGACACGGCGCCAGCCGGGATCGTCGCCGATGCGACAACCGGGTTTTCCGCGTCGATGTGCGCGACCAGCGCCACGCCCTTCGGCAGAGCGATGTCCTTCGCGTGCAGCGACTGACCTGCTTCGATCTTCGACAGGTCGACTTCGAGGAATTCCGGCAGTGCCGACGGCAGGCACTCGATTTCGATTTCCGTCGCAACGTGCGAGACGACTGCGCTCGACAGCTTCACTGCCGGGCTGACTTCAGCGTTCAGGAAGTGCAGCGGCACCTTCGTGTGCAGCTTCTTCTTCGCGTCGACGCGTTGGAAGTCAACGTGCAGCACGAGTTGCTTGAACGGGTGGTATTGCACGTCGCGCAGCAGAACCTGTTGCGACTGGCCGGCCACTTCGAGATCGAGGATCGACGAGTGGAAGGCTTCCTTCTTCAGTGCGTGCCACAGCGCGTTGTGATCGAGTTCGATCTTTTGCGGGGCTGCTTCGCCACCGTAGACGATACCCGTGGTCTTACCAGCGTTGCGCAGGCGGCGGCTCGCACCCGTACCTTGCTCTTGGCGCTCGAAAGCGACGACTTTCATGTGATTCTCCATTAGCTGCCCGCGACCAGGCAGTAAAACGGGGCCTGCGAAATGGCGGCCCCTGATGAAACGGGCGGGGTTTCGTCTATCCCGTCCGATTGTGCAAAAAGCGAAGCGTTGCCGCTTCGCTTTCCGCGCATGCTTTTTTTGTCGTTACGCGATCAGGATTCCGCGAACAGCGACATCACCGAGTCGCCGCGACGGATTCGCGAGAACGTTTCTGCCAGCAGGCTCGCGCTCGTCAGCGAGCGGATCTTCGAGCAGGCCAGCGATTCGGCCGACAGCGGGATCGTATCGGTGACGACCAGCTCGTCGAGTTCCGATGCGGCGATACGCTCGGCGGCGCCACCTGACAGAACCGGGTGCGTCGCGTACGCGAACACCTGCTTCGCACCGCGATTCTTCAGGACTTGCGCTGCCTTGCAGAGCGTGCCGGCGGTGTCGACCATGTCGTCCATGATCACGCAGGTGCGGCCTTCGACTTCACCGATGATGTTCATCACTTCGGCGACGTTCGCCTTCGGACGACGCTTGTCGATGATCGCGAGATCGCAGTTGAGCTGCTTCGCGAGTGCCCGGGCGCGGACCACGCCGCCGACGTCCGGCGACACGACGAGCAGATCCGCGTAGTTCTGCTTGCGCAGGTCGCCCAGCAGGATCGGCGTTGCGTAGATGTTGTCGACCGGGATGTCGAAGAAGCCTTGAATCTGGTCGGCGTGCAGATCCATCGTGATGATCCGCTCGACGCCGGCGATTTCCAGCATGTTCGCGATGACCTTCGCCGAGATCGCGACGCGCGCCGAGCGCGGGCGACGGTCCTGGCGGGCATAGCCGAAGTAGGGGATGGCAGCGGTGATCCGGCCGGCGGACGCACGCTTGAGCGCGTCGACCATGATCATCAGTTCCATCAGGTTGTCGTTCGTCGGCGCGCACGTGGATTGCAGGACGAAGACGTCCTTGCCGCGCACGTTTTCCTGGATCTCGACTTGAATCTCGCCGTCGGAGAAACGGCTGACCATTGCTTTGCCGAGGGGGATTCCAAGGATATTGACGACTTCCTGTGCGAGCGCGGGATTCGCGTTGCCAGTAAAGACCATCAGGCCATCAAGGCTGTGGCTGCTCATCGTGCACCTGCTTCAGGCTTGGGCGGGAAATGCGGGAAAATTTTTGGCAGGGGAGGAAGGACTCGAACCCTCGCATGCCGGAATCAAAATCCGGTGCCTTGACCAACTTGGCGACTCCCCTACACTCAACTGATAACTTCACCGGACTTGTAGGCCATCCGGCAAAGCAAAACTTCATGACGCGAAAGCGAAGAGCGGATGCTCGTTCAGGCTCTCGGCAACTGCACCGTTCCAACCGGTGGGCAGCTGGGCTTTCGCCGCTTCTGCCTCGTGCTTGCTTTGAAACGCTGCAAACACGCTTGCTCCGGAGCCGGTCATCCTCGCGGGGGTCACATTATACAACCATTTGACCACCTGCGCAACTTCCGCGTACTTACTTGTCACAACTTGCTGCATATCGTTCCGGCCGAAACTGTCTGGCCATCCCGCATCGCTGTTTTGCTGTGCAAGAAAGTCAGCAATTGTGACTGGCTTCGTATTTCTTGTCAACAACTCATCTGAAAAAATTTCAGCGGTGGGAACATGAACTCGCGGCGTCACAACCAGGAACCAGCGAGTCGGCAATTCTACCTCAGCTAATTCTTCTCCGATACCCTCTGCGAACGCATTTTTTCCAAAAACAAAAAACGGGACGTCGGCGCCGAGTTTTACCGCGAGCGATTGCAGTTCCGTACGCGACAGGTCGAGCTGCCACAGGCGGTTCAGCGCGAGCAGCGTCGTGGCCGCGTCGGAGCTGCCGCCGCCGAGGCCCGCGCCCATCGGCAGGCACTTGTCGATCTCGATGTCGACGCCGGCCGCGGTGCCCGTATGCGCTTTCAGCAGATTGGTCGCGCGCACGACGAGATCGCTTTCCTCTGGCACGCCCGGCACGTCGGTGACGCGGGCGACGCGACCGTCGTCGCGCAGCGTGAAGTGCAGCGTGTCGCCCCAGTTCAGCAACTGGAACACGCTTTGCAGATCGTGATAGCCGTTCGGGCGACGGCCGGTGATGTGCAGGAACAGGTTGAGTTTCGCGGGCGCAAGGCAATTGCGCAGCGAGCGGGTCGAATCGGTCATGCGTATGTCGGGGCTAGGTTCACGTGCTTATTGGTCGAGCACGAGCTTGATGTCGAGCGGCGGCGTCGCGCGCACGAGGTTCACGCGTTTGACGCCGGTGGCCGGTGCGTCCGCGTAGGCGAGGTAATCGATCGTCCAGCCGTCCTGGCGAATCTGCTTCACGTGCGTCGTGTCGGCCGGGTCGCGCACCGTCTGCGCGGGCGTCGCGGGCGCGGGCGTCGGCAGCAGCCAGTAGCGCAGGCCCGCCAGCGGCAGCGAGAAGCCGAGCGTGTTCTGCATCAGCTCGCCAACGTCGGTCGCGTATTGCGGCTGGCGGTTCGGCAGTTCGAGCGTTGCGGTCTGCGGCGTCGATTTCACGATTGCCAGCGTCTGGCCGAGCGGGCTGCGCAGCTCGAGCGACACGTCGTCGCCGTGCTCGAGCCAGTCGAAGTTGCCGTACACGTTTTGCTGCCTGCCGAGGCGGTCGTTGTACTGCACCGCGAAGCGGCCATGGTATGCATGCGTCGCGGCCGTCTGCAATGGGGCGCCGGCCGGCGCGTTCGCCGACGGCGGCGTGCTCGCGCAGCCGGCGAGCGCGAGCGCCGCGCCGGCCGCGGCCAGCGTGCGCAGCGCGCGGGAAGACAGGGAAAGCATCGGGAACATCCGCATCAGAGGCCGTTGATCTGCAGGCGCTTCAGCGTCTGCACGAGCGTGTCGTTGTCGGGCTCGAGCTTCTGCGCGGCGCGCCATGCGATGCGCGCGTCGTCCTGCGCGCCGCTTTTCCACAGCACTTCGCCGAGGTGCGCGCCGATCTCGGCGTTCGGCTGCAACTCGAACGCGCGCTGCAGCACCTTGGCCGCGCCGGTCGTGTCGCCCATCCGGTACTTCACCCAGCCGAGGCTGTCCATGATGTACGCATCGTTCGGCGCGAGCGACAGGGCCTTGTCGATCAGCTTGCTGGCCTCCGGCAGGCGCTGATTGCGATCGGCCAGCGAATAGCCGAGCGCGTTGTACGCCTGCGGGTTGTCGGGCTGCGTGCGGATCAGCTCGCGCAGCTGCTTTTCCATCGTCGCGTAGTGGCCCGTCTTTTCGGCCGCCATCGCGTAGTCGTAGCGCAGGTCGGGATCGTCCGGGAAGTCCTGGACCGCCTGGCCGAGCCGTGCCTCGGCTTCCGGATAGCGCTTCGCTGTGAACAGGATCGACGCGTCGGTGCGCGCGACCACGGCCGCATCGCGCGGATCGCTGATCGGCAGATCGTCGAGCACCTTGCGGGCCGCGTCGGTCTTGCCTTGTTTCTGCAGCAGCTGCGCGCGCGTGATCTGCGCCGGCAGATAGTGCTGGCTCGTCTGGTCGACCTTGTCGAGCCATTGCGACGCCTGCGCGTCGTTGCCCTGCTCGATCGAGATCTGCGCGAGGTAGATGTAGCCCTGGCCGACGTCGAGGTTCGACTGCTTGTCGCCGAGCTGCACGTACTGTTTCAGGTACGCGCTCGCGTCGTCGAGCTTCTTCTGCTGGATCCTGATCAGCGCGAGCGCCATCAGCGGCGTCGGGTCCTTCGAGTCGAGCTTGCGCATCGTCTCGAACTGCTTCTGCGCGTCGTCGAGGCGGTCGTCGGCGAGATAGAGCTGCGACAGCGCGAGCCGCCCGTCGCGCGACTTCGGATTCTGCTGAACATATTTCTCGAACGACGCGATGCCGGTCGCGCGCTCCGCGGGGCCCATCTGCGACAGCATCAGCGCCGCCGGCAGGTAGTCAGGGCGGATCTGCAGCGCCTGCTTCAGCGAGCGCGCCGCGCCTTCCTTGTCGTCGACCGCCAGTTGCTGCCGCGCGATCGCGAGCTGCGCCTCGGGGCGGTTCATGTCGTTCTTCAGCATGTCCTTCAGCACCGCGAGGCCGCCGACGCGGTCGGAGCCGCGTACCAGCAGCGCCTGCAGCGCGAGGATCGCGGGGCCGCGCGTTTCGCCGGTCGCGCGGGCCAGCTCGCGCGCGAGCATCGGCTGCGCGTCGGCCGGCTTGCCGGCGAGCACCAGCAGCGCGGCGTCGACTTGCGATGCGCGATTCGAATCGGGCGCGTACTGGCGCCACAGATTGGCCGCGGACAGTGCATCGGCCGGGCTTTGCGCGCCCAGTGCGATCTCGGTCGCACGCTGCGCCATGCGCGGATCGCGCGTGTCGCGGGCGAGGGCGAGATAGGTCTGGTAGGCCGGCGCCGGCTGGTTGCGCTGGAGCGCGACTTCGGCGGCCAGCACCTGGTAGACGATCTGGCTCGTCAGCGGGACGCCGGGGAGATTCTTCTGCTCGTCCGCCATCACATGCTCGAACGCGCCCTGCGGCTGCGCGTCGTCCGATGCCGGATCCTGCGCGTGAGCCGGGAAGGCGGTGAGGGTCCAGGCGGCGAACAGCGCGGCGCCGAGCGCACGGCGGACCGGGAAGACGCGCGCGCCGTGCTCGGCGGCGGGGCGCTTCAGAAGCAGCTTCGAGGGCAGAGTCATGGAAATCCGTTCGATGTTTCAACCGATTGTAACGCGCTCGCTACAATACACGCACGATCGTGAATGCCGTTTCAGACCCGCAAAACATGCCAGAGTTGCCAGAAGTCGAAGTCACGCGCCGGGGCATCGAGCCCTTTGTCGCGGGCCGCCGCGTCGAGCGTGTCGACGTCCGTACCGCGATGCTGCGCTGGCCCGTGCCGGCGGGGCTCGCGGAGCAATTGCGCGCGCGCGAGGTGCTCGCCGTCGAGCGTCGCGGCAAGTACCTGCTGTTCGAGGTCGACGCGGGCTGGTTCATCGTGCATCTCGGCATGACGGGCACGCTGCGCGTGCTGCCCGCGGCCGGCGTGCCGGTCGCCGCTAAACACGACCACATCGACTGGATCTTCGACGAGTTCGTGCTGCGCTTTCGCGATCCGCGCCGCTTCGGCGCCGTGCTGTGGCACGCGCGCGAAGCGGGCGACGTGCATGCGCATCCGCTGCTCGCGAGCCTCGGCGTCGAGCCGTTCTCGCCGGCGTTCACCGGCGCGCTGCTGCACGCGCGCACGCGCGGGCGCACGGTGTCGGTCAAGCAGGCGCTGCTCGCGGGCGACATGGTCGTCGGCGTCGGCAACATCTATGCGTCGGAGAGCCTGTTTCGCGCCGGCATCCGGCCGACGACCGCCGCCGGCAAGGTATCGCTGCCGCGCTACGAGCGACTGGCCGACGCGGTGCGCGCGACGCTCGCCGACGCGATCGAGCGCGGCGGCAGCACGTTGCGCGACTTTGTCGGCAGCAACGGCGAAAGCGGCTATTTCCAGCTCGACTGCTTCGTCTACGACCGTGCGGGGCTGCCTTGCCGCGTATGCGGCACGCCGATCCGCCAGATCGTGCAGGGCCAGCGCTCGACCTATTTCTGCCCGACCTGCCAGCGTTGAGCCCCGTTGAAACCTTTTTCCGAAGATTCGAACACTTGAAGCCGCCCCGCATTGCTCCCGCTCCGTTCCCCGTCACGCCGCTGCACCGCACGTTCGCCACGCGCCTGATCGCATGGCAGCGCACGCACGGCCGCCACGACCTGCCGTGGCAGAACACCCGCGATCCGTACCGGATCTGGCTGTCGGAAATCATGCTTCAGCAGACGCAGGTATCGACCGTCATCCCGTACTACCTGCGCTTTCTCGAACGCTTTCCCGACGTCGCCGCGCTCGCGGCCGCCCCGGCCGACGACGTGATGGCGCTGTGGGCCGGCCTCGGCTACTACTCGCGCGCGCGCAACCTGCACCGCTGCGCGCAGGTCGTCGTCGCCGAGCATGGCGGAGTATTCCCGTCGACGCCCGACGCGCTCGCCGAACTGCCGGGCATCGGCCGCTCGACGGCCGCGGCGATCGCATCGTTCGCGTACGGTGCGCGCGCGACGATCCTCGACGGCAACGTGAAGCGCGTGCTCGCGCGGGTGTTCGGCGTCGAAGGCTTTCCGGGCGAGAAGCGTGTCGAGAACGACATGTGGGCGTTGGCCGAATCGCTGCTGCCCGATGCCGCGAACGAGGCCGACGTGAGCGCCTATACGCAGGGGCTGATGGATCTCGGCGCGACGCTGTGCGTGCGCGGCAAGCCGGATTGCGCGCGCTGTCCGTTCGTGGGCGACTGCGTCGCGCAATCGACGGGCCGCCAGCGCGAACTGCCGGCCGCGCGGCCGAAGAAGGCCGTGCCGACGCGCAAGACCTGGATGCTCGTGCTGCGCGACGGCGACGCCGTGCTGCTCGAGCGGCGTCCGCCCGCCGGCATCTGGGGCGGCCTGTGGTGCCTGCCGCAGGCGGACGGCGATGCCGCGCTCGCGGCACTCGCACGCGGCTTCGGCGGCGGCGGCCCGGTGCCACTTGCACCGTTTACACACACGTTCACGCATTTTAGGCTCGAGATCGAGCCGCGGCTGAGCGACATGACGAACGGCGGGCTGCCGGCCGCGCACGCGCAGGATGCCGAGACGGCGTGGGTGCCGCTGAGCGGGCTCGATGCGTACGGCGTGCCGGCGCCCGTGCGCAAGCTGCTCGATGCGCTGAGCGGGCCGCTGCTGTAACGAAAGGGGAAGGGGGGGCGCTCGGGCAGGCGCCCGGTCGCCGCAGCGCATCCATCCGTTCGGCGACTGGCGGCAGCGGCAGCGCTGCAACGCTCAGACGCTCAGACGCTCAGACGCTCAGACGCTCAGACGCTCAGACGCTCAGACGCTCAGACGCTCAGACGCTCAGACGCTCAGACGCTCAGACGC